>Ga0114951_10000859_pt1 | contig 40212 bp, 43 predicted proteins | sample AM7aDNAmetaG_FD_88677 | JGI IMG/M metagenome (GOLD analysis project Ga0114951, IMG submission 88677) | Freshwater microbial communities from Finland to study Microbial Dark Matter (Phase II) - AM7a DNA metaG | ecosystem: Environmental > Aquatic > Freshwater > Lake | place: Finland: Lake Alinen... | reverse complement strand
GTGTAGGCGGGGCGGGCTTCGGAGGTGAGGTCGATGGTGCCGAGCTCGAAGGCGACGGGGGATTGGAGGTCGGCGATGAGCGAATCGATGCGTGCGACGGCGTGGTCGTAGGCTTGGCGCAAATCTTGAGTCTTGAGCGATGAGTCTTGAGTTGGGACGTGGGCGTTGGCGACGATGAGGATGGTTTTCTGGACGTGGTCGAAGATGACGATTTCGTCGTAGATGCCGAAGAGGAGGTCGGGGAGGTGGCGGTCGTCGGTGGGGGCGGCGGCGAGTTTTTCGGGTTCGAGGTAGCGGACGGTGTCGTAGCCGGCGTAGCCGACGGCGCCGCCGACGAAGGAGGGGAGATTGCCGGGGGGGGGGAGGCGGACGCCTTGGGTGAATTTGAGGAGGCCTTCGAGGTATTGGAAGGGGTCGGTGGAGGTGAAGTGTTGAGTCTTGAGGGCTGAGTCTTGAGTCTTGAGATTTGAGTCTTGGGTTTGGATGGTGACTTTGTTGCCGTGGGCTTTGATGACGATGCTGGGCTTGGTGGCGATGAAGGAGTAGCGCGCGATGCGTTCGCCACCGACGACGGATTCAAGGAGGAAGGCGTGCTGGCCCCCCCCGCGTTTGGCGAGGCGTTCGAAGGCGGTGACGGGGGTGAGGTGATCGGCCAGGAGCGTGCGATAGACGGGGAGAGCGAGGTCGCAGTCGGGCGCGGGGTGAGCGGCGGCGACAAGGGATTGGAATTGGTCGAAGGTCGGGATGTTGACGGCAGGTGAGGGCACGGGGGTCTCCGGTAAAGGTTGGGCGGATTATACGGGGGGATTGGTGTGTCAGGAAATGGGGAGTGAGGGTTGGGCAGTGGAGTGTATCGATTCAGTTTGAATAGACGATTGAGTGTGCGAGCCACAGGGATTGCACTCCCTGGGCTTGGCGGGCGTGAGAATGCCGATGACCTATGCTAGAATCCGCGCCGGAAGTCAGGGATGATCCCGAATTGGAGCTTGCGGATGAAAGAATATTTGGATCTGGTGCGGCTGGTGCTGGAGAAGGGGGTGCGGAAGACGAGCCGGACGGGGGTGGATACGCTTTCGTATTTTGGGGCGTTTTACAAGGTGGATCTGGCCAAGGGATTCCCGCTGCTGACGACGAAGAAGGTGAATTTCAACGCGTGCTTGCACGAGTTGCTGTGGTATTTGTCAGGGGAGGATCACATACGGAATTTGCGGAAGGTGACGAAAATTTGGGATGCATGGGCGGATGAGAAGGGGGACCTGGAGACGGCGTACGGGCGGTACTGGCGGCGGTTTCCGCATGCGGTGCAAAAGAGTCATGGGCCGATCGCGGAAACGGGGGAGGGGACGGCGCCGGTGCAGGAGATCGACCAGATTCAATATGTGATCGATGAGATCAAGCGGAATCCGTATTCGCGGCGGCTGGTGGTGGTGGCGTGGGAGCCGGGGAATGCGGAGGTGAGCAAGTTGCCGCCGTGCCATTATTCGTTTGTGTTCAACGTGGGGCCGAACGAGAAGGGTGAGCCGGCGAAGTTGAATTGTCATTTGACGCAGCGGAGCGGAGATATTGCGCTGGGGATTCCATTTAACCTGGCGTGCTATGCGACGTTGACGCAGATGATCGCGCAGGAGGTGGGGCTGGCGGTGGGCGAGTTCGGGCACACGATTGTCGATGCGCACATTTATTGTGCGGACAAGGGGAGCAAGATGGAGGCGTACGATCATGTGGCGGGGTTGAAGGAGCAGTTGGGGCGGGAGCCGCGGGCGTTGCCGCGGTTGACGATTGCGAGGAAGCCGTTTGGGGAATTGCGGTTTGAGGATTTCAAAGTCGAAGGGTATGAGCCGCATGGGCCGATAGTGTTTAAGGTAGCGGTTTGATTTGAAGTGCTTAGTGCTTAGTCCTTAGTCCTTAGTTGGTGCTTCTGAAGGCTTAGTTTTTTGCGGTTGGGATTATGATTGTTTCTATCATAGTTGCGATGACACCGGAGCGGCTGATCGGGGCGGCGGGGCGATTGCCGTGGTATTTGCCGGATGATTTGAAGCGGTTTCGCAAGTTGACGATGGGTCATGCGATTTTGATGGGGCGGAAGACGTTTTCGTCGATTGGGCGGGCGCTTCCGGGGCGGAGGAACCTGGTGATCAGCCGGAACGCGAACCCGCCGAAGACGGAGGGGGTGGAGTGGTTTGCGAGTCTGGATGAGGCGCTGGAGGCGGCGCGGGTGGGTGGGGAGGCGGAGTGTTTCATTGCGGGTGGGACGGAAATTTATGCGGCGGGCCTGGAACGTGCGGACCGGATGTATATCACGTTCGTGCAGCGGGATTTTCCGTTTCAGGGAGACACGTATTTTCCGATGTGGGACCAGACGCAGTGGAAGGCGAGCAGCACGGAGCGGAAGGGGGACTTGGAGTACGTGGTGTATGAACGCGTGGCGGGCGCGGGGCATGGAGCGGTGGCAGGGGAGGCGGGGAACTGACGGAATTCAGAGTTCGGAGTTCAGAATTCAGAATTGGTCCTTGCGGTCAACGGTGTGTATACTACAATGTGGTATAGGTGAAACAGCATGACATACACCTTTCAGTACTCAGCAATTTTCGGTCGAAACTGGATTTCAATGGGTTTGGATGATGATGACTTGCGGGAGTTGGAGATCTCATTGTTATCAAATCCGCTGCAGGGAGACGTGATTCCAGGCACTGGTGGAGCGAGGAAGATGCGGTTCGCTCCGGCTTCAACAGGAATGGGCAAACGCGGGGGTTTGCGTGTTTGCTACGCCTTAATACCGGAGTTTGCGACGGTGGTCATGGTGACCGCGTATACCAAGCGAAAGAAGGGGGATTTGACGGAAGCGGAGAAAGTGGCGTTTCGGCATTATCTGCAAACGACAAAGGCGATTCTTTTCCGAGGTGCGAGATGAAACGAAAGCAAATACGCGAATTGAAAATCGATCTGGGGAAGGAACTGGTTCAGGGCATGCGGGAAGTAGCGGAGGGTTTGGCGGGAAAGGATTTCTCAAAGGTTACGACGCGCACGGTCAAGTCCATTGCTCCCATTCCGGTGTTGAAGTCCAGGCAGGTAAGAGCAATTCGCCAGCAACTGGCGATGAGTCAGGTTGTTTTTGCCGACGCGGTCGGAGTTTCTCCGCAGTTGGTTCGTGCATGGGAACAGGGTCAACGGAAACCTTCCAGACTTGCGTGCAGATTCCTTGATGGCATTCGCCGCGATCCCAGCTATTGGCGCAGGATCGTACACGCATAATTTTCGCTATTTAAACCAATAATGGGACGGGTTGGTTTTTCTGGTATTCGCTGCGGTGGGTGCCGGAGGCGGTGAGGCTGCTTTTTAGGTCGCAGGCGTGGGCGTCGGGGCCGAAGTGGAAGTCGGATTCGACGAGTTCCTGAATTTCTTTCATTTCAGCGGGGGTGAGCTTGTCATCATTACAGGCGGCGGCGAATTCTTTCAGTTCAGTTTCGGTGGTGATGTTGGGTTGGACGCTGACGAGGGTGGGCCAGGTGAGGAGCCACTTGATGGCGAGTTGGGCCATGGTGCAGTTGTGGGCTTTCTGGATGTGGCGGAGTAGTTCGATTTTCTTGAGGCCGTAGATGAGCCAGTTTTTGTCGCGGAATTTGCGGTGGTCGTCGAAGGTTTGGTTGGGGGTGTAAAGATCCTGGAGAATGCCGGAGGAGTGGGGGACGCGAGAAATGATTCCGGCGCGCCCGTTCTCCTGAGAAATCTCGCAGAGTTCGCGGCCGGGGTGTTGTTCGAGCATGTTGAAGACGGTTTGGACCGTAGCACAGGCGGGCCATTGTTGGAGGGCGATGACGCCTTCATCGCGCCAGCCGATGGCGGGTCCGAGGGCGATGCCCCAGTGGCGGATCTTGCCGGCCTTGGTGAGTTTCTCGAGCGTGGCGACGAGTTCGGCAGTCATGTGGGGGAGTTTGAGATTGTGGGCCTGGTAGAGGTCGATGTAATCCGTCTGCAGGCGTTGGAGGGATTTTTCGAGGGCGAAGGTGATGAAGCGTTCGGAGAAATCCTGTTTGCGTTCCTTGTGGCTGCCGGAGGCGCCGGGGTCGGTGTAGAAGTCATAGCCGAACTTGGTGGATAGGACGATTTTTTCGCGGGAGGCGTATTGGAGGGTGGGGACCATCATGGCTTCAGCGCGGCCGTTGCCGTAGGCGTCGCCGGTGTCGAAGAAATTGATGCCCAGGTCGACGGCGAGGTTTTGGAGGCGGATGCCTTCGGGTTCGTCGGCGGGGGTTTTGCCCCACATGTGGGAGCCGTAGATGAAATTGCCGAAGGAGAGTTCGGAGACGGACAGAGTGGTACCGAGGATCGTGCGATTATTCATGAAATGGCTGGCTCCACTGGGTATTGGGAAGAAACAAGAATCAAGAAGCAAGAAGCAAGAAGGACGATGATGGGACGCTTTATGTTACCGTGGGAGGGTTGATCTGCGAAGAGGGTGAGGGGGTATGGGTTCAGTATGAAGAGGTAATCGAGTACGCGAGCCACAGGGATTGCAATCCCTGGGCTTGGTAATTTCGACGGAGTACCGGGCGCTGACGCTTCCGGCTCGTTGCGGTCAATCGGCGAAGAGGGCGAGGGCGGCTTGGTACCAGGCGGCCCAGCGGGTGTGGAGCGGGGCTTCGCGGGCGATGGAGTCTTCGACCATAGGTAGGGCGGCGAGGACTTGGCCTTTGCCGTAGCGGTGATGCAGGATGAGGGGCATTTGGGTTTCCTGGTCGAGGAATTTGATGGTGGCGGTGACGGGTTCGATTTCGACGCGCATGTTGCGGGGCCACGCGCCGAACTTCCAATCCTGTGAGCCGAGGGAGAGCTTGGCGTCGCGTGTGCGGCGGTAGTCGAGCGGGACGGCGCCGAGGAGGTCGATGTAGCCTTGTCCCCAATTGACAGGGTCGGGGCCGTTCCAGAGCAGGTTGCCGCCGGCGCGGACCCAGTTGGCCAGGGCGGGGATTTCGGAGGAGTTGATGAGGACGCTGGGGATGAGGAGGGTGTGGAGGTCGGTGGGGAGAGGCTGATCGCCGCGGACGATGCGGGTTTGATGGCCGAGGGAGGTGAGTAGGTGGTTGGCGACGAGGAGATACTTGCTGACGTTGGTGGGGTTGTTGTAGGCGCCGGGGGTGTCGCGGGGGTAGTACTTTTCGGGGAAGTAGAGGCCGATGGGCTTCTGGGATTTGGGGGCGACGGGGCGCGTGTTAAGGGTGGTGGCGAATTCGAGGAAAAATTCGAGACCGGGTTTGACGCGATCGTTGGCGTCGATGAGTCCGAGGGTGCTTTCGAATCCGTGGCCGGTGTAGGGATAGACGGGGGCGATGATATCGCGGAGGCACCACCAGAGGAAGCCGTTGGCGCCGGCGTTCCAGCAGGCGGGGAGGATGGCGCGCAGGTAGTTGTCCTGTTTCGATTTGCTGAAGGTGATGATGGTGCCGAACTCCTGGACCATGACGGGTCCGAAGGCGCGGGCGATCTGGGTGTAGAAGGGGAGCATGGTCTGGCAGAAGGGATCGGTGAGGCCGTCGATGGGGAGGGGTTGCCAGGCGGCGACGGGGTAGGTGTGCATGGAGTACATATCGCAGCCGGGTTGCTGTCCGAGGCGCCAGCCGGAGTCGTTGGCGATCTGGTTTTGTTCGTTGCCGGAGATGATGAGGGCGTCGGGCCAGACGCTGCGGATAGCCTGGTTGACGCCGGCGCACCAGGCGATGACGGCGGCGGGCGGGGCGACGTAGGATTCTTTCAGACAGCAGAGTTCATTGCCCTGATCGATGGCGATGACGATGTCTTTGAATTCGGCGATGACTTCGGTGGCGCGGCGGGCGAAACGGGCGGAGGCGGCGGCGACTTCGGGATCGGCGTAGAGATTGCGGTCGCCTTTCCACTTCGGCCAGAAGAGACCGCCGGACATGAAGCCGACGAAGAGGGAGGGGTGGGCCCAGACGCCGTAGTCGCGGCACCATCGGAGGACTTGGCGGAGTTTGTCGAAGTTGGCGTCGTTGTAGGCGCCGGGCTGGGGTTCGAAATCCTGCCAGCGGAGGAAGAAGCGGATGCAGTTGAGGCCGAGCTTTTTGAGGGTGGCGATGTCGTGGCGGATTTCCTCGGCGGGCCATTGGACCCACATTTCGACGCCGCAGGAAGCGGGCCAGTAGTTGGCGCCGACGGGGATGATGCGTTTTTGGCCGTCGTGGAAATAGCCTTGGGGGTCGAGGTGAAGGGGCATGGGTAAGTTACTCCGTAAGGGGGAAGAGGTCCGTGGCGATCCCGGATGGTGAGCGAAGGGGGTTTACTTTAAGCGTTGGGGTGGGAAATTCAATGCGTTGGGGATTTTGGATTTGGCCGGTACACTGCGAGGGATGAAGAAAGCGGTGGTATTACTGTCGGGGGGGTTGGATTCGGCGACGACGCTGGCGATGGCGGCGGCGGAGGGGTTTGAGTGTTATGCGTTGTCATTTGATTATGGGCAGCGACATGGGCGGGAGGTGGCGGCGGCGGCGGCGCTGGCGGGGCATTTTGGGGTGAAGCGGCATGTCACGCAGAAGATTGATCTGCGGGCATTTGGAGGTTCGGCGCTGACGGCGGATATTGCGGTGCCGAAAGATCATCTGGGGCAGGTGGAGGCGGGTGGATCGTCCATACCGATTACGTATGTGCCGGCGCGGAACACGGTGTTTCTGGCGTTTGCGTTGGGGTTTGCGGAGTCGCTGGGGGCGTTCGATATCTTTGTGGGGGTGAATGCGGTGGATTATTCGGGGTATCCGGATTGCAGGCCGGAGTTTATCAAGGCGTTTGAAACGCTGGCGAATCTGGCGACAAAGGCGGGGGTGGAGGGGCAGGGGCGCTATCACGTGCATGCACCGCTGATTCAATTGAGCAAAGCGGGAATAATCCGACGGGGGCTGGCGCTGAAGGTTCCGTACGAGTTGACGCATTCTTGTTACGATCCGACGCCGGAGGGAAAGTCTTGCGGGCATTGTGATTCCTGTTTGCTGCGGCTGGCGGGATTTAAGGAAGCGGGTGTGCGCGATCCGGCGGTTTATGTGAACATGTGAGCGTGTTTTTTTACCACCAAGGCACCAAGGCACCAAGATTTTTTGGGGAAGAAGCTATTTGATTTCTTCATGGATTTTTTTGGAGAAGCGGAATGAGTATGAAACGGATGCATTGGGTGGCGGCGGTTTCTTTGCTGATGGCGGGGACGTGTTTGGCGCAGACGACGGCGCCGGCGACGAAGGGGGAATTGAAGGCGGGGGATTTTGTGGCGGTGTGCGGGGACTCGATTACGGAACAAAAACAGTACTCGGTGATCATTGAGGAATACCTGCTGATGTGTCAGCCGGCGGCGAATCTACGGACATTGCAGGCGGGTTGGAGCGGGGAACAGGCGGCAGGATTTCGCGGTCGGATGGCGGACGATGTGTTGCCGCTGAAGCCGACGGTGACGACGACTTGCTATGGGATGAATGACGGCGGATACACGGCGCTTTCCGCGGACCGGGCGGCAACGTATCGGACGAACACGACGGAGATTGTGAAGAAGTTCAAGGAGGCGGGGGTGCGGCTGATCGTGGTGGGATCGCCGGGAGTGGTGGATTCGGAGACGTTCAAGCGCGGGCAGGAGGTGTATAACGAGACGCTCACGAAGCTGCGGGATATTGCGGCGGAGGTGGCGGCGGAGCAGGGCGTGGTATTTGCGGATGTGAACACGCCGATGAAGGACGTGATGGCGAAGGCGAAGGAGAAGTGGGGCAAGAATTATGCGGTGGCCGGCGGGGATGGCGTGCATCCCGGATATAACGGGCACCTGGTGATGGCGTACGCATTTCTCAAAGCACTGGGCTGCGATGGAAATGTGGGGACGATCACGGTGGATCTGGCGACGGGCAAGGCGGATGCGACGGCGGGGCATAAGGTGACGGGCAGCGAGAAGGGGAGCGTATCGCTGGAGTCTACGAAGTATCCGTTCTGTTTTTTTGGTGAGGCGAAGGATTCCAATTCGGCCAAGGGTGTGCTGGAATTTCTACCTTTCAATGAAGAGTTGAATCGACTGACGCTGGTGGCCAAGGGCGTCGATGCGGCGAAGAAGTATCGTGTGACGTGGGGTGCGGCGAATCACGAATTCAACGGGGCGGAGCTGGCCAAGGGTGTGAATCTGGCGGCCGCGTTTGCGGATAATCCGTTCAGCGAGGCGTTCAAGAAAGTGGACGCAGTGGTTCGTCATCAGCAGAATTTCGAGACTAATTTGACGAAGCAGATGTTGCATGGGCTGGGTCAGATTCGTGCCGAGTTGCCGGGGGATCAGGCGACAGTGGATGCGGTGGTTGAGAAGCTGGCGGCGCGGGACAAGGTGCGGGCGGATGCATCGCGTGCGGCGGTGGAACCGGTGACGCACACGGTGAAGATTGAGGTGGTGGAGTAGGGGCTCGCGAGAAGCAAGATGGCAGGAAGAAAGAAGCAAGAAGATGGCCTGGGGATGTGATCCCCGGGCCTTTCTTTTTTTGTGAGTTTTGCTTGTGAAATGGGGGGCGATGAATTTGCAAAATCTGGGCGGAATTTTTGTGCATTTGATGGGGTCAGATGGCTAGACTTTAGGTGAGGGGAAATACATTTCATGTACGGAGACTGACCATGGCGATTCGCCTGACCCAGCAAGATCTCCGCGGTTTTGACGATGTTCCCTCCACCATTCATCCGCACGCGCACCACATCGGCATTGCCGCGGCGGTGATCGGCGTCATCGGGATACCGCTGGGGCCGGTGGTGGTGCCGTCGCTGATGGCGATCATTTTGGGGACGGTGGCGATTTTACTTTCGCTGCATCCGGCGCCGGGGCTCAACGCGCGGCCCGAGGGCTGGGTGGCGATTGTGGCGGGATTTATGGGCCTCCTGTTCGGCATGGCGCAGGTGCTCATCGGCATGAGCATCTGAAGGGTCGATCAGGTTGGTGAGGATACCGGAGGGGATGCGTTTATATAGGCCGCACCGCGCGAGGCGCGGGCGAGCCTGAAAGGCGTCCGCAGGAGGACGCAAGGACGCGGCGAGCAGGTTTCGCCGCGTCCCTTTTTTTTTGGGGGGGGAGTTACTGGCTGTCGCCTGCGGAGAGCAAATCGAGTTTGCCGGTCTCGGGATGGATGACGAGGCCGTGGACGCGGACAGTTTGGGGGAGGAGCGGGTGGCGGCGGACCAGATCGACGGAGCGGATGACGGCTTCGGAGACGCAGGGGAATCCGGTGAGCCAGTGGGTCAGGTCGATGCCGGCGTGGGTGAGGATATCGAGGGTGGCCTGGGGGATGCCGGCGGCTTTGACCTGGTTGAGGACGGTATCGGGGGCGAGGCCGGTCATGCCGCAGTCGTGGTGGCCGATGACGAGGACTTCTTCGGCCTTGAGGGTATAGACGGCGACAAGGATGGAGCGCATGACGGAGCCGAAGGGGTGGGAGACGATGGCGCCGGCGTTCTTGATGATTTTGACGTCGCCGTTGCGGAGGTTCATGGCCTTGGGGAGCAGTTCGATGAGGCGTGTGTCCATGCAGGTGAGGATGACCATGCGTTTTTCGGGGTAGCGATCGGTGCGGTAGGATTCGTAGTCTTTGCGGGCGACGAATTCGGCATTGTACGAGAGGATTTCGGAGAGTTTGGACATGGGGGAATCTTACCGGAGAATCGCGTTTGAAAAAAACGCCTGGGTAGTCGGAAAATCGGGGTGAGAGAGACGACGGAACGGGACCACAAATGAACACAAATGCGCACAAATTTATTTGGCATGTGGTGTGAAATGGCATGGATGTACAATGGGATAGAGTGATTTTGGGAAATGGCGGGGAAGGCATTCTGTGGGGGTTGGGGCGCTACAATAGGGAAGCGGGGGCAGGCGGTGTTGCCGCGAGGCGGGGAAGAAAAGGGGGCTTTTATGATGCGTCCTTTAACCCATACTTTGCATCTGGATCACTGGCATCGGGCATGGACGGCGGAGCTCATGGGGTTTGCGGCATTGGTGTGTGCCGTGGCCGGCGTGCCGATGGGGCATTTCTACGTGTTCCCGATCGGTGCGATTTTGCTGGGCACGCTGGCCATCGAGGTCATTCCCGATGCGTCGCCGGATGTGGCGCCGGACCGGGAGTCGCGGCGCGATGAATTTGTATCGGTGAGCGCCGGGCTGATCGCGATACTCACGGGCGTGTTCGAATTGATTTTTCAGATGAGCCGGTGAGGTGTGCGTGGGCCGACGCAGAGCCTAGATGCATGACGGAGATCGTAGGTCCGCAGTTGGGGACTGTTACGAGGATGTACGCGCGGCGTGGCGGATGTGGAGGATCAGGACGGTCTCGTCGCGAATGGTGAAGAGGATGCGGTAGGCATGATGCTTGTCACCATAGAGGAGTTGACGAACGGGTTCGCGGGAATCTTTGGACTCGAGGGCAAGCGGGCAACGACCGGGGAGTTGTTCAAGAGAATACAGGGCAGCCAGCAGGCCGTTGTACCAGACTGGGGCATGCTGCGGGGTTTCGGCGAGTAACCATTGGTAGGCTTCGTCGAGTTCAAATTGGGCGGATGGAAGAACGATTACTTTGTAGGTCATGGGCGTGGGATGCTGTATTTGGTGCGAAGTTGCTCATCTACTTGTTGAAGCGGAGTGCCGAGACCGCGGTCGGCTTCATCGAGGCCGCGTTTGATGCCCGCGAGTGCCTGCGTGTAATCCAACTGGCGGCGAAGCTCTTCCACTTCGGCTTCCAGCGAGGTGACGCGCGATTCGAGTTCACTGACGGTCATAGAACCTCTCCTTGGCTCGCTTGATTATAGCAGAGGGGGAGGATCAATCGAAGGCCGCATCTAGCGTAATTCCGCGAGCAGGGCGTCGAGATCGAGGGGGTGGGTGAACATGGCCAGTTCGCCGTTGGGGGTGCGGGGCCATTGGTTTGGGGGGCGATCCCAGTAGAGTTCGACGCCGTTATGGTCGGGGTCGTGCAGGTAGAGGGCCTGGGAGACGCCGTGATCGGCTGCGCCGTCGAGCGGGATGTTGGCGATCTGCAAACGGCGGAGGGCGTCGGCGAGTACTTTGCGGGTGGGATAGAGGATGGCGACGTGATAGAGGCCGGTGGTGCCGGCAGGCGAGGGCGAGCCGTCGAGGGATTCCCAGGTGTTGAGGCCGATGTGATGATGGTATCCGCCGGCGGAGAGGAAGGCGGCCTGGTTGCCGAAGCGCTGGGTGAGTGAGAAGCCGAGGACACCGACGTAGAAATCGAGGGCGCGTTGCAGGTTGGCGACCTTGAGATGGATGTGGCCGATGCGGACATCGGGGTGGATGGGAGGCGGTGTGGACATGAAACGAGGGTAGGCGGCGAGGGGAAGGGAGTCCAATAGGGCGGATGAAAGGGGGTTTGCGGGGTCGTGGGGGGCGATTTGAGCGTTACGACGGATATTCCGCGATTTATATTTGGAATTAACCACCGGAGTGGCTGTGCATCGGGTATAGTGACTCACTGGTTGGTTTGCCGAACTGAGTCTTGAGTTCGCGTCTGGCTTGTTGTCTCGCCTTTTCGCTTTCTTCCTCTCTATCGTCCGCCTGCCATTTCCAGGTCGAAATCTCGACCTCTTTCGCTATGATCCGGAAAGTATTTCGGCGGATCGATGCCCATTTTATAAAGGAAAACAAATGGGTAAAAAATTGTATGTTGGTAATCTGAGCTATGACATGAACGACGAAGGTTTGAGGACTTTGTTCTCGGGCTTTGGTTCTGTGGACAGCGCCCAGGTGATCATGGACCGCGATGTCGGTCGCTCGAAGGGCTTCGGCTTTGTCGAGATGTCTTCGGCCACGGAAGCCGATGCGGCGATTGCTGCATTGGATGGCAAGGAGAACGGCGGTCGCGCTCTCAAGGTCAACGAAGCCAAGCCCCGTGAAGAACGTCCGCGTACGGGCGGCGGTTACGGTGGCGGCGGCGGTGGCGGCGGCAATCGCCGGTATTGATGCCGGGGATTGATTGCAATTGAAATAGAGGGGAGACCTTTTGCGAGGTCTCCCCTTTTGTATTTTTGCGTGGGGGCGGAGGAAGTATCGGGGTGTCGGGGTAACGGAGTATCGGAGTGTCGGGGTGGGGTGTGGGGGTATCAGCCGCCGGCGATGGCGCCGATGACATATAAGGGTTCGGCGCCGGTGGCGACTTTTTCGGGGAGTGGAGTGTCGGGGGAGTCGTGGGAGAGGTCTTCGTTGCAGGCGTAGAAGCGGATCATGGGGCGGCGTTTGAGGGTGTCGTGGTCGCGGATGGTGCCCTTGAGGGTGGGGTATTGGGATTCGAGGGCGTCGAGGATGCGGTTGATGGTGATGGGGGGATCGACGGGAAGCTCGATCTTCTGGCTGGGGATGTTGGCGAGGACGCGGAGATGGATGGGAAGTTGGACGTGGATCATGGATTGGCTCCGGGGTGGGGACGAGATCAGGATCAGGATAAGATTAGGATTAGGAACGGGCGTAATCTCGGGTGGAGTTTCGTTTAATAAGACCGATGAGCATACGGACGATCTTCTGAAGGCGTTCTTTACCGGGGCGAATTTGGTCGGGAGTGAGTTTCCTCTTAGCGACGAGGATGTCGAGGCCGGCAGAGCATTCGAGCGACGAGCCGTGGGCGATGTCGAAGTAGTGGCAGCGGTCCTTGGGGTTGTATTTGCCGTTTCCTTCAGCGGTGTTGAGCGTGATGGAAGTGGAAGCGCGGTCGAGTTGGTCTTTGAGGTCGCCGAGTTTGGGGATGTTTTCAAGGATGGGGGCAAGCCAGGCGATGAAGGAAAGGGATTCCTGGTAGACCTCCAGCTTTTCGTGGTTGAAGCAGAACGGGACAAAGGAGGCGGAACCAGAATTAACAATGGTGGACATCAGGTGCTCCTTCAGGCTCAGGATCAGGAGCAACCGAGCGGCTTGTTCCTAATCTTGATCTTGATCTTAATCCTAATCTTTTGCCGGGGCGAGGGCGGGATTGAGATTAGGATTAGGATTGAGATTAGGAGGCGAGGGTCTGCACTTCAACAGACAGAACATGGGGCAAATCGTGCACGATGCATTGCCAGGTGTCGCCGCCGTTGGGAGAGCAGTAGACTTGGCCGCCGGTGGTGCCGAAGTAGATGCCGCAGTCGGGGAGGGAGTCGACGGCCATGGCGTCGCGGAGGATGCCGACGAAGCAGTTTTCCTGGGGGAGACCTTTGGTGAGGGGTTCCCACTCGTTGCCGCCGGTTTTGCTGCGCCAGATTTTGAGCTTGCCTTCGATGGGGGTGCGGAGCATGGGGTCCAGCGGGGCGACGAAGACGGTGTTAGGTTCGTGGGCATGGACGTCGATGGGGAAGCCGAAGTCGGTGGGGAGGTTGCCTTTGACTTCGGTCCAGGTGTCGCCGTGGTTGTCAGAGCGGTAGGCGCCGCCGCCCTGGTGGAGTTGCATGAAGAGGGTGGCGGGTTTGGATGGGTGGAGGACGATGTCGTGCACGCAGAATCCGATTTCGGGGCGCGGGTCGGGGAGGTAGTCGTTGCGGAGGCCTTTGTTGATCGGCTTGAAGGTTTTGCCGCCGTCATCAGAGCGGAAGGCACCGGCGGCGGAGATGGCAATAGTGATGCGGTTGGGATCTTTGGGATCAAGCAGGATCGTGTGCAAACAGAGCCCGCCGGCGCCGGGGGACCATTTTTCGCCCTTGGCGGCGCGGAGGGCGGAGACTTCGGACCAGGTGGCGCCGCCGTTGGTGGATTTGAAGAGCGCGGCGTCTTCGACGCCGGCGTAGACGGTGTCGGGGTCGTGGAGGGAGGGTTCGAGATGCCAGACGCGTTTGAATTCCCAGGGGTGCTGGGTGCCGTCGTACCATTGGTGGGTGGTGAGGGGTTTGCCGGTGGTAGGGGAAGTGTCGTAGACGAACTTGTTGGATTCGCCCATGGGGAAGCCTTCGGGGGATTTGGGCAGGCCGCCGGTGGTGCCGGGGGTTTCCCAGGTTTTGCCGCCGTCGGAGGAGCGTTGGATGACTTGTCCGAACCAGCCGGAGGACTGGGAGCAGAAGATGCGGTTGGGATCTTTGGGTGAGCCTTTGAGGTGGTAGATTTCCCAGCCGGCGAAGTGGGGTCCGTCGACGCGCCATTTTTGGCGTGTGCCGTCAGAGGTGAGGATGAAGGCGCCTTTTTTGGTGCCGACGAGGAGGCGGACGGAACTCATGGATTACTCCTTTTGAACGGTGGCCCCACTGTTGATGCGAAAGGAAAATAGGGGGGGTGAGGGTGAGGGTCAAGGAAAAAATGAGAGGATTGAGAGGGGGATTATAGACGATTATGCGAGCCGATTTTCGGATTGATCGGCAAATAAAATGTGGATTTTGCCCTTGAATTACCGAAGGTGATTGGCCTAGCATATCGGCACAGGGAAATTAGTGGGCAATGCAGAAACAAGGGAGAGAGATCATGAAAAAAACATGGGTGGCATTTTTGTTTGCGGTCGCGTGCACTTCCGTGGCCCAAGCTTCGGTGACGACTTACACGGATCGTACGACCTGGAACACGGCCGTTCCGGTGAGCTCTACGCAGACGTTTGAGAGTTTCGCTGCGGACACTTCTTTTGCCACCGTGCCGTTGAACGTGGGGGCGTTTACGCTGGCGGCGGTGGGGACCGCGGAGGCGGGAACGGATCTGGTGGATGTGAGTCCATTTATCAATGCGGCCTCGCCGGCGGCGCTTTTTGGTAACGCTTTTGTCACCATTTTTGTACAGGACCCACTGGCGGCGGATCTGATTTTTGCCACGCCCCAGAACGCGTTTTTCGCGGACTTCTATGCGGCGGGGAATGGATCGCAGTTGGATTTGACGTTGAGCTTTGAAGGTGGGGGGACCGCCGATATTCTTGTGCCGGGGACCGGCAGTAGCCAGCAAAGTTTTGGGTTTATATCGACTACGGCAGTGACGAGCATACGTTTTAACAACAGCAGCAACGACGGTTTTTTCATCGACAACATTTCCGTGCCGAGCGCTGCGGTGCCGGAACCGGCGTCGGCGGGACTGCTGCTGGCGGGGATCGTTGGGTTGGGCTGGCGCAGACGCAGGTAGGCGTGACGAAGGTGAAGGGGGCGCGTGGCGCGAGAGGAGAGTCGCGGTGGGGGAAGTCTGCGCTGCGGCGCGGAGTTTGGGGGGGCAGTGTGCTATGTGTTGTGGGGGGTGAGGGGATTGTAGCGGAGAGGGGGAAATAATGATGAATTGAGAACGAGGAACGATGAGAAAGGGGGCTGAATCAGATTTGGTGGAGGGTGATGGGGAGGTGTTTGGCGTATCGGCGGAAGTCGGGGTCGGTGGTGAGAATGGGGGTGGCGTGCTGGTGGGCGGCGGCGCAGATGGTCATGTCGATGGCGTCGGGTGCAATTCCTTGGGCGCGGCAAGTGTTGAAAAAATCGGCCGCCCGCTCCCATACGGCGATATCGAGGGGAAGATTGGAAATGGATGTAAGTTGCTGCTGTACAATGCGGAAGGAAGCGTGGGAACTAATTCCCGAGAGGACTTCCTGCCGAACTGGCCCGATCATGACCGCTTCGCCGGCAATGACCAAGTCGCGAAGAGCGAATGCGAAGATACGCTCTTCGGGATTCAGGTCAGCACGGCGGCGGCGCAACGCGATAGACCAGACAGAGGTGTCGACGAGAATCACTTCCGGCCATCCTTGTGAAAGCTCTTCTTGCGCGAACGGTGTTCTTTGTAGTTGTAGTCAGGGTCGTAATCGACGGTGCCGAAGAGTTCGACGAGTCCGAGGCGTTTTTTCTTATTAAGCAGTTCGGTTAAGCCTGCGTTGACCGCTTCTTTTTTAGTCTTAAAGCCGTAAGCTTTGACTGTGGCCTTGAGAAGCCGCTGATCGATGTCGAGATTGGTGGCGATGGCGCACCTCCGTTTCACTGTGTAGAAGTTTACACAATGAATTGTGTGAAAACAAGGCTGTGGAAATGATGGATGGAGAACGATGAACGATGAAAAGGGGCAGCGATCAGTCTTGGTGGATGGCGATAGGGAGGTGATTGGCATTATGTGAGGTGATCGATTCGGAACCGATTAACGACCGGCCCGTTTCATCGCTCGGTCCAACTTCTCGACCGTTGCCACGCTGGGAGTCAGTTTGCAGCGTTCGATGCGGTTCAGGGTTTCAACTCTCACGCCGGCGCGACGGGCCAGTTCAGCTTGGCTTAAATTCGATGCCCGGCGATCCAAGATCAGCTTACGAGCGAGCGATGCGCGGGAATACGCCACCGCATCGAAATTGCCGTTGGCCAGAGGTTTGGGAAGGGGAGGCAAGTCCGAGTCTTCGCCCGATGCGCGCCGGCTCATCAACTGTTCGTATTCGCGCTGAGGAAGCACGACAAATCGCTTGCCATCGATTTCGATTGTTCCTGCAACCATGATTCACTCCTCATAGAAACCGTCTCGATGTCCAATCTTTTCAATCACGAGAACCTGTTCGCGCAGGAAAAACTGGATTCGGTAGTCTCCGGTTCGAATTCGATAGTGGCCGGCCAAATTGCGCCGGAGAGGTTTTGCCCCGCTGACGGTCGGCCAATCACGCAGACGGCGGATGATCTTAAGCGTTCGCGTCTGGATGATGGCAGGGAGTTCCGATAGCTCCTCTGCTGCGCCCGGTGTCAATTCCACACGTACCATGACATTCTACCTATTCATTGATGTATAATGCAATCCATTGATTTTCATAAAATTCTTGCCAGCCGTCAAATCTCCCGGTCTACGGCGGTGGCGATCTTTCTGAGCGTGACCATCATTTCCTTGAGCGTCTTGGGGGTGATGCTTTGGGCGCCGTCGGTGAGGGCGTGTTCGGGGTCGTCGTGGGCTTCGATGATGAGGCCGTCGGCGCCGGCGGCGATGGCGGCTTTGCACATGTCGGGGACGAGGTGGGCGTGGCCGGTGCCCTGGCTGGGGTCGATGACGATGGGGAGGTGGCTGATGCGGTGGACCTCGGGGACGATAGCCAGGGGGAGGGTGTTGCGGCAGTAGGTTTCGAAGGTGCGGATGCCGCGCTCGCAGAGGATGACGTTGGGGTTGCCCTTGGACATGATGTATTCGGCGGCGAGCATGAATTCTTCGAGGGTGGCGGAGAGGCCGCGCTTGAGGAGGACGGTTTTGCGGGTGTCGCCGACGGCCCAGAGGAGGTTGTAGTTTTGCATGTTGCGGGCGCCGACCTGGAGGACATCGGCGTATTTGCAGACGAGGTCGATCTGGTCGACAGCCATGATTTCGGTGACGACGGCCAGGCCCGTGAGGTCGCGGGCCTCGGCGAGGATTTTGAGGCCTTCTTCGCCCATGCCCTGGAAGGCGTAGGGGGAGGTGCGGGGTTTGAACGCGCCGCCGCGGAGGGCGGTGGCGCCGGCGGCTTTGACGGCTTGGGCGCAGTTGAGGAGTTGGGGGCGGGATTCGACGGAGCAGGGGCCGGCGATGAGGCAGACTTTTTTGCCACCGGCGGAGGCGCCGAGGGTTCCGCCAAGAGGAACGACGGAGCGTTCCTTTTTGACTTCGCGCGAGGCCATTTTGTAGGGGGCGAGGACGGGCATGACTTTTTCGACACCGGGGACGGTTTCGAGGTTTTCCTTGTTTTTGGCGCGGTCGTCGCCGATGGCGGCGATGACGGTGCGTTCGGTGCCCTTGATGATGTGGTCGGTGAGGCCGAGCTCGCGGATGAGTTGGGCGACGTGTTGAATTTGGGCGTCGGAGGCGCCTTGTTCCATGACAACGATCATTTCATGCTCCTTTGAGGGTGGGTTCTTTTTCGGGTTCGGGGTCGAGAGCCTGCGGGATTCCGCTTGGGGCTCGGTGTTCAACGGGTTCAGTTCTTTCGCCAAAGAGAGGGACATGGGGGTATCTCCGCCAGGGATTGTTGGATCTGGCGTGCGAGGGCCAGGGTGGCATCGGCACGCGACAAGAGGGTTTCCACGTGGCGGGTAAATCGATAGGCGTTCATGGGGACTCCTTTGGGATTTGGTTCAGATTGGGTTGGATCCTGCAAATGCGAAACAACAAAAAAGCCTTGGGCCGGTAGGGGGCTCAAGGCTTGTTATTCGTTTCGATGGATCGAGTTACGTCGTGCCTGGGCCCCTCTGCCTTTAGTAGGAGGTAAAAAAGAAATTCCGCCAATACCCCTTGGGCCGATAAGGGGAAGACAGGTAAGTGTTGATGTTCAGGTCTGGCAGCATCGTGTCAAATATGCCTTTGAATGTGGTTAAAGTCAAATCGGGGGTGGCGTTTACGCGCCACATCACGCCGGACGATGTGCTGGCGGCATGGCTTGCTGGGCCGAGTTCGGCGGCATGGGGGAGCGACGGGCATGCGGTGGGATCGGCCAGGGACGGGCTGCAGGCGGTGCTGTTCGATCTGGATGGGGTGCTGGTGGATACGGCGGAGTTTCACTATCAGTCGTGGAAGCGATTGGCGGATGAGATGGGGTTGCCGTTTGATCGGCAGGTGAATGACGGGTTTCGGGGTGTGGGGCGGATGGAATGTTTGGACAAGCTCTTGGGGGGGCATTCGCGGGATTTTGCCATGCAGGAGAAGACGCTGCTGGCGGAGCGGAAGAATGGGTATTACCTGCAGTTGGTGAAGCGGCTGGCGCCGCGGGATCTGGCGGCGGGGGCGCGGGCGCTGGCGATGCATCTGCGGGCGGCGGATGTGCGGATGGCGCTGGTATCGGCGAGCAAGAACGCGCGGCTGGTGGTGGAGTTGCTGGGGATCGCCGACTGGTTCGACATTATTGTGGATGGGACGGCGGCATTGAAGAGCAAGCCGCACCCGGAGAGTTTTCTGGCGGCGGCGACGGGTTTGAAGATCAAGCCGCACCGGTGCGTGGTGATTGAGGATGCGGAGGCGGGGATTCGGGCGGGTCTGGCGGCGAAGATGCATTGCGTCGGGGTGGGGAATGCGGCGCGTGGGGCGCATCTGACGGTGCCGACGGTGGGGGCGTTGACGCTGGAGGTGCTGGAGGAACTGCACACGAATAATTGCCTGGTTCCGCAGGCGACGAAGCGGGTTACGCATGCGGCGTGAGAGGGGGGGGGAAATAGAAAATAGAAAATGAAAAATAGAAAAAGGTGGGGTTTGGAGGGCGAATGGTGTTTCCTATAATGCTTGCATGATTTATTGGGTATGGCTTTTCTTTCGCGTGCTTTGGACGGGGCCGACGACGGCGGTGGGGTTGGTGATTGCCATTCCTTGCATGCCGCTGGGGGCGCGGTGGCGGCAGCGGGAGGGGGTTTGGGAATGCTATGGCGGGGCGCTGGCGTGGTTGCTGGAGCATGGGACGGTGCTGGAAGGCGGGGCGCTGGCGATTACGTTTGGGGAGGTGATTCTTGGGCGGTCGGCGGCGGCGCTGGATCTGACGCGGAAACACGAGCATGTGCATGTGCGGCAGGCGCGGCGATGGGGTCCGGCGTTCATTCCTGCGTACTTGCTGGCCAGTTTGTGGGTGTTTTTCCGGGGTGGACGGGGGTATCGGGACAATCCGTTTGAACGGGAAGCGTTTGGCGTGTCGGATGGGCGAGAGAGGAAATAGAAAATAGAAAATGAAAAATAGAAAAATGGGCGATTGGGGGGCACATCTTCTTTTTCTATTTACTATTTTCCATTTTCTCTTTTGGTCCGCCTAGAATCTGTCGAGATATGTTGTGAGCATTAGCACCGCACTTCGGGTATCACTCCTTCAGAACCGCCCGTGATCCTCACTGGATTGCGAGCGGTTCTGTTTTTGTTGATGCGCGATGACTTTCCGGCGATGGCGTCCTGAGTACAATGCCTGCAGTGGGCGACCTGTCCTCGTGCGGGAGATTGCGATGAAACTACCGAAGCAGCCGGATCCGGCGGATTTACCCAAGTCGATGTGGGGTCGGGCGCTGGCGTTTACACCGGTGATCATGACGGTGGTGGCGACACTGCTGGCGGGGCTTTCGTCGAGCGAGATGACCAAGGCACAGTATTACCGCACACTGGCGGCGCAGATGCAGTCCAAGGCGGGGGATCAGTGGTCATTCTTTCAGGCGAAGAAGCTGCGGGCGGCGACGGTGCGGAACACGCTGGAGATCATTGCGGCCAGTGCGGAGGCGGGGCCGTTTGATCCGAGCGAGATGCAGATTGCCGCGGCGTCGTTTGCGGCGGGGGTGGCGCGTCTGGATGCTGCGGCCAAGGATTTGTTGACGGCGGGTGCGGGGGACAAGGAGGCGGTGGAGCAGTATTTGGCTGGTGTTGCGGCGCGAACGGCGAAGCTGGAGCAGATTCAGGCGGATCTGGCCAAGGCGCTGGCTGCGGCGCCGGGGGAGGCGGAGAAGGTTCCGGCGTGGCGGGCGAAGGATGCGGCGGTGGTCGCGGCTGCCGAGGCGGTGGAGTCGGGCATGCCGGAGAGTAAGATTTTGCCGCTGATTCATCCGGTGACGGATGCGGCGATACGGGCGGAACTCGAGAGTGCGGCGGAATTTTCGCGTGAGTCGGATGCGCGTTTCAAGCCGGGGACGGATTTTTTCGAACGGCTAGATGGGGTTGTATCGGCGGAGCAGAGTGTGCTGGTGGCGGCCAATCGGCTGGCGCGGCAGCCACTGGGGGCGGCGACGAATCCGGCGGCAGCGCTGGCGGCACAGTCATTTCTTTCGATGCGCGACGGATTGCAGTCGGATCTGCGGCAATTGCACGCACAGTTGGCCACGGCGCGGCTGGCGACGGCGGCGGCACGCTATGATGGCGAGGCCAAACTGAACCAATCCACGGCGTATCTGTATGAAGTGCAGATTCGCGTAGAGGATGCGCAGTCGAGCAGGCATCAGGCGCGGTCGCAACGGTTCTTCTTCGGGATGCTAGCGGCGCAGGCGGCGGTGGTGGTGGCGAGCCTGGCGCTGGCGGCGCAACGGCGGAACCTGATGTGGACGTTGGCGGCGGCGGTGGGCCTGGTGGCGATTGGGTTTGGTGCGTACGTCTATCTGTTCGTGTGAGGGTTTTGCTTCGTCGGGCGGGCGGACGACGAAGATAAATTAGCCACAAATGAACAGGAATGAACACTAATGTGGGAGAAGAGAAGACGCACGGTGCAAGAAGCAGGAGTTGGTTCACTCATTAAATCATCAGGTTGTCTGAAAATGGGTTAGGGAGCACATGTATGACTTGGTTGAATTATTCACACAATAAGTCGGTGCTGGGCGTTTGTCTTTTAATACTGGCTGCCGTTTCAATTGTCTATGGAGACAATCCAAACGAAAACGAGAAAGAGTCCGTAAAATACCTCTCGAAATCAATCAGCGAGGTATTGGACAGAGCAGTTAAAGACGTCGGTAATGCCAAGCCTCAACAGTTCAGCGAAGATATTAATATATTCTACGATTTGCGTCGGGGTGACCTTTTGGCTCTTGGCTTGCGATCCAGTATGCAACGATTACCGTATTCAGATTACGACTCCTTCGCAAACGTAATTCGATTAATCAACACTTTACCTGAGAACTCGAAACTGGACGCCGTAATTCATGTGTTATCAGACGAGAAAGTTAATATAATATTTAGCCATCAAGAAAAGATTGGCGAGTGGGAAGCTTCACGACGTGTTGTGATGTCTATGTATAGCGAGTTGATACTTTCCGTCCTCCATGAAAATGACGTGAATGGTGAGTTTGACGGCACCAAACCCGATTCGATACAGAAAACGCTGTCGCTTCTTCGGCAAAAGGCACGTGAGCAAGAAAAAGCGACAACGACAAAGAAATCGTAAGTTTCTTTGTCTATGAATGACTGCCTGACCGCCAGCAGATTGAAGGTACAATCCGGGGGACGAGGCCCGCGAAGGATGGCAAGAAATGGCAATGATTGAACTTAGTCCAGAACAACGGGAAAGGCTTGGTCCTGAATGGAAAATGGATTGGCACGAAGTTGATGTGAAGCTTAAGAATGGGCGGGTTATCCGGCGACTTGCCGTGCAAGGTGGGGCATTTATAACAGGTAGCGCAAAATCTCCAGAGGGAATTAGTGATCTAGATTTTTCCTCGGAAGACATTGCCAGAATCAGACCGGCGTGTTTGCTGCCATTTTGGCCATTCTGGCCCTTTTGACTTTGGTTGTGACTCACCATCGCCAGCGAAGAGCACTCAACGATTCTGACGGGGCTACAGGTGGGTTAGAGGACAACACTGCGGGGGGGCGCTTATACTGGCGGGATGGGCAGATGGAAACATGATCATTCGAAGCCGGTGATAGGGATCAGCGGCGGGATTGGGGCGGGGAAGTCGACGGTGGCGCGGCTGTTTGGGGAATTGGGGTGCTGCGTGATCGATTCGGATGCGTTGGCGCATGAGGTTTTGCAGACGCCGGAGGTGAAGGCCCAGATCAGGGCGTGGCTGGGGGAGCAGGTGTTTGATGGGGATGGGTCGGTGAATCGGCGGGCGGTGGGGAAGAGGGTGTTTTCGGATCCGGGGGCGCTCGAAAAGTTGAATAAAATCCTGCATCCACGGGTGGGGGCGCTGCGGGCCCAGCTGCAGGCGAAGGCGATGGGGGATGCGGGGATCAAGGCGGTGGTGTGGGATACGCCGCTGCTGTTTGAGACGGGGCTGGATGGCGAGTGCGACGCGACGATATTCGTTAAGGCGATGTCGGAAAAGAGGTTAGAGCGGGTGAAGGCGAGCCGGGGGTGGACGGGGGAGGAAGTTGCCCGGCGGGAAAAAATGCAACTTTCACTGGACAAAAAGGCGAAAAGGGCGGATTATAGTATAGATAACACAGGCGATGTCTCCGCCAGCCTTCGCCAGGTCCAACGGGTCCTTTCCCAGATATTTGAAGAAGTGCAGTAAGCATCCGGGATTTTTCCCACCCGTTTCTCTCCAATCAATCGGCGGTAACCCATCGGAAATTTTCTCATCCGAACGCAAACCCCGGATGAACGAATGGGTCAGTTTTACCAGGCGATCCAAGCCATAACGCATCGCCACACACGGAGGAATTCCTTCCATGGCACGAAGCGCCCGAGGCCGTAGAGGCCCGCACAGTACGGACAAGAAGATCAAGCCCATGCATCCACTCGAGGAGCCTCAAGTGTCGGACGAAGACTATCCGATTGATGAGCCTGCGGTGACGGCTGTTGAGTTGCCCCAGGGGGAAGTGACCGGCAACACGATCGTGGGTATGCCACGGGATCCGGATGCGCCGGCGGACGATGTCGGGCAGGCCCAGCCGGAGGCGGAGTCGCCGCCGGTGGATCAGCAGACGATCGGCCAGGCCAAGCCGGCCGGTGACGGCGTGATCGGCAAGGCGACGAATGCCGCCGGGATGCGCGTGGAAGACGATTCCGGATACGATGCGGAGACGCATCAGAAGTACGAGCAGGTGAAGCGCTCGGAACTGCACCTGGTCGACCTGCAGCGCATGAACCCGCAGGAACTGCATGAGATCTGCAAGAAGGAAGGCATCGAGGATTACATCGGCCTGAAGAAGCAGGACCTGATTTTCAAGATCCTCAAGAAGCGCATCCAGGACAACGGGTTGATGGTGGGCGAGGGGGTGCTGGAGATTCTGCCGGACGGCTTCGGATTTCTGCGGTCGCCGGAATACAACTACTTGCCGTGTCCGGACGACATTTACGTGTCGCCGTCGCAGATACGGCGATTCGGTTTGAAGAGCGGGTGCGTGATCACGGGGCAGATTCGTCCGCCGAAGGAAAACGAGAAGTATTTTGCGTTGTTGCGGGTGGAGGCGATCAACTTTGAGGAGCCGTCGTTATTGACGGAGAAGGTCAACTTTGAAGATTTGACGCCGCTGCATCCGAACAAGCGGTTCTTCCTGGAGACGACGCCGCAGGAAGTGAACATGCGGATCGTGGATATTGTCACGCCGATCGGCAAGGGTCAGCGCATGCTGATTGTCGCGCCGCCGCGGACAGGCAAGACGGTATTGATGCAGAAGATGGCGAACGCGATTTCGCACAACCATCCCGAAGTGTATCTGATGATTCTGCTGATCGACGAACGTCCGGAAGAAGTGACGGAGATGACGCGGTCGACGAAGGCCGAGGTGGTCAGTTCGACGTTTGACGAACCGGCGAGCCGGCACGTGCAGGTGGCCGAGATGGTCATCGAGAAGGCCAAGCGGCTGGTGGAATACAAGCGCGACGTGGTGATTCTGCTGGATTCGATCACGCGGTTGGCGCGTGCGTATAACACGGAAGTGCCGCACTCGGGCAAGATTCTGACCGGCGGCGTGGATGCCAATGCGTTGCAGAAGCCGAAGCGGTTTTTCGGCGCGGCACGAAATATTGAAGAAGGCGGATCGCTGACGATCATCGGGACGGCGCTGGTGGATACCGGCTCCAAGATGGATGAAGTGATCTTTGAAGAGTTCAAAGGCACGGGCAACAGCGAATTGCACCTGGATCGGCGATTGGTTGAACGGCGGACGTATCCGGCGATCAACATCGGCGCTTCGGGCACGCGTAAGGAAGAGCTGCTGCTGGACCCGAAGGAACTGGAGCTGGTGTATCGCCTGCGGAAGGTTCTGGCGGACATGAACCCGATCGAAGCGATGGAGCTGCTCAAGAGCCGCATCGAGAAGAAGGGCACGAACCGCGAGTTCCTGCTGACGATGAACCTGGCTTAAGTTGCACGTTTGAAGAAAAAGCAAAGGGGCTGCGCGAAGCGCGGCCCCTTTTTATTTTTGCGGCAAGTTGAAGCACGTTGCCGCAACGCCGCCATGCCGTAGAATCGTTCGCTCATAAAGGAGTGTACAGATGCAGTTGATGGCGGATGGCGTGGCGGGGGTGGGGAATCGGCATGGGATCATTATGGATCCGGTGCATCGGCGGTGCAGCGTGGTGCGGTTCGACCGATTTCCGCAGCAGGTGGCATTTGAGTTGATCGTCGGCGTGGTGATCGACGGGAAGGAATACGTGTTGCCACTGGGGGAAGGCGGGGAGGCATTTGATTTTCTGGATCAGCGGACGACGCCGTGCTCGGTGGTGCTGATGGGGATTCATGCGGCGAGTTGCATCAAGTTGCGGGTGGAGGTGATTGCGCCGTTTCGGCCGCGAGATGCGGCGTTTTCCGCGCTGCCGATCATTGATATCCGGGTGACGGCGGAGTCGTTTGACGGCATTTTTCGGTGGGAGAAGCGGACGCTGAAGTTGACGGAGGCGGAGGTTTTTGTGGAGCTGCGCGGGGAGGCGATGACGCAGTCGGCGGCGGGCGATGATGCGGTGGATGTGCGGTTTGCATCGACGCGGTTTTACCAGTGGGCGGGGATGAAGGATTTTTGGGATGCCAAGACGGAAAAGGTGCCGCAGCATGATCGGTTGGTGGCTCCCGGGGCGAGGCGTGACGGCGTACGGTTGCGGAAGATGGTGAAGCTGAATGGGGCGGAGGCGCTGGATGTGCTGTGGTGCATGCATAGCACGCCGGTGTATGAGGTGCGCGGGGAGCGGTGGGCGTTCAAGTATGCAGAGCAGTTCGCGGATCTGGAGGCTGTGTGTGATTTTGCCCGGGCGCATCCAGAGGCATTGTTTGAGAATGCGATGCGCGTCAATGCGATTCTTGGGGCGAATGACTTTTCGCAGAGCATCAATCAACTACTGGCGTTCACGCTGCATTCATGGGCAATCAATACGTGGGCGGCGGTCAGCGGGAAAGGGGAGGAATTTTTCGGCGTGTGGGAAGGGTCATGCTATATGACCAGCACGCTGGATGTGGAATTCACGCAGGCGCCGTTTTACCTGGCGGTGTGGCCGGAGTTGCTGGGTTTGGAGCTGGATCATTGGACGGAGCACACGCAGGATGGCCGCAAATCGCTGGGCGAGCGTGGCGCGGGCACGCTGTTTTTCTCACACGACATGGGCACAGGCGCGTGCGCCAACGGGCATGTGTATCACCATGACATGGAGGTGGAGGAGACGTCGAACTGGCTGATCATGGCGTGCTGTCATTGGCGGCGAACGGGGGATGACGCGGTGGTGCGCAAGCATGCGGCGGGGATTGAAAAGTATCTGCGGTTTCTGGAACTGGCCGACACGACGGGCAACGGGGTGCCGGATGTCGGGATTGCCAACACGATTGATGATGCGTCGCCGGCGGTGCAGTACGGGCGGGAGCAGGTGTACCTGGCGGTCAAGACGATGGGGGCGCTGGTGGCTGGCGCGAAGATGTTGGAGCATCTGGGTAAGGGCGATCTGGCCCGGCGTTATGCGGAGCGGGCGGAAATGCTGGGGCGGTACATCGAGAAACGCGGGTGGCAGGGGGATCACTTTGCGACGCTGCTGGAAAAGAGCGGACATTTGAAGAATCCGTGGAGCGGGCAGGAGACGACGTGCGCGGAAATTCCGGGGTGGAATTCGCCACAGATCTACACGGCCAATGCGCTGGGGTTGCTGGACATGGTGGGCATCGATGTGCCGCTGGATCGGGAGAAGTTGCGGACCGATCTGCGGACGGCGACGGGGCGGTGTTTGCGGGAATATGGGTGCGTGCATTCGGACTTCCAGAATGAGAACCCGGAGCAATTGGCGACGATGCTGGATTTGGTCGGCAACGCGCGGAGTCCGGGATGGATCAGCATGAACATGGCGCGGGATATTGCGGCGTTCTATCGCGGGGTCGATCTGCGGCATCTGGCGGATCGGTATTGGAACTGGCAGGTGACGACCAACACGCAGGAGCCGCGGATGTTTTTCGAGACGTTCAGTGGGAACAACTTGTGTTTCTATCCGAGAGGCGTGGCGATTTGGGGATTTTATGATGCGCTGGCCGGGCGCGTGATCGACCGGGCGGGCGGCATCGATCGCGAGTCGCGGCCGTTCGGGGAGTTGAGGTCGCCGCGGTTGATTGATGTGCGGTGGGTGTGAGCGGGAGTTGTGCGGATGGGATTATCTGCGGGCGGGGAACTTTAGCGAATCTAATAGCCAGCCGGTTTGTGGGCGAGACTGACGCTCCCTGATGGTCGCGGTACCAACGGGATGGCGCTCGGTCACGGATCATTGAGGTGGCCGGAGAGGTAGGCTTCGTAGGAGGGCATGTCCATGAGGCCGTGGCCGGAGAGGTTGAAGAGGATGACGCGTTTTTTGCCTTCGCGTTTGGCGGCGAGGGCTTCGTCGATGGCGGCGCGGACGGCGTGGGAGGATTCGGGCGCGGGGACGATGCCGACGGCCTGGGCGAATTGGACTGCAGCTTCGAAGACGGCGGTCTGGGGGTAGGCGACGGCTTCGATCAGCTTATGTTTGTAGAGGTGGCTGACGGTGGGGGCCATGCCGTGGTAACGGAGGCCGCCGGCGTGGATGGAGGGGGGCATGAACTTGTGGCCGAGGGTGAACATTTTCATGAGGGGGGTCATTTCGGCGGTGTCGCCGAAGTCGTAGCGGTTTTCGCCCTGGGTGAGCGAGGCGCAGACGGAGGGTTCGACGGCAACGATGCGGGTCTTTTTGCCATGGGTGAGATTTTCGCGGACGAAGGGGAAGGCAATGCCGGAGAAGTTGGAGCCGCCGCCGACGCAGCCGATGACGACATCGGGGTATTCGCCGGCGAGTTCCATCTGGCGGAGCGATTCCTGGCCGATGACGGTCTGATGGAGGCAGACGTGATTGAGGACGCTGCCGAGGGCGTACTTGGTGTTGGGTGAGGAGACGGTGTCTTCGATGGCTTCGGAGATGGCGATGCCGAGGGAGCCGGCGCATTTCGGGTCTTCAGCCAGGATCTTTCTGCCGAAGGCGGTATTTTTGGAGGGGGAGGAATAGACGGTGGCGCCCCAGGTGTTCATGAGCATTTTGCGGTAGGGCTTTTGCTCGTAGGAGACGCGGACCTGGTAAACGACGCACTCGAGGCCGAAGAATTTGCAGGCCATGGCCAGGGAGGAACCCCACTGGCCGGCGCCGGTTTCGGTGGCGAGGCGTTTGGTGCCGGCAATCTTGTTGTAGTAGGCCTGGGGCACGGCGGAGTTGGGCTTGTGACTGCCGGCGGGGGAGACGCCTTCGTGCTTGAAGTAGATGTGGGCGGGGGTGTCGAGAAGTTTCTCGAGGCGCACGGCGCGGATGAGCGGCGTGGGGCGCCAGAGGGCGTAGGCGTCGCGGACTTCATCGGGGATGGCGATGTAGCGTTCGGTGGACATCTCCTGCATGACGATGTTCTCGGGGAAGATGCGGGTCATGTCTTCGAGGCTGGCGGGCTGCTTGGTGCCGGGATGGAGGGGCGGGTCCATGGGTGTGGGCATGTCGGCGAGGATGTTATACCAGTGGGTGGGGATCTCGGACTGGGGAAGGGTGAACGTGGACTGCATACGAAAGGCCTCCATTAGGCTCTGACTGAAAACCCGGCGCCGTCGGATTTTCAGACAGAGCCAAGATCGTGGAGATATTAGTCCGTTATTGGGGTGGGGTGCAAATGGGGATAGAGAGTTGCTAATCGAGGAGGGGGAGCTTGGTGGTTTTCCTGGCGTTGGCGGTGGTGAGGGCGTCGGAGGCGCGGAGGGTGAGGGTTTGGATGTAGGCGACGTCGGCGAGGGTTTCGTCGAGCTTGCCTTTGTATTTTTTGTAGAGGGCGAGATTGTGGATCTTGTTGCCGTCGAAGCAGAAGACGGGGGCGACGACGGGGCCTTCGATGATCTGGTCGTTGAGGAGGGTGAACTTGTAGCTGAGTTCGACGAGGGGGTATTTCTTGCCGGAGTAGACTTTTTCGTCGCTGCCTTCCTTAAGCCAGCGCCAGTCGGGTTCCATCGATTGGCTGACGACTCTTACGTCGATGGTTTTGACCAGCGCGAAGTCCACATCGCGATAGGTTTTGAGTTCCTCGATCCAGACGCGGAAGGGCGTTTCGAGGGTGGTCCAAATGCGGCCTTCGTAGCGGGTGCCGTTGTTGAGGGTGACCAGGCCGATGCGTGCGCCGGCGGGGGCCTTGGGTTTCATGGTGCCGAGGGCGTCGGCGACGCCGCGGCCGGGCTGGGTTTGCGGGGCGGTGACTTCGGCGGGGGCGGTGGTGACGGTCGTGGCGCTCTCCTTGAGGTCCTGGATGTCGTCTTCGCCGCGGAGGAAGGCAGGTGAGAAAATGCCGAGGGTCAGGAAGATCGCGCCGGGAATACATAGGCGGGAAAGACTTCGGAAGGTACGATGGCGGGGAATTCGCATGAGGACATTATGCCTCCGCCACGCGGCTTGGTTCAACGGCTCGATCAAATTTTGCACCGTACGGAAATGCTTCCGCGCGGCGGCCGGTTGCTGATCGGCTGTTCGGGAGGGGCGGACAGCGTGGCGTTGCTGCGGTTGCTGCATGCGATTAACCAGTCTGATCATTGGGGATGGGCGCTGGCGGTGGGGCATGTGAATCATGGCCTGCGCGGGAAGGCGTCGGATGCGGATGCCCAGTTTGTGCATCAACTTGCATCGTCGCTGGGATTGGTCTGCACGACGACGACGCTGGAGCTACCGGCGGATGCGAACGAGGATTTGGCGCGGCGGCAGCGGTTCAAGGCGCTGACCGCGATGGTTCGCCGGCAGAAGTGTGCGGGGGTGGTGATGGCGCATCATGCGGACGATCAGGCGGAGACGGTGCTGATGCGCATTTTGCGGGGGTGCGGGCTGGAGGGGCTTTCGGGGATGGCGGCGACGGCGACGGTGGGGGGGCTGACGGTGTATCGGCCGTTGCTACAGTTTACGCGGGAGGAGTTGCGGGGATTTCTGGAGGAGATCGGGCAGTCGTGGCGGGAGGATGCATCGAATATATCGCCGCGGTTTTTGCGGAATCGGGTGCGGGCGGAGTTGCTGCCGACGCTGGCGGAATTTCAGCCGGGCGGGATGTCGGGGGTGACCGGTTCGCTGGTGCGGCTGGCGGCGATCGCGCGGGATGCGCAGGCGTTGATCGCCCGGCAGGCGGAGGAACTGGCGCTGCAGGCGGTGGTGCGCATTCACGGGCGGAAAGTGGCGGTGCATCGCAAGCCGCTGCGCGGGGCGTCGCCGATCCTGGTGGCGCAGGTGCTGCGGTATGCGATTGAGTTGGTGGGCGGCTCGACGGAGACGGCGGATTATCAGCGGCTGCAGGAGGCGGCGCACATCACGCTTTTTGGTGATGGGGGGAAACGCGTCGAACTGGGGAGAGGCGTGGAACTGGTGGTGTCGGGGCAGACGGTGGTGATCATGCGGCTGGTGCGCAAGGGAGGGGCGACGTGACGATGACCCCCGAGCGAGCCACCAATGAGCGGCTGATGTTGGCGATCATCGTTGCGCTGGCGGTGGGGGTGCGGATTGCGGCGGCGATTTTTCATCCGGGCATGCAGCCGGATTCGGTGGATTATCATCGGCTGGCGGTGGCGCTGAGCCATGGCGGGGGGTACGAGGTGGACGGTTTGTATGCGGCGCGGATGCCGGGGTATCCGATTCTGCTGGCCGGCATTTATCTGTTGGTGGGGCCGGCGCAGAATGTGGCGTTGATCGTGCAGGGGTTTCTGGGCGGGCTGACGGTGATGCTGGCTTACGTGATCGGGCGGCGGGTGAGTTCAGTCGTGGGGATAGTGGCGGCGGCACTGGCGGCGATCGATCCGCTTTCGATTGGATTTTCTGCCTCGCTGCTATCGGAAGTGCCGTTCACATTGGTGCTGCTGGCGGCGATCTGGTGTGGGCTGCGGATCATGGAAGGGGGACGGTTTGGGTGGTGGGTGCTGCTGGGGGTGTTGTGGGCGGTTGCGGTCTATTTGCGGGCGTCGGTGTTGTGGTGCATCATTCCGCTGGGGCTGTATGCGAGGTGGGAGAATAGAAAATGGAAAATAGAAAATAGAAAAAGTGGGGGGGGGCCTATTGGGCAAATTGTTCTTCCTCTAGTGATCGTGGTGTTGGCTTTGGCGCCGTGGCAGATGCGCAATTTTCAGCGGTTTCATACGGGGGCGTTTTCGTTGACGAGTCTGGAGGGGATTTCGCTGTACGAGGCGGTGTATCCGGATGCGGATGGCGGGCCGCGGCAGCATTTGTTGCAGACGCCGGGGGAGATGCGACCGCTTAACGAGATGGAGCGTTCGCAGGAATGGTCGCGCCGGGCGTGGGGGTATGTGGGAGCTGATCCGGTGCGGATCGCGAAGCTGGCGGCGGTAAAAATCGGCCGCACGTGGAGTCCGTGGTTCAATGCGGCGGAGATGCAGGCTCCGGGGATTCAGGCGGTGATGGTGGTCTGGCATGTGCCGCTGTTTCTTTTGGCGCTAGTCGGGGTGTGTGGCCGATCGATGTTGCTTAGAATGAAGGTGTTGTTGCTGGTGCCGGTGGTTTATTTTTCGCTGGTGCATGCATTGTTTTTGGGATCGGTCCGCTATCGTGTGCCGCTGATGCCGATCGTCTGCATCTTCGCGGCTGCAGGTGCGATCGAGTGCCTGAGGCGGTTTCGGCCCCAACGATCGGCTGCCGCGGCGGTCTAGCAAGCAGGAAGTTGTGAGTGTCCATGGCCGAATACGCCCGAGGCAATCCAGCGCATTGGTGGCGAAGCCGCTCGGTCGGCAGCGTGCATCGTTCGCCGCACGCGATGTTCATCAGTCCGATGCGTCGGCTGGCGTCGGCCGGTGCGCTGGTGTTGCTGGTGCTGATTCTGCTGGGTGTATGGTATGTGACCAATCCTAAGCGTATCAGCCGGATGTCGGCGGCGTTGCTTTCGAATGTGTTTGGCGGGCCGGTCACGGTGAAATCTGGTCATCTGTCGTTATCCGGCACGCTGCAGTTGTCGGGGGTGGAACTGCGGGTGGGAGAGGGGGCGGAGAGTCTGCCGCTATTTTCCGCCGATCAGTTGGAAGCGCGGTTCGACTGGCTATCGTTGCTGGGGGGGCAGCTTCGTGCCACGCAGTTGACGGCGGTGCGGCCGACGCTTTCGCTGATTGAGGATCGTGCGACCGAGCGGTGGAATTACGAGCGTTTGCGACCGGCGGAAAAGCCTGCCACGTCGCAGCCTGCCGCCGGCCCGCGGCCGATGACGCTTCCGGTGATGATTCTGCGCGAGGCACGCGTCGAATGGTCCGAAGCGGACAACGGCCGGCTCATCAAGAAAGGCGATGCGGTGGTGGATGGCCAACTGGCGCCGGATGCGGTGCTGGCCTCGATCTATCACTTTCAGATCAACCAGCGGATCGACGATCCGACGGTGCAGCGGCCGACGGTGGTCACGGGCATCTGGGATGTGGCTAACACGCGATTTTCTGCGGTTACCAACAGTATTCCGCTGACGGACCGGTTGCGCCGCTCGATGCCGCGGCAGGTGCGCCAGTGGTGGGATGAGCACCAGCTGGAGGGAACGCTGACGCAGTTTCGTCTGACGTTTGATCCCGAGGAGGGGCTGGTGCTGGGGGCGGATATGGAAAAGGTGTCGATGGTGCAGTCGCTGCAGCCGAACCCGGGCGGGGCGACTTACGCGGTGGCGTTTCGCAACGTACACGGCATTTTGACGTTCGGCATTACGCATCCGGTGGTGCGCATCGCGAATTTGCGGGGTGAGGCACTGGGGTTTGGATTTGAAGCCGAGGGGTCTTTCCGCGGGTTCTCCGGCGAATCGCCGTTCGATTTATCCCTTGTTTTTCCCGATGTGAATCTCACGGACGACTATCCGCCGCTGTTCAATGCCTTTCCCGCGGCGCGGGACCTGCTGCAGCGCATCCGTCCGACCGGGAAGATGGAGGTGCACTGTACGCTGGCCCGGCCCAGCCCCAGCGGAGAGGTGTACGCGAATGGCGAAGTAATTTGCAAAGATGCGCGGATGCGTTTCGTTCATTTCCCGTACCCGCTGATGCACGTCAAGGGGCCGATCTTCTTCGATCACGAGCAGGTCGATTTCCGCGGTGTGACGGCCAAGGGGGAAGAGAATGATGTGATCATCAGCGGCACGGCGGGCGTGAGTGCGGAAAATCAAGCGGTCGATTTCACAGTCAGCGCCGTCGGGGCCCATCTGGACGAACGGATGGCGGCGTGCTTGCCGGAACGGTACAAGCGGATCTGGGATGCGTTCGCGGTCAGCGCCACTTCGGATTTCGTCTGCCGCGTGGTGCGCACGAGGGATCAGCAGGATCCCGTGGTATCAGTGGACCTGCACATTACCGACGGGCAGGGGTACTACAGTGGCCTGCCGTATCGTTTTACGCATGGCCAGGGGCGCATGATTCTGGAGGGGGATTCGGCCCGGATTGAGAACCTGGTTCTGAAAACTGGGGACGATCACAGCGGGAAAGTGACCATCAACGGCCAGGTCAAGTTGTCCGGGGCTGACGGACAATCTGCGGATCTTCAACCGACGCTCAGTCTCGATGCGGACATACCGATCGATGCATCGCTGCTGCACCTGATGCCGACGGATTTTCAGGAGCGGCTCGACCATGCGGCGGTTGGGGGCCGAGTGTCGTTTGTCGGGACGGGATCGCGGCATCCGGACGGAACGCCGGACATCGTCGGGACGCTGGCGCTGCGCGACGGATCATTTCATACGGGCGACGGGCAGGTGACTCTCGATCACGTGGCCGCGGCGGCGACGATCAAGGATCTGGCGATCGACATCAGCGAAATCAAGGCCTCGGGTGGCGAGCACCTGCAACTGCACTCCAAGGGCCGCATCGATTTTTCGGCCCAGCAGGCGGATCTGGAACTCGATGCGAGTGCCGCGGATCTTCCGCTTCCGGCGGCGGCTCCGGTGTTTTTCCCGGAGAAATTCCAGGCCATTTGGAAACAGTACCAGCCGGCGGGTTCTCTCGATGGTGAAATGGCTGCGCATTTTCTCGTGCACTTCCGGCCTGTGGCGGGGGCGGCGCCCGTCGACATCAAGGATTATCACGCGGCCATCAACGCCAAGGACATCGGTCTGCACAATGCTGCGTGGCCGGATGCGATCACGAACATTCGCGGGCGGGTTACGCTGGCCCCGACGGTCATTGAGATGACGGATATGACGGCGATGTCCGGTCCGTTGGAGATGCACTGGAAGGCCGCCTACGCCACCGAGTCGGGCCAGACCACCATCACCGGCCATGTGGATTCGCACGGATTGCCGGTGAAGTGGCTGGTGGTGCTGCCGGAGGGCATCGGCAGCTTTTTGACCTCGCAGAAAGCGCAGGCGAATCTTTCGTGTGAAGTTACGTCGCTGAGCCGCATTCGGGCCGATCAGCCGTGGGAGTTCAAGGGTTCGGTGGCGATCGACAAGGTCGCGACGCAGGGGGTGTGGGCGATCGCTGCGGATCAATGCACGTTGTCGGGTCAGGGGACATGGGATCCTGCGGGCGCGCTCGATTTTGAAGGCCGTCTGACCGCCTCCAACCTGGGCGTTTCGGGGCATAACATCGACACGTTTACGGCCAACGTCACGAGCAATTCGACGCAGAAGAATTTCAATTTGAGCGACATCGACGGCAAGGTGGCCGGCGGCGCGATATCCGGAACGTTCCAAATGTGGTTTGAAAAGCAGCCGCGGTACGAAGCGAAGCTTACGCTGGCGGACGCTTCGCTGGCTTCGCTGGTGCTGTCGCCCAAGGCTTCCGAGGAGGAGAAAAAGCGCATCGGGACGGGGAAGGTCACGGCGTCACTGGCGGTGCAGGAAGTCTTCGGACCGAGCCCGGATCGCACCGGCCGGGGCGAGTTGATGGTCCGCGACGGGACGATTTATAACGTTCCGCTGGCGATGGGGCTGATGCAGGTTGCGACGCTGCGTCTGCCGGTATCGAGTGCCTTTGATCGGGCATCCATGAGCTACTATCTGCGTGACGACAAAATCACTTTTGAACGCATTTTGCTGGAGAGTCCGGGGATCAACCTGGCCGGATTGGGAACGCTATCGCTGGCGGACAAGAACATTAATATGACGCTGGTGACGGAATCGCCCAATGAGTTCAATATTCCGTTTCTGACGTTTTTTATACAGAGCGCCCGCAATGAGTTGTTCCAGCTTTCCGTGACAGGGCCGGTCGATAACCCCAAGATCATTCCGGTTCCGCTCTCATCGCTGGCCAAGACGCTGCAAAATGTGCTGCCAAAGCACAAGTAGCAGAATTGTCATTGGGTGTGGTCAATGGTGGTGGGGTGATTTAGAATCCCACCATGGCTACAAGTAACGTAAGACCACGTATCGGGATCATCGGCGGGTCGGGGCTGGGCAATGCACTGCTGGCGAAGGCGGGCGGCACGGCGCAGGACGTCGAGACGCCGTTTGGTAAACCATCCGCGCCGCTGGTTCTTTCCGAATGGAACGGTGTACCGATTGCGTTTTTGGCGCGGCATGGGATTGGGCATGTGTTCAATCCTTCGCAGGTTCCGTATCGTGCGAATATCTATGCGCTCAAGGCGGTCGGGTGCCGGTGGATTCTGGCGTCAGGGGCCGTCGGCTCTCTGCAGGAGTACATTGCCCCGCGCGATCTGGTGATTCCCGACCAGGTCATTGATAAGACGCAGCGGCGTGTCGGAACGTTTTTTGACCAGGCGGGGCCGGGGGGCGGCGGCGGAGCGGTTCACGTAGAATTTGCCGAGCCTTTCTGCACGCAGCTTCGCCGCGTGCTGCTGCAGGCCGGCAAAAAAATCGAACTGGCCGGGCAGAAAATCCATCCGACCGGCACGTACGTGTGCATGGAAGGTCCCGCGTTTTCCACCCGGGCCGAATCGCTGATGCATCGGCAGTGGGGGGGCGACCTCATCGGCATGACGGCGATGCCGGAAGCCAAGTTGGCGCGCGAAGCGGAGATTTCCTATGCCCTCGTGGCGCTGGCTACGGATTATGACTGCTGGAAACCCCACACGCCGGGACAGAGCAAGCAGGCCTTGCTGGGCGAAATCATCTCTCATCTGCAGGCGGCGACGGACAATGCTTTGCGACTCATCGAGGCGGCGCTGCCGGAAGTGTGGGCCCGCCGCGATGAAGTGTTTGATTCGCATCGCGCGTTGGAGTTGGCTATCTGGTCGGACAAGAGCAAACTCGATCCCGCATACATCAAACGGATGGAACTTCTCTGGGGGAAGTACTTCTAAAGAGTGAGCAGTGGTTCGGGAAAGCAACAGAACAGAGCCCGCGGCAACGGTATAATGACAGCCAACCCCATCCTGGAGGTACGACTGGTGAGATCCTGCAAATTCTCGAAGACGATCGTGGCGGCGGCCCTGAGTTGCGGCGTGCTGGGCGTCATCGTGACGATGGGCGTGGAACGCGCGGTGGGGGAAATGCGCGCTGTGGAGATTCGGGTGGCCGCACCGGCCTCGGCTCCCGCACCAGCGTCTGCCCCTGCCGAAGTTGCCGTGCCGGGAGAACCCGGAGAAGCGCCCAAACCGGCCTCGGTTGCGCCGAACGGCCGGGAGCCGGGTGCGATCATGGATCGGGCTGCCGAGTCCGGAGCGCAGGTATACGTCGATGATTCGTTCGCTTCGGTGGAGAAGCTTCGCGCCGCCATACGATTTGCGAACCAGGGCCGGGGGCAGGAAGCCATCACGGTCTTTCAGGAAATCATCGACAAGTTCGGCCAGAAACTGGTCTACCTCAACAACGACTCGTATGTGTCGATCACCGATTACGTCCGCGAGAAATTGCTGGCGATGCCGGATGTGAACCGGGGCATGTACGAGCAGCTTTATGGCGGCATTGCCCAGAAGGAAGTGGATACCGCGATTGAACAGCGCGATCTGTCCGCCCTGATTCGCGCCTGCGATCGATATTACGTATCGGCGGCCGCGCATAAGGGATTGCTGCTGGCGGCGGACTGGTATTTTGAGCGGGGAGAATTCACGGCGGCTTCGCGCACGTGGCAGCGGCTGATGGCGCATCCGAAATCCCGCGCGATGACGGCCGATCTGCTTTTCCGTGCTGCGGTCGCCGAGAAACTCGCGGCCAATGAGCCGGCTGCCAAACGTCTGCGCGACCGTTTGGCCAAAGAATTTCCTGATGCTGAGGGAATCGTCGACGGGCAGAACGTCAATTTGTCGGCTGGCGCGGACAAGATCTTCCAACTTCCGTCGTGGGAGCGGAGCACGCTGGCCCCGGATGAATGGCCGGTCTTTCAGGGCAATGCCGCACGTTCGGGCCTGCTGGACGTGAACGCCTCGGCCGGTGCGCGTCTGTGGAGCATCGATTTCGACAGTGACGCGCTGGGCGGCGACGCGCGGAACAAGACCGCGGCGCAGGCTCCGACTTTCCGCGGCCGGCGAATCATGGTGGCGAATAACCCCGGTGCGAATGGCGCCGATCCCAACATGGCCATGCTTTCCAGCCATCCCGTGCTTTCTTCCGGATCGCTGTTCATTCACACGGGTGAACGCATCGCGTGTCTGAGCGCCAACGCCGGGGCGGTTCTCTGGTCATACCCGGCGCAACCGTTGCCGCGCACGGATCCCAATCAGCAGGTGTACTACAATAATTACGGCGGGCAGTTCCGGATGGTCGCGCATGATTCGGCGACGGTGTATGGAGATCAGGTCTTTGCCGTGCTGCCGGCGTCGGCGGCGCCTCAGCCTACCGTCCGTAACAACCCTTACGGTTACAACGGCGGCATGAACAATACGCGCGTGGTGTCGTTGAACCGCAATAGCGGCGTCGAAATCTGGTCCCGGCCGGCACACACGATCAAGACGGACGCCAAGGGACAGTTGACGTTCATCGGCTCGCCGCTGGTCACGCGGCAGGGCGTATTCATCATGGCCCGCAAGCAGGGCGACGGCGCGTTCACGCAGCTTTACCTGGTTCGGCTCGATCGTGAATCCGGCGAAGTCACCTGGGCGTGCTATCTGTGTTCCGCCTCCACCGGGGGGTATTACGGCTACAACGCCAGCCTCAACAACATTGCGATTCCGACGATTGTCGATGACATCGTCTACATTTCTTCCGGCCAGGGGGCGGATTGTGCCGTGGACGCCAATGCGGGCCGCATCCTGTGGCTGCAGGTGACGGAATCGGCGCGTACGGTGAAGGACCCGTCGGAGTACTATCAGCAGCGCCTCAACTTTACGCCGTCGTGGAAGTTCAATCCGCCACTGGTGTACGGCGACAAGGTCATCACGCACGAGCCGGGGGGCAACCTGCGCATCTACGACCGTTGGAACGGGCGGCTGATCCGCTCCATCCCGCGTACGGTTTCGAAGGGCGTTGATTCCCGCCAGACGTTGGCGGTGGATGTGGTTTCAGGAATCATCGGTTCCAACCTGGTGGTTCTGGGCAGTTCGGTCACGGCAATCGATCTCGACCAAATGGAGAAGGCGGCCAAGGTCGCGTGGTCGGTCGATCTTCCGCCGGATGGCGGCAAACCCCAGGGACGGCCGTTCCTGGCCGAGAAGTATTACTACGTGCCGCTGGACAAGGGGCTGTTGATCGTCGACCTCAAGAACGGCAAGCAGTCCGATTTCGCCTATTGGCCGAAGAATGAAAAGGATGAGGCGGGCAAGCCGGGGAATCTTCTGGTGACCTCGGAGCAGATCGTAGTGGTCAACGATACGGAAGTTGCGGGATATTCCCGCTGGGAGACGGCGCGCGACAATCGTCTGGCGCGGATCAAGGATCATCCCGATAATCCGGAACCGTACCTGGCCCTGGCGGAAATTGCTTTCCGGACCAATCACTTCGATCTGGCCGAAGAAAACATGAAAAAGTCGGTCGACCTAGCGAACAATCCGCAGATGCAGGTCAATGCCGAAACGCTGGGCCGGCTGTATCGCACCAATCTCACTTTTGCCGAGCAGCTTTTCGGCAAGTCGGAGGAGGTCATTCGCGACCGATCGCGTTTCTACTACGACCAATGCCGGCGCACCGCACGCGATGCGGAGCAGCAGGCGGAGTGGCGATTGTGCATGTCGAGGCTGTCGCTGGCGCAAAGGAATCCGGATGAAGCGGCGGGTCTTTACAACGAAGTGCTTATCGATGCGGCGATGCGCCAGTCGCCGTTCCGCCGTGGCGATGCGCTGTCGCGCGCCGGCGTGACGGCGGAGGTCAACTTCCGCACGCTGATGGAAAAAAACGGGGTGGATGTTTACAAGCGTTTTGAGGAGGAGGCGACGGCGCTGCTGGCCAAATCGGAAACCACCAAGGATATTGCGGGCCTGGCGCAGGTGGTCGAGGCGTATCCGAACAGTCAGGCGGCGATTACTTCGGCTGCCGAACTGGCCGCGGCATATCGCGATCGCCAGAATTGGGCCGACCAGATCAAGGCCCTGCGCTGGCGGTACACGCGAATTACCGGAGACCAGAAGGGATTGGTCACGGCCGACCTGGCGGTGGCGCACATGCAGATGAAACACTTTGCCGCCGCGGTGAACTGGACCGAGCGCGGCTTGCGTCAATACAAGGATCTGCAGTGGACCGATGCGGCGAGCAAGCAGAAACTGACCTTCGCGGCACTTCGCCAGCAGCTACGAGCGGCCGGCGCCGCGGTCGCGGAAGAGCGCCTTCCCGTCCTGCCGCCGCCGCAGTTGGATGATGAGGGGCGGCCTCTTGGCAAGCCGGCGATGGACGAATCCTCCGTGAACACGGGTATCCCCGGCACATTGCTGGCGCCGGTCGAGGCGAGCGCGGCCCTGCGGCGGCCGGATCGCATGCTGCTATTACGGGCCGGGCGAATCCGCGTCTTTGACGCTTCGACGATGGCCGATCTTACCGAGCATAAGCCGATCGAACTGGCGGAGAATGCTCCGACGATCCTGCTCGGCTATCAGGGCGATATCGCGGTATTGGTTCAGGCCAAAAAAGCCATGGGGGTGGACCTCAAGAAGCTGGCCATCGTCTGGACGGTGCCGTTCAACGTCAGCGAAAAGGTCATCACGGAACAATATGAGCAGGCTCAGCGGATTCGTAATCTGGGCATGCAACAGGCCCAGATGCAGAACAACATCATCATCAATGGCGGGATGGTCCAGTTTGGCGGCGATGTCGATTACTCGAATAATCCGAACTACCAGAGCATGGTTGCGGGACTGGATCCGGATCAGGCGCGGCTCTATGCGTTCGGGCAGCTCAACCGGCAGGGACAGCATGAAGTGGCCTTCGCCAACATGCGGATACTCAACGGCAGACTTCTGGTGGTCGCCAACGGCGACCTTTCCGCTTACGACGTGGCTACCGGCCTGCCCGCGTGGAAGGATCGTGCCGGCAATGCCGTGACGGTTCATCTGCCGGAGGGCTATGTCTCGGCGATCGTCGGCAACGAGGATTTCGTGGTTGTGCAGGTCGACGGCGGAGATCGTGCGACGCCGACGTTCCGCACCGTCGATGCGGCCACCGGCAAGTTCCGCGGTGAAGTCAAACTGGATGATGAACGGGCGC
>Ga0114951_10000858_pt1 | contig 40266 bp, 27 predicted proteins | sample AM7aDNAmetaG_FD_88677 | JGI IMG/M metagenome (GOLD analysis project Ga0114951, IMG submission 88677) | Freshwater microbial communities from Finland to study Microbial Dark Matter (Phase II) - AM7a DNA metaG | ecosystem: Environmental > Aquatic > Freshwater > Lake | place: Finland: Lake Alinen... | reverse complement strand
TGCTCTTAGATATTTCGGATGCTGTCCAAAAGCACTCGTACCCGACAATTTAAAAGCGGCGGTAATAACGGCAAACAGATATGAGCCCGTGCTAAATCGTACTTACGATGATTTCTCAGAGCACTATGGAACCGTAATAATGCCCGCAAGAAGCAATAAACCAAAAGATAAACCACTTGCGGAAAACGGAGTCAAACTTGCCAAGAGATGGATCCTGGCTCGTTTAAGAAACAAAATATTCACAAGTATTGCAGAACTGAATGCCGCTATTTGGGCTTTGCTCATTGTCTTCAATGCGAAGAAAATGAAAAGATTTGGGAAATCAAGAGATGAATTATTCCTTTCTCTCGACAAACCCAACGCCTTGCCGCTTCCGGAAAGGCCTTATGAGTATGCACAGTGGAAAAAAGCAAAAGTGAATATAAATTATCATGTATGTTTTCAAAAACACGATTACTCGGTACCATACACGTACATTCACAACGAGGTGGAAATAAAGACTACAAAAGACTTGCTGGAGGTGTATTTCAAAGGGCAGAGAATCTGTTCTCACCGCATAAGCCGTGTAATTAACGGATACTCAACGGTAAAAGAGCATATGCCGCCATCCCATCAAAAGTACATAGAATGGACTCCGGAAAGAATACTTGATTGGGCAGGCAAAGCCGGCACCCATGTCAGAACACTTGTGGAGAAGATAATGGCCACCAGAAGGCATCCTGAGCAGGCCTACAAGAGCTGTCTCGGGATAATCCGGCTCAAGAGTGTATATACTCCTGAAAAAATAAATTTGGCTTGCCAGAGAGCCGTTGAATATAATGCGCTCTCTTACAAGGGAGTAAAAAATATTCTCATGAATGGCATGGAGACTCGAAAACTCCCGTCTGTATCAGTATCAAGAGCTTCCGAAAACCACTCAAATATCAGAGGATCAGATTACTTCGAATCCTGTCTAATGGAGGTAACAAATGTCAATTGAACAGACCTTAACTAAGCTTGAAGAAATGAAATTACATGGAATGCGCAGAGCCTACGAAGAAAGACGGGCAAAACCAGATCATAAGGACCTTTCGTTTGATGAATTCTTAAGTCTTGTTGTTGACGACGAATACATTTACAGAAAAAACAAAAGACTGAAACGGCTCATGGCAGATGCAAAGTTTAAGCTTTCTTCCGCAAACCTTGAAGACATTGACTACAGACATCCAAGAGGTCTGCAGAAAACGAGCATACTTAATCTTCAAAACACAACCTGGGTTGAAAAACATCAGAACATACTGCTTACCGGTCCTACCGGTGTTGGTAAAACATTTCTGGCGTGTGCTTTCGGATCTTTTGCCTGCAGGCAGGGTTTTACCGCACTCTATTATCGCTGGCCAAGGCTCTTTGGTGAAATGTACTCATCCAGAGGTGAAGGTCGATATCTTAAACACTTAAATAAACTGGCAAAAGCGAATGTACTGGTTATTGATGACTTCGGTTTGAATCCTCTGACGGAAGTGGACAGAAAAGATCTCCTTGAGGTTATTGAAGACCGGCATCTTTCCGGGTCTACAATAATAACCAGCCAGCTTCCAATCAAGGAGTGGCATGAATTTATCGGAGAAAAAACCATCGCTGACGCGATCATGGACAGGATCCTGCACTTGTCGTACAAATTCGAGATGAAAGGAGATTCGCTGCGCAAAAAGCACAATGGAGTTGATTAAAAGAATCTAAAAGAGTATCATTTCAGAAGTGAGGATTGTGCCGGCAGGTTAAGTGGTCGTCATGACCGGATTTGCTGGTCGCCTTCAAGCGGATTCAGTGGTCGCTTTCAGCGGATTTTGCAATAAACTAGAAAATAATTGAAATAAGCTATACTATTATTTGTCTTCTATATGGTATATTAAAATACTATCAACATCTTGTAATGTCTTTATTAAGCAGATATAATGGTAATACTAATTATATTGTTATCCAAGGAAATTGGTTCATATGTTAAATATTATGCTAATAATAGATAAAAACATTGTTGTTGGACAAAAAACAAAATTAGACTTTAATATTCAAATTTTATTATCTGGCAATCAAGAAGGTAAAATTGGATCAACTATTCTACTTGATTAAAAAGCTTTTGTTAGTTAGAGGTGCAATATTTTGCCTCTTAATTGTAATGGTGTTCATTTTTTTTCCATTAAAAATAATCGAAAGAATTTCAAAGTTATTCTCTCGCTTAAATAACTATTTTGTTACGATATTGTTTTTGTTTTTCATATTTATTGGTGTTTGTTATTTATTCTATCCAAATTTTTTTGATCATGTTGAATCTACAATTGCATCCATAGGGACAGTAATGAAGAAAGGGGATTCTTTATATCCCAATCCAGAACCATACCCTTATCATGGGATACTTTACGGACCTGCATTGGCTGAAATACAGGGTACTTTCAACTGGACTGGATTATCAACTATTGTTAAGTCTAAATTGCCGGGGTTTATCGCATTTCTATTTTCTACATTAATTCTATTTCGTATTAGCAAATGTTCAGCTTCAAGAGGCTATCTGCTTTATTTGTTACCTTTTGGCGGTATGCTCTTTTGGAACAGACCAGAACCTTTTTTATTACTTATTGTTTCATTATCTATTTTGCTTGGACAAAACCTTAAAAATAAAGTATTTTTATCAATAATTCTGGGTGCTTTTGCTGGAGCTGCTTCTGCCCTAAAGATACAAGGTTTTGTCTATGTATTTGCAGTATATATTGCGATTACTTTTTCAAAATTTATATCAATACAGTCAATTATATTGTTTTCTTTTTTTTCTCTGCTTTCTTTTTTGACATTCTTTATACCACAAAACATTTCTATTAATGCATATTTTTATTATTTGAAATCATCAAGTATTCATGGTTTATCATTGAGAATTTGGATTGACAATGCAATATACCTTTTATTCTTACTTTTACCTTTTTTTTTCTATTACTACAAAGCGAAATTAGAAAAAGTTCAAATAATAAATCTTTTTTTGATATTTGGAATAGAACTTTTTGTCAGTATTTTAGGATCAAAGCCTGGAGCAGGAGCCCATCATCTATTACCTTTCATTCCAACAAATGCTATTATATTTAGGAAGCTTTTATCAAATGAAAATTCAGTAAACAAGCAACTTGTTAATATTCTTTATTTTTCACTAATAATTCCTTCTTTTGTTGCCGCACTATCCTTAGTACTTCCTATGATTAATGGCTGGGACAAGTTTGATAGAGCGAAGAACGAGGTGATATATTTTGAAAGTAAATATCCAGGTATAATAATGGGACTTGCAGACGATAGCACTTATTCTTATACCTTCTTGAGGGTTATTCTTGCAAACACACAAATAGATTATCCCGCTTTTATGGATTTGCAATATTCAGGAATTGGAGATTACGCTTTTGCGAAACACTTTAGGAACCGAAGAATAGAAAGTGTATTGATTCCAAATGGCGGAATACCATTTTCTATGAATAATCCATACACTTCGAAACCTTTATTTTCAGACTCAGTACGCCAGGTATTTTCAGAAAACTATATTTGCGTTAAAATCGGAGAATATTTTACAGTATACTCACTTAAGTAAAACTAAGGCCTTTTTAATATACTCGTGTTTTTGCATTAACAAACAAAAATACGCTATAAATAATAAATAATTACAAGCTACTTTAACATCCACAAGTGTTTTACTATCTGCACATAAATAACTACCGCGGATTTGTTCGTAAAACGGTTAAACATATTTTTTGCAACACTTTAAATATCAGATAGACAACAAAAAACATAACGGCTAATCTTAAACTTAAAAGAATATTCATGGTCCATGATTCCTCGAGCCGAGTTACAGCCACAGCAAACATTGAATACATTACCAACCCTATATTGCTTATTGAATTATATGCAAATAGCCAATAAGCAGCTCCTATGAGAAAGCCAAACACTAATATTCCAGAGACGATTCCGACAATCCCTAATTCAGACCAAAAAAAGACTAGTGGCCCAAATCCAGTATCCGCATCAGTGCCACGAACAACTAATTCTATTTGTTCCTCTGGAGAACGCATAGGGTTATCAGGAGAATATTTACCGGACCATAGAATATAAGGAACAATGTATTTAATTTCAGACAAAAGTAATCTACCATAAAAATAATCAGCGTTTGAAGGTATAACTTTCAGGGTTTCAGCTGTAAAAACCATTGTATCACCCATGCGTGATAGCTCATTATTTCTTTCATTTCTTTCAAGATAAGCTTCTCTCGCAAATTCTCTTATATCTGAAACACCAAGAGATCTAATTGCTTCCACACCATGAACTTTTGTAGCAAACGAAGTTCTGACAACATTCATTATTGGTACAACAACTGATGCCGATAATAGAACTGCTATCAACAAAGGTTTAAAATACTTTCGATCATAAGTGACAATGCCAACAAAGGCAAAATAAACCTGAATAAGCAACATAACGTATTCAAATGATAGTATTCTTGTTAAAATGGAAATCAGTGAGAATACAATAAATAATATAAATCCCTTTTTTCTTTTTTCCTGTGATTTTTCATAGTAAAAAAAATAAATGAATATCACGGAAAATGCCAACATTGAAAACGCACCAAGATTATCATATATCCATCTGGTTTTTGTAACCTGCCTATAAAAAGAGCCACGACCAAGAGCACCCCTTTGGAGTTGCTCAAGCAATTTCAATAGCGAAAAAGAAAAAATAATTGTTCCGACACCTAATAATTTACTAGAGTAAGTCTCGACTAAGTCAATGCTCTTTTTCTTGAAAACTCGTTCAGAAAGATGTATGCCTAAAATGACAAATACTGTTATAACAAGGCAAAGAAGCTGATTTAGCGCAAAATAATAGTTTAATTGATTCTCATACGTAGGGGAACCTGCAATATAAAAAGTGGGATATACAACCGAAAATATCGGCCAAAAGAACATCAACAAAAAAGGCAGAGAACCAAGTGGAAGCCTATATGAATAATAAATATGCCTAGCATAAAAATAGCATAAAAACAAAATAGTAGTGGTGCTTGCTGAAAAGAGAAGTGTTTCCAAGTCTGAAGCACCTCTGTTCTTAAAGAAGATAACAATAAGAACAGAAAATATAAGTACACTGATCAACAACCATATTGAAAGTTTACTTATTCTTTCCACCTCAAGCGCCTTTCATTTTATTTTGCTAATATAGGCTGTTTTATTCTTAATCGCTTTGAAGTATTCAACTAAAAATACAAAACCTATGGATAGAATCAAAGCAATAACAGATGCAATTATTATATTATTTTTTATTTTAGGTTTGGATTTACTTTCTGGCGGATAAGCTTTATCCAATAACCTTGCAACAGGTTTTGCTGGGGTAATTTTCAATTCATTATTTATTTCATCGAGATTGTAAACATAAGAATTTGCCAAATCTGCAGCAAGTTCTGGACTTGTAGAGTTCACAATAATCATTATGGTTTTTTCCTTTGTTGGAATAACCATTGTTTCGCTCTGTAGCCTTTGTATGGCGGAGGAAAACGATTTCATTTTGTATTTTTCAACAAGGTCAAATTCCTTTACCAAATACTCGGCCATGCGCCTGCTTTTCAACATTGCAATTACTACGCCAGAGTCATTCACACCTTCACCAAAAATATCGCTATAACTATATGAGAGTATATTTCCACCACGTTGAAGAGTTTCAACTTCAGGTGGAAGCGCAACGGCAGTTGCAGTATAAGTTTTTGGTAAATTCAGGCTAACTATGGCCGTAATTATTGCAATAGCTAAAGTAATACTCATTATCATAACTCGATATCTATAAATTAATTTAAAAATATTTAATAAATCTTCATCCCCGCCCATTCAACCTCCTAATTAATAATTCCATCAATTCTTAGAGTGTTCTTCCTTTTTTCAGTAAGTAAAAATTATTTTTTTACTGCTGCGTAGCCCACACCAATTTGGTAGAATATTTGTGAAGTATCCAAAAGCATCTTAAACCAATTTGTCCCAACGGTTATTTCTGCCGGGACTACCACTGTGTCACATCTTTCCAGATCTTTTCCCCAGGCACCATTCTTGTTTACTTCACCGCTGGCACTTATTATGTATACATCCCCCCTGTTGGCTTCTTTTGTAGTTCCACCGACTTTGTCAATATAATAGGAGATGTTTTTATTGGGTTCAAAAATAAGACTGGAGGAGTTATATACACTTCCAATAACATTTACAGAAGAGGGATTCTGCGGAATAAAAAGCGAATCATTATCCTCTATAATTATGTCATATATACTATCTTTTAGAAATTTTAGACTTTCAATTTTAATAATAAGCCTTCCGGGAACCTCAAATGCGGCATAGATCTTTGCCAAATCTTCCCTATTTTTTATTATTTCCTGAGCGCGTTTGGATGTAGAGGTGTCCATAATATTTGCGGATTCCGTAAATACCTCAGTCTGTAGGCGTTCAAGGTAACTTGCCACAGCTTTTTGTTGAGCCGTTCTAATTGAATCCCGCCTAAATATAGCGCCTGGAAGAAAAGCCTTTTCTGAAAACCCGCCAGCTCTTTCTATTATGGAGGAAAGTTTTTCCTCATAGTCAGCGACATAAATACCTGGAAATTTAAATTCACCACTTAAAGTAATTTTTTTCTTTCTCGTAGAGGAAACTTCTTCTCTTACAAAAAGGTGATCTCCGCCAAAAAGCACAAGGTCGGCATTTTCGTCCTTATCAACAAGTATTTTTCTAAGGTCTATTTTAATGACCTCCGGGGTTTTTCCTTCTTTCATATGGTAAAGCTCTGCGTTCTCTAATAGCGCAGTGGGCTTTAATCCACCAGACCTGAATATAAGGTCTGATATTTTCATTTTTTCTGTAAGGTCAAGTTTTCCTTCCCTATTTACGGCTCCGCTGATATTAACTGACTGCACCGGTATAACATTAAAGAGAGAATATACTATTACCTGATCCCATTCCTGCAGAGAATAATCTTCTGCTTTTTCTCCATCTAATAATTTTTGCATATCAAAAGCAATAATTTTCTTTGTTTTTTCATCCACATATCTACTTATTTCTCCCCTCGAAAGATAAGTTCCTGGAAGCACTCCTCCTGCTTTTTTAAGTAAGCCTGATATCCTAAGTTCCGGAGTAAGTTGATATTCCCCGGGCATACTGATATTACCACTTATTGAAACATAACCACGCCTTGTTTTATTTATTGGAAATATGGATATCATATCACCATCATTTACTACTATATCTTTGTTGCCTTTCAGCAATTCTATATTTTCCATCTGGAAATCAAGAACCGATTTTTTCTCATTGTTAACTATTCTTTCCAGTTGGATTCTATTTAGATACCCTGACGGAGTAATGCCACCCGCCATTTTTAATATTTCTGAGATTTTTGTCTCCCTAAGAAGTTCATATACCCGAGGCCGCTTAACACTTCCTCTGAGAGCAGCAACTGGGCCGATTGGAGGAACAAAAACAGTATCCCCTGATTGGAGGCGCAAATCCTTGGCTTTTTCGCCTGAAAGAAGGAACTCATACAGATCTATTGTAGCTATAATCTTATTATCCCTTATTAATTTAATTTTTCTAAAAGAGCCTACCTTTGTTGGTCCGCCTGCTTCAAACAGAGCTTGAAATACCGTTGAAAGTGAGCTAACGGTATAACCACCCGGCTTAAACACTTCACCGAGTACAAAAGCCCTAATAGTCCTAAGCTTACCCAAAGTAACGTTTATGGAAAAACTTGAATAGTTTTGGCTCAAAGATTCTTTAATTATTTTTTCTACTTCCGAAAATTTCAAACCCCAAAGGAAAAGAGCACCTGCTTTAGGAAGCGATATCTTCCCATCACGGTCTACAGTAAGTGTAAAAGTATCCTGGACAAGTTTTCCCCAGACATAAATAACTAAAGTATCTCCCGGCCCGACTATATAGTCAGGTCCTACAGGGACATTGTCTCCCGGGGCAAAAGTTGAGGAAGGCTGCTTAAAGATCTCATAACCAAATTGCCTTACAAAACTTATCTTATTCTCATCGGGGAAGAGTTCTTCTATTATGGAAGGTTTTTCTATAATATTCTCTTTTTTATTCTCAATAACCGGCTCCGGGACAATGGCATCCTTGCTTTTATTTATCGCACCGGCCATTTTTTCCATTTCCTCTTTATTTACAAGACCGCTCTTTACCAACTCTTGCACAGCATCTATAGGAGGCTGCTGTGAAAACACAGATGCTACAGAAAAAATAATTCCAAAAAATACTAAGAGCTTTTTAAAAAACATATTACCTCCAATAAGGGAATTGCTGATTTAAGATCATTGAACCTTTAATTAATTCTTTATTATATCAGATTTTATCGGTATTTTTCAATAATCTTAAGTATGAGCAAATCCCGGGCATTACTACGAATTAATGGAAATAAGCATATTTAAAGCAGAGTAAGGCAGTTGCGGGGAAAAAACATTAAAATATCAAAGTTGTGTTGCCGGCGTCACTTTCCGCTTGCGTTATAATATGTTTTCTTGAATATTTTTCTCATGGATTCCCAGCGCACATGGGACCCGTCATAGAAATCTTTTTCAGAGAGGCCATAGAAAGCGGGATCATAGGAGCCCCATATTTCAATATTGTGCCGGCCAGCGCAGCTTTCAAAGTATTTTTGAACCTCGCCGATAATCCGGTATCTATCTGAACCTAGTAGAAGTTTATAAGTCACGGGATGATACGGGGAAAGATAAAATATCACTTTTACGTTGTCCTTTTGGAGCAGGCCAATAAACTTTTCGAATCTTTCCGTGTCAAGACTGCTGAATTTTTGAAGAAATATTGCGGATTGTTGAATTTGCCTTGCGTAATCACCGGTTTGCGCAACTGTCCGCGTCTTGTAGGACAGGGGATAGCCCAGGGAGCCATCAGTCCGTTTTAACCAGTCATCCGAAATACCGGCTGAAGTTGCCAGCATTTCTTTTCTCTTACTAAACGCTCTGCCGTAAAGTTCCTGGATAGAAAGTTGAAAATATACGGGAGAAAACAGCACGTCAAGCTTTTTTAACATAGAAGTGTCAATTAAATTTAACAGCGAGCTGTTTTTCTTTTCGCAGAGATATTCAGTTATTCCATTATACTCCGTTTGCAAGGCTTCAAAATCCCGCAAACCGCTGTTTTTATTGAACAACCACGGATCAAGCGAAATAATTACGGTCCCGGGCAGCAGCTTTCTTGTACGGTAGAGCCAGTAGACAGCCATAGTATCTTCCAAACCGGCACTCCCCATGCTGTTATTGTAAAAAGTCCGGCCCGGAAAATCCGGGGCACCGAGCTCCATCGTGCGGCTGGAACCCAGTACCACAATTTCCTTTTTTGAAGAAAACCCGTCTATAAGATACCGGGTAAATATGCGGAGGTTATACATGCCTCCTACATTGAAATTTTCAATATTTTTCCCGCTCTGCAATATTCCTGCCACGTTCTTGTAATATTCCCCGCTGCTTTCTCTTATCAAGCGCGACGGATCCACAAAATAATTAACACAGAGCATAAGCAATAAGACGGGCAGGAGCAAAAGCAGCTTTTTAAGAAATCTAAATACTTCCATTCAAACTCCTAAAATTGAAAATATATGAACTGCGACCTATTGAACACTCCGAAAAATAATATTCCCAGAAGCAGCGCGAGATATACCAGCCATCTTGTTTTTGCAGATCTCTCCGCAAGCATATGACGCATACTGCCATGTCTCTGAAGCAAATGCACGCACAACAGAAAGATAATGGATAACACGGAGAGCAAATAATCATATTCATTCAGCCCGTTTTTCGGCATCATCAATTTCCACCAGCTTAGATCAAAAATATGCCGGGCTCCGTAAAATAAATGCCCGATAATATATAAAGCATCCGTTAAACTGTTTGCCCTGAAGAAGATCCAGGCAAAGCAGACCAGTAAAAAAGTAATAAATACCCTGGCAATTTTATGAAGCAAGTGGGACCTGTTCAGGCCAAAATAATCTGCGATTTTTTTTCTTTTTTCCCCGGTCCAAATTGAAAAAATAAGATAAAAGCCGTTCAAAGCACCCCAGATAACATACGTCCAGTTCGCGCCGTGCCACAAACCGCTGACCAGAAAAGTAATAAAAACATTATACTGCCATTGCCATTTTGAGACCCTGCTTCCCCCCATGGGTATATACAGGTAGTCCCTGAACCAGGAAGACAATGAGATATGCCATCTTTTCCAGAATTCAGATATTGATTTTGAAAAATAAGGCCTGTTGAAGTTATCCATAAGCCTGAAACCCATAACCTGGGCAGAACCGATAGCAATATCCGAGTAGCCGGAGAAATCACAATATATCTGGAAAGCAAAGAAAACGGTGCCGGCTATCAAAGGTAAGCCCGGAAAAGCCTGCGGGTTATTATATATCTGGTTCACTATCAGAGCAAGCCGGTCCGCGATAACCACCTTTTTAAAAAGTCCCCAGGTCATTAATTTAAGCCCGTCAGTCACATTTTTATATAAAACGGTGAATTTCGTGAAATTGGTGAATTAGATTTTGAGGCCTTTCAATAGGCCCTGCCACCAGCTGGGGATAAAACATCACATAAAGGGAATAAATACCAAAATGCTTTTCAGCTTTCTGCCTGCCCCGGTAGACCTCAATGGTATAGCTCATAGCTTGAAAAGTATGAAAAGACAGGCCTATGGGGAGGATAATATTTAGAGCCGGGATAGAATAATTCCAGCCGATCAGATTTGCAAATTGAGCAATATTAGCATTAAAAAAATTAAAATACTTAAAAAAGGCAAGAACTCCGACATTGGCACAGATACTCGCTATAAGGAATAACTTTCTCCTTGGCCCGGACGATCTTTCAATATAAAGGCCTGCAAAATAATCAACAATAATTGTAAATACCAGGATCAACAGATAAACAGGGATAAAGGCCATATAAAATATACAACTTGCCAAAAGAAGAAGCGCCCATCTTAACTTATGCGGGAGGACAAAAAAGAGAATTGTGACCAGGGGAAAAAATACACAAAATTCCCAGGAATTAAATATCATAATATACCGCCCAAAACGAAGACAACATATTATGCCAAGTTTTAATGCTTTTTATAATTTTTCCGGTTGACACTTTTATACGCATTCAAAAACATTCCCCGCCTTTGAGCACGAATAAGTGCGTGGTTCGTAAAAACCTAAAACTAGAATTTTATCATTGCAAAGCTCTTTCATAAGTGCCTGATTGATCAGGCGCTTAATCCAACCCTTAGGCGGGCAGAAGAATTGAGCAATCACGAAGTCTATTTACAGTTTATTAGGTGAAATGTACTTTAATTTGCCGTTTTCCCAAATGGGGAGAGGACGGCCGGATTTTTTATGCTGAGCTATTACGCCTTTTATTGCGGCTTTCATAGCGGCAATAGCTTTGGTATTCAAGTCATGTTTCTTTTTCATATAAATCCCTCTTCATTAATTTACTAAAAAGATCTTCGTTGGTGATTTTAACAGTTCCATTAGCATTTTCTGCAATTACCTTTGGAATCTTACCGGAGTTATCAAATAACATCCAAAAATCTGCTAGATCTTTGTATAATTGAAAAAAATTGTCTATGGAACGAGTATATCTTCTTATTACATCTGCTTTTGGAATGTTATGGCCTCCCTCGGCTACTCTTTCTTTTATACGCAGCAATGCTAATTCAGTATTTGGAATCCAAAGAAAGTATATATGTATATTATAGCCTCTTTTCTTCAGTCCCTTTATTAGTTTTGCATATACTTTTCCTGAAAGTGTAGTCTCAAATCCGAAATCTTTCAGAGATGAGGAATATTGCTTTATTTGCTGCAACACCAGCTTGCCGGACTGTAGAGCCGCTTTTTCCGGAGCAAAAGGCGACAATCCCTGCGCAATCAAATCAGCATTTATAAAATTTTCGCATTTTGCATATTCAGGCAAAAACTTCTTTGCAAATGTTGTCTTTTCCGCCTAAAAGACCGGCGGACTAGCGCCTGATATCATGCCTTAGGCAGATCCGCCTCAGGCGGAAATCAGACAACTACGGGGTGCTGTTTCAAAGAGCTACTTGTTTTTCATGAATTCTGTTATTTCTTTTTTGAAAAGCGTAAAGCTGTTTATTTTTGTTTTTAGTATCTCAAAAGAGAGTTCGTCATTGATTGTTGCGTATTCGTGGACAAGGATATTTCTAAAACCTCTCATTTCTTTTAATTCGCTGTTTAGCTTTTTTGAGATTATTTTTTTCTTCTCCAGTGCCTCCAGAATGTCTATTTCCTTACCCGGAATACCCAAATTTGCTCCTGACACAATCAACTTGCAGACATCTACGACACACTCAATTGACAATTGCATAAGCCTTTCACAGCTTCTTTTTTTCTCAATTGTAAGGTATTCCTTGTATGTTTTTGGGGTGATTTGCTCCAATTCATCCAGAAAACGAGCGAGCTCATCAAATTTTACCGCTATTCTCTTTTGGTCTAACATTTTACCGCCTCTTTGTAATATTCCTCGTAGAATCTCTGCATGTGTCCAAATTCAGCAAGAGTACTGAAAGCTATTTCGTATAGCTCGTTTTCTTTTTTACAGAATAAAATCTTGTGATTTTCCAGTATCCTTTTTCTGACGTAAAGCGGTAATTGCTGATAAACTTGAAGGTCCAGGTTCCTTTCATAACCTGCCGTATATTCCAGTCTTTTCTTTGAAAGGACAAGGTTCTCATATTTTCCTGGACAAAGAACGAGGCATAAATCAGTATCCGAATTCTCGCGAACCTCGTTTTTCACACGGCTGCCAAAAAGTAATACGGCCAAAACGTCCTTATCACTTTTAGCTTTAGTGATCACCGAATCTATGCTTTTTTGTATGTTTTTCATAACACCTTTTCTTTAGACAAAACAATTAATGAATATCTTATGTCAACACTCGTCACTGTAACCGGCGATACTGCGAGTTCTTTTGTAGTTGCTCAATTCATTGAGCGGCCTGATATCATGCCTTAGGCAGATCCGCCTCAGGCGGAAATCAACTACAAGAAACTTACCTTCTTACCGCAGAGTAGCCTACGCCCACTTGATAGAATATTTGTGAGGTATCCAGAAGCATCTTTAACCAATTGGTGCCTATGGTTATTTCTGCCGGGACGACCACGGTGTCGCCTCTTTCAAGATCTTTTCCCCAGGCGTTGTTTTTGTTAACCTCACCGCTGGCGCTTATTATGTAAACTTCACATCTATTCGCTTCTTTTGTAGTTCCACCGACTTTATCAAGATAATATGATAAGTTTCTATTCGGCTCATAGACAAGGCTGGAGGAGTTATAGACACTACCTATCACATTTACGGAAGAGGGATTCTGTGGGATAAAAAGGGCATCATTGTCTTCAATAATTATGTCGTATTTACTGTCTTTAAATGTTTTAATATCCTCAATTTTTATGATAAGCCTGCCAGGAACTTCAAAAGTCGCATAGATCTTCGCAAGATCTTCTTTGTTTTTTATTATTTCTGCCTCCCGCTTGGACGATGAGGGATCTATTAAATTGGCCGACTCCGAAAACACTTCAGTCTGAAGGCGCTCGAGATAGCTTGCCACCGCTTTCTGCTGGGCCGTTTTTATTGAATCTCTCTTGAAGACAGCGCCGGGCAGGAATGCTTTTTCGGAAAAACCTCCCGCTCTTTCTATTATAGAGGAAAGTTTTTCCTGATAATCAGCAACATATACCCCCGGGTATTTAATTTCCCCGCCTAAAGTTATTTTTTTCTTTCTGGTGGACGCAACCTCTTCTCTTACAAACAAATGGTCTCCGCCAAACAATATAAGATCGGCCGCAAGGTCTTTATCAACAAGTATTTTCCTTAGATCTACCTTTACGATCTCCGGGTCTTTCCCTTCTCTCATATGGTATAGTTCGGCATTCTCAAACAAAGCAGTAGGTTTTAAACCGCCTGACCTGAAGATCAAATCTGATATTTTCATTTTTTCAGTAAGATCAAGCTTTCCTTCCCTGTTTACGGCGCCGCTGATATTCACAGATTGCACGGGTATCACATTAAAAAGGGAGTAAACAATAACCTGATCCCATTCTTTCAACGGATAGTTTTCTGCGGTACCGCCTTTTAATAGTTTTTCCATATCAAATGGGATTATTTCTTTTGTTTTTTCATCCACATATCTGCTGATTTCACCTCTTGGAAGGTAAGTTCCGGCAAGCGTGCCTCCTGCTTTTTTAAGCAGCTCCCTCACCTTTAATTCCGGGGTAAGTTCATATTCTCCGGGCATGCTTACATTGCCGCTTATTGAGACATAACCGCGCCTTGTTTTATTTATCGGGAAGATAGAGATCATATCACCGTCATTTATTTTAATATCCTTACCGTCTTTGAGGACATCCGGATTTGCAAGTTCAAAATCAATAACTGACTTTTTTTCATTGTTCACTATTCTTTCCATCTGTAATCTTTTCAGATAAACCGAAGGAGTAAGCCCTCCCGCCATTCTTATTACCTCGGAAATCCTAGTTTCCCCTAAGAGCTCGTAAACACGCGGCCTCTTCACGCTCCCCCTGATGGCAACAACCGATCCTATAGCAGGAACAAAGACAGTATCCCCTGACTGCAGGCGCAGATCTTTCGCTTTTTCTCCGGAAAGAAGAAAATCATAAAGGTCGATCGTTGAAATAGTTTTATTATCCCTGATCAATTTGATCTTTCTTAAGGAACCGACTTTTGTGGGCCCGCCAGCTTCGAATAAGGCCTGAAAAACCGTGGAAAGAGAACTTATAGTGTAGCTGCCGGGTTTATATACTTCGCCAAGCACAAAAGTCCTGATCGTTCTGATCTTACCAAGTGTAACATTAATAGAGAAATTCGCGTAGTTGTTAGACAGTGCTTGTTTGATAATAATTTCTGCTTCGGAAAACTTCAGGCCCCAAAGAAATAATGTTCCTGCTTTTGGAAGGGATATTTTTCCGTCCCTGTCAACTGTGAGAGTAAAAGTTTCCTGCACAAGTTTTCCCCAAACATAAACAACCAATGTGTCCCCCGGTCCGACCACATAGTCAGGCCCCACGGGAACATTGTCACCCGGAGCAAAAGTTGAGGACGGCTGTCTGAATATTTCATAGCCAAACTGCCGGATAAAACTGGTTTTACTCTCGTCAGGGAAGAGTTCTTCTATTATTGAGGGTTTTTCAATGATATTTTCTTTTTTGTTTTCAATAACCGGTTCAGGGACGATGGCATCCTTGCTCTTATTTATCGCGCCGGCCATTTTCTCCATTTCTTCTTTATTTACAAGCCCGCTCTTAACCAGCTCATTCACAGCTCCTATAGGAGGCTGCTGTGAAAACACTGATGCCACAGAAAAAACAATTCCGGCAAATACTAAGAACTTTTTAAAAAGCATATTACCTCCAATCGAATAATGGCTTGTTTTAAACAAAAATACTGTATCTTTTGTATTTTATCAGATTTTTCTTTTGTTTTCAATACGTCTAATGTTCTTATATAACAGTGTGTTTTCCCTTGATTCTGTAATTCCCTTTAAATAATAGACATATTTATTAATCTTGACCGGCTATTTGATCGCGGGTATCATACGTCGAAGTTCGAATTACGGCTTTGTAAATACTGAAGAATGCGTATAAATATCATTCTTTTAGGTTTTTGTCTGTTCGGGCCGGCTGTTATGTTATTTTTCTATACTTTTTATGTAGAATTCTATTGGATTCTGCTCCTCGATATATAATATCTAATGTTATATATCAAGCTTTAGCATTACAGGAGTTTTTCCCAATTTCTTGTCATCCTGCCAGTCCGCCTGTGGAGGAAGCGGTATCATGCGAAGGATATCTGTTCTTTAATGAAAAGCGAGGATACTTCGCAAAGGGCAGCTCAGTATGACAAATGATGTTTTCAGTTTCTTTTTTCAATGCTACTTATTATTACTTGCTTTTTACCATTTTATTTAAAATTATGAGGAAACTCCGGTTTGAATTATTTACTTCTAATCAATAAAGACACCGTCCGCCACGATGTGTTGAGATCTAACGACCCGCAATGTGGCGGATGTTAAAATTGTTCCTCTACAAACTTCATTATTCAAATTGTGCGGTCACTGCCCACACAATCTTTGACAACATTAAAAACAAACTACTTTATTTCAGGAAACTTTTCTTTTGCTTTGATAATGACTGTATTCTTAAATCTATTTATTTCGCCTATAAGTTCTTCCACATCGGGCTCTGAAACTACATTTGCCGATACATAGTCTGTTATGTTTCTTTTTGCTCTGCAAGCGTCAAAGTAATCGGAGATTTCTTCAAAATCTTTGCCTAAGAGCACTTTTAATACAAGAAAGGTCGAGTAATGATGACCTGCGCCTCTTGTCCTGTAACCATTTAGTCTAATTATAATGGTCGAAAGCTGCAGTGCCGCATTATAGGCAGTTGCAAATCTTCTATCAGCAGAAATTGCTTTTACGTTGGAATCTTTAAGATCTCTTTCAACCATTTTGAAAAGCTTTTCTATTTCTTCTTTGCTTACAAGTTTTTTTTCAAGTTTTCCTTCATTTGAAAGTCGTTTTAAACTCACTTTCGCTCCCTTTTACAAACAGTACTTTTCCTTTTAGAACATCTTTTAAAAAATAATCCTTTGTTTTTAAGCGTTTTTGTATTTCTTTTTCTGTAAAGCAAAAATAATTAAGCTCCTTTTTTAGGACAACTTTCACCGGCGCAAGAACAGAAGATACTTCCTTTAGTCCGGCCTCACCTACAATTAACAAGTCAATATCGCTTTCCGGGCCTGCCTTGCCTTTCGCATAAGAACCAAAAATAAAGGCCAGCTTTATTCCTTCCACTTTCTCCAGTTGTTTTTTTATTATCTGAGCCGCACCGGTTGTCTTTATTATTATATTTTTCAAGTCGCCATATATAGGATTATGTTCGTTGATCCTATAGTAGGTTTTTCCGTTCTTAATAAGCTGTTCCACCAATCCGGCAACCGAAAGATGTTTTAGCTCCCGAAGTACCGCCGTAAACGGCAAACTTTCACTTTTCGCTATTTCCCGGGGATAAAACACTTCCCTTGGATTTAGAGCCAAAAGCGTCAAAACTCCTATCCGCGACTTCGATGTTATTAAGCCTTCCATATCTGCTCCTCATTAACATGTTCTGTGTTAATGTTAACACATATTGTGTTAATTGTCAATGAGTAGTCACAGCTATCGTAGCGTCGTCTGCGACGTTCAGTAATCTACTATGATTGGTAGCCGCAAGCTTTAGCTTGCGCAATTTCGTAGGCTAAAACCTGACGCCTACAAGATTACTGATGAAAAACATCAAAGACACCGCAACACAAAGGCCCTGGATCTCCGCCACAGAGCGTTGGCGGATCAAAAGAGACCCACCTGGCGAGGATGACAAAAAACTTTTTTTCAACCACTGTTATTCTTTGCTTTCCGCCCTTAAGCCTGGAGGATTGGAAATCTCGCCATGTCAGTATGACAAAATGATGTTTTCAGTTTCTTTTTTCAATGCTACTTATTATTACTTGCTTTTTACCATTTTATTTAAAATTATGAGGAAACTCCGGTTGTTTTAACCTCGCAACTTTTAGGCCAGCCTCTGAAGAGATGCGGCTGCCTTTATTTTTTGGCTTGCCGCATCAGGACCGCTATAAGCCCAAAGAGCAAACATGCTTGAAAAAATAGAAGAATGGCCTGTTCTTCGGATGCGTTGACAAGAGCTATGGCTGAAAAACACAGTATAAGGTTCAATAAATAGAGAAAAAATAAGACCTGTTTCTGGGGCAGTCCGGCCTGCAGCAGGCGATGGTGAATATGGTCTTTTCCGGTGAATTCTATCCATTCTTTTACGGTAGAAACCGAGCCATTGCCTATTCTTAGCACAGAGGTATAAAGCAGATCAAATATCGGCAGGCCCAGCACCAGGACGGGTATAACGGAACCTGTAACCGCGTTTTGGGTGTTCCATATTCCGAGTAACGGGAAACTTGCAAGGAGAAACCCGATGGTTGTGGAGCCCGCATCGCCAAGGAATATTTTCGCGGGCCTGTAATTATACATAAAAAATCCCAAACACGCGCCGAGGAACGCAAGGATCAGGTAGGCCAGTTCCGGCTGGCCGGAGGAATATATAATAACGAAGAAACTCAACCCTGAGATAACACCGAGGCCGGCGGCCAGCCCGTCAAGGCCGTCAAGAAAATTAACCGCGTTTATTATCCCCACCACCCAGATAACGGTCAGCAGGTGTTCCAGAAATACCGAGCCCGGAAACAGAGGAAGAACTCTTATATAAACTCCTGCGATTATAAGGATAATAGCGGCCGCAACCTGAGTTCCCAGGCGCAAGAAAGCTGAATTACTTTTCAGGTCATCCAGGAATTCCACTATGAATACCAGTGTAAGCCCGGAGAACAGCCCTATCAGCTCTTTTGGAAAATGAACCGTCCTTACGGCGGCAATAAGAAAAGCAAAAAAGACCGCCAGCCCCCCTATTCTTGGCATCGGGGACAGATGTATCTTCCTCGCATCCGGCAGGTCAAAGAGTTTATACTTAACGGCAATTTTAATAGCAAGAGGCGCAAAGAGCACGGCAAGCAGGAAAGCAAGGCACAGTACATAGACGCACCTGAGGTTATTTGCATAGAACCAGGCACTGCCGGCCGGCAGTAAAAGATAAAAAGCGGCGGCCGCCTCAAAAACATAAAATATTTTTTTCAGCATTTAAAATCCGCCATTTCTAATTTTAAGGGCATAAAGCCCTCGGCATATTTCACGCTGTTTTGAACCCCGCGAAAAACAGCGGTGGCTTCAGCGTTCTTCAAGATACCGGCACCATTATTTTTTGTTTTATTAACCTGGGAAGAATGCGCTCTCAGCAGCATGTATTTGCGTGTTACGACAGAGCTGATATTAACATAGACCTTTGGGAGAAAATCCAACGAGGAAGGCAGCTCATAAAAAAGCACATTCTGATGCGCCCGGGCAGCCGTCAAGACCGCCAGGGAAATATTACGGTGATCCTGATGGGTATCTTTATTATAGGGCGCAAAGATCAGGTCCGGAGCGGCTATATTTATCTCTCTTTCAAGGAGCTGTATCAATTCCCTGTTCAATTCCACTCTTGTATCGGTTAAGCCGCCCCAGCGCAGTTTTGCATTCAAGACCTTCGCGATAGTTTTTTGTTCTTTTGTTCTTTTTTGAAGGTTTCCGCCGCCGCCACCCTGGGTCATGACAAGAAGATCAATAGCATATTTTTTGTCCTTTGCTATAAGCAAGGATCCGCCGCAGCCAAACTCTATGTCATCAGGATGAGGCCCGATGGCAAGTATCTTCATTAATCAAGCTCCTTACAAAACTAAGTCGAAGGTCCATAAAGTCTAAAAGTCTGTAAAGTCTTAAGTGCAAGTCGAAAGTCCAAAGGTCTGTAAAGTCTATAAGGTCTTAAGTGCAAAGTCTTTAAAAGTCCGTAAAGGTCTTTAAAAGTCTATAAAGGTCCGTAAAAGTCTATCAAAGTCTATAAAAGTTAGAGACATCCTTTATAGACATTTATGGACATTTAGACCTTATGGACTGTTTTTTCTACTTATAAGACCTTACGAACTTTTTACTTTTTTTTCCCTATTGCGTCAAGCATGGAGATCTTTATGTATTTAAAATCAAACGGTTTAAAGATACAGTCGTAAGCCCCGAGACGAAAAGCCGAGACCACTCTTTCCGCGTCTCTATAGGCCGTGATCATGATCACAGGGATTTCCGGGTCAATTTCTTTCATCTTTTTAAGAACTTCTATTCCGTCAAGGTCGGGAAGTTTGATATCTAAAAATACAAGCGAGGGTTTTTTCTTTTTGAATTTCTCTATAGCGTCATCTCCGAGCTTTGCGATCCCCGTTTCATAACCTTCTTTTTTGAGGAAGATCGTCAAGACATCACATATATCCTGTTCATCGTCCGCTACGAGTATCAAAGCCACCTCTTTTGACATGTTTTCAGGAAATCATATTCAATATTATCAAAAGTTTTCAGAAAAAGCAATAAAATATCAGTTCTTTTTCCCTGTAAGAGCAATGCGGAAAACGCACCCCCGGTATTAATTTTCAATTGATTCCCGGGTTATTTATGTCATAATACTGATAAATGTGGTAGTGTCAAACAGAAAGTAAAAGATATGTAGAAAAAAGGCAGTTAAGAAACTTGTAATAGCAGAAGTAGTTATTTGAATAGCTTTGTCCTCCTGCCTGTCCGCCTATGGAGGAAGTCGCTTTTGACGAAGGATCTCTGTATTTTAGATCTGAAAAGCAGGGATGTTTCGCCAGTAGAAAAATGGCTCAACATGACAAGAAAAAGATAGAGAGGAAATCTAATTCCGAAGAAGTCCTTGAAAAAGCAGATGTGAACAGAGATTTACTAAAAGAAGTTTCTCTAATACCATAAATCTCTCAAAATGGAGAACTATATGAGAATCTTACTGCTAATACTCTTCTTTCAGGCCTTTCTGAATGCTGACCATATATGGTTCGAAGGCGAAAATTTCAAAGAGACGAATTTTCCCGAAAAAAGCTGGTTTTCTCCTCAAAATGCAGACGAAAAAGATGCCCTCTCCGGAGGCAATTGGCTTTCTTCCGATATTAAAAGAGAAGGCCCCGCGCTTTATGTCAAATATGAAATTACCGCTAAGGAAGACAATACTTATGACCTCTGGGTGAGGAAATTCTACACACACGGGCCTTTTAAATGGCGTTTTAACGCCGGAGAATGGCAGATCTGCGGCAAAAATGTTCCCCTGGCCGATTCTACGGAACTAAGGAAATTTGTCTGTGCCAACTGGGTTTTTCTCGGAAAAACCGGCCTCAAAAAGGGGGTAAACCTGCTGGAGCTGGAACTCCTGGCGGAAGAAGGAGAAGAAACAACTTCCGCTTTTGATTGTTTTATCCTGACAACTTTTCCCTTTATCCCGAACGGGAAAAACAAACCCGGGGAAAAATACGGAAATACGGCCGCGGGTTACTTTGCTTTTGAACCGGAGCCGGACCGGTTTGCTAAAAGCGCGCTCCTGGACCTGCGTCACCTTAACGAGCCGGAAGCCGGTTCAAAAGGCTTTTTAAAAGTAAAAGGAAACTCTTTTGTCTTTGAAAAAGATACCACGCCGGTAAAATTTTGGGGGGTTGTGGCCGGAGAAAATACGGTCACCAGGGATCAGGCCTCCGTAAAATATCTCGCAAAACGCCTGGCCAAGCTCGGGATCAATATTATCAGGGTCCACTCCGCGCTCTTTGATAAGAACGCCAAAGACCCGGCTCAAATTGACCGCGCCTATCTGGATAAACTCCATTTCTTTGCCGCAGCAATGAAAAAAGAAGGTATTTACATAAAACTCTCTTTCTATTATCCCCTCTGGTTCAATATAAAACCGGAATACGGCCTGCCCGGCTACGAGAATTTGAAAAACAAGCTCCCCTTCTCTCTTTTATTTTTTTATCCCCGGATGCAGGAGCTCTACCGTTCCTGGGCAAAAAGCCTGCTTACCACGGTCAATCCCTACACAAAGCTCGCTTTCGCGGACGACCCGGCCGTTGCGCTGGTGGAAATTGTCAATGAAGACAATTATTTTTTCTGGACCTTCAACCCCTATGAAACCATCCCCGCTGAGTGCATGGCGGTTCTCGAACAAAAATATTTTGCCTGGCTGGCAAAGAAATACGGCTCCTTTGAAAAAGTAAAAGCCGCCTGGAGCCCGGGAGAAAATATAAAAGGAGATGTTTTCTTTGAAAAAAGGGCTGGGCTTTATCCGGTTTGGTTCCTTACTGCGGGAGCAAAAGGCAGCAGAAACGACCGGCGCGCTTTTGACCAGGCGGAATTCCTTACGCTTGAGCTCCGGAACTTCTTCCGCGAAACCCGGGACTGGCTGAAAAAAGACCTGGGGGTAAAATGCCCGGTAAGCGCCACCAACTGGACAACAGCGGATAACAACACGCTTGGTCTGCTTGATAAATACGCGGCCATGGCCTGCGACGTAATGGACCGGCATGTATATTTCGACCCCAAGCATAAGACCGACCGGAACTATACTCTAAGCGCGGGCGACAGCTATACCGACACAACCGTCCTGACAGACCCTTGCAACCAGCTGCTGCAGGAACGGGAATACGACGGCCGTCCGAATATAGTCAGCGAGATCTGCTGGGATATGCCGAACAGATTCCGGGCGGAAGGCCCGGTACTTATGGCCGCCTGTGGCTCGCTTCAGGGCACCGACGCTTTTTTCCAGTTTGCGGTAAACAGCACTGAATGGGAAAGCCGCCTTACTAAATGGCCGGCTTTTACTCCCGAGACACTCGGACAATCCCCCGCCTGCTCGCTTATCTTCCGCAAGGGCTATATTAAAGAAGGAGGGTTCTCGGCCGTTTACAATTATGAGCTGAAGGAACTTTTTCAGCTAAAAGGTAATATCCCCGGCCGGGCGGAAAAAAGCGGTAATACACCCAACTCTTTGCCGGGTAAAACAGGAGTAACTATAACCACACTGCCCGGCCGGGTTATTTTTGCTCCTGAAAACAATAATATCTCCGGTTTGACAGGGGAGCTGGACTGGGATCATAAAAACGGGCTGGTCCGGATAAACGCCCCCTGCGTGGAGGGAGCTGCCGGTTTTCTGGCAAAAGCCGGAGAGCTAAAATTTAGCGATCTTTCCATTAACAGTAAAAATGAATACGGCTGTATACTGGCGGTTTCAATTGACGGGAAAGACCTGAAGAACTCGGGAAAGATACTCCTCCAGCTCATGACCGAAGATATGAATACGGGCTGGCAGGCAACGGGCGCAAAAATAAAAAAGATCGTAACCACGGGAAAACCGCCCATCCTGGTCAAGGAGTTTGCAGGAACTATTTCTTTCCGGACCGCCGGTCCGGGAACCTTAAAAATAAAAGCTCTTGATCTCAACGGTTATCTTAAAAAAGAAATACCCCTTACCGCTGCCGGTGAGAAAACTTTCGAGCTCCTCCCCGACTGTATGTATTACATTATTGAGAAGTAAATAGGCCGTGATTAGATGACAAATATAGCTGACAGCCAATGCTGTCATTGCGAGGAATCGACCGGTAGGGAGAGCTTATGACGAAGCAAACTAAAATTCCTTAGCAATATCCCTCCACTCCTTATTTTTTCTATTTACCAGGTTTATTTTATCCTGTCTGGATCCGCCTTTGATCTGTTTTTCTCTGGCTATAGCCATATGAATTTCTTCATAAATCTCAAAGTAGACTAGTTTATTTAAGTTGTACTTTTTTGTAAAACCTTTGACCAGTTTTTCTTTATGCTCGTAAGTTCTTCGTTCAATATCGTTTGTGAGACCGGTATAAAGAACGGTATTACCTATATTTGTCAAAATATATACATAGTAAAATTTCGGGTCAGAGGGCATAATGATCTCCTGGTTTGCTTCGTCATCTAATCACGGCTAACGCCGTATTCCTCGCAATGACAGCTGTGCGGAGAGGACCTAATATGGCAGCTGTCAGCGATATTTCGGCAGAGACCCTCCCTGTCGGTGGACTCCTCGCAATGACAGCTGAGAGGAAGGTCTTGCACAATTAACAAGCTTCCTCAGTATTTTCCGAGACTGCCGGTTTTTCTGGAATAGTAGAGGGCTTTATTAAATATCAGGACCGCGATAATAAGGCCGGCAACCGAAAAAGTTATGAGGTAAAGCACGCTTATCTTTAGCGAGCCGGAGGCCATATAGCCCAGGCCAAAACCATACCGGATGATACCGAGAGCATGGGTTACCGGATTGAGCAAGGCAAGTTTTAAGAGCCAGCCCGGCAGGACATTGACCGGGAAAAATACCCCGCCCAGCAGTGTAAGCCCGGCATTCAGCAGAAAGTTTACGGGGTCGCCTCTTTTAAAAGCCAGGATAAAAGATGCGGAGAGGATACCGAGGACGGCCATCGAGGTAAGGCCGAGTATTATTCCGGTAAAGAGAAGCGCCGGAGCAAAACTTCCTCCGGGTACAATAAAAAATAACGCTGCAAGGTAAAATACCGTTTCGAAGATCCCGAGCAGCAGGGGATAAGAAGAGGCTGCCGCAAAAAGCCTAAGGGTGCTTCCCGGAGCAAGCGATAAATTCTCAAGAGTCCCTAAAAGCTGTTCTTTTCTAAGGCTTTCCGAAAAGCAGTTCAAAGGGACCAATAACAGGTTCGCGAATACGATACCTAAAAATATATTGATAAAAAATCTGCCTCCAAACGCACTGCCGCTGCTGTCAAGCCAGAAACCCATGAAATAGAAGATACAAATATAAAGGGACATACCCGCAATTTTCATAAAAAATGACAGCTTGTAATTTTTTTCTATCAGAAAATCCCTTTTAATAAAGGCGGTGATCTTCATTTTGAAAGCTCCAATTTTCTGTGTTTAAGACTCCTGAAATCTTCCGGATTGTGGGTCGCGATAATTACGCAGTTTTTTCTTTTTTTAAGCACCCCGAGTATTTCCAAAAATATTTCCCGGGTCTTCTTATCAAGACCTTTGAGCGGCTCGTCAAAAAGCACCAGTTCCGGGTGGGAAAGCAGGCATCTGGCAATGGAGATACGCTGTTTCATACCCAGCGAGCAGTCTTCCACGGGCTTATCCAGAAATTCTTTCAACTCAAGCCGTAAAGCCAGTTTTCCGATGCGGTCCGCGGTTGTTTTTCGGTCAATATTATAAAGCGCCGCAAAGAACTCAAGATTCTGCCTGCCGGTGAGTTTCCAGTAAAGGGCTCTTTCTTCGGAACCCATAAAGCCGAGGAACGGTTTTATTTCTTTTTGTTTTTTTACCGCATCCAGGCCTTTTATTAATATTCTGCCGGAATCAGGAAGCAGCAAACCCGCGAGTATTTTGAGCAAAGTTGTTTTACCGGAGCCGTTCTTGCCCGTAATTACAAGCACCTGCCCCGCTTTTAAGGAAAAAGAGATGTTCTTCAACACCCTGTTTTCCGCCGCGCCGGCCTTAAAACTCCTGGCTATTTTTTCAACTTTTAACGTTTCAAGCAAGTTTCACCTTCTTCACAATGTAATCTTTTATCAGGCGGAATTTCAGCTCAAAAGAATCCGCGAGCAGTACAGGTATGACATAGCCGTAAAATGCCGACCGGCTGTCGTACCCCCTCTTCAAAGCATTGCGCAGGTTATATTTTATGAAGTAGCGCGCTCTTTTGTGTTCTATATTATAGCTCAGCCCTGTTTTATTATGCCATAAAATGCCGGTAAACGCCACAGGCAAAAAAGCGGCTCTAAAGACCCCTTTTTGCCGGGCTATTGCTTCAAGCCGGGCCATATCCACTTTATATTTTTTCAGATACTCGTTTATGTCAACAAGTTTGGAAATATTGTAAAAGGAATGCGTCATGGAAGTATGCAAGGCCAGGTGCAGAAGGTTATATTCATGGTTCAAGACAGGGGCTTTTTCCCCGAGCAGCCGGAGCTTTACGGTGTTCTGCAGAAGTTCCTCTGCGGGCAGTATTTTTTTCAGTATCCCGAGTTCCGTGTCCAGGTCAACCTCCAGGCCGTTCACATCATTCAGGACCGTGGTAACCTTTGTAGACTTGTTTTTATCTTCCTTAAATCCTTTTTTAAAAAGAGCTTCTTCCGCTTTCGCCTTGTCTTCTTTTTGCACGAGAATATCTATGTCGCTCAGGAACCTTGCCCCGGCAGGAAAAAGCTTAAAAGCCAGATAGCCGCCTTTTAAGAGCACGTAGTTTACCTTTGCTTTATTCAGGGCCCGGAGGATGACCGGTAGTTTTCTTCTGTAATAGGAGTGCCTTGCCCGCTCCCGCTCTTTCAGGCGTCCTATTCTTTTTAAATACTTGTTTTCTATTTTCAACCTGTGCGTTTTAATTATTTTATCCAGATAAAAACCAAGCCAGTGGCCTTCCGCGGAAGAAACTATCTTCTCCCAATCCAGCCGGCTCGCGTCATACCCCCCGGAAAGCACCGGTTTTGAGAGGACACAGGCATCCAGGAGAAATTTCTCTTCCGCGCTATATTTCATTTTGTATTTGCTCTCCAATTAATCCAATAAGAGTCTACGGTAGCGCTTTCGATGTAATATCGCTGACAGTTTACCATATATTTTCCATTCCTATTAGCTGTCATTGCGAGGAGTCCACCGATAGGTGGGAATTTCGACGAAGCAAACCAGTAAAGCCCTTCTTTTGATATTATTTTCTCTTTAGTTTGCTTCGTCATATAATCACGGCTAACGCCGTATTCCTCGCAATGACAGAAGAGCCGTCAGCTATATTTGTCATCTAATCACGGCATATTTTGCGATCCTTCATAGCCAGCTTTCAGGCTATTGAAGGAATATATATTTCTTCATATCAAAACAAGCTTTGCTTATCGCCGTATTCCTTCCTCCCTAAAGCCTGGCGGACAGGCGCAATGACAGCTAATAATTAACTAAGAAAATGGAAATATCAGATGGTGTTTTTGTTTTGTCCTGCCTGCAAGGTAAACTGTGTTTTTTGTTGCAGAAATTACAATAACTATATTATCAGATATTATTTTCAGGTGTTGTCTTTCCTCTTACTTCTGGCCTGCCTGGCCCCATCTTGCGGTAAACGAGATCCGGTGAGTAATACCCAAATCGCCAAAAGGCACAAACGCGTAATCAAGCTGGTAATCAGAGATCCGAAGCCCGATGCCGGCTGTTAACCCGGCAAGGTTCCCCAGCGCATCCCCGTTCCATCTATACCGGTACCCCGCTCTTAAAAATATTAGGTTTTCATAATTATATTCCGCGCCGGCTGAAAACCTCGTGAAGTCGTCTATCGGCTGGTTTATATCTATATCCCCGGTTATTCTCCATTCAGGTATAGCAAAACCAAGCCCTACTTTAACGTTAAAAGGCAGCCAGTACGACTGCTCACGTACCGTCAAATTGGGCCCAAAATTCTGTATCACCATGCCCAGTTTCATGTTCGGTGAAAGCTTGTATTGCGCTCCGACATCCAAAGCCGCTGAGTACCCGTTGTATACATCCAAACTCTCGCAGATCCCCTTTAAATTAGCTCCCAGGGTCCAGGATTCATCCAGTTTGAAGGCGTAGGAAAATATCGCCACTACATCATATGCTCCAAAAGTCCCTTCAGGCACAGACGGCGCATCTTCCGGATTCTCCAGCACTGTTCTCCTCTCTAATCCTGACATGTATAAGCCGCCCAGGGAGAACGCTCCCACGCTCCTGTCACTCAGACGCAGCGCTACGGAAGCATATTCATAACGGATATCCTGAAACCACTCCGTATGCATTGCAGATAATTCATTCTTGGTCAGATTGTTCAACCCTGCCGGGTTCCAGTAGACCGCGTAAATATCATCCGCTATACCGGCGTAGGACTCGCCCATACCAACCGCCCGTGCTCCCAGCCCCAGCTTCAAGAACGACGCAGAGGTCTTGCCGGCATTCGGATGGATCTGGACATCATCCGCCAGAGACAATGCTGTTACCGCAAATATTATCGCGGTAAACTTAATGAATGATCGCAAATTTCTTTGTAACATATTTTCTCTCTCCGGTCGCCGCGGCGACTGCTTCTAATTTATAAACATATACACCGCTCGCATAGTCCTTGATATTCCACGGTATTTCCAGCCCGTTCCCGCCCAGTCCCGAGGCGGTCAAACGCGCCACTATTTCTCCCGCTACATTATATACACTCACGGTCACATCCGCATCACTACCCAGGAAACACTTGAACACTGCATTGTTCCCTAAGGCGGGATTTGGATATGAATACACAGTATCTTTGTTGATCAAATCTGCGGCTCCCGTAAATTCAAAGATCCGGTAATAAGTTGGGCTAAAAAAGTGGCTCACTGTTGCCGTCACCTTTCCTGCTCCTCCTCCCGCTTTTACTACTTTTGAGGTATTTACAATTAGCCACTTTGACTTTACCGTATCCCAGACCGCGATACGGAGATTATTCTCATTCGCTCCGCCTACTCCGTTTGTCCCGCCATACGGAAGAGATACCGTCACTGTTTTCTTAAATAAATTTGGATAAATGTTTGCCGAATTTGTAAGAGCAAATGACCTTACTATAGTTGAAGCCGTAAAATTCAACGGATACCCTGAAGCCGAGTTTGAATAAGTTCCTGCTGCAGGTTGATCGATTGTAACTGTATCGTCAGCTGAAAGTGCGCCGGGGTCAAATACCACCTGTGTGCCGTCCGTACCGGTAGCTGTTCCGCCGGAAGCTACGGTAACGGATATATTTAGTGCCAGTGCAAAACTTATTGAAAACCCTATTACTCCCTTGCTATTTAAAGCTGTCCCGTCGTTTGCCGTCAGCCTTAATGAATAGGCCCCGGATTTTAAACCCTCCGTCGAAAAACTTCCCACTATCCCGTCGGCGGGTATCGTGTTCGCTTCATTTATTTTTATCCAGGAGGCCTCTGTCGTTGAGCAATATTCCAGCTTATAGGAGGTCAAAGCACTGTTTACAATAATTCCCTTTACATCAATAACCCCCGAGACAGCCGAGCCGTCCTCCGGGTATGTTATCGCTGAGGCCTTAGAGGCCTGGTAGATATACAAATAGCCGTCCCCATTCTCTCCCGCGCACGCGTAGACCTTACCGTTTGCCACCGCAGGCGAGGACAGTACCGGCGCTGATGTTGTATAACTGAATAATACCGTTCCATCCGCCGCGTTCACCGCGTAAAGCTTATTGGCTGCGGATCCAACATAGATAACCCCGTTCACAGCGACAGGTGAAGATACCATATTTGACGCTGACGGCTTATCCAGCGGGCGCGACCATTTTTGCGTCCCATCCGAGGAGTTCACCGCAAAAAGTATTGACGGTGCTGCCCCGCTTACGAAATACAACACCCCATCCGCTTCCGTTATCGACGAAACCACCGCGTACGTCGTTCCAAAATCCACAGATGCCCAACCGCTCTTCAATTCACCCGTCTTTGCGTTTAGCGCGTACAATTTCTTAACATCCCCTCCGGGCGTAAAATATACCCAGTTCCCGTCCGCCGAGACGCAGGGACTGGACAGATAGACATCGCCTTTAGTCTGGAAAAACCACTTCGTCTCTCCTGTATAAGCGTCAAAGGCATACAGACAGCCGTTATTTGCCCCTATATATACTATTCCGTCCCCGAACGCGGGCGACGAATACACATACTGCCCCACATTCTTGGTCCAGGCCATAGCATGGCTTGTCAGATTAAAACAATACACCGTTGTGTTCGGATAGCCCGTCGCTCCATACAAACAACCGCCATATACCGCCGGTGACGAGGAATCCTTGCTCCCTATGTTATACGTAAATAATACCTGGCCTGTAGCGTAATTAAACGCATAGAGCTTTCCGTCCTGGCTTATGGCGTAGACCACTCCTTTCTCCGCGACCAGGGACGAAATAACCTTGCCGGCTGTTTTATAGACCCACACCGGATCAGCTTTATCTCCCGAAGCATCAAACGCCCAGATCTTGCCCGTCAGGTCACCCAGAAAAACCAGGCCCCGGTACACTATCGGCGAGGTCCTTCCTGCTCCGTCAAGCTTTTTTTCAAGCTTTTGCGTAAGAGGAGGATTTGCCTGTTCCGTGACGGCTCCCGACCGCTTCACATCCCGCTTAAAGGACCTGAAATCAGCCGCCGTAACCAGTCCCGTGGCCAGCATTACTGCTAAAATTATGTTTATGATCTTTTGATCCATGTTCGCTCCAACTTATTTTAAAATACTGTTTTTAACGTTCTACACTACGGTAACTGCAGTGTGTAAACTTTTCCGTCCTGGGAGGTGAACGTAATACTTGTATAGTTGCTTCCGTCCCACCCGCTGAGCACCGGCATGGCCTTTACTTCCGCGCCTGTTGTCACCGGCCAGCCCGTCTTTAAGGAACCGTTGCTTGTGCTGAGCGCGTAGCATTTACCGTCATCGCTCCCGAAGAAGACCGTGTTGTTATAAACTATCGGCGATGAATTTATCGGCCCGCCGGCAGTGAAGGTCCAGCAGCCTGCTTGTGTACCATTCTCGGCGTTAACCTGATACAGCTTATTGTCGTTGGTACAGATAGTCCCGGCAACCCCGGTTCCAAAATATACCATTTTAGGTGACGCCATTAAGTCCACAAAAGGAACAGTGTTTATAGGGCTGTTTCCCGGATTAAAATTATCTGTTGCCCAAGGATATGTCGTGAGATTTCCTGACGACTTACAATAAAGCTTTCCGCTAAATGAAGCAATAAAGAGGTTGTTTGTATATCCGGTATAGGCCGCATCTATGAACGGCGAAGACTTTATCGCCCCGCCTGTCGCAAAGAAGGAATGCACAGTGCCGTCACCGGTATTTATATTATATAACGAACCGCCTTCTGAACCTATCCAGCAGGAATTTATTCCCGCCGTGAAATTGTCAACCGCCGCGGAACCGGTAAGATTACCGGAGATCGCAGCCGCAGTGTCCCAGATGACAGTCGCAGGAGTAGCGTTTGTATCTATCTTATACAGTTTCTGAGCCGCGCCCACATACATCGCGTTATTCACCCTGTCTATTATCGGCTCGGATTTAACCACAGCGCCAAGGGCCAGGGTCCAGGCAGTAGTCCCTGAACTACCCATGTCCTGTATCTTAAAGATAGTTCCGGCGTCATTTGCCGCATAGATATAGGTATTGCCGCCTTCTACAACTACCTGGGGTGCCGAGGTTATCGGCGAACCGGTATCAAAAGGCGCCGGCCATCTGGTACTGCCGTCGGCATTCAGCGAATAGAGCTTGCCGGAAGAACCGCCGATATAGTATGTGTTTTCTGTGACCCTGTTATATGCTGCAGGCGCGCTCAGAGCTTCACCAGAAAGGGCCGCAGGATAACTTGAACCTCCCGGAGCCGCTGCCGGAGTTATGGCGGTCAAAGCCGTTGAAGAAACATTCACAGTATAGTTTAAAGGCTCCGCTGCGTGCGTGCCGGCATTGCCGACAATAAGATCTTTTACTGCATTAACACTGGCCAGGAAATTATTCGGGCTGGCCGCGTTAGCGCCGGCTTTTATCTCTCCTACCAGGAAGAAAACAGATCCCGGGCCGCTAAGCACCGTTGAGGAAGTAAAGTTTGTCATAATAAGACTGCCGCTGCTGACAGAAATATCAGCGTTTGCTACTGTCTTTAAAATGGTTGTATCAAAGGCAGTCTGGTAAGTATTATTCTGATCATGAATGTTATTGTCTTTAACAAGCAGGATATTTGCAAAAAGCGCTTTAACCTGGGAGGTGGACAAATTGCTCATTCCAGTCCCGTCTACAAGGTGTACATTTAGCGACTGCAATTCCATGTCATTGATAGCGTTAACTGTAATTTTCAATATAGGCACCCTGGCGCCATTATCGGCTTTTCCGGATGGCGAAGCATAGTTAACTACTAGCGCGGTATGCTTGGGGGTGAATTTCCATTTGGTATTTCCGTTCATATCGATGCAATTATTCGTAGCCGTGATCGTGCTGGCACTGGTGCCGGCATCTGAATCCTTCACACTAACATAAGAAATATTGTTGTTCCCGCTGACATTCAAGCTCCAGGGTGCACTATCCGTAACGCTTCTAAGCGTGACTAGATGCCCGGAAACTCCTTGTACAGTCAGGTTCGTTATCGTGAACGCCGACGGCGAGGTATTAAATTTTAGATTAGAGTCGCCAGTTACATCCACAAAATTCCCCGCCGCAAACGAGTTCCCAAAAGTCACAGGCGCCAGATTGTTCTGGATATACAGGTTATTAAAGGCCCCGCTGTTGGCGGCAATAGTCTGCGCCGTTGTACCGTTCACATAAACAGACCCGGTATTCGCGTTAAATGTGCCTCCACTGTTCGTCCAGTTTCCCTGCAAGCTTATGTTATTTGTTCCTACGCTCAAGGTTCCCTGCGTCAGGGTAAAGTCTTTCACATTCAAAGACCCGGGCAAGGAGAAGGTCCCGCCGCTTCCCGCTATTTCCAGATTCGAATAGGTCCATGCGGGTAATGTGATAGTCGTTGTTCCCGTAAACCTTACAGTTGACCCGATAGTATTGGTCGGCGTTGTTACTGTTTCGTTTCCGTTCCACTGGAAAAGCCCGCTATTCGTAAAGTTGGTTCCAGTGGTTACTTTGAAAGGATAACCATTAATATTAAAACTCCCGGCGGTAATAACCGCCGTTCTTGCCGCATTTATCGTAAACGTTGTGCCAAGTGATGCTGTCCCGCCGGTCTTATTTATCGCAAAGTTGGTATCCATATTTCCGTTACTATAAAAAGCATCCGTAATCGTCTGGTTTGATGAGCCCGTCATATTGAGGCTCAGGGAGTAGCCCCCGGTTAATGCTACTCCATGCATAGTCGCGCCGGTGTTATAGATAAAGTTCCCCTGTACATTTATATTCCTGTTACCACCGGCAGGATAGATATATGACCAACTATTTGCGTTTGTAAGAAAAGTCAAATTGCCTGTCACATTTATATCACTATTCAAGTAACGAGTGTAATAAGTATCGGTCAGATACAGGTCTCTAAATACGGAATTCCCCATACTTATGTTTGCGTTAGTATTTGCATTATTGCTACCAACCAGAGTAACAGCATAAGTACCAATATTTAAGGCTTTGCTGGGCGGGATAGTTATCTCTCCCGCGAAGTTCATAGCTGAACACAAAACCAACCCGCCTGTATTATTGGTCATATCGATTGTTGCTGAGCAAAGAATATTACTGGTGCCGGCATCCAACCTTCCTATGGTCTGACTCGTCGTACCGCAGAAATCCAGTATCATCCTGTATGCGAGAGGGCCATAACTTCCGAATCCACCGTATCCAGTTCCCGCGACAGAGTAAGTTATGTTCCCTTTCAAATGTATAGTCCTCGCGGCGGAACCGCCTGCCTGCAGTATAGTACCTTGAGAGCTGGTGTCATAGAACATTGAAATATTTCCATTCACGGTAAAATCATCATAGCAATATAGGCTCATGCCATTGCTTTCCACCAGGTACAAATTATTGAAAGTGTTACCTCCGGTGACAAAATTTACAGCAGCGTTTGTATATATTATACTAAAGGTCCCGCCATTATGGAAAAAGGTCCCGGCAGCCAATGTAATATTTGAAGAATTTATACCGTAGTAATTGTAGACCAGCAATGTTGAGGTAGTGGAATTTAAGGTAAACCCTGTTGAGGAAGTCAGGTCACCGAGGCAGGTTATATTTGAACTACCGCCGTTAAAGGTACCGGCCTGCAGATTCATTCCGCGGATCGCACAACCACCCAAAACAGTTACAGATGCAGACGCATTGTTAACCGCTAAAGCCGGCAAACTAAAAGTACTAGCACCGTTTCCGATTATGGTGCAGGTCTGGGCCGAGGAACCGTTTATACTCAAAGTGGTAGTACAATTGGCATTAGCATTGGGGCTCCCGGCAATAACCACATTTCCTTTGGCGTTAATTACCGAATTATTTAACTGCCCCTTGGTGTAGGTGAGGAGCCCATTAACAGTGATAGGGGAATCAATATAAAAAACATATGCAGCCTGGCTGTTAAATTCCAGATTGTTAAATACATTGCCGCCTATAAAACTGATATTGGAGCCGGAATTAAGCTGAACTGTGCCGCCTCCGCTTGTATCAAAATTACCGTTGCCGGTGAAACTGCCTTTTACCAAAAGTGTAGAAGTCGATGGCGCCGTGAAAGTGCCGCCGGATAAATTAAAAGGACCCGCGCAAGTTATCGGCGCAGTCCCGCCGCTGAAAGTTCCTGCCGAGATGTCTATGGACTTCGCCGTGTTTATCCAGTTAGCGCCTTGCACAATGGTTATATTGCTTGTCTGCAGATTTATACTGTCTATGTTTACAGTATTTGTTAAGGTTACGGTGCCGGAGCCTGAATGTCCGTCGAATATGGCCGTGTCGGCGGTGCCCGGAAGATTTCCGGCCCCAGGGGTACCGTTGGAGGAAGTTGCCCAGTGAGAGGCGGCGTCCTGCCAGTTACCCGTACCTCCGACCCAGTATTTCTTATTAGCCGTGTTAAATAGCCACCCGGTATTATTCCCAGAGTCAAAACAAGTAGTTGTTGCGGTTATGGTACAGGTCCCGGTGGCGGTTGAATCCTGCGCCTCCACCCAACTTAAATTCTGAGCCCCGCTTACCGTAATATTCCAGGTTGACCCTGTGGAAGTGCTCCTCAAAGCCACATAAGCGCCCGCAGTACCGGCCAGAGTCACGATACTTAAAGAGGTGGTGGTTCCCGGCGTAAATTTCAGCAGGGACGGAACCGTGACATCGGAGAAAATATTATTAACCGTAAGATTATCCTGAAAGGTTACCGAACCTATATTATTGGCTACCAAAAGATTATAGAACGGCACACCGTTGGAACTGACAAAACAACTGCCCGTTCCATTTAAGTTTACTGTACCGGATCTCGGCGTAAAGGTGCCTCCAGAGTTATTCCAGTTGCCTGTTACCGTTAAAGGATAATTACTTGTGGAAACATCTAAGGTGCCCGCGGTAATTGTGAGATTTCGCGTATTTGCCCCGGCGGTAAGAACATAGGTACTGGTATTTCCCGCTCCGATCTGAAGGTCACTATAAAACCAGTTGGGCAAAGTTATGGTTGTCCCGCTCGTCGAGGCATAATTTACCAGGCTCCCTGTATTTATGGTTGGTAAAGGGATTGTCTCGGTACCGGTCCGTTTAAGAATTGCTTGGGAATTTAGATTTATCTGGTCACCAGCAGGATTATTGGTTAAACTTTTTCCGTTCAAGTCCAGCGTACCCTGGTTAACATTTAAAATAAAGCCACCGTAAGAACTCCCAATATTAATATTACTGCCCAAAATCACCGAGCCGGCACCTTTTTGAATAATTATGTTGCCGGCATTAAACGGGACGGAGTCAGTTACTCCGGTAGTGCTTGATGTGATTGTCTGATTAGCCCCTCCCGTAAAAATGAGAGTTTGATAGCCTCCGCAGCTTATAACATTATAAACTGAATAGTTTCCCATTAAGGTTACGTTAGAGGTCGCCTGAGGTTGAAATCCGCTATTAACAGTATTGACCGGGCACGAAATAACCGTCGTTCCGCTTATAGCAAAACTATTGTAATACTGAAATTTCTGATAAAAGGTGCAATTATACATATAAAAATTATTAAAAGTCGGACTACCGTATAAAAGCGCAGAACCGCCGGTAGCATCTTGAAATATCATATTACCACCGTTATTATCGAAGGTACCTGCCACGAGAGAAACTATGCTTGTTTGGGTTACTACAAAATTTCCGGAGCTGGCCGTGAAAATACCTCCCGTTTGATAGACCCTGCCGTAAGCAAGCGTTACGTTCGTCAAACCACAGTTGAAGGTCCCGCTCGAAATAGCTATTGTCGCATAATTGCCGCCGGTGACCACACCCCCTGCGGAACTGAGGGTTACATTACCTCCGTTCACCGTCGTTGCCGTATTTGTCGCTAAGGTAATAGTCTCGTTACTCCCGCCGGTGAAGAATCCGCCAGAAAATGTGTTGTTCCCGTTCAAAATCAAATTGGCATTGTTCCCCGCTATAAAGGTTCCGGCCGTTATAGTCAGATTTGAGGTCCCTACCGTTACCTGGTTTGATCCCTGTGAAACAGTTATGTTTGATGTTCCAAGTCTTAACCCTGCCACGCTTACTGTGCTTGTTATTGTACAGGTACCCGTTCCGGAACTTCCGTTAAAGATCGCTGTTTCTCCTGCTCCCGGCACACTTGCTCCGGTCGCTCCGTTATTCGAAACCGACCAGTAATTGGTATCTCCCCAGTTACCGCCTCCACCCACCCAGTACCGGTTATTTCCCGGGGCTATGCTAACCGCTCCCGTTGAGGTAGCTGTCCTGCTATCAAGATTAGTAACCGTTACATTCCACGCACCGGGAAGCTGCCCGGTAAGATCAAATACACTTGTTAATTGCGTCGTCGTCAGTACCGTTGTATTTGATCCCGCTATATTGTTCGTTAGGTAGCTCAGGTTTACCGCTATCCCGCTGTAATAATTCGTCCCGTTTACCGTAAGCGTAATCGTACTGGAGTTAGTCCCGCTAAGCGGCGTTACGGAAGTTATCGAGGGTTGCGGATATACTATCGTAAACCCGCTAGTTGACGTTACAGCCTGCGAATCTGTATTTAAGACCTTAACATCCCAGTCTCCGATAACATTACCCGCAAGATTAAATGAACACACTGCATTGCTTATAGAAGTCAAAGAAACCAATGCCCCGGTTATAGGACTTTGACCTGATTTTAATAATGTGGGCGTTAATCCTGTATATAAATTATTACCGTTTATCGTTACCGTTGTAATCCCTGTGTTCGTTCCCGTGGGCGGCACCACACTCGTTATCCCAGGCCCGCCAGAGGTTATCGTGAATCCTCCCGCCAGATTCCCGCTTAAGGAATATTGATTGGCAGCAATTACATCCCATCCCAGGATACTCTGTCCTGTTATCGGGAATACACAGCTTATCTGCGTATCTGTAATATATGTTGCTCCGGTTCCGATTATATCGCTCTGTCCCGCCCTTCTTAATTTTGCCGTCGGCGTTCCCGCCTTGAACCCCGTTCCGCTTATCGTCACCGTCACACTTGACGTGTTAAGCCAGGTTGCAGGGTTTATTGCTGATATTGTCGGCGCGGGGCTTAACACTGTGAATGCCCCTGTTACAACTTTTGTATCCGTATTGGTTACCACCATATCCCATAAACCGTCTGACGCTCCGGTTATAGGCAGGGTGCAGACCAGACTCGTTATTGATACCGCTGTGACTCCCGTTGCAGCTATACTCGACTCACCGGACTTTACCAGCGTCACTACCGTTCCCGCGTAGAAATTCGTTCCGGTTACAGTTACAGTTACACTTCCTGAATTCGCCGCACTGTTTGTCGCAACACTTGATACCGTTGGCGCAAGAGAGGTTACCGTAAACATTCCCGTTCTCGTCGCGGACTGCCCGTCGCTGTTTGCCACATAAAGATCATATACCACAGGCGCCTGGTTCGTTATATCAAATACGCAGGTCACGCTGTTTGGCGCGGTTACCGTTACGTTCGTACCGGTTATCGTTACTCCCGTACTCCGTAATTGCATCACTGCCCCGAAGAAAAGGTTCGTCCCCGTTACCGTCGTTGTTACCAATGTAGTATTTACCGCCGTTGAAGGCGCTATCGAAATAGGTTGTCCCGGCGCTCCGGCTGTTATCGTGAGCACGCTAGTTGATGTTACAGCCTTACCGTCTGTATTAGCAAATACCAGGTGCCACCCGCCGGGGCCACAGTTGGTTACATCAAATGTTCCCGCCGCATTCATAGTTGATAATATCGTTATTCCCGTACCAGTAACTGACGTCTGCCCGGTCGCCTGCAATACCGCCGTTGCACCGGTATAGAAGTTGGTACCGATCACGCTCAGTGTTACGGGCCCATTATTTAATCCCGTTCCCGGCGTGAAACTCGTTATCGTCGGCGCTCCTGATGTTATTGTAAACCCGTTCGTTAATGTGGCCGTACTCGAACTAGGATTTGTTACAATTACGTTCCATGCCCCAATAGTTTTGCCGGTTATCGGTAAAACTGAGGTCAATTTCGTGGAGGACACAAATGTCGTTGAGGTTCCTGTCAGAAAATCGCTCGTGCCCGTATTGCTTATTATTACTGTCGCTCCTGAAACAAAATTATTTCCGTTTATCGTTACATTTACACTCCCGTTATTAAGACTGCTTGAAGGATTTATACTCGTTACCCCCAACAATCCTAGTATCGAAAATGTACTCGTTGAGGTTGTTACTGCTCCCGTATCGGTATTTGTTACTATTACGCTCCAGCCGCCAGGTGTAGCATAAGTAACAGGTAATGCACAGTTTATTATACTAGCCCCTGTCACCGATATTCCCGTAGCAGTCAACGTAGTCACACCGTTTGTTATGTTTACCTTAGGTGATGCGTAGAAATGAGTACCTGTTATAGTCACAGTCACAGGCGCGCTATTCCCGGAAGTGGCCGGGTTTATCGATATAAAAGTAGGAGCAAAATGCCAGTTGGCATTATTATATCCTAAGTCGTTGCAATTATTTAATGCCGTGATCGGACTCGCGCTTGTCGAGTCCCCAACATTCATATATGATAGATTCTTTATCCCTGACGCGTTCAGGCTCCAGGGTGTTCCGGTAGTCACACTTGTTAACGAAACATTATTCCCGTATGCTCCAGTCACGGTCAAATTCGAAATCGTAAACGCCGTACCGCTTGCGGGACTAAACATAATATTTGCACCTGCTGTGGCGGCTACAAAATTTGTTGCCGTAAACGGGTCCGTAAAAATTACAGATGTAGGAGCGGCCGTGTTTGTAACGGTTATCCTGCCAAAGCTTGCAGAGGTTATGAGGGTAGAACCGGTAGCTATAGTCTGGACCGTAGTTCCCGGTAAGTAAAGATTGGCATTGCTTGAGTTTAAAGTTCCACCTGACCTCGTTATATTTCCGCTTACAGTAATATTAGAACTGTTCAAATTAAAAGTTGAGCCGGTTTGAATAAAATTCACCGTGTTTATCGAATTCAGCTGGCTGAGAGTATCAAATACTCCTCCAGCACCAAGAGTGAAATTATTGGCCACATTTATTGTCGCTGAAATAGGGTTGGCCCCAAAAACAGGAAGATTCGTCCCGGTAGTAGTATTAAGTTCCAGATTATAATAATTATTACCAAATTTGAATCCTAGATTAGTAACGGATACGCCGCCAGTGTATACAACTTTACTTCCCGGATCCGAAATAAGAGCAATAGTAATACCACCTGTCCCAGTGATTGCCTCGTTGCCCTGTAAATAGATTATTCCCCAGCTCGTGCTCGTGCTCGTGCTCGTGCTCGTGTTCTTAAATCCGTAAGTCCAAGTGCTTAGTGTACAAGCTACACCGTTGACACCTACCCCTGCTGTAATAAATACTCCTGAATTGGTAATACAGGTTATATTTGTTATGGTATTACCACCAACATTGAAAGTTCCGTTACCTGTTATATTTATTGGCGGAACTATACCATCCAGCCTGCTGGATCCAAGATAAACATATCTGTCAATTGAAATGGAATTGAGGCTTCCAAAACTTGAAGCACTAATAGCCGTTATTGTTGAAGGGGATGTGGAAGTTCCCGTACCGATAAAATTAAGTGCACCCCCTGCAAATTGTGCCACTGTGGTCGGATTATATAGATTTCCTTCCAAGTTTAATATCCCGTTTAGCGACCTGGCATTGGTATTCGCCGATGTCGAGACTGTATAATATATCGCTGATCCGGGATTAATACCCATTGCATTCGTTCCGGCAAACAAGATAGTGCCCTTGTTATTATTGAAATTCCCCGCTGCCCCTGTGAAGGAATAATTATTATTTATCGTCAGAACTCCAGAGGTCGATATAAAATTCCCTCCTGAAATATTTAATGCGCCGTTGCATATTATACCGGCACTAGTGCTGCTTCCGGTAAAGGTCCCGGCGGAAAAATCACCACTCACTCCTATCGTTATTATACTTGCATTCTGCGATATAGTGAAATTGCTGCTTGTTGTTGACTTCATATTTATTCTGCCTACATTAATGTTGCCATCTATACTGCAGACCCCTGTTCCTGAATTATTATCAAATATTGCGTTTTGTGTGGATGTCGGAGCACTGGCGGTTACCGTCGACCCGCTGGTCGCTGTCCAGTGCGCTGTTTCACTCCATCCACCGCCGTTACCTATCCAGTACCTGTCATTAACTGAGGCCCCACCAAAATCCCATCTGTTATTTCCTCCTGCATCATAACTTGTTGCTGTAGTTATGGTTAACGTACTTGTGTTTGTTGAATCTTTAATATCAGCATTAGTTACTTTCGTCGCGCTTGTAACATTTATCGTCGATGCTGTACTTGAAGTACTTCTAATTTTTGTATAATTTGCAGACCCGACTATCGTTAAATTCGTTATATTATATGTAGCCCCTCCTGTAAAATTAACTATAACCGGAGGGTATGCCGTACTACTTAAAGTGGCAGCAACCACAGCAGCAAGAGGTGCAACTACTAAATTAGTAAGTTTTGTCGTTCCATCCGCAAATGTTACACCCCCGGATGTATTTAGTAATTGTAAAGTATTATAAGAAGCACCCCCTCCACCCGA
>Ga0114951_10000857_pt1 | contig 40266 bp, 47 predicted proteins | sample AM7aDNAmetaG_FD_88677 | JGI IMG/M metagenome (GOLD analysis project Ga0114951, IMG submission 88677) | Freshwater microbial communities from Finland to study Microbial Dark Matter (Phase II) - AM7a DNA metaG | ecosystem: Environmental > Aquatic > Freshwater > Lake | place: Finland: Lake Alinen... | reverse complement strand
GAATATGGTTGCCATGATGAACTTTAGCAGCCAGCAGTTGGAAGCCGTGATTAGTAGCAATCGTCTTAAGTACCTTCAGCAGCCTAACCTCAACTGAGCCCAAAAGTACCTTGCGCCGGTATTTAGTGGCCCAGATAAGGTGGTAGTTAGCTTGGTAAACACACGTCCGAGCTTTCCAGTCTCTCACCTCTTACCCAACGGTGAGAAAACTAAACGAACGCCAACAACATACGACTTACGCATTCATCCTGCCGCTACCGCGGCAGATATTCTGCTAAATTTTTTATAAAAAGTCTTTCATTCAATTCACCATTAAAACATGTAGTTGCTATTAATCGAGAAGAAGTAAACCCCTATGATAAGCATCGATAGTGTGATACAAAACATTATCTGTCCAACAACAGTGTTTTTAGTATAGATTTTTGCTAAAACCCAATACATGGGAAACAATGGGACAGCATATCGAAGCGTGCTGAAAAGTGTTGCATTAGTGAAAATTGTTGCATAAAGCAAACTAGCATAGAAAGCCCAGTAACCCAAAGTTTTCGCTTCAACTGTGAAAACAGTTTTTATCCTTATGATGAAATATGCAACAGGAATTAGCATTATTACTAATCCCGTTATGTAGAAAGTCGCTAAAGGTGCAGTTAATACTGGGCTGACGTAGTAGTTTGAGAATTGGTTGATTAATGGTGGGTATATTCCCCAATTTGAATCGTGGGCAATAACGTGTACTGGAAATAAACCAGTCCTGAAGTATCCTACAATATTCCACAACAGATATGGTGATGCGACAATAATCGATGTTAAAGTTAGTTTGAGTGCTTGTATTTTGTTGTGTTGTTTCAATTGTTGCAGAGCTAAGATTATAAACGGTATAAATATTAGAAATCCGACACTTCTTGTCAACGATGCAAGAAAACCAAGCAACATTGCAACTGGAAGATTGTTTTGTTCCATAAAATAGAATGTACCTAGACTTAGAGCTACGAATAGTGCTTCTGAGAAAACTCCTGAGTAGAATATTCCGCCGACAAAGAATGAGAAGAACACGACTGATGCTAAAGCAACTTTTTGGCTGAAGTGTTTTTCTGTGATTTTATAAAAAAAGACGGTTGCTACAAGAAATGATGCGTTGCTGACGATATATCCACCGATTATCAATGATTGTTGTGTGGGTAAGAATGCGTTGAATAAGAATCCAGCTATACTGATTGCCACTGAGTATAGTGGAAAGAATGCCCATTGTGGATATGCTATTATGTCTGGGACAGGGCTTCCTGAATTAGTGGACATAATTGATCCTGGTGCTGGTACACCTTGTGGGTATCCGTTTTTTGCTATACCTATGTAAAATGCAGAATCGGCTCTAACGAACATGTTAAGGAAGTTTACGTGTTGGTTTGAGAATATAATTGTGAATAGTGTGCTTACGATTATGATGAATAATCTCGATGATATAGCAATTAGGAGCGCTTTGCATAAGTTATTCATTATTTCAGCTTGTCCTTACGGGTTTAAGAAACGTACATAAATAGTTTTGATATACTTCGATAGGAAAAGTTGATTCATCAGTAGCATTGGTTTATACTTACAATGTTTAGTTCTTCCAGAAAGCCGTATACTCTTTTCCGACTATACCTATACCCTATATTGACTTGATTTTATTTCTACCCTGTCTTTTAACATACATCGACATACTATGGTCTGAATCGTGTATACGCTTGAGTAACAAGTGGGTTTTTCCTGAGTTTCACCCAGTCTTAGTTGGTTTGTTGGATTAAAATTCAATAAAACCCAAACGACTACTTCTAACAGTCATAAGGCAAACATCGTTTAGTATTTTCTACTTATCTTTTTGCTTCTTTGCAGTTTTATTATGAAATAAGCATTTACTATCAAAGAAAACAAAAAGATATAGAACGGGAAGTTAGGTAATGACCAAACGATCGTTGGAATAGGTGAAGAACCTTGCGCATACGCTATATAAATTGAGAAAATAGTGTGTGTTTAGTTGTTTTTGTTCTAGCGATTGTTTGATGCTATGGCTTAGGCGGGCGATTTTTTCTAAGAAGAATCTGCAGCGCTTTTGCAAAGGCTTTTTGTGCTTGCTGGCGGGCTCTGTTGTTGGAAGCTGCAACCAACCCTCCTCCGATGACTTTTCAAAAACCATGCAAAGAGCCCCATTATAAAAAATCAGCTTAAATTAGCAGCACAGAAAAGAAGTTGTTGTTGCAACCCGCTCCCCCGACTGGTTGCAGCAATCAAAGCAGAAAAACAGCTAAACCATACAACATCAACGCCAACACCGTGAAAAACGACGCGCAACCGGTCCAAAGCCAAGAAAAAACCTCGACACAAAAATCTTTGCCCCCCGTCTAAATACACACAGAAAATATTAACTCCTGTTGCTATTACGGGATGCGGCTCCCCACTGAGGATAAGGAGTACTAATTGACTGGAAAGAAAAAGAGCCAAACCCATTATGATATTGACAATGATAATGATAGCTGTAAAGCTTTTGTCATAAAAGTCCTTCAATCGGATATGATTTTGTTAGACCCTGTTTCTGAAATAGCATTGAGAAGTAACAATGTCCAAATAGACGAGATAGAGCTAAATTTTTTGAAGTACTGCCCCGTCTTTAACTTATGCCGAAAGTTTGGAGTTGATTGCTGACTTTTTTGGTTTCCGTTTCCTAACTATTAAAGCGATAGTTATGATAATAACTGCTAATGATAATACCTCAATAACTATTGGTAGGTTAAAGTTGCCATTTGGTTTTAATGCGTAAACGTAGCATTCGCTTGAACCCATATAGATTACTCCGTTACTGACAACTGGGGAAGCAGCTCGGGACAAGCCTATGTCGGTCCGTTTACCTTGAACAGGAAAACTCCATAGATTCGCTCCTGATGCAGCGTCAAACGCATACAGATTGCCATTGTCTGAGCCGATGTAAACAACATCCGATGCTATTGCTGGAGAAGACTCAACGGCAGCGCCAGTCTGGTAGTTCCAAATTTTTTCTCCTGTCGTAGCATTAAGAGCATAAACGTTTCCGTCACAGGAACCAACAAAAACCCTGCCGTCAGCAACAGCAGGAGACGATGTAACTATGTCGTTGGTTGTGTAATTCCATATCTTAAGACCAGTCACTGCATCGATGCAGTAGAGGTTGTTATCGTCTGATCCAAAATACACGCGATTGCCGTACACAGTTAGCGGTGAAGTTATGAAGCCAACAGGATGGCAGACCCATAGAAAATCTCCTGTTGAAGCATTAAAACAACGACCCCCCAAATACACGCGGTCGTTAGACACTGCAGGACTCGTAGACGCTTCGCCAGAGAAGTTCCATATTACAGTTTTTGTGTCTTCTTTAATGGCGTAGAATGTGTCGTTGCTTGACATGTAAACCACGCCGTCGGCAGCGGTTGGCGAATACTTATACCCCGAACCAGATTTGTAACTCCATAAAATAGCGCCGTTGCTGGCGTTATAGGCTGTGCCGCCGTTGTCAGTGGTATATACGATTCCCTTATCAACCGCTGCAACTGAGAGACCTGCTCCGCGTGCATCCCAAACTTTTGAGCCTGTGGATGCGTTTATCGCGTAAGTGGTGCTTTGGTCAGATACATAGATAAGGTCTTCTGAAACGGCGAGGCTGCTGGAGATTGGGCTTTCAGTCTGGTAGCGCCAGAGGACTTCAGGTTTCGATTTAATTGGTGTGCTGTTCGTGTAACCCGTATGGGCGGCGTCATGCTGGAACATTGGCCAGTCGTCTAGAGAATTTTTTGCTTGTACGTTTTATTCTTGGGTAAATATTAAAGATGGGATAAGGAGAAGTGTGATTAGAATGAGAATTGCCCAATTAGCCTTTATCATTGCTGCAAACACTTTCCGTTAGATTTCAAGTTGGTAACGTTGTTATTTTAAATTATCTGAAAAAACGTTTTCTTAAGACAATGTTATTAAAACGGAGTTTGAGTAATTTCTGAACCTTTCCATTATGTGTCGGCGTATTCCGGGTTTGGTATGTTTGTTCCGCATTTTTGGCATTTGCGGCTGTAGATTGTTTTTTTTCGGCAGTTTTCGCATCGGCTTTGGATTACTGAGGTTCCGCATGTTGGACAGGTTAAATCGATTATCTTCATGATTAACTGTCACCTCCATGTGTTTCGGAATAGTAAGTTAATGAGAGATTCCAGGAACAGGAGACCCAAGCATAGTGACCATTGTAGGGTATGAGCACATAGTTTGGGGTATCAACGCCATTTCTCTGGAGAAAAGCCCAACTATACCCGTAGGTTAAATTGAAAACGGTTCTAAACCTTTTGCCATTCCATTCCAATACTGATGCTTTGGGTGGTTCCAAGTTCACTGGTTAATCCCTCACTACAAAAAATGTAACTTATCTGTTAAAGGAAACGAGTAATTTGAGAAACATCTCTTCAAGCCCATCAAATGCATCGCTTTACCTCAAGCATTAAATTTGCTATTTAAAATGGTATTTATGAAATATTGCGTTGCACTAAAAAGACAAAGGCATCCCTAAATCACTAGGATAAAATTGACAAAACCACTGCCAACAATAAAAGATTCAGCAAAGAAAAAATTTGCTCCAACACTAACCATTAAAGGGTTCTTTATTTACTGTACAAATAAGATAACTGACGTTACTGAACAAAGGTTCGATTGGGAAAACGCACTTATAGACGCCGCTATAATTAGCGCAGTAACCTTCTTTAACACACTAGGCGGAGGCACCGTAGCAGGAATCAATAGTGTCCACACAATAGAAGCCGCTATTGTGGCAGCCTTGTCTCAGTTTTTTGTTTTCTTAGCTCTAAAACGAGGATTAATACAAACCAAAGAAACTCGTCTCTGATTTTAGTAGAAAGGTTTTTTATTCATCTTAGGTTCTGAACCCATGGGTTCAAATCCCGCCCGGTCCACTGCATCAGTTTTCCACAAATTGTTTTTCTGGGCTTTGACGCAATGCTTAAGAAGCGCAAACCCTGCAGAACACAACACTTGCGATGGATCCAACCGACAAGCTACTATACGTACCCTACATGGCTGAAAATGCCGCGTCAACCCAAATAGAGCATTATTCTCTTTTTTCAGCGTGACCATTAATAGGACCCACGTAACTTACCTTAGCATCGCCGAGTGGGAAAATGAAAAAAACCAAACTCCTATCAATCACCGCAACAACGACACTATTGGCAATTTCCTTGCTGGCTCTTTACGCCTCCGCCGCCACAACTTCAACCTTCACCCTCTCATACTCCGGCGCAGAAATACCGATAGCGTTACCCGCGGGAACCGCGTTTAACGGCACAATCTCAACCACGGGCACAGTCCGTTTCTGGGTGAGTGACCCCGACGGCGGCCAAATCGTTAACCTTGGATTAACCGATAAAGCCGACAGTTTCAGCTTCGTCGCGACGCAAACTGGAAACTACACGATGAACTTCGAAAACGACCTGCCTACATCGATTCAAGTGACTTTTTTCTACGTTACAAACCCCGACGTAACCGGCGGGAATTCAGGCACACCTATCAGTTACCTGCTGATTCCCGTTGTGATTGCCGTCGTTGGTTCTGTCCTGATACTCTTTTTCGGTCGCCTGAGGAGAAGAAAACGGGGTTTTGCAAGTCACGGTACTGCGGATATAGATCCTTCTGAGGATGTTTCTCATTTCCCGTCAAAGAGCTATCGGTAGTCTGGTTTTGCTGTCTTGAGTTTTGTAGGAATCTTTCTTTGCGGGATGAATATGTTTTGTGATTTGGGTAAATGCTTAAATGCACTTTCATATTAGTGTGAAAAGTAGGAAAAGTGTGTTAAAATGCCTGAAATAAACCCTGGACCCCACATCTACGGCACCGTCAAAGTAGGCGACCGCGGACAAATAGTCATCCCAGCCGACGCCCGAAAAGAACTCAGCATCAACCCCGGCGACATCCTCCTTGTAATGTCAGGCAGAAACCGCCGCGGACTCGCCATAATCAAAGCCGACGCTATGCGCGAAGTAGCCGAAAGAATAATGAAGGGTCTCGAAGAAAACAAACAAGAACCATAGGAACTGAAAACATGTTCAACAACAGAAAAGAAATGCAACGAAGACTCCTTGAAGTAGTGGAGAAATTCCGCCAGAACGGCGCCACAACCCCCGAAAAAACCCTGACTCCGCAGGAACTGGGTTTGCCTCCGCGGTTTGAGCAAGCGATGCATCGGCATCTTGGGAGTTTAGGCATTTTTGTCGAAGTGAACGGCGGCAAGTATTACCTTGTTGAAGAGCGCTTTAGGCAACTTCAGGAGCAGTGGAGGGCAGGCGACGGTGCAGGTGAAGCAGGGAACTCCAGGCGAACCATGGCCACTTTGAGGATTGCACGTTTAGCCACGACGCTTCTGGTCGTGGTTCTTGTGCTCGCGAACATTTTCATCCAGAACTGGACGATACGGTTGATTTCAGCAGGGCTCATCGTGGTTTGGTTGATGTTGTTTGTTGCGTTCATTTACTATTCACGCAAACCGCGGCAGCACTTTAGGATTCAAACCCACTGACCTTAGTAGAATAGCTTGCTTGGCAACCTTTATTATCGCAAAAAACGATTGGTACTAAACCAGCTTTGCGGTGCCCACATGGCGAGGATGCGAAAAAGCGCGGTTCAAATCCGCTTCGAGATTCTTGAATTCCTATTCTTCAACACTAAACCCCAAATCCGCACGGCTGTCTGGCGCAAATCAACCAACATGTCCTACGACGACTTCCTCAAACACCTCGAATACCTAAAAGAGAAGCAGCTCATAAAGGAAACCGAGGCGGGAACAACCACTTTGACTGAAGAAGGCAGAAGAATCTACCTTGAACTACGCAAATCGTTGCCGTCGCTTTTGTAGCGGATTCATCTTTGGTGCATCGAGTATATGAGTGGCGAACAGAAAAAAAGGTGGGAAACGATATGTCTGAAGAAAAAAACGGCAAGGTCTATCCAGTTACGTCTCTACATGAATTCCTGTATGAACTAGATAAAGAATGGAGTAAATTTCGAAACGGCACAATCATCAGCCTAATTTCCTCGGTTGTCCTGTTCATCTTAGTTGTTGGGATTCTTATTAGGACAAGACATTTCGGTTTGGGACTCGTGGATTTTGTCCTGCTGATCTTCGTCGGTGTTCTGTTGGCTTACAGCATATATGCCATGTACTCGCAGTTCCGCTTCTTCAGCCGTTGGGAAAGACGCATCGGCTTGCTACTGCACATGGAAGACGAGATTTTAGCTGAAAAACTCGGCGAAAAACAAGCGTAACATTCACTTGTGGTGCATACCACGAGTGCGGCTTCCTTTTTAAACACCACGACTAAACGCTGTTGATGATGAAGAGTTGGAGGTGAAAAAGAAAATGGTAACTTTTACAAACAAAACTAAAATCCTCATAGTCGCGTTGACGGTGGTTGCGCTTTTAGTTGTTGCAGTGCCCGCTGCGGTTTACGGTTTGCCAGCCAGCGACAGCAACATAGTTGGAGCGAGCCGAACGCTCGTGGCGAAAGGCGTCGATTGGCAAGTTGTAAACGGTCAAAACGTGACGGTTCCAGCAAACTTCACCTTGACTCTGACCCGTTCAGGCGGCAACTCCACGGTTCCCAAGTTCAACGTTACAGGCGGTGCAGTCATCGTTAACGGAGCAGTATACTCCGTAACTTCAGGCAACGGCGGCGTTCTGCGAAGCCGGCACTTAATCCTTTTGCAGGCTCAGGGAACAGGACCTGATGGACAAGCAGTGACACTGAGGCTTACAGGACGGTACTTCTGGATGGGTGGGCATCTCTTCGTGGTTAGAATCGGAGCGCGTTTGATAACCGAAAGCGGCAACTCGACGTTGGTGATGCGGGCGGCAATACGAGTGTAGATTACTTGACCGAACGCGTTTTTTTCTTATTTTTTTAAAGTTTGGAGGTTAACCTTTTGTTTCTACTACAGCTTGATTTACCATTGTTTCTTCAGATATGGCTTTTTCCATCAAGCGTCTCATCGCCTCGTTCATGTTGCCGCCGAAGTAGGGCTTGACAATCTTTAGGGCGAATTCTTTTAGCATTTCAGCGCTGAAGTTGTGGAGCGTCAATGACACGAGTAGGTCTTCTTGGGGTTCCATTTGGTTTTGGGTCATTTTTTCTCTACGGAGGCACCGTTATCGTGAATAATGCTTAAAAGGCGGGTGCAGAAGCGACTCTGCGGGTGAGTGGAGGGGTCACTGAAAGTGCTTCACCGCAGCAATGCTTAACCAACAAACGCTACACCTGCGCGGATGAAAAAACCAAGCCCGACGAAGAAAAAATTAAGGCAGGCTCAGTAATTTTCCTCTATAACCTCGACGACAAAAGCCTTTGGGGTCTTTTCACGGCTATGCGGGAAGGCGGCGAACTTGACGCAGGCGCATGGGCCATGGATGTCGACACCCACATTCCTTCAGAAGATTTGAAGATAAACTGGGAAGACCTGCATGTAATCAAGAACGCACCCGACAGCCTCCCGTTCCTCAAAGACCCTAAAACCTGCAAGCTTACAACTATGCAGACGCAGCGGGCGTTTGATATGCTCAAAAAAGGCGAACTGTACCTCTACGCAAAAGACAGGTAGAAGGCAATTATTTAGAGAATTTTTTTGCTTCTAACTCCACGATTTTGTGGCAGTTAAGGCACCTTGTCAGGTTGTATTCGAAGCCGTTTAAGATGTCGAAGCGTCTTTGCGTGTACAATTCCTCTTTTTGATGATTACAATTAAGCTGGCGCATAGTAAACAGTGTGTCTTCTTCCATTCTCCTTCTTCTCCTCACTTAAACGTAAAAGAGAGGTTGCTTAAAAAAACTGTTCCGAAAAAAAAACTATGCAAGCACTGTGTTTAAAAAGGAAAAAAAATTGTTAAAAAGGCTCACTGTGTCGCCTTTATTTCCACATCTACTTTAACGGGAACTTGGTCTTTGAAAACGAGCATCACAGGGCAACCTGCTTCTGTTCTTCTCCAGGCTGCTTCAACCAAGCCTTTCCGCACTTTCGATTCAATGTTAACTTTCATGGTTACATCGCTTAATATTGGTGAACCGGGTGTTTTTTCTGCTTCCACCGCGATTTCGATGTTGCCTGGGTCGATTTTGCTGTTCTTGCAGACGTCAGCGTAGATTACGACTCCGCAGCCAGCCAGCGCCATCAAAGCCAGCTCCAGCGGGGTTGGTCCAGCGTTTGTTCCTCCCGCAGCCTCGGATAAATCGCAGACCACACTGTGTCCACGGCCATTGTCTGTTACTAATTTGACGTTTTCTAAAAGTTTCGCGTTAGCCTTTAATTTTGCCATTAAAACCACAAGTTAACAATGGTGATTTGCTGATTTAAAGTTGACTTAGTTTTCATGGGTGTTTGGGGAGCATCTTTTTTTAACTGTAGTCACCAATAACCGTTCAAAGGAGCGAAGTATTGGTGGATTCATTAACGTACAAGCCGATCGGCATCGTGCATTCGCCGTTTAAAGACCCCAAAAACATTCCCATACAAGCCGCGGCGTCAACAGGCGCAAAGGGAACCATCGAAATCTACGTAGAATACGCCGAGGGCTTAGTGGACCTTGAAGGCTTCTCACACATCATGCTACTCTACCACTTTCACCTAGTCAAAGCCGGTTCTTTGATGGTTAAGCCGTTTCTGGACGACAAGCTCCACGGAGTATTCGCAACCCGCGCCCCAGCCCGACCTAACCCAATCGGCATATCCACAGTGAAACTCACAAGAATCGAAGGCAACACCTTGCACATTCAAGACTTAGACATCATCGACGGCACCCCGCTGATAGACATCAAACCCTATGTCCCAGAGTTTGACTGCAGAAAAACCGATAAAATTGGCTGGTTCACCGAAAAAATCAACAAGCTCTCGTCAACCAGAGATGACGGCAGATTCTGCAAATAGTAGCACAAAAAAGAATAAAATAATTAGATTTGGCGATTCATCTTAGTGGTGGTGTTCATGGGCATGTTCACAGCCGCCGACCAAATCTTGGAGCTTGCCCAATTTGAAATTCGCTATCACTTCTTTAACCGTGGTGCCCTCTGCTTTTAACACCGTGACGCCTGCGTTTTTGAAGCTCTGTAATCCGCCGGGTCCCATGGCGCAGACAATCATGTAGTCTGGTTTTTCCGTCAGCAGGGTGTCGTGCGGGTGGCCTGTTCCGCCCATGTGTTCGTTTGTGTTTGCTTGGGTTTTAACGTTGATTATGTCTTTGTTCTGGTTTAGTTCTATGATGGCGTAGTTGGGTGCTCTGCCGAAGTGTTGGGCAACGGTTGAGTCGGGTCCGTTTTGGTTTTCGACGGGTATTATGATTTTTGTCAAAATGTTTTTCTCCTTTTTTATGTTGATTGGTGGCTGTTTAAGTAGTAAACATTATTAATACTTTATGTTTACTTTCTAAACATAAGTGATTAACCGTGGACGACGTAGACAGAAAAATAATCACCCAACTCCAAAAAGATGGCAGAACAACCCTTGAGGAACTATCAAAACTAACAGGCTTCACAAGCATGGGAACCAAAAAACGCCTCGAAAACCTAATAAAAAAAGGCATAATCAAAATCTCAGCCCTGATAAACCCAAGCGCCCTCGGACTCTACCCCGCAATCGTAATGCTCGAAATGGAAAGCGCCGAAGCAATGCAAAACGTCCTTGACCGTTTCGAAGAATGCCCCAGGATAATCCAGATATTCAAAACCATGGGCGGCTATAACTTAATCGCGCTGGTCGTGGCTGAAACAAAAGAAACCCTCGAAAGCATATCCATGGAAAAATGTTCACTGCGATGCAGCAAAGGAATTCGTCGCTCAGAATTCTACCCAATAAGCGACACGTATTTCTCGCCCTTTCTGCAAATAAGGGAAAACCTTGTGCATAAAGAAAACAAGGTGGCGCCCTGCAAAGTAGAGTGTGATCCATGCAGTCGGTTTGAAAACAAAAAATGCGTCGGGTGCCCCACAACCATTCATTACAGAGGACCTCTTTAGCGGGAGTGGCGTTGGAAATCAAAAATCTTTTGCTTAAAGAAGCAACAAAAATAGAAATAATTAGTTTGGTAGATAATTCGATAGATTTTCTCTCCAGTACCCCTCGAAGGGAGGTTCAGCCGTTAAGACAGTGGACCAGAGAACGGTTCGGCGAAGAATGGAGTCAAACCCATACCGTTCTGCCTATTGCGGAACATGGTTTTTCAATGTTTGTTCGCGTTTTCGGGGAAAATAGTACCTGCAGTATCCTGTTCGATACTGGGGTCAGCTCTGACGGGGTCGTAATGAATGCTCAGCGGATGGGACTGGATTTATCTGAAACAGACTATGTTGTTCTTTCACATGGGCACTACGACCATTTTGGCGGATTGCAAAACGCAGTGAAAGCCATTGGAAAACCTGAATTGACGATAATCGCTCATGAAGACATGTTTAAGATCCGTGGAACAGCAAACTCGCATGGAGCCTTAAGGCAGCATCCCCAATTCCCAACACCAACCCAAGTGCACCCTGCCAAAATCGTTAACACAAAACAACCTTACCTAATAGCCAACGACTTCGTTTGCGTAACTGGCGAGATTCCGCGAGAATCAGCGTTCGAGAAAGGGTTCCCGCAAAACAAACTTTTAACGGGCAGCACATGGCAACCTGACCCCTGTGTTTTAGATGACCGCGCCCTCGTCGTCAACCTCAAGAACAAAGGCTTGGTCGTTATTTCTGGATGCGCCCACGCAGGCATAATAAACACAGTACGCTATGCCCAGCAAATTACGGGAACAGCACGTATCTACGCGGTATTGGGCGGTTTCCACTTGGCAGGCAAAGAATACGAAAACCGAATCCAACCCACCCTTGAAGAACTAAAAAAAATCAACCCCAACCTCATAGTTCCCTGCCACTGCACAGGATGGCGGGCTAACCATGCGTTAGCAAAAGAATTCCCCGACGCATTCGTCAACAACAGCGTTGGAAATCGTTACCAACTAAAATCTTCAAAGGATTGAAAACTCATGACAAAACATGAACCGTTAAATACCGAAAAAACCGTTTCTAATTATCCCATAAAGACCTCGGAGATTAAAGGCTTGAAAAATAAGGGTCCCGTACTCATCATTCCCTGGCGATGCACCTTCGCATGCGACAGCACCTGTGTCCACTGTACTTCAGCGGGAAAACCAGCCGCATCAGACGAAATCGGCACAGAAGATGCTAAAAAAATCGTTGACCAAGTAGAGGATTTCGGCGCCAGCTTCTTTGGAATCACAGGTGGGCAGCCGTTTCTGCGTAAAGACCTCTTTGAAGTGCTAGATTACGCAAAAGAAAAAGGGCTCTGCACAAGCATAATCACCGACGGACGGCTCCTCGATGAGGATGCTTTCAAAAAAATTGTTAAGAACCAAACTAAAATCTCCGTGAGCATCGACGGCGCGGAGAAAATCAATGATGCAATTCGCGGCAAAGGCGCCTACGAAGCAGTGGTTTCCCTGATAAAGCGGGTGGCGCAGGAAAAATTGTTGAACGTTCTCGTTTACACATTCGCTAACGCTGGCGACGCCACCAACGTTAACGAAGCGGATATGCGCCACGTTTTAGATTTAGCTCGTCAGTATGGAGCCCGCTGGGTTGTGTTCCACGGCTTAATCCCATACAGCAAAGACTGCCTCAAAGCCGACCCAACTCCCGCCCAGTACGAGTGGGCATGCAACAAACTCTACGATTTAACCCAAGAATACAACGGCACGCCAAGCATCAACGTTTACATTCCCTTCTACGCACGCGTGGCAAAGCAACGGGGCATGCCAGACTTTGACAAGTGGTTCAACGGCTTCTTCTTGGGCAGATGTTTCTTTGGCAAATTCATGAGTATCGCGGAGAACGGCGACGCCATCCCCTGTAGCTACAACGACTTCTACAGAGTCGGAAACATCAAGGACAAACCGATAAAGCAGATTTGGGATGACATGCAAAGCAGCGAGTTCTTCAATAAAGTCAAGGACAAAGCTAACATCAAGGGCAAATGCGGGGTCTGCGAATACAAGGAGCTTTGCGGCGGATGCAGGTCTGCAGCACTGTTTTATACGGGCGATATCCATGGGTCTGACCCAAGATGCGCCTACATACCTGCTGCTCATAAAAAAGACAAGTCTTCTGCTCGCTGAAACTAGTATACTGGGCGATTTTCTTTTAGGATGGATGCGACTGTTGCCGCGGTTCTGCGCCTACGCCTAACAACCACAACGACAGCTACGAGAACGACTAAGACAGCGATGACAACGACAATGAGTATCCAGTTTGTCGCGGCGGGACTTATCGTCTCTTCTAAGGGCAGCGTCAAAGTGAAAGAACGTTGGCTCTGAGCATACACGCAGGAGATAACCCACACGTCGCATTGCGATTCGCTGTTAAACGCAACTGTTCGTCCATCTATGCCTAATTTCATTGTGTGGGAGTCGTTTACGAGGGTTTTTGGAATTCAAACCTGAGCATAACCCGTTGTGCTTGAGTTCCCGTTTGCGTTGAAGATGAGTTCTCTTGTGGTCGAGTTGTAGCTGAGGTTGGATAACGTTGAGTTCGACGCCACCGAGAACTCGTTGCCCGAAGAATCGGATATAGTAGCCAGGTTGACTGTTGCGTTCATCCAGTGCAACGAATCGTTTCCTGACCATCGGGCACACAGCAAATAGTTGCCTGTTGCGTTGGGTGTCCAGACCGTTTGGAAGCTGCCGTCAGCGTGGGTTTGTATGAGCGAAAAGTTTTCCCATTGATTTCCACCATCAGCGCTAAAACCGACGTATACGGCTGTGCTGGGGATACCTGTTTTGTTGTAGGTCAATGTGCCTGTTACTTGGACTTTGAGGTTGCTTGCAGCGGCTATGCTTATGCAGTTCAACGTTACTGTTGGGTAAACTGTGGGTTCTGGTTTAGGCGTTGGGGTTGGGGTTGGTTCAGGAGTAGCTGTGGGAGTGGGCGTTGGTGTGTCAAATGGAAAAGGAAAACCGCCCTGCATTGGAGTATAAACAGGGTTTCCCATTGTTTGTTAAAGTAACTGTGGAGGCAGCTGCAAGGGAAGTGCAGGCTGAAATCACGAGGGCTATTGCAAGTAAACCTAACAACTTTACACTTTTCATTGGTACATCCACACCATATCGCTTGTTTTCCTATGGCATCCAAGCGGTGATATTAGGCAGTGGAGATTTAAGGGTTTTTAAATTTCAGCGCAAATTAAAACTCCGTGTTTATTTGATGTACCTTTTACTTGTTTTAGCGTTTTTACGAGTTGAAGTTAGTTTTTGCTAATATACAAGTTCATTGGGTCAGTAAGAACTAGTGGCGGTTTGCACAACCAATCTGCAGTCCAACCTGACGCTGAACACAAAACACAATTTGCAGTCCAGCCTGTTGGTTGTTGTATAGAGTTTTCTGTTACAACTACTAATAAAAAACAGATAAGCGGGAGTGGCGTGCACCCAAAAACTATTTGGAAGAGAGAGGGTAAAGGAACTTTGAGTGCACGTCACACAGTTATGGGCTTCTCAGGTGCTGTCGGAAGAGAAATCCGTAGGTTCGCCTGGATCGGCTATAGTTTTGTTGGGCTTTGGTTTTGGGGTATGAGAGTTTTTCTGAGCCTTTGCTAGTTATGAAGACTGAGCCGCCGTTCTTGAGGTGTTCTTTAACCTGGAAAAAATCCACTTCTTTGGATTCTTGAACTTCAACGTCTGCACTGTCATCTCTGTCAAGCAGTAACACTTGGAAAACAGAGGGTTTAGTCCTTTTCTTGAGCTGGATTGTCAAAAATGCTTCTTCCTTTCAGTTTGAGAGTGAAGTTATATCTCTTCAAAAAATGTTTAAAGCTATGTTGTTGCGTATGCGCTACCACAAGGTCTTATAACCGAAAATAAACTGGGCGATTCGGGGGTCTTTTAAGGTTTTAACTATTAAATCAGGCTTTTCTACGGCAAGCTCTTGCTCACTGTAGACACCCGTTGTAACAGATACGCAACTCATCCCCGCGGCTTTGGCGGCTTTAACGCCGAAAATGGAATCTTCAAAAACCACGCATCCACTCGGCTTAGCCTTCAGCTGCTCAGCAGTCTTGAGGAAAATCTCAGGGTCAGGCTTAGAATGTGAAACCGCCTCGACAGTTAAAATGGTGTCAAAGCAATCGGCAATATCGTTGATTTGGAGCAAATGCATAACCACAGCGCGGTTATTCATAGACGCCAAACCCACCTTCACCTTACCATGCAACATCTCCAGAAGCTCCCGTGCACCCTCAAACAGCATCACCTCCTCGGCTAATTCGATTTGCACTTTACTCTTGCGCTCAACAAGTTGCTTCACAACTTTCTCATCAACCCGCCTATTTGCGGCGTTTAATATTTCGCGGAAAGTCTCCGATGCGCCGATGCCGATTCTGCGTTCAATGTAATGGGTGGGAACTTCAAGGTTGATTTCTTTGAGGGCTTTTTGGAATGAAACCACTATTGCTTTGCGTGTGTCGGCGAGGGTTCCGTCCCAGTCGAAGAGAACCGCTTCAAACATTGTGGATCGCTATGTGAGGTTGAGTTTCTCGCGGATGGTTTGGCTTTTTTTGGTGGCTTCTTCGATGGCGCGTATCATGGCGGGGCGAATTTGGGATTGCTCAATTTGGTAGATGGCTTCGATGGTTGTTCCGCCAGGCGTTGTAGTCATGTCTCTTATTTTAGCTGGGTCTGCAGGTAGGTCTAGAACAAGTTTGCCAGTGCCCATGACTGTTTGGGCTGCACATTTCAAGGCGATTTCGCGTGGTAACCCAACCTTTAATCCAGCATACGTTAATGCTTCAACGATTATGGACATGTATCCTGGTCCACTGCCGCTTATCGCGGTGATGGCATCCATGTATTTCTCATCCATCTCCTCGCAGATACCCATCATGTTCAGTAAACTTTTCACAGTTTCTTTGTCGTGAGATGTCACGTTTTCTGTGCAGCAATACGCGGTATAAGCAGCCTGCACCATGGCACAGAGGTTAGGCATTATCCTGACGATTTTGCTTTCGGGCGCATTCTTCTTAAGAAAACTCAGGGGCACTGTAGCCGCAACAGATATTACAAGTTTACCTTTGATTTCTTCGCTGATGTCTTTTAGCACCTTTGCCACGTCGCCGGGTTTAACGATGACAAAAACTATGTCTGCCTGCGCCACGGCTTTGACGTTATCACTGCTTGTTTTGACGCCTAAAGCCTCGAACTCCTTGAGTTTTTCAGCTTGAATATCAACCGCTGTAATGGTAGAGGGAGAAGTTTTGCCTTTAACGAGACTTTTGATTATAGCGCCGCCCATCATGCCGGTGCCGATAACTGCGATTTTTTGAGTCATGACTGTTCACTTACCCTTTTAGAACATTGGTTTTGCTCTTTAAACTTTTGTTGCTAAAAACAGTTGGCTATTTGGCTGCCACGATTTCTTTGAGTATTCTATGCATTGCCAAGGCTGGTGCATCTGTTTTAATGCCCCTAGTGTTGAAATGGGTGGGTACCGCTTGAAAGCCGCCGTCTTTGAGGGCGGATAAAACTGATTGAACGCTGGGCGCTGGCAGCTTAAGTTTTCCGCCTAACTTATCATTCACGAAGTAGGTGGCGGGTGCCAAGGCTTCATTTTTTGTTAAAGCTAAAAGTTTGGCGATTTTGGCGCTGTCTTTGAAGGCGGTGCTTTGGTTTTCCTTAATCACCTGCTCATTAAAAGCGGAGTCAATGATGCTGCCAGTCCACAGTGGTCCTGCGTACTCCATTTTTGAGCCGCATTCAGGGCATTGGGTGCTTTTTCCGTAAATCTGATGCGTGATTTCCCTGTGTAGGCAGTCGAAACAATGCAGGATGTAGCCTGTATTCTTTAGGCTTTCGTCGCCTTTTTGGCAGCCGTAGCCGATTTGGGCGTAGACGCGGATGTAGTGGTCGCTGCTGTGGCTGAAAAGGATGCGGATTCCGATATCATGCTTCGCCGCCACCGAAGCCATACAGTTAGCCAACAATCGCACAGCCAACTCTTGGCAGTACTCTGTGCGCAGGGGTTTGCCGGTGTATTTGCGCACGCATGCCTTCGCGTGGACTCCGCATAGGGGAGCTAAATCTGTGGCGGTTGCAGCGAGTAACCCGTTGTTTTTTAGGGCTCTAAACGCGGAATCCAAGTAGGGCACGGGGGTGCCGAATGGGTCAATGTCTACTATGTCGAAGCGTTTTTTTGGTGAAGCGTAGTTGCTTAAAACGCAGTTGGCATCCTTGTGTTTGAGCGTGATTTTTTCTTCCAGTTTGTTTAGTTCAACATTATGTTTTGCAAGTTCCAATGCTTTAGTACTGATGTCGCTTGCCAAAACCTTCGATACGCCGTCAACTTCCGCTGCGAAACGGATTCCGCGTATACCCTGACTTGTGAAGGGTTCGCATATGGTGATTTCATGGTTAACCATGTGCTGGTAAGCCTTGAACGCTAAAACCGATACGTCGCGGTTGAACTCCATGACGGGGTTGTAGAACACTGGAGCTTTAGAGGGCGCATAATCCGAAGGCACAACGCCGTAGGCTTTTAGCTTTGGCACTAAAATCTGTACTTTGCCTTCCTTGATTACTTCGCTTGGAAAATCCGCTACATAGCCTTCTTTATTAGCCATTCTTGCATGCTCCAGAGGTGTAGGTTATGAAAACAATTTAATCACCATATTAGACTTATGGTAGGGTTGATGCAAAAGATGAAAATGAATATGTCGAGAGTTCTGATTTTGACCGGTGCTCCAGGAGTTGGAAAAACCACTTTGCTCACTAAAATAGTGGACGCATTAAAAGCGAAGGGTGTCAGCGTCGGCGGCATGGTTAGCCATGAAGTTCGAAAAGACAACGTGCGGGTGGGTTTTGAAATCCTGGATTTAACCAGCGGCAAACATGGGTGGCTGGCTCACGTAAATGGCGATGGCCCACAGGTGGGTAAGTACCATGTCAACCTCGGTGACCTTGACCGCATCGGCACTGCAGCCATCACTCAAGCACTCGAAAAATGCCGCGTCATAGCCATCGACGAAATCGGACCCATGGAGCTTTACTCACAAAAGTTCAAGCAAGCAGCGGCGCAGGCATTGGAGAGCAAAAAATTGGTTTTGGTGGTCGTGCATGGAAAAGCCAAAGACCCACTCGTAACTCAGGTTAAGCGAAGAGTTGACGCCGAAATTTTCAACGTGACTTTTTCCAACAGGGAAAAATTACTTGAACAGTTAATCAGTAAGGCTCTGAACACGATTTAATTTTTGGAGTCCATATTTGGATCCTAATATCCAAGGGTATGCACAGGACCTATAGAGGGGAGGCTATGCGCCACGAACATATTTGGAGCCTAATAGAGGTTCTATGTTGAAACCTATAGGGGGTAGGTCAGTATTGGCTCAAAACCAGCGCATAAGCATGATAAAACCCGTGTCAAACGAAGAAAGAACGTAGTTTACTGTTTTTTAGTTTTTTCCTTGCGCTTGACTTCGGATGTTGTTGCTGGGTCGTCCCAATACTTGTCGAACTCTTCCGGCGTCATGATGTTTAGACTCCTTAGCTGCTGGCTGAAAGAATCTAGCGCGCAAGGGTTGCCAAGGTGAGCTCGGTAAATCTCTATAAGCATATCAACTGCCATCGACGGCGAAATCGGTTTTTTAGCCATCAACGACAATTCCTGTGAAACCTTAACTAAATCCTCATGAACCCGCAACGGCAAATCAACAGATTTAACCATACCAAACACTCCTACAATAAACTCTTAGCTATCTGCTCTGCGTCCTTTTTAATTTTCGCCAACTCATCCGCCGATGGTTTGCCCCTGAGGTCGCCAAGCCTGCCCAAAGTGCTCATGTCCAATCGTCCGTGGAACTCGCTTGGAATGTACCATTCGCCAACAACTGTGAAGCCGAAGTGCTCAAAGTACTGCCTCATGGTTTTCCCCGCGGGCGTTGCTTCCTCGATGCCGGTGTGGGGTCCAGAATAAGTGACGAAGACCAGCGCGTTTTGTCCGGGAACTTTCGGAGCGCATGGCTTTATTTTTCCTTGACTGCGGTAAAGGTTCAGTTTAGCCTTCAACAGGTCCGCCATGGGTTTAGCTGGCTGCCACTCAATCGAGGGTGAACCTACACATATCAAATCGTAGCCGTCAAAATCTGCGTCGGCGGCTTCTTGGGGCGTTTTCAAATCGACAGCGACGCTTTCTTTTTCGAGCCCTTCTTTGATGGCTAAAGCAACTTTCTGGGTGTTTCCTGTGCTTGAAAAATAAACGATTAACGCTGACTTCAACTTTGGCACCTAACCTAATTGATGCTGCTTGAAATAAAAGTGTATTCGCCAAAAAAGCATCCGTGAAGAGTTAAATAGAAAGTAAACACTAGATAAACCGAGTTATAGGTGACTTTTTTGAGAATTGGCTTTTTTGTTTATGAGTATCCGCCTCAAATCGTCGGGGGCTTAGGAACCTACGCCGAATACATCACGCAGGAATATGTTGATTTGGGACATGACGTTTCCGTTTTCACATTAAACAACAACGGGCTCAAAACCCGGGAAATAATGAAGGGCGTCGAAGTCCACAGGCCGCAGATTGCTGATGCAAGCAATATTTGGCCATTTTTTGTGGTGGACGATTTAAAGAAATGGGGCACTAACATTAAACTCTTCAACGACATATTCATCTACAACATTTTGAGCGCGACCAAATTCATCAACGGCTTAATAAAAAAAGAAGGCTACAAATTTGACGTTGTCTGCTGCCACGATTGGCTAAGCAGCATCGCTGGTCTAGTCATTAAGAACGAAACCAACATCCCAGTGGTCTTCCATGCCCATAGCACGGAGTGGGGTCGAAGCGGCGGACCAGGCTCCGAAGTGGTCTCGCACCTTGAACGCGCCATGGCTCAGAACTCGGACAAAATAATAACCGTCAGCTACGCCATGCAAGACGACTTGACACGGCACGGGTGGCAACCGGGCAAAATCAGCGTAGTCTGGAATGGCGTAGACCCTAAACGCTACGACCCCGCCACCGTTCAAAAGCAAGATGTCGCCACAATCAGGCAGAAATATGGGATTCCCAACGATTGGAACATGCTGCTTTTTGTGGGGCGACTTGCCTGGGTGAAGGGCGTACGTAATCTGCTGCAGGCGATGCCCATGGTGCTCAAAGAATACCCCCACACTAAACTGGTTATCCTTGGCAAGGGCGAAGAACAGGGCGACATCGAAGAAACCGCTGACCGCCTCAACATTAAAGACAACATCGTCTACCGCTTCGACTTTGTCTCCGAAAAAGAAAGAATCCTCCACTACGCTGCCTCAGACGTCTGCGTTTTTCCATCAGTCTACGAGCCCTTCGGAATCGTCAGTTTAGAAGCAATGTCCATGGAGAAACCCGTGGTGGTGGGTGCCCGCGGCGTCGTCGGCTTTAAGGAGCAAGTTGTGAACGGCGGACCAGACCAGAACGGCGTGCACATCAACGGCGAAGACCCCGCTGACATAGCTTGGGGCATCAAAGAAGTGCTGCGTGACCCCGCAAAAGCGAGGGACTGGGGTGAAAACGGCAGGCGAAGGGTGCTGGAGTATTTTACTTGGGAGAAGGTGGCTTTGCAAACCAGCAAAATCTACGAGTCACTGATTTAAAAAACTCGCGTTTAAATCGCGAGCATTTCCGCCACTTTCAACAATCGCAAATCCAGCACCTTCTTGTTTGTTGCTGACTTTTCAAGGTCAAAGCTGGTGATTGCGCCCTTCTGTAACCCAACTGCCATGTTTCCCTTTCCTTCACATATCAACTCAACCGCTCGCTCCGCGAACAAACTAGCCAGCAATCTGCTGCGTGCGGTTGGGCTGCCGCCTCGCTGCGCATAGCCAACGATGGAAAGCCTCACTTCGAACTCGGTTTGCCGCTGCATCTCCTGCGCCAGTTTGCTCGAGTCCCCGAAGCCTTCTGCAGCCACGATTATTCCCGCTCTCTTGCCTTTCCGGGCGTTATCATCCATTATGGTGCATATGTCTTCAGTACGCATTGGGTTTTCAGGAATCAAAATAACTTCTGCACCCACACACATACCGACTTCCAGAGCCAAGAACCCCCGTTTGCGACCCATAACCTCCACGATAAATACGCGTTCATGGCTGATTGCGGTGTCCCTGATTTTGTCAATTATGTTAACAGCTGTGTTGACTGCTGTGTCAAAACCTATGGTTTCGTCTGTGCCGTAGACGTCGTTGTCGATGGTGGCTGGAACTCCAACCATTAGAGTGTCGCTTTTTTTGCCCAGTTCCAAGGCGCCGCGGAAGGAGCCGTCGCCGCCAATAACCACTAAACCGTCGACGTCGTTTATGCGCAGGGTTTCGGCGCCTGTTTCGGTTCCGCCTGGCTGCTCAAACGCGGGGCATCGAAGCGTGTGCAGCATGGTGCCGCCCAGCTGGATTATGCCTCCGACGTTGCGTGGAGTCAGCTTTTTGCAGCAGTTAGATAGCAATCCGTCCCAGCCGCGTTCGAACCCAACTACTTGAAGCCCCATCGAGTGCCCCACACGCGTGACCGCGCGGATTGCTGCGTTCATGCCTGGTGCGTCGCCTCCAGATGTAACTATGCCGATTGTTTTTGCCATTTAAGTGCGCCTCTTTTCTTAAACTCTTCTTGCTTGAAGATTAAAACGTTTAGTACGTCATAGAACGCGCAGTCGATTCCAAAACACATAAATTCCAATCTTCTGTCTTTATGGTCTTTGTCGGGAGGTAGCTCAGCCTGGCAGAGCTCTCGAGCCCGCTGGCAAGTCCAGTGGACGGAGAAGCTGTAGAGGTCTACCCATGGTGGGCTTCATTCTAGCCTGTCTAGGCCACAGATACCGAGCTGTCGCAGGTTCAAATCCTGCTCTCCCGACCAATTTACGCTAAAATATAATTCGAGGAATGCATATGACTACCGAATTAACGCAGGAATTCTTAGAAAGCCTAAAAGTCTCAGAAACACCATGAGCGCCTTAGAAATTATGGGTGTAAAAGTATCTTATTGAACAATCTTGAATTGGATAAAGAAATACATACGCTTAATGAAAGCCTACACTGAAAACATCAAACCTAACGTTTCAGATACTTTCTGTGCTAATGAAATTTACATAAAAATCGGCGGAAACATGAAGTATCTTTTCGCAATGATGGACACCCAAACACGCTTTTGGATAGCTCAAGAGGTAGCGGAAACAAAAGAGAAACACGATGCTATAGCGTTGTTCTTTAGAGCTAAACGATTAATGGGTAAACAACCAAAAACCCTGGTTACTGATGGATTGTCTTCTTATTCTGTGGCTTGCGAGCAAGTGTTTGATGGAACTAAACATATCCGCAAAATACCCTTCACCGGCAAGGTACACAATAACAATAAGATGGAAAGGGTAAACGGTGAAATCAGAGACCGCGAAAAGACCATGAGGGGATTAAAACAGAAACGCACAACTGTTCTAACAGGTTACCAACTTTACCACAATTATATTCGACCTCATGAAGGTTTGAACGGTAAAACTCCAGCGGAAGCTTGCGGAATACAATAGAAGGACAGGATAATGGCAAACCCTAATGGAGAACGTAAGCAAACAGTGCCGCTAGTAGAGAAGGAACAGATTCACCCGTTCTGTCTAATTGTTCGACTAATACCTTATCGAGACTAACAATTGACAAAGCTTATATCGAGAATTAAGTAACAAGATATTGCAGGTGTTCGGCGTGGTAAAACCAATCAATAGAAGAAAACAAAACAAACTCAAAGTGTTTCTATTAGCACCCCTATGCGCGATTGTTTTCATCGTTGGTTGGAGCCTTTATTGGATAGGGCAGTCAAAACCAAAGCAAGCACAAAAAACACTAAGCAAAGTGCCCTCAAAGCAATACCAAGTCGAATTAATCATGATTCCTCTGCAAGAAAACGAAGCACTAACAAACTAAACCACACTCCAACTCAATGCTTAAGAACTCGGTATACAGACGATAAGTAACATGGGAACCACAACAGAAGAAATGCCCGAATGCCCCATCACCCGAAAGTTAACAGCCCCTTTTCAAGAAATAGAAAATAGCAGATTTGTCACCCGAATTTTAACAGCTAAACCCATCGCCCACAAAGTTACCAGAACCAAATTTATCAAATTAGTCATCCTGCTTAGTTTGTTTTGATGCATATTTTCCTCAATCGATGCGTTTCACAACACAGGTGTATTGTGTAGTAAGTATTGATGTACTGTACAATAAGTATTGCTGGACAATATCGCAGATAAACAAAACCTCGACATTCAACACATTAGCTATGCATCCAAACTATCTCACCAGGAGCAAACCAGATACCACGGTAAAAACCAAAAACCCGCCAGCCGAAAAGGCGTCGCAAACCCCAAAAACCCACCCGCACAAAACCCTTCCCGCCAAAAGCCGCCAGCGAAGCCTTGTTTCTTCGCTGAACCGAAGCAAACACCATTTCTGTGCCTTTTTTCTTCAAAGTTTCTGTACCAGCCTTAACCAGTGCCGCTGCAATGCCTTTTCGGCGTTGCTCAGGATGGACTGCAAGCCACAAGATGCACCCATATTTGCTGCTGCCAACGTTGAATTCTATTAACTTTGCAAACCCAGCGACGGTACCCTGCTGTTCACAGACGAGGGTTTTGCCTTCTTCGGAGCACAAGCTGTGATTGGCGAAGAAGCGGAAAAACCTTGGAAAAGACAAATTAATTATTTCTTTTAGTTTTGCGCAATCGTCTGAAGTGGCTTGCCTTATCGATGGGGTATTCATCTTGTTTTTCCTTTTGGATACTGAATTGTGAGAATAGTTGAGAATTTAGCGAAGGAATATTATGGTGAAAGTGGCGGCATTGGAGGCGGTAGCGGTGTCTCGTTGGGTTTTTTGTGCGTAAAGATTAGGCTCGTGGATTTCACGATTTGGGGTACGCCTGCGAGGTCTTCAAAGATTAGTAAGCCACGAGCAAGCAGCGCGAATACGCCTGCTATTGGAGCCGCAACTCCTAAGAGACCAAGAATTCCGACTATTCCAAATTCCTGCACACCTATGCCTGCTGGAGTAATAGGTATGAAAGCGAGGGCAGTTACCAGTGGGTGGATCAAGAAGAAAGCTATCCACCATGTCCATGTTAATTGTGAGATTCCTAATGCGTAGCCTAAAAACCACCATTCAAAACCTTTTAAGATCCAGCATGAGACGGTTAGGCCTAATATTTCTGGGATTGCCTTGCTTGTGCTGCTTGAGCTTTCTTTGTATTCTTCAAGTTTTCCCATTATGCCGCCTGTGAATCTTTTGAGGTACCGTGAATTTGCAATTTTATCAAATATTGAGATGGCTCTTTTCGACCATGTGAAGGCAGCAAGGATGACTGCGCCAACCATCATCAAGCTGATTCCGAGTACTGCGATGATTAATCCAATGTTTACGCCTAAAAGCTGAGTTGGAAATATAGTGCTCCATGTACTTGCAGGAACAGTTGTGACCAACAAAATTACTGCACCTATTCCGCCAGCCACTTTAATCAGAAACTCAAATGTTTGAATTCCAAGAATGCTTGAGAGACCCTTTGATGCTGGCACACCTTGATCCCTTAAGTAGACTGGTGTGAGAATATAGCCTGAGCGTCCTGGTGTGACGTCGCTGGTTAACATGCCTGCATATTGAGCAAGCAATGTTTTACCAAATGATGTTTTAACCCCGTTTTTACTAAGAACCCGTCTTAACCGAACCGCGAATAGAACGTTTATTCCAAAATACATCAGAAAAGCAAGAAGCAAAAACTCAATTTTGACAGTGAGAATTGCAGTGTAAATATAGTCAACACCCCTCAGAATTGTCATTTCTCCAGGTTTAAAATCTGAAGGAACTGTTGTTCCGATGTAGTAGAGCAGTCCAGCTAAAATCGCAACCATGAAGACGACTTCAAGAGTTATCTGAATGTACTTGCGTGAATGAGGCGCTTTCTTGCTTTGTTGAGGCATATCTGAGGTTGACAAGGTACATCCAAGATGTGTTTTGACGGTTAAATCTCTTGTGGAATGAATACCAAATAGTTATAATGCGATGTTTGGGGCAAGATTTGTTTTAGGGTCTTACGCATTCGGCTTTTGGTCTGTAGGGGCGTTTGGTGGTTCTTTTGCGGTGGTGGTATTCGCATTCAGTAACGCGCATTAGCATCCATCCGTTATCGCGGTACACGCAGCCGCAGGGTAACTTTTCTTCCTTTAAAACCGCAGATGAGCCATCTTTATTGGTTTGCGCCATCGGTCAAGTTACCCAAGTTTTCATATGCAGAATCAGCGTATTAACTTACCGTTACTAATTATTTTTAGAAAGACAAAAAAGAAAAGTTTGGAGATTGACTTTCGTCAACTGGTTTTACATGTTTGCTGCGACAGCGGTCAACTGGAAGTGAAGGTTCAGGAGCCTTCGTTCTACGTGAAGTATGCATTGTACCTGGCATAGGGATTGTTGCTGCTTCAGCGGCAGGCGGCGCGGTTTGGTTCTTGAAGTTCAGAAATAAATAATCAGGCTCCAGAGATCAAGGGCAAATTCTAAATTCCCGTTTACACAATGATTTATCAGAATATTTTGAGGAGACATCAACGATGGAAAATCAAGAGGAATTTGTATCTGTTTTGGATGAAAAAGAGTTGCAGGAAGGCAAGATGAAACGTGTATCCGCGAATGGCACCCCAGTTTTGCTGATTAAACAGCAGGGCAAAATCTTCGCCATAGACAACCGCTGTCCACACCAAGCCTGCGCCCTATCCGGCGGCACGCTCGACGGATTGGTGATTGTTTGTCCTTGCCACGATTGGCGTTTCAGCTTGGAAAACGGCGAATACGAGGAAGACCCAGAGTTGAAGCTGAACCAGTTTGAGTGGAAGATTGAGTCGGGGAAAATCTGGGTTAAACTAAACGATGAAACAAGCGACTCTTAACCCGTTGAACATGAGATGGCTTCGTTTTTAAATCGGTAGCCTTTGCAGAAGTCCCAGAAAGCCTCAGAAATCTTTAGCAACGGTCTTTTGGGTCTTACGATGTAGAGTTTTCGGGGGGTTTCTGCTTCTTGGATTTTGACTATTTTTATCAGACCTGCAGCTTGAGCTTTTGTAGCCGCTATTGAAGAGATTATGCTTGTGCCTCTGCCTTCTGAAATAGCTGTTATTACAGATTCGGTGCTTCCAAGCTCCAGTGCAACCTGCAACTTCTGAGGAAGGACCCCGTTTTTTTCAAGTAGACGCTCGATTTCCAATCGTGTACCAGAAGTTTCTTCGCGGTTAACGAAGGGGTACTTGAGGATTTCACTGAGTTTAACCGATTTATGCTTGGCTAACCCATGGCTGCAGGGCACGATAAGGACTAATTGTTCTTCGCCGATTTGGAGGAAATCGAATTTTTCTTCAAACCCCTGAGTGGTGCCAACCGCAGCGAAATCGGCGTCGTTGGTTTGCAGGATGCCAAGGCTGGTTAAGCTGTCTTCAGCTTTTACTCTAAATTTCACGTCTGGATGCTTTTTTTGGAATCCAGAGATTAAGCTGGGGATTAAGTGTTCGCCGGGTATTGAGCTTGCAGCGATTTTTATGGTTCCTGCCAAGTTGAGTTTGGCGGTTGAAATTTTTGCTTTTGTATCTTGGGCTTGCTGGAGAATTTTTTCGGCGGCTTCCTTAAGTGTGGCGCCCTCGTCGGTGAGTTCTACGCCGTTGGCTGAGCGTTTGAATAATTCAGCGTCAAAGTAGGTTTCTAGGGCGGCTACATGGTGGCTTACGGTGCCCTGGCTGGTTTTAAGTTCTTTAGCTGCCACTGAGAAACTGCGTGTTCTAGCGACTGTTAGAAAGGTGTTGAGGTAATCGAAACGTATAGTTTCCATGTGCTGTGCCCCTGTCGTATGCATCTTAGGGGTTTGTTGTGATATTTGCTTTGTGCTTTAGAAAACGCTTATATCAGTTTTTTTAATAATATCTATCAGTATATTTGAGGCATAAACCATGGTAACCTTCACAATAATAATCAACGAAGCACCCTACGCAAAAGAACGCGCACTCTCCGCCCTAAGATTCGCCGCAACCTGCGACGTAGAAGGGCACAAAGTAAGAATCTGGCTCTTCGAAAACGGAGTCTACCTCGCAAAGAAAGGCCAGAAACCCGCTCAAGGCTTAATCAACTACGGTCAACTCCTGGACAACCTGATCCAAGGCGGCGTCGAAGTTAAAGCGTGCGTGGTCTGCGTTGATGCCCGCGGCTTAACCCAGGCTGACTTGATGGATGGGGTTAAGATTGCGTCTGTTCACGAACTGGTCGATTGGACGGTTAATAGTGATAAGGTTATAGTGTTCTAGTGACTTTGCTTGAGCTTTGAAAAGTTGGATGTTAAAGGAAAAATGTGCCCCATGCCCGTGGCGTTGACGAAGCGAAAGCTTGCTGAGATGGCTGTTGGGCAGCTGCTGGAGGTTACGGGCGAGGGCGAACTCGAGTTCGATAATGTTCAGCGTTGGCTTAGGAATAATGGGCATGAAGTGGTTGAGGCATCGAAGTCTGGCGTTGAGTTTAAGGTTTTAGTTAAAAAGCACTAACCCCGCAAAATTTCTAATAAGTAATATCAAAAATTATAATAGTCACCGTTTTTAATACCGAAGCCAAAGGCATGTGATTGCAATGGCAGAAAAATATGTGAAAATGTGGAAAAACCTTGGAATGGATATTGAAAAACATAATCTACTCCTAAACGGTCTTGGTCAATACTACACAAGCGCCGTCCTGTCACAAAAAAACAGACCTAAAAAGATGGATTACTTCGACTATGTCGTCTCTGAGGTCCATGGCTTAATAATTAAAGAACTCAACGACCAAAGAGCAAAAGGAAAGAAAGTAATCGGCGCATTCTGCATCTACGCACCCGAAGAACTTGTCTATGCAGCAGACGCTACAATGGTGGGTTTATGTGCAGGCGCAGATTTTTCCGTGCCCGACGCAGAAGCTGTTTTACCACGAAACCTCTGCCCGCTAATCAAGTCATTCTACGGTTTCAAACTAAACCGCACCTGCCCTTACTTCCAATCCAGCGACCTTGTCGTCGGAGAAACAACGTGCGACGGCAAAAAGAAAGTCTACGAGCTCCTCAGAGAACTTGTCCCGACCTACGTGCTTGAGGTTCCCCATAAACCAGACACCCAACAAGGCAAAGAGTTCTGGTTCAAAGAGTTGGAAGCCTTCAAAACTGAGTTGGAAAAAGTCACTGGCAACAAGATAACTGCTGAAAAACTAAAAACTGCCATTGAACGGATAAACGGCAAACGCAAAGCCCTCAAACGCCTATCGGACCTACGCGCTTCGTCGCCTTCGCCAATCAGCGGTTTAGACGGATTGCTTATCAACCAAATAGGCTTCATGGATGACGTACAACGGTTTACCTCTAAAGTGAATGAGCTATGTGAAGAACTGGAGCAACGCGCAAAACAAGGCAAAGGCGTCGCGAGCAAAGATGCACCGAGAATCATGATTTCAGGGTCTCCGATGGCAGTTCCTAACTGGAAAGTCCACAGTATCGTCGAGTCAGCTGGCGCCACAGTGGTGGTTGAAGAAAGCTGCGTTGGCACAAGATACTTCAACGACCCCATAGAACCCAAAGGCGAAAGTTTGAAGGACTTGCTCTGGGCGATAGATGAAAAATACTCAAAAATCCCCTGTGCATGCTTCACTCCAAACGACAGAAGAATTGAAAGCATCAAGCAACTTGCAGAACAATTCAAAGTTGACGGCGTAATCTACTACACACTGCAAAACTGCCACGACTACAACGTTGAAGGAGTAAAAGTTGAGCGAGCGTTAAAAGCCCAAGGTTTACCCATGATAAAAATCGAAACAGACTACACAATGGGCGATTCTGAACAGATTAAAACCAGAATCCAAGCTTTCTCCGAAATCATCCAAGGGAAAAAGCAGTAACTTTTCCCTTTCACATTTTAGTTTTTTTTAACGTTTTTATATCTTAAAAGTAAATCGTCTAACAGTTGAGGCGTAAAAAAGATGAGTTATAGGTTAACTAAGGTTGTTCCTATTCACGGTTGCAGCTGCAAGCTTCCCCAGTACCAGCTGGGAGAGCTGCTGGATAAAGCTGGTTTGACAGGTGATTTCGGCGGGGATGTTGTGGCTGGTCCATGGGAAAACAGTAGCGTCGTTAAAATCGCTGACGGCATCGCTATCTTGAACACGCTGGATTTCTTCACGCCTATGGTTGATGAACCTGAAATACAGGGCAGAATCGCTGGAAGCAACGTTACAAGCGACATCTACGCTTTGGCAGTTACCAAAATCGCAAGTGTACTGACGATTATGGCGTTTCCCGAGAACATGCCCGACGAGTTGGCGGTTGGGATGCTTAAGGGGTTTGGGGATTTCTGCCGCGAAATGGATGCGCCCGTTGTGGGTGGGCACACTATTCGCAATCCCTGGCCAATCATCGGCGGCGCAGCAACAGGCGTTGGCGACCCCGAAAAAATTGTTTATACCCGAGGAGCGAAGGTGGGTGACCGATTGTTCTTGACTAAGCCCTTGGGGATTGCGCCTGCGATGGCTGCTTACCGCCTGCGCAAGGAAGAGGACGGTAGGGAACTGCTAAAGGATGTTCCAGAGGATTTGATTGATGCGGCAGTCCAGGAAGCCATCAGCGGAATGATTACTTCAAACAAACCTGTAGCCGAAGCCATGCAGAAAGTTCCCGTCCACGCTGCCACTGACGTGACTGGCTTTGGCTTGAAGGGTCACGCGGCAAACATGGCTACGCTGGGAAAAGTTGACATCATAATCGACCAACTACCCGTTATTCGGGGCACTCCCGTTTTAACGGAGATTTTCGGCTATCCACTTCTTCAAGGCGAAGCTAAGGAGACGGCGGGTGGAATGCTCATCGCCGTCGGAAAAGAGAATGTGGACGACTTGCTTAGCGAGTTGGATAAGCGCAAAGTCAGGCATTTCGAAGTGGGTTGCGTCGTGAAGGGCATTGGGAACGTCGATGTACTCAAGGACGCAAGGGTTATCGAAGCATAATCAGACAGGGCATTTCTTTGGGTAGCCAAAAGGGCAACGTGGCATATTTGGATCCTAATATCCAAGGTATGCATAGGACCTATAGAGGGGTAGGCTGCGTTCACGAGCCTATTTGGATCCGAGCTCTGTGCGCAATTAGGTTTTGTGTTTTCTTTACTGTTTAACTTTCCTGATGATCAACTTTAGAGTAACAGAAAAAGAGCAACAAACCACCCAAAAAACAGAATACTGCACACCCCTCGGATCCTATTAGAGGTTCTATGCACAAACGATAGAGGGGTAGGTCAGTATTGCCCGAAAACAAGCTCATTAGCATGTTGAAAACCAATGATTACCCCTCAGAAAAATTCCAAGCGCCCAAAAAATTGCTGCTTTTAAGCGCGTTTTTCTGGATGCCCCAGTTTTGGAAAAGCGTTATAGCTTAGAACCTTGACCCTTTCTGTGTTTAGGGTGGATTTGCGGTTGTTGGTGGCGGGTGTTGATGAAGCGGGGCGGGGCTGCGTGGTTGGTCCATTGGTGGTTGCCGGCGTCGCCGTGAAATCTGAGAACCTGCCGCTTCTTGCTCAGCTGGGCGTTAAAGATTCCAAGTTGCTCACAGCCAAAAAACGCGAGGCACTATACCCCCAAATCATCAAACTCTCCGAGAACCATCACATCATAAAGTTGCCGCCTGCCCAAATCGACAAAGTCGTGTATAGCAGCCGAGTCCTCCACAAACTCAACCGCCTCGAAGCCCAAACAATGGCGAAGATAATCGACGCCCTCAAACCCGACGAAGCCTACGTTGACGCCGCCGACGTGCTCGAACAACGCTTTGGCAGCCACATCAGCGAGTGCCTCAGATTCAAAACCAAGGTTATATCGGAGCATAAAGCTGACCGAACTTACCCCGTTGTCTCCGCGGCTTCAATCATCGCGAAGGTGGAGCGGGACAGCGAGATTGCGAAGCTGCATGTGAAGTACGGCGACTTCGGCACAGGATACTTAACTGACGAAAAAACCATGGTTTTCCTCAAGAGCCTAATCGAGAAGAACGGCAGCTACCCGAGCTGCATAAGAAAATCCTGGAAGCCCGCGCAAAAAGTTAAAAGCGAGTTGGGCACGGAGCAGTTGAAGCTGTTTTAACGCGTTGATATTGTGTTTTGTAGCGTCTAAAAAGACACAATTTATAAACATAAACAGCATTCTTTACTATTATAACTTGTTTTATTCGGCGGTAACTCGATGAGTGAAAAAGACGTAACAAAGTTTTTGCAGCTTCTCGGATTGTCTAACCGGGAAATCCAGGTTTACATGTTCCTCGCCAAAAGCGGCGTTCAATCAACAAGTTTCGTGGCTAAACGACTCAAGATGGAACGCGTCCAAGCCTATCGCACCTTCAAGAAACTGCAGGAAAAAGGCTTCATCGAAGCAACACTTGAACGCCCCACAAGATTCACCATCGTCGCCTTCAACGTTTTAATCGACAATTTTATCAACGCCAAGAAAAACGAAGTATCCAACCTCAGCGACCAAAAACAGGACCTTCTAACAGCATGGGGATCCATCAGTGCACCCGAATCCGAATACCCCATCGCCAAATTCTCCATCATCACAGGCAAAAAGAAAATACACTCAAAAATGACCACGATGGTTGAAGAATCAAAATCCGAAATCATCGTCTTAACAACCGCGCATGGACTAATCCAGGAAGACATCGCAGGAATCTTCGACGCAGCCGTCACCCCATCACAAGAACGCAACGTCCAAACTCAAATAATAACCGAAATCGCACCCGAAAACCTCAAAGTCGTCGAAAGACTCAACCGCAACATCACCGAAGACAAACTCAACATAAAACTCCGCCACGTCAACATGAGCTCCAAATTTTTCCCACGCTTCCTAATCAAAGACGGAGAAGAAGTCATTCTCTACGCACCGTTTGGCAACGAAGCGTCTGTTCTAAACTTGGAAGATGAAGGCTTATGGATTAACGATAAAATGGTTATCTCCGTTTTGAAAGCGTTCTTTGTACAAATGTGGCAGAGCGGCGTCGACGCTTCAAGACGCATCGAAGAACTCAAAAGCGGAATCCCAATCGGCGAAACCCTCGTCATAAAAAGCGCAGAGGAAGCATGGAGCAAAGTAACCAAGATACTCGATTCAGCAAAGAAAGAAATCGTCGTCATCACTTCTTCACAGAGCATCAACAGACTCGCCGAAGACGACCCCATCATAAAATACTTCAAAAAAACCTTAAAAACACGGATAATGGCATCCATCGACCTCGACAACCTTGAACCCGCACAGAAACTCGCCAAAAACTACGAAGTCAAACACGTCCCAATCAGCTACTTAACCATGATGATGGTCGACGGCAAACACCTATTCATGTTCAAGATTCCACCGCTAAGCGACGAAGCCACAGAAGGCGCTTTTCACTTAGCCGACACATTCTACTCAAGCGACCCCAGTCAAATCGAGCGAACAAGCGAAATGCTAAACGACATCTGGAAACGCGGCATCGACATAACAGAAATCAGCGGTCAAGCCGGCACAAAACTTCCGATTATCGAGGTTGCGACCACGGAGACCTTGGCTAAGACCGTGGGCAGAATGATGGAGAACAACGTTAACTCAGTGTTAATTACTGAAAACTGTAAACCCGTCGGCGTAATAAACGACCGGGAATTGCTAAAAGAAATCGTTGACGCACACAAAGACCCATTAAAGACCCTTGCAAAAGACACCAACTACATCCCGCTCATTATCCTTGAAGGAAACGAATCGATGATAACCGCCATGAAGCTCATGGGAGAAAAAGGCTTCAAGCGGGCAGCCATGGTTAAGAACGGGCAGCTCATCGGTATGTTGACTGAAGAGGCAGCGAAGAAAGCAACTTTGCAGGTTAAAGATTAGCGCATAAACTTCCTTCGTCCCAACGTTCCTATTCTTTTTTGAAAAGCAAACAATTATTAGAAAAGGTGTACGTTCAATAACCTATTTAAATAACGTCTTATATCGTACGTTATGGAGCAAAATAAAGCTTCTAATGAGGCGCAAAATAAAAAACGACTTCTTTTAGAGCAGTATGAAGTCAAAAGATGGCTTGAAGGCAAAAACGAAGGGACAAAAAGAGTTTACCTTTCAGCATTAACCGCTTTTATGGAGTTCACTTCCCTCACCCCAGTAGAACTTATAGATGAGGCTGAAAAAGACCGGGAAAAAAGTTCAAGGCTAAGGGGGGAACCTGAGCACAAAATAAGCACGTTCTTTCAATGGCTGCCAACAGAATATCTCAAGATACAAAAAGCCAGAGGCAACAAATGGCTAAAAAATAAAAAGCAATTATCCAGCAATCTTGCTTGCTGTTATTGCCATGCCATCAAAGGCTTCTATAGACAAAATAACTTTCCCTTAATCGTAAAATTACCCAAAGCAGTGAAAAAGAAGGAAAATTTCAAATTAGCAATCAGGATTCCAGAAATAAAAAAATTAATCGAAGCTGTTACCTGCCTTCGAGATAGGGCAATAATACTAACTCTGTTTCAAAGTGGAATCAGCATAAATGAGCTTTGCAACTTAACTTATGGTGACGTAAGAAATGGACTATTAACCAACGAAAGACCCCTGTATTTGCACATTATAAGGCAGAAAGAAAATGTTGAATACGAAACTTTCCTTGGAAACGACGCGATCGAAGCAATAAAACCGTATTTAGCCCAAAGAGTCAGAGATGGAGAGATTTTAGATAACGAATCTCCTCTTTTTACGATTGAATTTGCAACGAAACTAAATGGCAGTAAGATTAAGAAAATTTACCCCTTACTAATTGAATGCTTCATGAGAAGGGCAGCGTTTGAAGCTGGATTGGTCTCTAAAGAGAAGCTAAAAAATTCTGACATGAACCCCGTCAGACCACACGCTTTACGAACAGCATTTATCAGCATCCTAAAGTTAGCAAACATGAACAACACTTTGGTAGAATATTTCTGTGGACACTCAATCTCACCCACTGAAAAAGCATACATGAATTTCGATGTGGAAGAGCTTAGAAAAAGCTACAGGCAGTTTGAAAAATACCTCTCAATCAATGCAATAGCAGACCATCAGAAATTAGATGAACTGGAAAACAAATCAAAAACCTTCGAGCAAGAAACTAAAAGCAACCAAGGCATAATCCAAGCATTAATGCAAAACTCAAATTATAAAGATGCACAAATCAACAACATGAACGGGCAACTAACCAGCGTTTCAACCCTGCTATCTCAGGTTCAGGAAAGCTTAAACAGAATCAATGACGAAATGAACTTCCACAAACTTGAAGATATAGCAAGATTTGTAGCGGCAAAGTCCCCGACAAGAGAAGAAATGACTAACTTTCTGACCAAAAGACAAATCAACGAAAACATTTTCAGACGCGTAGAATTGAATTGTATAGCTTTTTCTCCACAAACAAACACTTGGGTCTACACAGCAGACAATGATACATCCAATTTGCTGATGGCTTAACAGGTAAAATTGATTTTAGTTTTATAGTTTTATAGCAATTTCACGCTAGAGTTCTATCATTTCTAATTGAACAAACGGATTAAGCTAAAAAACTAAAAATCTAAAAAAATCAAATAAGCTCTGAATTCTGAGTATCATTAGCAAAGAACAATAAACACTTGTTTTAGAAAATAGAGCAATATTTAGGCTCATAATTCTTAAATAGTTCCATTTATTATATAATTATATAAAATTAGCCCATAGGAGGCTTATTTTTTCATGGGGCAAATCACTTTTAGAATAGACCCTAAACTGGAAGAAGCTTTTCGAAAGCAGGCAGGGATACTTTTTGGAGGACGAAAAGACTGCATAGGACTTGCGCTGAGACATGTGATTCGAGAATTTTTAGTAAACAGTGACATCCCGAATGAAAAGTCCAATCAAGAGGTGAACGTAGATTGAAGATAGGAAATGACGTAACAGCTACCAAAACATCTGGGCTTAATGCAAAGGATAGCCAAGACTTCGAAACATTTGTTCAAGAACGAAAAAAGAAGCAGTTAAAGCCGGAAGAGAAAGATGAAAAAATAACAAGCAAAATGCCCAACAAGGAAGGCGATGCATCATCTCAGGACTTGGCAAAGCAAACCCAAGAGCTTGTAAAAGAAAAGAACGATTTCGACTCCCGACACGATATCCCAATTGAGGATATAGAACGCGAGTAATTATTTTCTTATTTTTTTTTGAAAAATCAAAAAGTCAATTGAAAATAAAGAAACTAAATTGGTGAAACATATGAGCGAGAAAACCAAGAGAACCAAAAAAATGTGTTCAGTCTACATCCATGCAGACATCAGAGAAAAAGCGAAGAAAATAGGAATCAATATGTCTGCAACCTGTGAAAACGCCTTAGAAAATCTAATAGAAAAAATAGAGAAAACATAGGAGGAAAGGAAAAAAGAATGCCCAGAATGGATTTTACAACAGATAATAAAGGGTTCTTTGGAAAATTCGTGAACTATTGCAAAGCGCATGCCGCAACAGATGATGACTTCATGAACTTCTTCTTAATGGTTATTGAAGAAGGACGATCCATTGATAAAGCCAGAGAAATAACTTTACAATATCTAACAGCACTTCAAGCCAAAAAATTAGTTAAATTAGATACATCCAAAGCAGACCTGTCGAATCTAAACAGAATTGAAGAAGGACAATTCATAGTCAAAATTCTTCCGCAAAATTTAAGCTTGGAGTAATCCCAAACAACGGTTGAATCACTGGCAGCAAGGTTTGTGCACACACGATCACACACCCAATAACGCTCCATTACGCACTAACGCACTCTATAACACATAATCACGTAATCAGTAGTATATCATCAAGCATAGACATTAAGACAGATATAACGTAGCAGAAGCATTAACAGGAAGACAGAAAGACTATCATAAACAGTTGAAGAGTGGCTGATATTTTCCTGACTATGGCTTCGCCAACTTTCATCTTTTTCAATTTCTTTTTCATCGTTCTAACGAACGACTGTAACCCAGTATGGTGCTGTTGCTCTCTGCTCTCGCGGCACCTGCGGGTGCCGGGATTCTTTCCAAGTGAGTCGAACATTAACGACGAGGGAAGTATCCCCCACGGATTTTTTCAGATTTAAGCAAAGTACCTTAGTACTCAACAACGGGTACTTAGGTACCTGCCAAACTTGAAGGAGATAATAAACTCGCTCTACTGTCCTGATGACCTTCGAGCCTCTTTGAAGGGATTGAAGAACTTCTTTAAAATCAGCTAGTCTACATCTAAGGCATATCCAATATCCAATCAATGTCGCCAGAAGAAACAGCTAAGTACGATGGAAGCTCAAAAAAAGAAACACAGCGAATAAAACATGAAAAGAAGAGATAGGGAAACAGTAGACTTCCATAGTGACATAGATGAGTTTATCCGTCTTGCTCAAAGATGGAATAACCTCCATACAAGACTACTAAATACTCTCTCCAGATTACCTGAAGATGTTTACCAATTTACAGTACATAAAATCTCTTTTCATGCAGGTCAAAGTCAAACAGTGCAAGTGGAAGAAATACGTAAACCTTACATGATAATTCTTAAACGAACAGATTCAGAATCCCTAATAGCTCACGAAATCGCCCACGCTTACCTTAGTTTCACCAAAGCAAAAAGCAAATCAGACCAAGAGACACAAGCCGATGAACTGAGAAAGAAATGGGGATTCAAGAAGAAACAACTCTGCCAAACTTACCCAAAGGGATGTCTTAATTGTTTCAATCCCCACTGCCCAGAAAGCAACTCAAATAAACTTGGTTAGACGTCTCTATAATTATTTTGAAGCGTTTTGTCGTATTGAAAAAACAGGAACAGTTCATCACCAAATAAAATATCTAATAGTGAAAAGGAAAATCATCAGTTACCTCATAGTTTCATCAGATTGGTCATCCACTCTCTTCATTTTATTGGTCAGTCTATTCATTCTTTCATTCAGTACAGTGAGAGCAGAATATCCAAAGTAGTTAGTTCTTGTTAATCAATAAATCAAATATAGTTAAATTTCTTAATTTCAATCTTGGACAAAAAGGATTGAGGTTTCAATTACGAATTTAGCTCTTGAGACAAAATTAGCTGATAAATACACAAGCCCTTCTCAAAAAATTCGTGTAATTACCGAACATTGGGTGGGCAATCAAATTTATTGTCCAAACTGTGGAAATTTAGATATTGCTAAGTATAGAAACAATAAACCTGTTGCAGATTTTTTTTGCTCGAGTTGCAATGAGGATTATGAATTAAAAAGCAAGAAAGATAAGATGGGCAAAAAAATTGTCGATGGCGCTTATAATACAATGGTTGAAAGATTGAGGGAAAGCCATACTCCTAATCTTTTTTTGCTCAATTACGATTTGCCAACTTGGCAGGTGGTGGATTTCCTTGTTATCCCAAAACACTTTTTTGTTGAAGATATCATCGAAAAAAGAAAGGCACTAGCTCAGACTGCGCATCGTTCAGGTTGGGTCGGTTGCAATATTCTTCTTCAAAATATTCCATTAACGGGTAAAATATTTATAATAAAAAATAAAACCGTTGAATTGAAAGATAAGGTTCGTGCAGAGTGGAAAAAGACGCTTTTTCTACGCGAGGAAAAAGATTTAGGGGCAAAAGGTTGGCTTTTAGACGTAATGCTGTCTTTTGAAAGAATAAACCGCAAAGAATTTTCACTGGAAGACGTGTACAGATTTGAAGATTATTTAAGCCAAAAACATCCTGATAACCACCACGTCAAAGACAAAATTCGCCAGCAATTACAATTTTTGCGAAACAAAGGATATCTTGAATTTGTTGGAAGAGGACGTTATCGTCTTGCCTAAGCGGGTTCTGGTTTTCTGCACGGGCAATACATACTATGGTTAGATTGTTTATGTTTTAGTTTTCCATCTTCAACGATTACAAGATGCCCACAGTTTTTGCATCGAAGTTTGCTTTCTTTGGTTCCCATGGATTTATCTCCCTGCCAGATGCTTTCTTCTTGAGACTACTGCAATAGCCAATGCTGTCAAGGCTAGAAATGTTAGGGCTATTGTTGCTGGAAACTCTGGAACTGAAGGAGTTGGGGTTGGTGAATTGAAATCTGTGGGTAAAGAGGCGTGCATCACACTGTGTGTGTCAGTCCAATCGCTGGTTTTTCCCGTGAAGACATTGTTTGATGAATAATACCCTATCATGGCTTGAACTTGGAAGTCTGTTTCAGTTCCCATAGGGATATCAAGTATACCCCAACCAGATTTCTGAGAGCTATCTTTGAAATCAAAAGTTACTAAGATTCGGTCACCCTCAGAGTTTTGGGTCATCCTAGCACTAGGGGACATATACACCCATGAATTGCTGATAGGCTCCTTCCATCTTAAGTTATAGTATAATTGTATAGAGTTACCCTTTGCATCTTTGTAAGGCTCGAATGGCTGGTTCATAATTGAAAGGTAAGCGCTTTCACTGTACACGATATAGCCCTCTTTTGTCATCACAGCTTTGCCTGTTGCAGGGTCTACACCATAGACGGGAGGTACACTATGAGGGAAGAATTCATATTTTACTCCAAAACTTGGCGTTGACGGGGTAGTTACTCCCACCTGAGCATAGGCAGATTCAACTATTATCAGGCTTGAGATAGCCATGATTAGAATAATGAATACTGCAAAACCTTTGTTTGTTGTTTCCATGCTTATATCTGGAGCTGGTTTTCATTATAAGGCTATTCGTAAGGGTTTCTTGACTGGGTTCAGTCAAAGTTTCTTGACTAACAAACAGTGGGTGGGTACACCTTGCCGTGGGAAAAAGTCCTGCCTTATTGATTCAAGTTAGAGGTTTTCGATACATGGGAGAAGGTTTTGCTGTTCTTTTGGCGGAACAACCTGTTCCTTGAGGAGAGTAATAAGCAGCTATCACCAATTATTTTCAGGGTTAGAATGAAGAAAACGATGTTAGTTTTACTCTTGGCAGGAATAATCATTGTTGCATCCATCGTAGGATTTGTTAATCTTGCTTTCTTTGGTGGTTCCAATAGACAAAAAACCTTGAGTTCATCCTCTGTTATTTCTGCTTTAGCCCCAGCACCAAATGAAACTACAACCGCTTCGTCTCCGACAAACTTAATCCAAGATACAAATGGCACAAGGATTCAACTTTCACATTGGCAACCACTGTCAGGCGTTACTGGCAGTATTGTCATTATTGATTCTCCGACAAATAATTCCGTGTATTCCACAAACAGTGTAACTCTAAGTGTTCATGCTGGCATCTAGTCTTCGTACATGATGGTGGATGTTTGGTTGGTAACAGATTGGTCAAATGAGACCATACTTTTCTATAACTTGGATAATGGCTTATTTATCACACAAGGACTTACCATAACCACAACGCTTGAAAATATACCTCAAGGAAACCACACCATAACTGTTACAGCAAATAGAGGATATGGTTCTTTTGAAAATTCATCCTCGGTTAATTTTGCCATTCATTGATGCTGATAAAAGGTTATTTGTAAGGGTTTCTTGACTGGGTTCAGTCAAACTTTCTTGACTAAAATAAAGGGGAGTACGAAGACTCTTCTAATTTTAGCTGGAAACGTCTTTGTTGTGCGTACTGACTTATTCCATATCTCTAGTTTCCAGAGACTAACTCGGAGTTTTCAGAAGAAGCCCAGTGAAGAATTGCGAACCATAAAAGAATCATTGAACCATTTTACGTCAAACTTCTGACTGGATTCTTAACATGTAAAAACGTAAGTCAAGAAGAAAATCCCAAAATGGGTAATAGTAAAGAAGAATGGTTCAACGTCATAGCAATGATTCTGAATTTAACTTCTTTTTGAGCAAGGTAAATTTCGGTAATGTCCTAATATAGAATACCTTTTATATTCTGTATGCTATTTGATGTTCTCGGTGATTACATGCCCAAAGGCAGGCCGAGAAGCAAAGTTGATGTTGTATGTCAAAATCCAAGATGCCCACATTATCTTAGAGAAAAATACAAAGCAATCATCAAAAAAGGAAAATACCATACTGGACACCAACGCTACCTCTGCCACCACTGCAACACGTTCTTCATGGAGACAAAAGGCACGCCTCTCTACAGAAAGCACCTCTCTGAAG
>Ga0114951_10000856_pt1 | contig 40294 bp, 27 predicted proteins | sample AM7aDNAmetaG_FD_88677 | JGI IMG/M metagenome (GOLD analysis project Ga0114951, IMG submission 88677) | Freshwater microbial communities from Finland to study Microbial Dark Matter (Phase II) - AM7a DNA metaG | ecosystem: Environmental > Aquatic > Freshwater > Lake | place: Finland: Lake Alinen... | reverse complement strand
CATATACAAGTAATACTCTATCAAACAACGATATTGTTACATGTATTATGACGTCAAATGTCACACCTTGTTTGACGAACAGTCCGGCAACTTCAAACAGTATCACAATGGTTATTAATCCTGTTTACGAATTTATACAAAAAGATTCCATCTGCGATGGAAGCATCTTTACATGGCGTGGTAATAATTATACAGCTTCTGGTACTTATTACGACAGTTTGCAAACAGTTTTGGGTTGCGACAGCGTGTATGTGCTCAACCTAATTTTCAACCCCACATACGAATTTGTAACTAATGAAGGAATTTGTAATGGCGACATTTATACATGGAGGGGTAACGACTATTCGATATCAGGTACCTACTATGATAGTCTGTATACATTTCTTGGTTGCGATAGTGTTTACGTTCTAGTTTTAAATGTGCTTACTATTGATGTTACTGTTACACAAAATGGTACAATATTATCTGCAAATGCAACCGGAGCTAATTATCAATGGGTTGATTGTGATAATGCTTACGCAATTATTCCAAATGAAACAAACAGTGTGTTTACAGCTACTGCAAATGGTAATTATGCAGTTATAATTACACAAAATACATGTGTAGACACATCTGCATGTTTTAATGTAACTGGTGTATTTACAGAAAATGTTAAGGGTAAAGAGATTTTGGACATTTATCCAAATCCAAATAACGGTAATTTTACTCTTTATAGCAGCGAGAATGCATATATTATTGTTCATAATGCCATTGGGGAAATTGTTTATCAAGGTTTGATTGAAAGTGGCACACATGACTTTTCAATGAATCAGTTAGCCAATGGCGTTTATTATTTCAATATTATGGGAAATAACATGTTGATTAACAAGAAATTAGTTATTCAGAAGTAATAATCTCTGTTAATTTCTATTTTATTTAAATCATTGAACATCTGTAGGTTTTAGTAAAACTTACAGATGTTTTTTTTCAAATATTTGTGATAATTACAAAAATCAGTATTAATAAAAAATTACCTATCCAACATAGAATAATAATAAAAAACTAATTTTGTTTTTTAAATTGAATAATAGAAAAGATTATTAACTATGAAAATTTCATATAACTGGCTGAAAAAGCATATTAACATTGATATACCTGCTGAGGAACTGTCTGAATTGCTAACTGATTGTGGTTTAGAAGTAGAAGCTTTAGAAGAAGTTTGTTCTGTGAAAGGTGGATTAAAAGGTGTTGTTATTGGCAAAGTGGTTCATAAAGAAAAGCATCCTGATGCTGACAGATTAAGTCTCACTAAAGTTGACATCGCTTCAGGCGAACTTTTGGATATTGTTTGTGGTGCACCTAATGTAGCTGAAGGCCAGAAAGTGCTTGTGGCTACAGTCGGTACCAGAATCTATTTAAAGGATGGTGATTTTATTATTAAAAAAAATAAAATAAGAGGTTTTAATTCCGAAGGGATGATATGTGCAGAAGATGAATTAGGGTTAGGAGATTCACACGCAGGAATTATGGTGTTGCCTGAAGATGCACAGGTGGGAACAACAGCTTCCGATTACTTTAAAATTGAAACAGATTGGCTGTTTGAAATAGGTCTTACCCCAAATAGGGCTGACGCAGCTTCTCATTTGGGCGTTGCCAGAGATGTGTTTGCTATAATTAAAAACAGAGATTTACTTCAGCAAAATAAAAAGGAATTATTAGTACTCAAAACAGAAGAAAAAATCAAAATAGAACTTGGGCAAAAAGGACTGTCTATTGATATTGTTATTGAAAATCAGGAATCTTGCCCACGTTATTCAGGCATAACAATTACAGGAGTCACAGTTAAAGAATCACCCGAATGGTTGCAGAACAAACTTAAAATTATCGGTTTGAAACCCATTAATAATATTGTCGATATTTCTAATTATGTTTTGTTTGATTTAGGACAACCATTACATATTTTCGATGCAGACAAGATTATTGGTGAGAAAGTAATTGTAAGAAAGTTTAAGAATGATTTTGAATTTGTAACTCTTGATGGTGTTACTCAGCAAATGTCACCTGATGACCTGATGATATGCAATACAATGCAACCAATGTGCATTGCGGGTGTTTATGGGGGGCTTAATTCAGGCATTACCTCGTCTACGAAGAATATCTTTATAGAAAGTGCTTGTTTTAATCCTGTAACAATTCGACGTACTTCAAAAAGATTAGGAATTAAAACAGATGCCTCATTCAGATTTGAACGTGGTACCGACCCCAATATTACTGTTAGGGCTTTAAAAGATGCTGTGCTTTTAATTAAGGAACTTGCAGGGGGTGTTGTAACTTCTGATGTTAAAGATTGCTATCCGCAGCCTATAAGCAATAGCCTGATAGTTTTTAATTATGAAAATTTCTTTGACGTTGCCGGAAAAATAATTGACAAACGTATCATTAAAAGCATTATTCAATCATTAGAAATTATTATTTATAAAGAGGAAGATGACAAGATATATCTTTCAGTCCCACCATACAGGGTAGATGTTACAAGAGAAATTGATGTTGTAGAGGAAGTGTTAAGGATATATGGTTATAATAATATTGAAATGTCAGGACAGATAAAAGCCTCTTTATCGTACAGTCAGAAACCTGATAAAGAAAATGTTTTAAATATTATCTCAGATTTTTTAAGCAGCAATGGATATAATGAGATAATGAGCAACTCTCTTACCAAAAGTGAGTATTACGAGAATCTGTCATTTTTTGATAAAGAAAAAAATGTTAAACTCCTCAATCCTTTAAGCAAAGATCTTGAAACATTACGTCAGACGCTTGTATATAGTGGTTTGGAAACGATTTCTTATAATCACAATAGGAAGATATTTGATTTAAAACTCTTTGAATATGGGAAAATATATGAATTAAATAAATCAAAAAAAGATTTAGAGAAATACTCTGAAAGCTATCGCATGTCTTTGTTTCAGACTGGTTTTAATAGCAACGAAACATGGGCTAAAAGTCAGGCTTTATTTGATTTTTTCAGCCTCAAAACTGATGTTTTTAATGTTCTGAAACGTACGGGCATTAACCCTGACAGATTAAAAGTAAACGAAAATGCTGATTCCATTTTTATACAAGGTTTAAGTTATCAATTAAATAAAAAGCCCATATTAAGCATTGGTAGTTTGCAACCTGAAATACTAAAATATTTTGACATCAGACAGGCTGTCTTTTATGCTGAATTTGATATTGATTTGTATATAGAAATGCTTGCAAATGTAAAATTTCAAATTAAAGAAGTTTCAAGGTTTCCTAAAATGAGACGTGATTTAGCCTTACTTATTGATGATAAAGTGCAATTTTCTGAAATTGAAAAAATAGCTCATAGCATAAATAACAGTCTTTTAAAAGAAGTTGGATTGTTCGACGTATATGCTGGTAGTAATATTGAAAAAGGTAAGAAATCCTATGCTGTGAGTTTTATCTTTCAAGATGCGCAGAAAACTCTTACTGATGCTGAAGTTGACAGTGTTATGAACCAATTAATAAATCTTTATAAGAAAAACCTTGGTGCTGTGATAAGATAATTATAGCTCCTTTTTCTGAATTTCTTTAAACGAAATATATTTGTTGTTATATAATTGGGATAGAAATTTTCCAATTCTATCGTGGGCTGGTTTAATCTTATCTCCAAACTGATTTTCCAGAGCATCGGTTATCTCGCCGACTTTCTTTTCTCCGTCAATAAGCAGCCATGTGGCTGTACCTATTTCATCAAGTTTCATGTGAATATACGGCGTACGACTCCCCAGCATGTATTTGCTAAGTTTCTTATTTTTAAATTTTGGGTATAGCAAAGTTGCAAGACCTTCTTCGTCAAGCTTATGCTCTATCTTTCGAAAAGGTGTAAGATCAAACAGACTAGTGCTTTTAAGTATCTTTCTTCGTTCAAAAAAATTCAGTTCCATTTATAATTTAATTAACTTTTTAATAGTCATTAGCTGTGCTGTCATTAATTGTCATTAGCTGCGCTGTCATTTATTGTCACATCTTTCTTGGATTTGCTCCCAATTGAATTGATGTAGTTGTTCAATTTTACACCAATAACGTCGATACTAATCATAAAAGAATTGAAATCATTTTCTGAAATAAGTTTGCGATTGTTTGCTTTCGTAAGCCAGGTTTTTGTTTCGAATAATGATCCCCTTGAATAATATCCAAAATGTTTTGTTTCATTAAAATGAAACCTTCCATAACCTTCACTTAAATTTGCTGCAACAGAATCTACAGATCTAACCAATTGTTTGCCTATTGTATCTTTAGAAAAATAATCCCATTTAATAACAATCTCCCAAACTTTTTCACCCATTTCCATTGATAACTGATAAACGTGGAATTCTTCTAATTTCATTTTTCTTCTTATTATTTATAGCAATCAATGACAAACAATGACAATTAATGACAAACAATGACAATTAATGACAAACAATGACAATTAATGACAATTAATGACAAACAATGACAATCAATGACCATTAATGAATATTTATTTCAGTATTTCAAATTATTAGAAACTCCCACTTGGTGGTGGAGGTTCGCTTGCATCACCTTTATTTTTAAGAGGTATATATATCAATGTAAATGCAATCAGAGTAAGTATTGTCATACTGATATAAAACGATGGATTTTCAAATATTGCAGGTGTTGGAACATTCATAAAATAAAGTAATGCAAAAACAAGTCCCATCAATGCTTCACCAGCTATAAAACCAGAAGCAAGCAAAATACCTACATTATCCATTCGAATCATCTGTCCTTTAGAATATTTATATACAGGTTCTCCTTTTTCGTCCAGAACTTCTTTACCATTTTCTTTTTTCTTAGTGTTGAACATTTCAAGAATGCCTTTAACGCAGCCACCAAGGAAGATAGCGAAAGTAGTTTCAAGAGGAAGATACATGCCGACGCTAACAAGCATAGGGCTTTTCACCTGCATAAGAATAAAAGACAATCCCATCAGCATACCGACAATAATTAAAGGCCAAGCCATTTGTCCGCTGACAATGCCTTTTGATAACATGGCCATCAAACTGGCTTGAGGTGCAGGCAGGTTTTTACTTCCAAAGCCGCCATCATAGCCGTCTTTCAATCCTTGTGCAATATCACCCTGATTTAAAATTACCAGAACTCCAAACATAACTGAGCCTGCCAGAATAACACCTATAATATCACCTATCTGCATACGCCATGGCGTACCACCAAGAATATGCCCTGCTTTTAAGTCCTGTAGCATTTCACCTGCAACAGCTGCTGAAACACATACAATAGCTGCAACTCCCAACACTGTTGCTACGCCGGCATCACCCGAAACTCCCAGAGCTACTAAAATAAGTGCTGTTACTACTAGTGCTGTAAGTGTTAAACCGCTTATAGGGTTATTGCTCGAGCCCATAATACCTACAAGATAACCGGAAACGGCACCAAATAAAAATGCCAGAACAATTAACAATGTAGCTGCAACAATGGATACTAAAAGACTGGCATGAAATGCAAAAAATGCAATTACAAATGTTAAGCAAGCTACTGCTAAAATGCCAACTATAATCCAGTTAAAAGGAATGTCTTTTTCAGTACGTAAAGTTTCTACTTTGCCACCGCCAGCAGCTTTGCGCACATCACTGATAGCTCTTTTCAAACCTTCACCAAGGCTTTTACGCATTTTAAATAAAGTAAAGCATGCACCCATGAGCATACCACCTATTGCTATCGGACGTACTATAAAGCGCCAGATTTGTGTGATCTGATATGCAGAACCGCTTACTTTTGCTAATGCGTCAGCACTTGATAGGTTAGGGTCCTTAACCTGAAGCATTGCTGCCCAGCTTTGCAGAAAATCCATATTAATTGAAGGTGAAATAAAATAATAAATCATAGGTGCAAGTAAACCCCATGCTATTAGCCCACCACTAAAGTTTAAAGCACCGTATTTAGGTCCAATGATATATCCAACGCCCATGTATGCAGGACTTATGCCGGGAGAGCTGAGTAATAAACCGCCTTTACCAGTAAAAACAGTACCTGTTATAGTTTGCTTTGAAAAAGTTATAAATTTTCCCCACGAAGTAGCAAAAAATTTCAATTGTCCAAGAGCTTGAATTATTGCCCCTCCAGCCATTGCTCCAAAAAGAAATTTTGAACCACCGCCGCTTCTGCGACCTGCTTTATGTATTTCGGCTGCTGCAATGGATTCAGGAAATTTTAACTCAACATCTTCAACCATCACCCTGCGAAGTAAAGCAACGAACATAATCCCAAGAATACCACCGGCAATGAGTATTAATGATGATGTAACGTAATGTCCTAAAGTGAAAAACTCAGGCCATATACCCGAAACGAAAAATGCAGGTAAAGTAAATATAGCCCCTGCTGCTACTGACTCACCAATAGAGCCGACAGTACGGGCAAAATTTTCTTCTAATATAGAACCTTTCATAGTCTTTAAAAGTGCCATTCCAATAACTGCAGCAGGATAAGTAGCTGCAATAGTCATTCCTGCACGCAGACCTAGATAAGCATTTGCTGCGCCCAAAATTACAGACATGATAAGTCCGATAATTAAAGCCCTTATGGTAAACTCAGACATGTTTGTCTCTGCTGAAACAAATGGTACGAATTTCTTTTGTTCTGACATGTTTCCTCCTTTATTAATTATTTTATTTAAGATTAATTTAATTTCAATTGGCTAATTAAGAAAAAAATATTATTTAAACGAAGATATTTTAAAATCTTTATACCTACAAAAACGATAAAAGTATAAAATATTTGTGAAATAAATAACATTTTAAAAAAAAAACTATAAAACGCGGAAAGTTAGGGGTATAATCAGTACATTTTTACAATAATGTAACAGAGCCTGTGAACCTGAAGAGATGTTGTGTGCCTCCATGGTTTCTGAGTAAAACTACCCATGTGTAAACACCTTGAGGACACATATTTTTGCTGCTTATTGAAGTGCCATCCCATAAGATGTTTATATCGTTAGTTTCAAAAACAAGCTCACCCCAGCGGTTGTAGATATACAAATTGTAATAATCATTATTTATACCAAGTCCTTTAGGACCAAATAGGTCGTTATTGCCATCATTATTAGGGGAGAAGGCATTAGGCATAAAGAAAGTAACACTCTGCTCAACAACAATTTCATGGCTCGTAGAATCAACGCAGTTATAATTATTATGAGCATATAGCCAGACTTCATAGGTACCTGGCAACTGATAATCATGAGTTGGATTTTGCTCGTTGCTGATAAAGCCATCATCAAAGTTCCAGTTATATGTCGTTGAATTAGTAGAAAGATTAGAAAAAACAATGTTTGTTCCTGTAATAGTTACTGATGGAGTAGCTGAAAAGGCAGCTACAGGTCCAGGATACAAATGTATTATTTGCTGATAATAATTGGAACAATGTTCTGGAGAAGTTGATGTTAAAATAACATTGTAAGTGCCGGGAGCAGTATAGGTAATAACAGGATTATGGTCAGTTGAACTGGTACCGTTACCAAACAACCACAGATGAGTTACAGCATTAACGCAAGTGTTTGTAAAAATAATAGTGGCAGGCACACAACCGTTAGTCATATTTGTTGTGAAAGAAACCTGCGGTTTGTCGTGAATGACAACACTTTGGGTGATACTATCTTTACATCCAACATTATTGATAACTATTAATGTGACATTATAATTATTTCCATTAGTGTAGAGATGTGATGGAGTAGGGGAGTTGCCTGCACCACCATCGCCAAAATTCCATACCCACCCTGTAAGAGTGGCTAAGGTGTCAGTACTTGTACTTGTAAATAAAGTTGAATCGCCGGCACAATTACCACTGTACGTAAATCCAGGTATAATTGACTGCACAACATTAACAGTTACAGTGTCCAAAGCTATGCATCCTGCTGTATCTGTAACTTGCAGATAGTAGGTTGTTGTATTGGTATTAGTTGTTGTTGGGTTAGCTGAAGTAGAGTCACTCAATAGATTTCCGGGAGTCCATAAGTACGATACGCCACCACTTGCTGAGAGATGTGCTGTTGAACCTTTGCAAATTGTCGTATCGTGAGATGCTGTGGCATTTGAGTTAGTGATATATATGATAACTGATGCAGTGTTACTGCAACCATTTGTATCAGTTCCTGTAACTGTATAAGTGGTAGTTTGTGCAGGGGTAGCAAGTGGATTGCTTATATTTGGAAAATCAAGATATAAAGCGGGAGACCATGAATAAGTATTACCTCCTGACGCATTTAGGTTTACATTTCCCCCCTGACAAATATTCTGATTGTTACCGGCTGTAACTGAGGGAAGGGACTTTACCGTAACAATAATATCATCACTGCCCTGACACCCTGCATTATCGCTTACAGAAACGTGATAGGTAGTGGTTACAGTAGGTGATGCGACCGGGTTATTTATGTTAAGTGCACTAAGAGAACTGCTTGATGACCATTGATATATTGTACCACCGCTGGCATTTAACGGGAGAGTATTACCTATGCATATAGTTGTGTCATTTCCTGCATTGGCTATCAACGCACCTACTGTGACTATTACAGATGGAGCTGCAGTACAACCCAGATAATTGGTAATTGTAACAGTATAAGTAGTCGTAGAGGTTGGGCTGGCAATAGGGTTACTGATATATGGGTTGTTTAAATCATTTGTAGGAGACCATTGATAGGTTACGCCACCTGATGCGTTAAGTGTTGTACCACCACCTGTACAGATAGAAACGTTACTGCCTGCTGAAAAATTACTATTGACAACTACTACAGTAACAGGGTTGCGGTAATATCCGGGACAAGTTCCAACATAATAGGTTGTATTAACATTAAGAGGTGGTGTTGTAAAAGAGTTTCCAGTACCTAAGACATTTCCTGCAATAACATCATCGTACCATGTTATTGTAGTATTAGGGGGAACAGTTCCGGTAAGTGATGCTGTAAGTGTTGCAGTATTACCACTGCAAATAGTATCGTTGGGTGCCACAATCTGATAATTTGTTATTGTTGCATTGCTTGTCCCTGCACCACCTTTCGTGGCTCCATTAGGGATAAATTCTGTAAGGCTTGTTGAATTTGTTGTGCCATTAAGTCCTCCTAGTGCTTCCCTAGTGGGACTTCCATTAGATATTGCAATATATCCACCACTGCCACCGCCACCAGGTCCTTGAGCCTGAACTTTGTTAGTAGCGATAATGTTCTGATCTCCTCCTTTACCACCATCAGCTCTTATAGTGATCCCGCTTGTAGTGCCAAATGTATTGATAATCACAGCACCTGCGCCACCACCACCACCGGCACCATCAGAGTCATAACCTAATATACCCCATGGTGATGTAGAGCTGAATCCGGGGTTGCCATCAGCTACAATTTGTCCATCACCTGAAAGATCGCCATAAGACAAGAAATATACAATGCCTCCTCCATTAGCACCGGCTCCTCCGTAACCATTATTTTGTTCACCTGAGCCGCCGCCACCGCCCATAAATATCCTACCAGTAGAATAGTCAAGCGGACGCCCACCATAACCTCCGTTATTACGTCGTTGGTCGCCTCCCCAGCTAGCATCGCCGGGTCCTGCTGTGGCTGCATTTTGATTGCTGTTACTAAATGAATAACCGCCTCTGCCTCCACCGGAAGAGGTGAAAGTGGCAAAATTAGGTTCTTCTAAATTCCATATATTTACCCATGCACCATTACTTATATCAGGATTGCCTTTACCTGTCCATGCAGCAGGGTCGCCACCATTAGCGCCACCACCGCCACCGGAATTGTGTGTGTTACCACCACCACCTGCATTAGCTGCTGCACCTCTGCAGTATTCACCGCCCAAAATAGTATAATCACTTTGATAGCCCAAAATGCCTTCGCCTTTTTCAGCTCCTTCTGTTGAGCTGAGAGCTGCCCACGCACCACCTCCCCAAAAATAATCATTATCCAAAACACCACCCCTGAAACCTTTCCCTGTTGTGTAAAATGAACCTCCTGTATGTATGATAGTATTGCCTGATACTTCAACAGCTACAACGCCTCCTACAGATCCATTCCATGTATCGCATGTTGTCACACCTCCTCCATTGATAATAAGTGTTAAATATCGGGGCACTCTTATAACCTGTGTTTTACCTGATGCAGTATAACTGTTCATTAAACCGCAATCAATTTCTATAGTTGTTAAGCTTGGAACATTTTTTACCTGAACAAATTCATAAAGTCCACAGTTATTGTAGTTGCTTACACTTCCCCATGTAGCATCTAAAGGATAACCAAAACCTCCTGATTCATAAGAATTAGAAGAAGCTCCCTGCATTTGAATTATCATCAGAAGATCTCCTGCTGATAAGATAGCCGGGAAACGTCCATTTGTATTCAACCCACTATTATTTACATTAAGAATTGTAGCTCCGGCACTTACATCTTGAGTTAGAGAAGCATATTCATTAACAATTGTATTTGAAGCACTTATGCTCTTATTACCATTTTTGCCTTTTTGTGCATAATTACTGAATGGCAAAAAGATAATAATAAGAAATAGTATAAGAAATAGTGGGGTTTTCTTCATCTTTTCTTGTTAAAGCATAATTTTTTTCTGCATGGCATTTTTTTAGATTTAGACGTTAAATGTATCCTTAAGTTGCCATTCAGAAAAATATTACACAAATTTACAAAAGACTTGCCTATAAACAAAATGTATTTCAGTCTTTATTAGTAATTTTACGCAGAAAAATTGCATAGGTTACTATTAAAAAAATGAAATAATTAGATGAGAAATGTAAACTTGATAGCATTTACTAGTTTTTCCTTTATAATTGTTTGCATTTTAATTCTTGGTTGCCATAAGCCAGATGAGTGCCGATGTCTTAAAAGTAATGGCAAACAAATAGATGTTCATAGAAACTTGGGTTTATTTAATAAAATTGTTCTTGAGGATAACATTAACCTTACATTATCACAAGATACTGTTAATGAACTGGTTTTAAATGTCCCGGAAAATCTTGCAAATTTTGTAGTAACTGATGTAAAAGATAATGTTCTTTATATACATAACGATAACAAATGCAACTGGTTAAGGAGTTTTAAAATTAAAATTAATGTATTTATTAAAACCAGGGATTTGCAGAATATAGATTGCAATGGCTCTGGATATGTTAAGTCAGAAGGATTTATTGAGAAAGACTATTTTGAAATAGATGTGAACGATGCTTCAAGCGTTATTGATATGATGCTTAAGACAAAGAGTTTTAAAATTAAACTGAATAATGGACCTTCCGATATTCACATAAACGGGTACACAGAATACAGCTCGGTTTATGATGCAGGTTCCGGTAATATTTTTATGCAGAATTTCGATACAAAAATTACTGACATCCGCTCTATTGGTACTGGTAAATGTTATGTTAAAGCTTCAGATTATCTTAGTGCTACTCTTGAATATGCAGGAGATATCAATTATTATGGAGACCCCGCTCATGTATATTTGATTGATAATGGAGAAGGTGAGATTATTAAGCATTAACTTATTTATAATGATAAAAAATCCCCTTATCATAAGGTGTCCACAGACAAGCTTTTTGTCCACAGGCTTTTAATGCATCATTAGTCCATGTATTGCATGTAGAAAATAAGTTGTAACTGCCTTTGGCCTCGTAGAATGCGTCATTATTTCCATAGTTGGCATTGGTAATAATATTTTCAAAATTGCCATTTTTGTCTGTAATAAAACTACTTACAATAAATTTTATAAGGCGTGAATACTGTTCTTTGCTCAGATTAACCTTTTTACAATCGTTACCTTCATTAATATTTTTGTAAAAAGTTGTATGCATGGCTGTAGCACTTAAACCAAAAATAGCTTTAAATGCAGTTTTGAATTTCAGATCAGCCCAGGTTGGTGTCTCTAAATAAAATTCCTTATCGCCCCACCCAAAGGCTACATATTGCATAATAGTATCTTTTCCCATGGTATCTTCAAATTTCACTTTTTTACTCCAGTCAATCTGTTTGGTTTTGAGGGGTACAACTATATCGGTATGAACACCGTTAGTCATAATGAATATCGAAACATCATTTGTTGTTTTCTGTTCTGCTTTCACTTCAATTCTTGAAAGAATGAATGCTGATGAAAGATACAGTCCAATCAACAAAACTAAAGACAGGATAAAGAAACCAATAAACTTTAAGGTTTTTCTAACTATTGCCAAAATATGTTTTTTTTAAATTGACTTACAGAACAAGTCCTCAGTCGGCAGACTTCAATCGGCAGTCTTCAATCCTCTATCCTCTATCCTTCAGTCATAGCTTCACTTACCTTCCAAAATCCTACTCACAATGTAACCGTGACAACCCGCCCCACAACTTTAGTCACTTCTTCTTAGTCGAACTTATCGTATATTTTTTTATCGAGGGCGTATATGGTAACCTGTACTGCACCTTTTTCTGTATATCTGTATTTGGTTTTAAGCCGGGTGATGAGTCTTGATACATCTTGTCTGAGTTTACCTGTATAATTTTTGTAAGCTACTGTATTATAATCTATTACAGCTCTTCTAAAATTATTATTGTCAATGTAAGGAGTGAGTGCATTTTCTTTTATATTTCGTGTATATTTGTCAAAAAGATATTGAAATTGTTTCGTAGAAGTTATATGCTTGCCATCGAGTTTAATTTCTTTAGCCAGTGTATAAGTTATATATTCTTTCTGGGCTTCTTTTCTGAATTCTTTAATAGTTTCATCATCAACATCATGACCAAGAAGGGTGGTTTCGAAATTTCTAAAAAAACTTTCCTCAATTTCAATCACAGTATCCGTGTATTCATTTTTCTCTATATTTCCAATATCAAAGTTAATTGCAAAGAGGTAATTAAGAATATGTTTCTGAATTTGTTTTTCGCTATAAAAATAAAGGGATTCTTTAATTTGTTGCAGGACATTAAAATCGTACAGGTCTTCTAATGAATTGATGAAATCTTCAGGGAAAAGAGGTCTAAGAGCTTCGTTATCAACGAAATATGATTTTACATTATTCATTGTTATTAATACATTTTCGTCAAAATATTTTGAGAAAAGGTTATTAAAAATTGATAATGATTGCCTGCCGGAGATACCTTTTTTACCTTCAGATTCAGATTCAGAAATAAGGTCTTTACGAACAGTTTTAGTGAATTTTTTAATATCGTCTTCAGTAAGCCACTCAGGGACATTGCCTTTATAAAGTTCCATCTTGAGAAGCATAAGATCTTTATCTATATACTTGCTGTATTTCTTATAGTCGCTAATCCATTTTTTTATTACATAAGAATCTTTCTCCATGCGGGAAGCGATAATTATTTTAGCGAAATTCTGAAGTACGCCCGGGAGGAACCGTTTATCTATTTCATGTCCGAATTTTTGTTGATATACCATAACTTCGGCATCATAGTCTAGTATATAAGGTACATTGACATGTGTGATGCGGTCTTGAAATGATTTTACATCTTCATAGTTTTTTTTATCTTCAGGATTAACAAGACCAACGAAAAAGGACTTGATTCTTTCTTCTACAAATTCAACTTTATGAGTGCCATCACTGATGATTCCATGCAAGTCAGTAAGTCGCTTGATATTGTTTTCTTTGATATCCATCAAAGCATAAACGCCGTTGTTTGTGTAAGCCATGTTTGAAAAGACATAGCGTATCTCATCATTATGAAAGAGGCTATTTATAAAATTCTGGAGCGTGATGTCAGTAATAGGTTTTTTAATGTATTCATCACCGGGATTAAAGACTGTAATTCCTTTTCCATACTGTCTGTTGAAACGTACTTTTTTTGCATATAGCATATTGAGTACTTCTATAGGATCTCCTAACTTATCCATCAACACATCATAAATAGAACTACAAATACTGCATGGGTTTTCTTTAAAAATCCATTTGTATTCCTTGGCATTGAAGATTTCTTTTTTTAATTTGCTGTTGGGAATTAAATCCTCAATAAAATTTTTACGGTATTTTTTAGGTATCTGAAGAATAGGATTATCATTGCTTGGGCAAGATATTTCAATGTGGTTTTTAGGTAAATTCGAATTATCCTGACCGTTTGACAATCCATTTCCATTGATGTCATTAACTATTTTTTCAAGGTTAGAATTTCCCCTAATGGTTTTCACATCAAGTTTCCAATGCGATTTGTACATTACACCATGCTGTGTTTTGGAATAATTTTCTAGTTTAAACAGCAAGTTGTTGAGGAAAGTACTCTTCCCACTACCTGGAGGTCCTTCAAACAGGATAATATGATTATTCTGGGCGCCTTTACTTAGCGCTTTGACGAGATTCATAAAACGATTGGCAAAGAGTCTGTCGGCAAAGAAAGGGTCATCGCAATCTTCGATAAATAGTTTATTAAAATCATAATTAACAAAACCTACCGAATCGTCAGTAACTTTAAAATCGTCAGTACCTTCAGGCACATAATAATTTATCATGTCGTGAAAATACATGAAAATATCTCTGAAGATTATTTCGGGCTGGTTAGAAGCAACATATAGGAATTCATTAAAAGTAAGGTTATCCATCAGGTCGTAATGCTTCAACTCCTGAGCAAGTTTCTTAAGGGTAGTATCTAGTCTCTTGCCCTTCTCTTCAATATCTCCGTAGCTTTCTATTTGAATTTTTTTTTCTTTATGGCTCATTTTTACTGAAGTTTACTTTTGTTTATCTTTTTGTTATTTATAGTGTAAAGCACTTTATCATAAACAAAATGCTGTTCTTCATCATTGTCATCTTTTGCTATTTTAATGTCAGTAGTTTCAAGTTGGATTTGTGCACCCCATAAATATTCTATTGCCATCAAAGTATCGTTGATATAAGGTTTGAAAAGTTCTTTACCTTCAAAAACATGTGTAAGGTACAAATTGTCCTCATTTGTTTTACTTAAGTCTACTTTAATAAAAGGAGGGTGATAAAGTGAATCGGTAAGCATTTTTTTGTAGTCGTCTGCTTTACGACTCTTTACATAATACTGATATACACCTCTTTCCTCGTCCAGTCTTTTGCCTACAACAAATAGATCATGTTTGTCAACGAAGTCCTGATCTATAAATGTGTTAATAAGGTTGAAGTCTGAAAATAGTTTTCTGATATTGAAAATTGTCTCTAAGCCTTTAGATTGTTTTGTATCGAAATCTTCACGTATTTCTCTATCGTCAATTTTCTGATAATCATAAGAGAATTTTCCTTTGTTACCTAATTCTTCGATGTAATCATAAAGGCGGAGTCCTATGGCATAGGGATTTAAACCTATCCTGCTTATTGACGTTACACCGGCATTAATCTTAGCATAAGAAGTTTCAAAACCCTTAATTCTGCTGTCAGAAATAAATAAATTGTTGTGCCAGTAGCTTGCCCATCCTTCGTTAAGTATTTTTGTACGCATCTGTGGGCTAAAATAAAGGGCAGTATTCCGAATAATAATTAATATTGACTTCATCCATCCATTTTCTTTTTTGTTAAGGAATGGTGAATTTTCAATTATGAATTTGAGGATGTCATCAGCTGTATTTATTTTGTGGTCATAATTTTCATATTTACTCTCAAATTCGGGGTATTTATTTTTAATTTCTGAGAAGAACACAGACTCGGCATTTTCTTTATTTGCATGTACTATAGCATTATAGCGTTCAATATGTTTAAGCACTTCAACAGGTTGTACTTTAACAATTTCCTGAAGGAAAATATTAATAAAAAAGTCGAGTTTTTCGCCGGGTTCCTCTTCGGGCTTCAAATTATTCTTTGGCAGTGAGCCAAAATAACCTACAATATTGTCTATGCTGCGTCCGAATTCAATGACGTAATCGACCCACCTGCCATACTTTGAGCGCAACGACTCTATCAGTCTCTTATCAGCAAGAGCAGTACCTACAAAGTCGTCATTCCATGTATTCTGAAAAAGTATGTTGTTTTGAAAGAAATCTATATGGGCAAGGACGTGATAAAATATCATTATATTGAGCCAGTCGGGATTGTTATCGTTGTAAAAGGAAATAGGAGGGCGTGAATTGATAACGGTTTCATAAGGATTGGAAGGATAAAGCTTATAACGACCTTCTTCTTTCAGCACTTCAACATCATTAACCCAGTAGTTGTAAAGGGTAGGTATCATCACTTTTGGCGACAAGTTTATAAGATCACGGTTGGTAACAATATATTCGAGTGTGTTGTCAGGGAAACTTAATCCGGCCTCTTTAGCCCTGACTTTACAGTCCTCCATTATTTTCTTTGTTTTCTGGTCTATTAGTTCCATATTAGTTTGTGGTTAGATGAACCTTTTATTTAGTGCCTAAAATACTTAAAGTACTTAAAGTGCCTAAAGTGATTAAAATTTTGTTGGTAATAATAAAAATTATAACAATAATTATATTTCACTTCAGATTTCATCAGCTTTTTTATTAACCTCGGGTTATTAACTATTTTCTATTAACTTTTTTATATTTTCTATCCTTTATTTTTTAATTAATGTTGAGTCTCAGGTCTTCTAACTTTAAGTATTTTAGGCACTTTAGTTCACTTTAGGCACTATATTAACTAATTAGTTTTTTAATACTCTCAATTATTCTTACTTCATTAGCTTGTGATGCAGGGAAGCTATCAATTCTAATAAGGTCCGGTTTTTCGGTAAGCAATCCTGATTTATCAAAATATTTTTCAACTATGGTTTTCCTTTCTGCTGCGCCCCAAGAGTTCTGAGCCACAGTAATACCCATGCGACTGATGTATTTTATAAAACGATTTATTGCTTCAATGGCCTTTTGACCTGTCTCTTCCCAGTCGTCACCATCGGTGCCATGGAAAATATAAATGTTGTTTTCCTTGTACAGTTGTTCTTTTTCGATTATATCAGCAACCATCTGATAAGAAGGGAAAACCTGTGTACCTCCAGCTACATTGGATTTGTAATAGGTGTAAAAATCAGGAACTTCTTTGGCTTCTGTATCGTGAAGGATAAATCGTACACTTACCTGATTTTGATACTGATACATCAACCAACTGTAAATAAACAGATGCTGTGTAACAACAGCTTCGGTAGGTTCTCCCTGCATAGAGCCTGAATAGTCGCGAATAAAGAAAACCACAGCCTGTGCTTCAAAATCCTTTTCTTTTGATAATATTTTAAAAATCTGGTCTTTAGGGTTTATTATCAGATCCTCGGGACTGAAAGGATCATCTCTATTAATATTTCCTAATAAGATATTGGTTTCAATAATTTTTTTTAATGTTGCCTTTTTGTCCAGATACTGACCAAATCCTCTGTTGATGTCTGTCAGGTCGTAAGTGAATTTGTTTACTGAACGTTTCTTACCTTTGGGTTTGAGGTTAGGCAGTTCGAATTTCTGTGTGATAACCTTGCCGAGGTCGAAAGCATCAGAACCTATTTCATGCTCACTGCCTTCACCTTGCCCTGCACCCTGACCTTCACCTTCACCCTGCTGTGGCTCTGCCTGCTGTTCTCCTATTACTTCACCTTCTTCACCATCACCTGAACCGCCAGTAGTCTCTTCCTCATCTTCTGTAATAGAGTTGTCATGGTAAAATTTAGGTTCTGTTGTGGTAGGCACTACTATTATTTGTTCTTTTTTCCCTTGTATTGGTTTAATAAATTTACCCAGCCTTATTCTTCTTGGAAACCCATCTATTTCTCTTTGTTTGTCCCTTTCAAGAAGTTCATCCAGAGTGAACATCTCTAAAATGAACTTGTCTTTGCTTATCGTGAGAAATAAATCAGCATCATTTTTATCATAAAGCCCATATCCGGAATTTTTTTTGATAAAATGCTTTGAAAATTGTTTATTCTCAATAGCACCTATCTCTTGCTGAATGATAGCTTCGCCCTCAGATGAAAGTCCGGTTTTCTTCAACTTATCGTATATTTTTTTATGCTTATAGTTCATTAAAAAGGATTTATTAAAAATAATAAAATCTTATCCCCATTTCATTTTTGCTTAGTCAGAGCTTCACTTTCTAACCCAACTCCCATTCCTTAGTGAAACCCAGACAACTCCTAACTTTTAACTTTAGGCACTTTAGCTCACTTTAGTCACTTATAACTTCCTAGTTGGCATCGTCGTGTGTACAGAAGTACTCAATGGTCTTTTCGGAACAAGTTTGACAGTAGTTGAGTTTTTTCATCATCGTGTTAATCATCCTGTTGTATAGTTTCTGATTTTCTTCGTTGGTACGGTTAGAAAGGGCACCAATAAGACTGCCGGCACCTGCTATATCAGATTTTAACCTTACATCAGTAACTGCTTTGACAAGGTCGTTGTTGTCCATGAAGTTGTAAGTAGGTTCTTTAATCATCTTCTGACCATAAATTTTGGCTACAGTAGTTCTGAAACTTTGTTTTTGTTCGTTATTCTTTAACCCAAGTCTTTCTTCAACACTATTTACAAATGTTTCGTCAATTTTAAGGGGCACCAGCTTACCAGTCTGAGCATCGCGATAAGTCCATATCTTGTCAGTTCCAAGATTTTTAGCGTCAATGCCAATGATCATGTTAACATAATTCATAACATCTTTTTCAATAGCATTGGGTTCGTCCATGTAGGCGTTAAAGATAGTAGTCATCACGTTTTTACGGTACAACTCTCTGGCTATTTTAAGGTCGTTGAAATATTTAATACGGTCGTTAGGTTCCTGAACATAGTCCAGAATAACCGATTCAAGGGATTTAAACACATCACCTGCATACATACATTTGCCCTCTTGTGTCTCTGAGCGTTCCAAGAGAATCTGTATGGCACGACCAATGTTTCTGTGTCCTAATCCTTTTTGTCCGAAACGTTTGGTGATATCGGGGTCGCTGTTGAGGTTGTTGATTACTTCGCTAAGAGTCTTGATACTTTTTTCTCCTGCTACTTCGCCGGCAGCCAGCTTCATCATTTCAACAGGAGTCAGTTTGTCGTTGGCGGGCATCCTTGTCAGTACAGCAGCGACAGAGATAGCATAGTTCAGATTAGGGTCAATGTGAAGTTTCTCGTTTGTAAATGTTGTTTTATCGCGGCCACCTATAGAATATGAAGTTAAGTCTTGTTGTAATTTGTAATTGGTATTGTGAGACATGTAAGTAAGCCTGCAACGGTCAATGATGGGTGCCTGTTCTTTTTCTTCGAGAAAACGAGCGAATTCAGAGTTATTACTTGTTGCTATAATGAGAGTATCAAGAGGCCATTTATAGCCTTCAATCTCAATAGTACGGTTCTGAATAACTCCAAGATAAACCTGCACAAGGTCTTTTTTGTTTTTAAATATCTCATCGGCAAAGTGAATGCCCCCACCAGCTACACGAGCCAGAGCCCCTCTGCGTAAATCAAAGCGGTAAGGGTTATCAGTATCGGAAATATGCAAGAGACGTGTAATAGCTTCTTCACCAATAAGGTCGGCGGCAGAAGATGTTATTTTGTCTTTGGCTGCATATTTACCCGTTATAGTACCTCGCGATTCACTTACCGGAACTGTTGTTATCTCAATAAAAGACTTGATTTTATCAATATCTCCCTGTGTATAATTTTTAATCTGGCTTAAAATATAATAGGTGCATGAACCTAAAGGTCTGTAGTTCTTGTACAGCTCATCAATCTGTTTGTCGTTGAAGCCAAAGCCTATTAAGAATTTAATGTTTTCAGCTTTAGTTTCAAACAGGTTCATGGCCAGAATCATGGGGTCTTCATAAGTTTGCGATTCTATAGAAGTGATTTTACCGTAACCACCTAATTGGTCGAGGTTGTTGAAGCGAAATGTATAGCGTCTGTTTTCTGGTTTGCCTATAAAATCTCTGTAAAGAGCACTCAGATGGTCAACAAAAAAGGTTTTGCCATTACCTGGTTCGCCAATTAAAATATAAGCCATTTCTTTTGAGGAGCCTCCTTCAGCAGCATCTTTAACATAAGAAACAAAACTGTTTATTTCGTCAAACATACCTATGATGTGCTTTTTACCTTGTCTGAAAACTTTAAAATCATAAGTACTGCGTCCATTTACATTAACTCTGGCTATAAGTGAGTGATCGCCCAGAATCATACGCGATACCGATTGAAAAACATTTTCAAATTTTCGCTCTCCCGTCAGAACATTTAATATATGTGCGTCGAGGCTTTTGGGATTGAGTTGTTGAAGGTTATTTTTTTTGTTCATCACTTAACTGGTATTTAGTTTTTAAATTGATTTCCTTATTAATTTTTAATAAAACGTAAATTTAAAAATAATCATTATAAATGATTATTGAAATTTTCAGTAAATATAAAGATTTTTAACGAAAGAATAAAAAAGGAGTTTTTATTTTAAATAACAGGAGAAATTAAAGTGAACTAGAGTGCCTAGAGTGAACTAGAGTGAACTAGAGTGCCTAAAGTGCCTAGAGTGAACTAGAGTGCCTAAAGTTAAAATACAAATACAATACAAGAAATACAAATCACTTAGGACTCGTTAGCTCATATTAGGCACTTCATCGTCAGAAACATCTATGTCATAGATTTCAATGATTGGCTTTTTAAATGCTCTTGTGGTAATTATTTTATCAAGAGTTAATATCAATGAGGGAAGCACAATAATATTAAAAAACAGAGCCATAAACAAAGTAATAGAGATAAGCATGCCCAATGCCTGAGTACCGCCAAAGCCGGAAACTATAAATACACCAAAGCCTAGCACAAGAACAATAGATGTGTATATCATGCTTATTCCTGTTTCACTCAAAGCATTAGCAACAGATTTACTTATATTTCCATGATTTAGTTTAAGCTCTTGCCTGTATTTAGACAGAAACAACAGGGCATTGTCAATGGCAATTCCCAGTGCAACACTAAAAACAATCAATGTTGACGGCTTAACGGGTATGTTGGCATATCCCATTATTGCAGCTGTAACTAATAGTGGAATAAGGTTGCAGATCATGGCAATAACAACCATCCTGTAAGATGAGAATACAAGGGCTACCAAAACAGATATGATAAGTATTCCTATAAGTAAACTCTCAAGAAGGTTTCTGATAAGGAAGTCGGTGCCTTTTGTAAACACCACACTATTTCCTGTGATTGTAACATCAAATTTTTCAGGATCAAAAATAGAGTCAATTTTAGGTTTTAGTTTCGCTTCAATCTGTTTCATTTCTTTTGTACCAATATCTGCCATTTGGAGGCTAATGCGAGTGTATCTTCGGTTGCTGTCGAGAAATGAATGCATCAGATTATTTTCACCTGTTAGCTTTGAGGGGAAGTAAGATAAAATAAAATCTTTCTCCATGTTACTGGGAATACTGTAGAATGATGGGTCCCCGTTATAAAAAGCCTGTTTGCCAAATTTTGCAAACTCAGCTATCGAAAGAGCTTTGGAAAATTGAGGGAAGTTCTCTAATTCTTTCTGAAGCTTATTTATTTTACTTATAGTTGATAACTTCATCGCCCCGTTCTTCTTTTTTGTATCTATCGATATTTCAAAAGGCATGACACCTCTGAAATTCTTTTCAAAAAATTTAAGGTCAACATAAATCGGATCAGAAGCTTTGATGTCATCCACTACTTTCCCGGAAATCTTCATACGTGTTACCCCATAAATACACACAATAACAAAAATTATTGTAACAACGTAAACGATACTCCTTTTATGGAAAACAAGCATCTTTACAGTCTCTATTATTTTGTTTAACTTCTTATTTTTAAGATGCTTAACGTGCTTTTCTTTTGGTGGAGGCATATAGCTGAAGATAATCGGTATCAAGGCAAGTGACATTAAATATTCTATCATCACGTTTATGGATGCCACTATTCCAAATTCACGAAGCATTGTATTAGAAGTAAAAATGAAGGCTGCAAAACCTGTAGCTGTTGTTAAATTAGTCATCAGTGTTGCAAACCCGATACGCTTTACCACACTTGACAAAGCTTTAATCTTATTGCCGTGTAACCTGTATTCCCAATGGTATTTATTTATTAAATAAATACAATTTTCAATAGCAATAATGGTAAGTAATGAAGGGATAACCCCGGTAAGGATGGTTATTTTAAAGTTTAATAGAGAAAGCGTCCCCAGCGTCCATATAATACTTATTACAACTATAATCATTGATGATAAGACGACCTTAGCCGATTTGAAGAAAAGTATCATTATGACTGCCGCAATGATTAATGACAGTATGATGAAAAGAAAAAGTTCTGATTTTATTTTTAGTGTTGTAAGTGTCCTGATATAAGGAAGACCTGAATAATGCACTTCGCTACCTGTTTTATCTTTGTATTCATCAATGATGCTCTTAATATCAGAAATCAACCCTTCACGGCTCTTATCGTTAATTTCATTTTTGTTAAGTGTAATGGCAACCAGAAAAGCATCTTTGCTTTTATTATAAAGAAAACCTTCATAAAAGGGTAATGAGTATATCAAGTGACGTATGCTATCCACTTTAGATTGTGAACTCGGTTTAACAGGCATAATCTGCCTGAATACAAATTTGTGCCGGATAGTATCTTTATATATATTTATGGCGCGAGTAATAGAAACTACTTCCTCAACACCTTCTTTTTTCTTTATTGTGTTGCATAAATCGTGCAGTGCGTTATACTGCGACAGCTCGAATATTTTGCTGTTCTTTATTCCCACAGCAAATATATTCCCGTCTTCTCCAAACCTGCTTTTGAAAATATCATACTTAATTGATGTTGAATCACCTGAAGAAAGCATTCGGGGCAACTCATAGGAAAGTTTAACATTCAGCGCTTTATAAGCCATAAACGCCGTCAGAATTGTAACTACAATAATTATGGCTAGTCTATTTCTTAAGATTAGTTTAACAAGTACATTCCACATCGTAATCCATCCTTTTTTGAAAAAAAATATTAAAAGAACCCCAAAATTAAGATTTTCATTTTGAAAAGAAAAATGATTTTAACTATATTTTTTATCCTGAACTGTAAATCGCTATTGTAAAAGGCTGTATGGATTATTATTTTCTATCTTTTCCTACCTCCAGTTATAAAACTACAGGAACTCCCTGCCTACCGGCAAGCAGGCAAACTCTAGACACTCTAATGCTTCCTATTAAAACTTAACTCTCAGCTGTGCTTTCACTTCTGTTTTAGCATTGCCCTTGATTTCATCTAATCCAGTGCCAATAGTAGATTGGTTACTATAATAGGTTTGTGCCACTCTTAACCATAAATCGAGTGTGCGGTTAACTTTATAGCTGAGCAGTATATAAGCTCTGCTGCCTTTGTAATAATAGGAGGGGAAAGAAGAAGCATATAACACATCATTTTCGTAAACATAAATACGCGTGTCATAATTATCAGTATCAAAAAGTGCGTATCTTAACGTTATTGAAAATGGAAGCTTTTTAGGAGTGAACTGAAAATCCTGATACATTGTAAAGCCAGTATAAGAGCTATCACCAACTGAATATTTAACATATTCAATTCGGTTCTTTAAAAGAAAGTTATCTGATACTTTATACCTTATTTCATATCTGTAATTCTCTTTTTCTGTATTATCTAAGAAATATAAGCCGTTTTCAGCAGTAGTATTATTAATTTGTTTTGTTTTATTTCTGTATCGGGCATACATCTCAAGAATTTTTGAAGGTTTGTAATTAACCTGCAGCAAATAGTCAAATCCTTTGGAGGGTGCATTTACTCTGTAAATGAGCCAGGGGAATGAAAAATTATCAGCATAAGCGGTAAATGTCCATGCACGCACAGGAGCTGCCATCACCCCTAAGAACAAACCTTGCTCATTTTCAACTTTCGAGCCTTCAGAAAAGCCGCTGCTGTATAGTGACTGGTAATTGATGTCGTATTTTCTGTATAAAACAGATAAAGATAATTTAGGATCAAGGCTAAATATTGCACCGTTTAAATAGGCCATACCCCCATTTTCGGAACGGGCAACTTCGCCGAAAAGATTAATATTTTTGAAGATATAGTTATAATCTGCACCCAGATTAAGATTTTCTTTACCATTAAATTCGAACTGGTTGTAGGGATATAAAGCCTTATCCAGTTTGGGTGAGAGCTCTGTTTTTGCTGCTGTAACACCAATAGAAAAGAGTCTTTTTCGATAAGTCAGATTACCTCCATAGATGACTTCATCAACGGTTCCTTTTTTACTTAACTCACTTGGGGTGCGATGATAACCTGTTTCGAGGAGAGAAGAAACTGAAAGCTGGTCGTCAGCATTTGCAAGTGTATCGGTGATGGCATTTACGTTACCGTCACGTTTTTTCTTTGAAAAAAAAGCTGAAATCTCAAAGTTTTTAATAGCAAAAGTACCTGCCAGTCCTCTCATGAACAAGTTCTCGTCGACAGAAGAACAAGGTCTTATACCCATCGGATTTTTTTTAACATTCACTGCTTCAGACGATTTGCCAAACCCTAGCCCTGACCAAAAAGTTAACCCCTGGCCGAATTGCACGTGGTAGTCTCCTATTGCTAACGCTTTTATTTTACCCACATTTCTCATATAAAAATGAGCTGAGTAAAAATCAAAACCTTTTTTTTGTGAACCTTTGAAAAACTCTTCACCGGGGTCTTTTTCTGCTGTAATGCCTATGTCAATATTATTGTAATAATTGTATTTATAACGTGTATATAACTTATAGGGACTGCCAAGATAACGGGCATTAGGATTAGCAGCTAAAGATGAATCATCTATTGCACTAAAGCCTATCTGGGGTTCTATATTCTGTTGATAACGAACATATAACTGACTTTGTCCTTCTTTAATGATATCTTTGAAACGTAAGTGCTTGTCTGAAGCATCTCCCGATACATAAACATAAGGTAAAAGCATGTAAATTGTCCCCATGTCGAAGCCGTCAATACTTTGCAATTCCTGTAAGGAGATGAGCTTGCCATTTATTTTAATGTGTTCAAGCAGGTTGTTAATCTGAACATCATTTAGAAAGAAAAAATGTTGCAAATCCTCAACAGAAGCATTGTTGAGATTCATCTTGTTTTTCAGATAGACTTCGAGCTCTTCAATCAGATAAGAATAGTCCACTTCTGCATCTGTAGCTTCAATAACATCTTCAACCTTTTGTTCTAGTTTTTCATTTTTCTCTGTTTCTGTAACAGGAACCTGAGAAAAAGAGAAACAATAACCTGAGAGAAAAAATAGTAATACAAGAAGGTATCTGACGGTTAAATAAATGTTTATATGAAAAATTGGAATGCTTGATAAATGGGTGTTAGATAAGATATTTCTTATTTCTAAATTATAAAAGTTAATACTTTTTTTTACCATATAATTATTCCTCTTTTTCTTCATTCTGTTAAACTACTTCTTCATTCACTTAGTTAAAGTTGTACATTAACGATATAGCTGGTGAATAACCTAAAGCATTATGTCTGGAAGAGCCAAAATCAATTTTAAATTTTTTCACATTAACACCAAAACCAAATGAAAAGAGCGAAGGATTGCTTGCCAGTCCTGTTCTTACATATACATTTTTTACAAATTCATATTCAACACCCATTCTAAATACTGGTTTATAATTGATGTCTTTTTCGGCTTCTGCCACCAGATTAACAGATTTACTAAAAATATATGTCATGCCAAAACTGATATAAGAAGGAATTCTTTCTTCTACATAATCTGTGAGCTTTACCCGGGCAGGGTTGTAAATCTGAGCGCCCATGTACATTTTTTCAGATAGCTTTGCCATCAATCCTATTTCAAATGTAAAAAGGCCTTTATGTCCATAATCCTCAGCCAGCTGAGTTAAAAGATAATCTAACTGAACGCCGGCAGTGAAATTCCTGCCTAAAGGCATAGCGTAGGCGAGTCCTATTTTGTTTTCATTATATAAGTTAAAACCAAATTGAGAAAAACTTAACGCAAATGTACCTGTACTTACCGGTAAAGCAAAGACGCCTGCTTTGGAGCCCAGCTCTTTTAAAAGAAATTTATTCTCATATATTAAACCAGCAGAGACATTTCTTATTGAAGCTAAACCGGCCTGGTTATTAAAAGCTGACCATATATCTCTGTTGGTCACTGAAGCACCGGCCATGGCAGTCGATTTTCCACCTGTAGGGAAAATATCGTTAGATGCATCAGTGTCTGATATTATTATAGTCGTGAGAAATATTAATAATAAGATTTTTCTCTTTATCATAAATTAAAGTTTGTTGAACTAATAGAATAACAAATCTACAATTTTTTTTAAAAGAAGTAAAATAAATACTTTTTTATCTGTATTTTTTATAGAAATGATGTTTATAGATTGATAATCAAAACTATATGCTGAATTTCAATTATGATTATATGTTATCATTTTAATTATATTTGCCAGGAATTATATAGATGCAGTTATTAACAAAAATCTGAATTATTATGTTTAAAGGACACCCTAAAGGATTATTGGCAGCAGCTCTGGCAAATATGGGCGAGCGATTTGGTTTTTACACCATGATGGCTATATTAACACTTTTTTTACAAGCTAAATTTGGTTTAGATGGGAAAAGTGCAGGATATATTTATGCTACATTTTATTTCTCTATTTACATATTAGCTCTTGTAGGAGGCTTGATAGCTGATAAAACCAGAAATTACAAAGGCACAATTCTGACTGGTTTAATTATCATGTCAATAGGTTATTTTCTTATCGCTATTCCAACGCCAACACCTAGTCCTAATAAAGCCTTATTTATTACATTAACATGTATGGGATTGTTTGTTATTGCTTTTGGCAATGGACTTTTCAAAGGTAATTTGCAGGCATTAGTAGGACAGATGTACGACAATGAAACTTATTCTAAAATGCGTGATTCCGGTTTTTCTTTATTTTATATGTTTATTAATGTGGGGGCTATATTTGCTCCTTTTGCTGCTATTGTAGTGCGCAACTGGTGGTTGTCCACCCATGGCTATTTATATAATGCCGACCTTCCTGCCTTATGCCATTCTCACTTGGGTGGAACGATTACTCACGAAGCTTCTTTATCTTTTATTGAGAAAGCAAATCAGGTAAGTAAATTACCTGTTGCCGATCTTACAGCATTTGCAAAAGATTATCTTAATGTTTTTACTACCGGTTTTCATTATGCTTTTGCAGTAGCTATTGTTGCTATGGGTATATCTCTGGTTATTTATTTATCGAACAAGAAGTTTTTCCCCAATCCTAAGAAGGTTGTTTCCAATAAATCATCATTTGATAAGGATGCAATAGTCATGGATGCTAAGGAAATTAAACAAAGGATATATGCTCTGTTTGCAGTTTTTGCCGTTGTAATATTCTTCTGGTTTTCCTTCCATCAAAATGGGTTAACACTTACATTTTTTGCAAAAGAATATACCAATCTCTCTTATTTAAAAGTGTCAATTGGTAGTTTAACCATTCAGGGGGCTGAAATTTTTCTGTCAATAAATCCATTTTTTGTTGTGTTTCTGACACCTGTTATTTTGGCATTTTTTGCCTGGCTGCGTGCAAAAGGCAAAGAACCTTCAACGCCAAGAAAAATTGCTATTGGGATGTTTATTGCTGCATTAGCTTTTGTAGTCATGTCAGTAGGTTCATATCTTTATAAGTTACCTTTAAATTCTATGGTAGATCCAGCCAGGGGAGGCACACCACTGGCAAATGAACTGCGAGCTACTCCTTTTTTGCTTTTTGGAACTTATTTTATATTAACGGTTGCAGAATTATTCATAAGCCCGCTTGGAATTTCTTTTGTGTCTAAAGTTGCGCCACCACAATATCAGGGCGTTATGCAAGGTGGTTGGTTTGGGGCAACAGCGATAGGCAATCAGTTGTTGTTTATTGGAGCTATTTTCTACCAGAGCATTCCAATATGGATGACATGGGCCGTGTTTGTACTTGCTTGTCTGATATCAATGTTTACTATGATTTTTATGTTGAAATGGCTCGAAAGAGTAGCTAAATAAACCCGAATTAAAGGTATGGTTTCGTTTGATGATAAATATTAAAAAGTTATTCGGCCTTCAGCGTTTGATATTCAACCAGAGTTTTTTATCTTCTATAGATAATCATCAAGACTTCCCTTTCCCTGGCGTATTATTGATATAGCATCTGAAGTGCAGTCAACAACAGTAGAGGGTTCATTATCACCATATCCTCCATCAATAACTATGTCAACAATATCTTTATATTTTTCATAGATAAGTTCAGGGTCGGTGGTGTATTCAATAATGTCATCTTCATCATATATTGATGTGGTCAGTATAGGGTTGCCTAATTCTCTTACTATTTCAAGAATTATATTGTTGTCTGGAATACGGATACCAACAGTTTTCTTTTTACTTTGAAACAATTTAGGTACATTATTATTAGCATTTAGAATATATGTAAAAGGACCTGGCAGCGTTTTCTTCATTAATTTATATACATTGTTATCAAATGGCTTAGTAAAGTCCGAAATATGCTTTAGGTCAGAACATATAAACGAGAAATTAGATTTTTCTACCCTTATTCCTTTAATTTGGGCTATTCTTTCAACACTTTTAGGTTTGAAAATATTACAACCCATCCCGTAAACAGTATCCGTAGGATATATAATAATACCTCCATTGTTAAGGCATCCTACGATAGTCTTGATATGTTTTGGATCTGGATTTTCGGGATAAAGTTTAAGAAACATCGTAAATTTATTGAAAAGAAAATGCAAAATTACGAATTATTTATCAATTAAAAGACCCTAAGAATACTATTTTAAGCTTCAAAGGGCAATTTTATTGAATCTTTTAGAAACATTTAAAAAAGTAATAAATGAGTTTATCTGAAAATTAATAAGCATTATTAATGTATTCTTGATTAATTCATAAACTTTAAAGTTTTGGGCTACCATGCCTACCGGCAGGCAGGAAGCCCTTTATTATCAAAGTTTTTAATAACCCCGACCTTGTCTTCGACAGATTCAGACACCAGGACGGGGCTACATTAAACAACACATTATCTGGACTTTAGTCCAATTTATAAAATAATCAGGTTAAAGACACTCCGGCTTTTTATTTAAAGTATTATATCAGATCTTCTGAGACTTTGCATAATCAGCTAAAAAAATCTCCAGTCCTTTGTCTGTGAGCGGATGGTTAAAAAGACTCATAATTATATTGTAGGGGCAGGTAACAACATCTGCACCCAATTCTGCGCAACCAACAATATGCATGTTGTGTCTGATGGATGCCGCAAGAACCTGAGTGCCAAAACTGTAATTATTATATATCTGAACTATTTGACCAATTAAGCTTAATCCATCACTCGATACGTCGTCGAGTCTTCCCACAAATGGCGATACATAAGTAGCCCCTGCTTTTGCAGCAAGAAGAGCTTGCCCGGCAGAAAATACCAAGGTGCAATTGGTTTTTATGTTTTTAGAAGAAAAGTATTTGATAGCTTTTATACCTTCAGGTATCATGGGGACTTTAACTACTATGTTATCGTGCAGTGAAGCAAGCATTTCGCCCTCTCTTACCATACCTTCAAAATCAGTGGCAATAACCTCCGCACTTACATCACCATCAACAATATTGCAAATGTCAACATAATGCTTTAATATATTATCACTGCCTTTTATACCTTCTTTAGCCATAAGTGAAGGATTAGTTGTAACACCATCGAGGATACCTGTTTTCTGGATTTCTTTAATCTGTGCAAGATTGGCTGTGTCAATAAAAATTTTCATAAAATATAGTTTGGAGTTTATAATTAGAGCTTGGGATTTAATAAAAAAAGGGTAAGCTCCTTATATCGCACCGCTCGACCATTTTACCCTTGCTTCCTTCCGAATCTGGGGGAGTTCAACAGGAGCTGGTCGTATAAGACTTACCCGCTGCAAAGATACATTTTTATTTATATCAACAATAAAAAATAATAATTTTACAAATTTTACGATTATATATTTCTAACTTTGCTTTGAAATAATTTAAATAATTAACAATGGAAGAGGTTAAAAATAATTCATTAAGCAAGACTGCTATGTTTTATGGCGCCATAATAGGCGTATCTTTAGTTATCTATACTTTTATCGTTTATTTAGCAGGACTTACAACAAGTAAAGCTATTGGCTTTATTCAATATATTATTATTATCGGGGGCATTTACTATGCTACCAAAAAATATAGAGATGAAAACCTTAAGGGCTATATCTCTTATGGTAAGGCATTAGGCTTTGGGACTTTTACAATATTTTTTGCTTCCCTTATAGTTGGTTTTTTTACATACATTCTTTATGCTTTCATAGATCCTTCTCTTATAGATAAGATACTTGCTATTTCTGAAGAGGCAATGACAAAACAGGGGCTTACTGATGAGCAGATAGACATGGCTCTTGAAATGACCAAGAAATTTACTTCTCCTCTATTTTTAACTTTTTCAACTATTTTTGGACTTTCTTTGATGGGATTTATCTTTTCTCTTATAACATCAATTTTTATAAAGAAGAAAGATGATTCTTTTGAAAGTAATTTTCAATAAAATAACCTATGAATCTATCATTAGTAATACCTACTTATAACGAAGAAGAGTCGCTTGTTGAGCTTACTGAATGGATTGTCAGCGTTATGGTTAAGCACAGCTTGTCGTACGAAATCATTTATGTTGATGATGGCAGCAAAGACAAATCATGGGATATTATTTCAAGATTATCGCAGGACAATAAAAACATAAAAGCCATTCGTTTCAGACGTAATTATGGCAAGTCAGCCGCATTGAATACAGGTTTTGAAGCCGCACAGGGTGATGTAGTTATGACCATGGATTCAGACCTTCAGGATAACCCGGAAGAAATACCCGAATTATTCAGAATGGTCATGGAAGAAGGGTATGATCTTGTATCCGGTTGGAAAAAGAAACGTTACGACCCTGTAACCAAGACCATACCTACCAAATTGTACAACTGGGCTACACGCCGCATGACCAAGATAAAACTGCACGATTTCAACTGCGGTCTGAAAGCATACAAACGCGATGTCATAAAGACTATTGAAGTATATGGTGAGATGCATCGTTATATACCTGTTATTGCCCGCAGGGCAGGTTTTGAAAAGATAGGAGAGAAAGTGGTTAAACATCAGGAACGTAAATATGGCAAAACTAAATTTGGGATGGAACGTTTTATCAATGGTTTCTTAGATTTGCTTTCCATCTCCTTTGTAACCCGCTTTGGAAAAAGACCTATGCACCTTTTTGGAACACTGGGCACCTTGTCTTTTATTGTCGGGGGAGGCATTTCTATCTGGTTAATCATTGAGAAAATTTATGGGTTGGCACACCACCTTATTATCAGAGATATTACCGATAAACCCCTGTTTTACCTCGCACTGGTAGCTATGATTATTGGCTCACAGTTATTCCTGACAGGGTTTCTGGCTGAAATGATCTCCAGAAGTTCAACAGAAAGAAATAAATACCTAATAAGTGAGAAACTTAATATTAATGATACCAGGGAAAGTGCCTACACTTCGAGTACCTCAGTGTAAAGAGTGCCTAAAGTACTTAAAGTGCCTAAAGTACTTAAAGTGCCTAAAATGCCTAAAGTTAATTCGAATACTTAAATACTGAATACCGAATACTGAATACTGAATACCAATGACTAATCATATTAAAAACATAAATATTCAAAATAATTTAAGAACTAAATAAATATTGACATGAAATTTCATCTTGTATCGGGAGCATGTGGCTTTGTAGGCAGAAATATTGTTAAAAGGTTGATTAAAACAACTAACGACAGCGTAATTATGATTGACGACTTGTCAGTAGGCATTCATCCATCAGAATGGGTAAGCGATTACTGCTCAGAGAAAATCAAAGATATAGAAGTTATAGGTAAAGAAAAGCGCATGTATTACTGGCAAGGCGATTTCAGGAAAATTTTACTTAAGTTGAACGAAAACCACAATTATTTTCAGGATGAATATGGTTTGAAGTTCAATAAGTTTGCTGATGTTTTTCATTTCGCTGCTATTGTTGGTGGCAGAGCTAAAATTGATGGCGACCCGATGATGGTAGCCCTCGACCTTTCTATTGATGCCGAATTTTTCTACTGGATATGTCGTTACAAACCCGAAAGAGTATTGTATCCCAGTTCCAGTGCAGCTTACCCTATCAGTTTGCAGTCAACAACAGGAGCAGTGGCTTTGAACGAAGGTGATATAGACTTTAAGAAAAACCTGGGTACTCCTGATATGACTTACGGTTGGACCAAACTTACAGGTGAATTTTTAGCCCAGATAGCAGCTAAATACTATGGTGTTTCCATCTGTTGCATCAGACCTTTTTCCGGTTATGGTGAAGACCAGGACCTTACCTATCCTGTTCCTGCCATAGCTGCAAGAGCAGCCAAAAAAGAAGACCCCTTCGAAGTATGGGGCAGTGGCAAACAAGGACGCGATTTTGTACATATTGACGATGTCATCGATTGTATTCAGATGGCGATGAATAACATTACTGATGGTTCTGCCATCAATATAGGCTCCGGGAAACTGACCTCATTTCTCGAAATTATTGACCTCTTTACCGAGTTTGCAGGCTACAAGCCAACAGTAAAACCTTTACTTGATAAACCAGTAGGTGTGCATTCACGCTACGCAGACATGACTTACGTTAACAACACTTATGGCTGGTACCCCAAGATCTCGACCAGAGAAGGCATGAGAAGGGTGTATGAGGCGGCTTGTAAGAAAGTGAATATGAAATAGTTCGTCATTATTAAGAAATAAATAAAGACAAACGCTTATTATTATTTAATTTTTTTTAATGTTGACAACAAAACTATTACAAAATTTTAAATGATTATTACTAAGGTCGAAATAAACGCAACGGGTTGCGTTTAGCCAGTTGTAGCGGTAATTTTAAACAACAAATAATATGGAAAGAGTTTCAGTAAATATTATTTCACCAAAACTGACTGAAAAAGGGAGACGAACGAAAATCTTTATGTTCATTTCATTTGGGTTATTATTCTTATGCTATCCTATTAACTTTTTAACAGGAGATGGTTTCTTATATATGTCAATCGTTTCCCTCATATTATTAAACATGTTCTTCTGGGCAATTTATTACTATTTCTTCGTTGACAGGTTTGAGACTATTGGAGAAATTATTTTTGACAGGGACCAAGTAATTGTTAAAGAAATGTCTGGACAGAGAAATTATAAAATTGCTGATATTAATAACTTTACAATTTCATACCAAGGATTTTCAGACGAACCTTTTTTAACTTTTTACAGACCTCACATATTTAGCTCAAATGGTCATGACAATGTTTTATCATTTCAATCGGGCGACAAGTCCTTTAATCATAGATTTGCTATTCTTAATAAGACTGTATGGGTATTTTTAAATCAACAATTTGACAAATATAAAAAACTTGGCGCCGACATAAGGATTATAGAGAAACAGAAGTTTGTTGAGTTCTGACAGTAAAACTACCGACACTAAAAAAATAAACGAAATAATAAAAAAAAAAAACAATCTTAACAACACTCTCAATTTTGCTTGTTTCGACAGGCAGAAAAACTACCGCTACAAGCTGTAAATTTAATTGGCTTTAGTATCTTTCCATCGAAACGGGGGAGTGCTTATTTTAACATCGTTAAAAACTTTCGTTTTCAAAAAATAAGTTTAAATTTGTGAAACGGCAGTGGTTTATCACGCCAGTATAAATACACCGCTCACCGTGTGTGTCTTGAATCACTTCCAATAACAAGGAAGTGAATGCTGTACAAAAGATGGAAGACTTTTGAGAGAGTTGACTTATAGAGCTGAGGTCGAGCGAACTGAACTAAAGAATATAACAACTAAACCAAAAGAGCGGTCTTCCGCAGACGACTTTCAGGAGTAGTTTGCAAACCTCCTTATGCTGCATAGAGTGGAAACTCTCTATGTGGTGAACGATAAGGAAAAGCGAGGGCTTGACCCTTGCAGGTACGTATTGTCGAGCGGAATAAATTAAATCAACTATGAAGCCTCGTAAGCGGCAATAAAGTAATGTTAAAAGCAGGTTATTACGGTGGTATCTGTGACAAAGTATAACGGGCGTCCTGATTACTGGTTATACAACATTCGGGGTAAAGTTGACAGGAAGGCAATACAGGCTTTTGCACGGAACAAGAGAAGTCGCTCTTGCTCTGTTAACCGCAAAGGGAAGCAGACGTACAAGGATAGTACGAAATAGCGGCGGCGGACTAAGTTGTAGTAGTGAAGAAGTTTCTGTAATGGAAATGGAGCGAAGGGCTTAGCCTGTTCAATTTCAAAATAACCAACAAGCAGCAATGCCATGATTGATTACTATGAAATAAAATCACAGCCAATTACCAGACTAATGGTAGTACAGGCATACAAGAAAGTAAAAGCCAACAAAGGAAGTGCTGGCATAGACGAAATGAGTTGGACTGAATTAGACAAAGACTTAAAACGACAACTCTATAAGCTATGGAACAGGCTTACATCAGGTAGTTACTTTCCTAAACCTGTACGAGAAGTAGAAATTAAGAAGAAATCGGGAGGCACACGCAAACTGGGCATTCCGACAATCTTAGACCGTATAGCACAAGAAGTAGTAAAAGCGCCTCTTGAGCGCATAGTAGAGCCTCTATTTCATGATAGCTCGTATGGTTATCGCCCACAAAGAAGCTGCCATCAGGCAGTAGAAAAGGCAATGAAAAACGCAATGCAAAATGACTGGGCGATAGATTTGGATATTAAAAGTTTCTTTGATACCATAAATCACGAATTGTTAATGAAAGCAGTAAAGCACTACTGTACGGACAAGTGGATACTTATGTACGTAGAGCGATGGTTAAAAGCAGGAACAATGCAAAATGACGGAACCTATCTTGATAGATTGACAAGCACACCTCAAGGTGGCGTCATCAGCCCCTTGTTAGCAAATATATTCCTGCATGTAGCATTCGATAAATGGATGGAAAAGAATCATCCCAGAAAACCATTCGAAAGATATGCCGATGACATCATTGTACATTGCAAGACAGAAAAACAAGCTAAATTTGTAATATCAGATATTCGGAGACGTTTTGCAAAATGCAAACTTAGTATTCACCCGATAAAGAGTAAGATTGTAAATTTTAGAGGAGTAACACAAAGTAAATATCCCCGCAGTTTAGATTTTCTTGGTTTCGCATTACGTCCGTACTGGGGCAAAACATCTAAAGGTTACAAGTTAATGATAACCTCATTTATAAGCACACAGTCAGTAAGTAAAGTATTGGATAAATTCAACAAACTGAAAATTCATAAGTGGAGAAAACCCATTGAGAAACTTTCGTTAGAATTAAGGCCAATCATACAAGGTGTAATGAATTATTACTGCAAGTTCTGGACAAGTCATACCCATTTTTTGTGGCTTCAAATAAACGAACGTATTGTTAAATGGGCAAAATGGGAGAAGGGTCTTTTTAAAAAGTCAGCAGTAATATGGCTTCGGAAAAAGTATAAGGAAAATCCTCAACTTTTTCCACATTGGAAATTGGTTCATCCATAATGTTTTATTACATTTGTGATTGAACAGGAAGAGCCGTATGAAGCGAGAGTTTCACGTACGGTTCTGTGAGAACGCAGGGGTGAAATTCCCTTGCGTGACTCGACTGCACAAGCATAAAAAAACAGACTACATTATAAAAAATGAAAAAACATTTACGACAACTCTTTCTTATCTTTTCATTGACATCAATTTCGGTTTTGACTTGGGGACAAAGTTGTTCCTGCATTTCTGGGATTAAAGACAAAGAAAAAGGTGTTGAGATAGTTAGTGGTATTACCAACACTAGTGATTATTATGTTTTACTTGTTCAGAAAATTATGAATTACGAGGACACTACTATATCTCCAAAGTATCGTTTGTTTTTAAATGTTCCAACGAAAGTATTATTTTCTGACAGTAGTTTAAAAACATTCAGTACAATTGAATTAAAGTTACTTGATAACTCTAAATTAATTTTAGACAATGTAGAGTATAAGAATAACCCTTTAGGGGATTACTGTACACTTGGATTTTGGGTTTATGTAACAGAGGAAACTATAAAAACACTTTCTATAAATCCTATTGTGACAATAACCGTAAAAGACATAATATCATCATCATTTACATCAAAACGACAAAAGGAGCAGCAGAAAATATATAATTGTTTGTATATTCGAAAACCGAAATGATAGAATTAAAGCATAAAGAGTATAACCAATGCCAGTTGCCAACAGGCGGTGGCTTTAATTGGCTGGTGACGTTTTTCATTGACAATTTAGGTGGTTGAAAGCAAAGTTTAGTATATTTGTAGAAAGTTAGGTGGGTAGGCACGCCAACTAAAGCCGTACCGCCAAACGTTGACGCCACTTTTATAAAACCACCATAAGTCGTATATTTGTATAAACTAAAAAAAAATCATCATGGCAACATTTATTTTTGGAGAGAACAAAATAAACCATCCGGTACTTGTAAGTTTTGAAATCGGATATAAAAATGTAAGTATTATGCAATCTGCAGGTGTTAGCGAAGATGGGAAAACCCATAATGTGATAGTATTAAATAAAATTGAAGGCGGTGATGCACGAAAAGCTCTAAAACAAGGAATTATAGTAAAAAATGATAACGGAGATTCAATATTAGTAAAATTGAAAACGGTATTTATTATCGAAAAGCTAGAAGTCTTCTATAACGAAGAAAAAATTCATGGTCATGAATTCATATATTTTAAATTAATTTAAGATTTTTCTAAAAAAGTAATATCAAGAATTCATGAGTAAACATGACCATATAGAAACAGCACACGTTCAGCTATTCAGGAAGAATTGCCAGGCATGTTGGAAATGCATAGGTAAGTGCCCGCAAAAAGTAATAGGGAAAGTAGATATCTTTTTTCACAAACACTCGCGTATTAATAATTCAAAAGATTGTACAGGTTGTTTAAAATGTGTAAAGACCTGTGAACATGATGCCATAAGGCCAAAAGATAAACTTTAGACCTAACAAGTAGGAGAGGAGATAAAAAACATTTAATAAACGTGCGTTTCAAAAACATTCTTAATTAACAGTCACCATGGCGATCAAAAAGAAAACTAAATTGCTCTTTACTACTTTGCTTGTGATTTTATTTTTTAAGTTAAACGCACAAATTCCTGGTGAATGGACATGGATGAATGGTGTGAACACTATGAATTTTATGGGCGATTATGGTACAATAGGAGTGGCAAGTGCAACCAATAAGCCACCGGGTGTTTATGAGGCTATTGAATGGACCGACAGCCAAAACAACTTCTGGTTTTATGGCGGGCAGTCTAATGGCTATTGGTTCGATAATCTATGGAAATATAATGTGGCTTCTAATCAATGGACATGGGTGAAAGGCTCCGGTAGTGTAACAGATAAAAAACCGGTCTATGGTGTAAGGGGTGTGGCTTCAATACAGAATACTCCTGGAGAAAGATGTGAAAGTCAGTCATGGGTTGACAACCAGGGTAATTTATGGTTGCTTGGTGGCGTCAGTTACGAAGAGCCGGGTTTTGGCTGCACCTATAATGATTTATGGAAATATACCATCTCTACAAATATGTGGACATGGATGAAAGGCGACACCATCCCTATCTGTGGCTTCGTAGTGGGGCATTATGGCACAAAAGGTATGGAGGATTCTTTAAATAATCCTCTCTCTATGGATGAAAGAGACATCACCTGGACAGATAATAATAATTTATGGATGCTTGACTTCAGAGGGTGTTTGTGGAAATACAGAATCGCAACCAATAACTGGATATGGATGAAGGGTGATACCAATGCTATTGCTGTTTATGGGCAGAAAGGAATGGCTTCGCCTAATAATACCCCCGGAAGTAATAACTATGCATATACCAGATGGAAAGATTCAAATGGTAACTTCTGGCTATTTTATGCAGATAATAGTTATAATTTTAAACATATCTTTAAATATGAGATAAACACTAATATGTGGACCTGGGTCTGGGGAGATACTATAAATAATCTGGTTTCTTATTATGGTGATACGCTTTGTGATTATGAATTTGAATTACATAAAGAAAATGTGATTCCTTTTTCCCGTTTGGAAGCACGGGCTTGCTGGATTGATAAATGCGATAATTTATGGCTGATGGGTGGTATTGGTTGGGACCACTCAACAGATGGTGATTTTAACGACCTTATTTATTTCGACACACATATTCATGAATGGATATGGGCTGGCAACGATACAACACACGATTACAATGCAGTTTATGGGACTATGGGTATTTCATGTCCATTAAACAAGCCTGCGGCAAGGTCAGGAGCTATCCCTTTTAAAGATGCAGGTGGTAACTTATGGCTCTATGGTGGTTTAAAAGCTGTGGGCAGTGATATATATTATGGCGACTTATGGCGATATGCTATGGACAATGGTTGCCCACCATGTAATACCCCTTATCATGCCGGTATTGCAGAGAATGAATTAACCACTGTCAAGGTTTTCACTTACCCCAACCCTTTCTCCACTCAGACAGTTTTACAGACTGACGGGTATTTTAAGAATGCTGTATTGACACTTTATAACTCATTAGGACAACAGGTAAGACAGATAAATAATATCTCAGGACATACATTCACTTTGAATCGTGACAACTTACCGCAAGGGGTTTACTTTTTGCAACTGATACAAGACAATAAAACTCTCACGACAGATAATCTTATTATCATTGACAACCGGTAAGGCTACTATCTCCTGACCAACAGAACCACACTTTCTACGTGTTCTGTATGCGGGAACATATCTACTGCCTGTACTTTAGCCACTTCATATTTTTCAGAGAGTAAAGCTATATCTCTGGCTTGAGTAGAAGGATTGCAACTGACATAAACAATTTTAGCCGGCTCTATATGTAACAATTGCTCAACAACTTTCTGATGCATGCCCGAACGGGGAGGGTCTGTTATCACAACATCAGGTTTGCCATGGGTTTCAATGAACTCATTGTCAAGAATTTTTTCCATAATACCAGACACGAAAAAAGTGTTTTCCTGATTGTTGAACGCACTGTTCTCTTTAGCATTCTCTATGGCTTGTTCAATGTTATCTATGCCAATAATTTTCTTTGTCGAAGGGGATAAAAATATGGCAATGGTACCTGTACCTGTATAAAGGTCGTAAACCGTTTCATTGCCCGTTAATGAAGCCATCTTCTTCACAACATTGTATAAAATGTGTGCTTGTTTGGCATTAGTTTGAAAAAATGACTTGGGACCAATCTTGAAAATCAACTCATCCATTTTTTCAATCAGATGGTCTTTACCCTTATATAATAATACATCAAGATCGCTTATTGTGTCATTTCTTTTAGTGTTGACAACATACATCAGTGAGGTGATCTCAGGAAACTGAGCAGCCACATGATGTAAAAGGGCATTTATCTTGTCTTCGTCGTTGGAGTGAAAAACAATGATCACCATCAGCTCATTTTGCGTGGAAATGCGTATGATAATGTTTCTCAGGAGACCTGTTTGCTCTTTAAGGTCGAAGAAAGTATATCCATTTCCGATGGCAAATTCCTTTATAGCCAACCTGATTTTATTTGATGGATGGGGTTGTAAAAAACATTCATCAATATTTAACACCTTGCTGAACATACCTGGGATATGAAAGCCTAGACCGTTCATGTTTACAGGAACTGATGGGTCTGCATTAAATTCGGCTTTTGTAAGCCATCTTTTATTGGTAAAAGTATATTCGAGTTTATTGCGATAGAAATATATGTTTTCAGAAGGGATAATATCTTCAATAGAATTGATAGGCGTTTTGCCTATGCGTGTGAGATTGTCTATAACTTGTTTTTGTTTATATCTGAGTTGCTCAGTGTAATCCAGGTTTTGCCATTTGCAGCCACCGCAAATTCCAAAATGAGAGCACCTGGCATCAGTTTTTTGGGCAGAATGTTTCAGATAATTGATAACGTTACCTTCATAGTACCTTCTTTTCACGCTGGTGATAATGATGTCAACAACATCTCCGGGTACAGCTTCATTAACAAAAATAACAATATTGTCTATTTTCCCTACAGCTTTTCCTCCACTGGCTATATCAACAATTTCTACATTTTTGAAGATATCTCCTCTTTTAAGTTTTTGCATATTTTAATGTTAAAGATATGAAAATAATTAAAGTTGAATACCGACTACTGAATACTGTCCTTGCCTGAATTTAGTTGACCTTTTTTTTGAAAGCGTACACTCAATATTTTGACCATCGGGTAATGCGAACTTGAGGTCCTTTCTTCGGCAAAATTTTTAGAACT
>Ga0114951_10000855_pt1 | contig 40301 bp, 30 predicted proteins | sample AM7aDNAmetaG_FD_88677 | JGI IMG/M metagenome (GOLD analysis project Ga0114951, IMG submission 88677) | Freshwater microbial communities from Finland to study Microbial Dark Matter (Phase II) - AM7a DNA metaG | ecosystem: Environmental > Aquatic > Freshwater > Lake | place: Finland: Lake Alinen... | reverse complement strand
TCAGTCATGGGCGGTCTCCTGCAAGCCGCGTCCTGCGGCCAGGGGCGGTGCGCCCACGGGCAGCGCGCCGGCATCGGGCCGGCCCGCGCTCCGCGGCAGGGCATCCGGCCACTCCTTCGGCAGCGCGACGCCGGTTCCCGCGGCTGCGCCGTCCGCGCCGATCCGGTAATCATTCAGCGCTGCGGGGTCGGGGGAAAATGCCGAGAACTTGGGGTCGCCAGCGCGCGCGTTTGCCTCCCATCCGGCGGGATATCGCGCGCGGGTCGCAGCGAAGAACTCGGAGGCGCGGTAAGCCTCCAGCGCCGCCGCCGCGCGCTGGGGATTGCGCACGTCCCAATGCGCGTTGCCGTCGAGTTGCACATCCTCGTCGAGGTGCGGCAGCGTCTCCGCTCGCGGCGGCACCATTCCTTCGAGGTGGACGAAGATATTGTTGAACACGCGGCGCGGGGCTGCGCTTTCGGTGAGTGCCAGAGTCGCCTGCGCGTACGAGCGATCCAGATCTTGTGTGGACGCGTGGCTGACGCGGGGGTTCAGCGTGGAAAGGAAAGTGTTCTGGTAGATGTACAGTCCGCCGAAGCGCACTCGCCCTCCGTGTCGTACGAGGGGGGGCAGGTGTAGCAGGCGGTAGTGTGAAAGGGGGGTTGCCCATCGCATGTCCACCACGTTGCGGTAGATGTACACCGGCCCGCCCGGTTCGCTCATCCCGCCGAAGCCGAACGCCATTCCGCATTGGACGAAATGGTTGGAGTGGACGTGCACATCATCCATCGCCTGTGGCGTGAGGGGGGTGAGGTAGAGCGCGTCGTCGAAGATGCGCTCCAGCCGGTTGTGATGGAACCGAATGCCCCACCCGCCGAGGTGGTTGCCGTCGTGGGAATCGGTGAAGTCGCTCCAGGCGATCTCCCAATTCCGGTTCGTCGGCCAGCCGTAATCCACCTGCTCTTCCGTGCGCCCTTCGATGGCCAGCGTCACGTGAGTATTGAGCCGCGCCAACTCGCGCGCCAACGACGTCGTTGGCGTCGTTTGCCCCGCGGATATGCGCAATGAGCCGACGCTGTGGGGACTCCAGGGGGGGATGCTGCCGTGGATCGCACTGTGCAGGAACTTCACCGGCCCCGACGAGCGGGACCGCAGCCCGTATGTCCCGGCGTAGATGGTGACGTTGTCAAAAGTGACATTCTCGCACCCATGCAGCACGACGCTGTTCTCGCCCGCGCCGCGGATGACCAGGTCCTGCAATACAATATGGCGCGCGCCATCGAGGAAGAGCGGGACCGACCGGTACGGCGCGATCACCATCGGCATTCGCCGCGCATCGCGTTCGCCCGCGTAGTCCGCCATCCCGGGGTGATTGAAGTTGTAATGCGTATGGGAGAGCCGCGCGTAGAGGTAGCCCGTCTCCTCGTCATACCAGACCCCCGGCCCCAGGTAGACCGGCGATGGAAAGCGCTTGCCCGGTTCGTATTCAAGGAGCGTGCGTTCTCGTTCCGCAATGTCTTCGCGATGGTAGTACGCCAGCATTCCCACCATCGAGTCGCCGAGCGACCCCAGCAGATACCGCGCATTCGGATAGGCGTTGACGGAACGGTAGCAATCCGGCGCCATCTGCTCCGCAGGCGCCCAGGCGCGTTCGGGGGTCTCGAAGAACTCCCTCAACCCGCCGTCGATAACGGCCAATTCGCCCGGGTGGCTGCGGAGGGTGATGGGGGCGTCCTCGCGCGCGGCGCGGGCGATATACACCTGCTCGTAGTATGTCCCACCGCGCAAGTAGAGAGTTCCCCCCGGCGGCGTGCGCTCCACTCCCGTTCCGACGCTGCGCCACGGCGCTTCGAGCGTGCCGGGGTTGCCGTCATTGCCGCGGAGCGGATCGGAGTAGCGCGCCGGTCCTGCCGTCGGCGGACGGGATGAGACCCTTGGTAGCGGCCGGATAGGCGGATGGCTCAGCATGCAATCCTTTCCATTGTGGCGCTCAACATACAGTAAGAAGGCGGACGCCCGGTGTCAACGCCCGGACGTCCGCCTTGCTTTCATGCACTCACACTTGAGCTCGGAAACGTCGCGTTAGTTCGGTGCGCCCGGATAACGGACCGCGCCGACGTCGATTCCGGCGCCAACGTCAAACATGTGCCAAACCGCGCGCGCGCTGTATGCCTGGTCCGTGACGCCGCCATTGTCGTTGTTCGAAGCAACGGCGGTACTTACGTCCATGCAGGCGATGTTCTGGTACGCGCTGGCAGCTGCTCCGGCCTGCTGATACCAATAGATCAGCCGTTGCTGGGGGTCGCCCGACCAGACGCTATGCCCATCGCCGAAAAGGACGTTGTATCCGTCCCGGTGGGCATACTGGCCGTAGCCGTACGGATTCGGCGCCAGGCCGGGATCCCTTGCGCCGGAACCGTCGTCGTACGTGGACCAGTAGTAGGGGATCGAGGATTGCTTATCGCAAGAGAACGTATCGCTGACGACCGCGCGTCCGCCAAGCTGCTTGTCCGTCTTGAACATGGGCGTCCGGCGCTGCTTGAGCGTTAGTGCGGGAGTCGTGTAACAAACAGGGGCGGTTCCCTCCGTCGATTCATAGGTGTGGTGCGGCGTCAACTGGTAATTGTAATGTCCCATGATCCGCAGCAGGTGCACTACTCCGAGCGCGCCGGTATAGCCGCTGTACATCGTGGCCGGGGCCCAGTTGCCGTACTTCATCGTGTTAGCATCGAATCCGCCTGCTTTCTGCCAATCCAGCACGTTGCAACCGCGCGCGATCGGCAAGCCGCCATCATTGGGCATCCCGGTAGCGGAAGGACAGTAGAAGGACCTGGCATCGGGCAGATAACCGCCGATCAGGAGGAACCCAAGCCCATAGGGGCCGGCTCGCAAGTCGCCCGCCGCCTTCGTCTGATCGAAGGCAACGCCGACGGCCAGGCAGCGCATCCGCCCGTTATTGCGTATGTCGCCCGGGGAGTACGTTGTGTCAACAACCGAAGCAATCGCATAGTCCGTATAAATGCTTTGCTTCTTCAGCCCATCGGTGTAAAGACCACCCTCCTGATCGCCGGGATAGGCGCCGGCACCGACCTTGAGGTAGCTGCTGGAATACGCCGTGCCGGCGTCGTCAGCAAGAAAGTGTCCGGTTGTGCCCGCGACCGTCGCCGCGGCCGAGGCCCCATAGCCGCAGAAACTGGGGTAGTAGCCGCTGTAATCGCCAGTGTAGCTGGCGAACCCCTTGGCCATCTGGTTCAGATTATTCGTGCAGGCGGAGCGGCGGGCCTTTTCGCGGGCCGCAGCCAATGCGGGCAGAAGCATTCCCGCGAGGATGGCTATGATCGCGATCACGACAAGCAACTCGATCAGCGTAAAGGCGCACATCTGACTCAGGCGCGACACAAAACGTGACATGGCCAGTCTCCCTTCCCTCAAAGAACGGTAGCCCCGGAAACTTCCACCGACCGGCCACGACCGCCGTGGCGCGGCAGCACATCACATCCCGCCGAACAGACGCGTGCATACGCTTGCACGACGTACTGTTTGGATGATAGCTGTAGCTCACCACAAAGTCAAGGGTAAATTATGTATTATGCGAATAAAACTTGACAAAACTGGGGTCTAAGTGTATAGTTGCTCCATGTAAGCGCTTTCGTCTGACCGTGAATGCCATTAGCAGATAGGCGTAAAATGTCCAAGGTATCAATCAGTGATATTGCGCGTTTGGCTGGCACTTCTTCGGCCACCGTTAGCCGTGTGCTTTCCGGGCGCACCTATGTGAGCCCTGGCATTGCCGAGCGGGTGCGCGAAGTCGTTCGAAAGAACGGCTTCGTCATGAATTCCTCAGCGAGCGTTCTGGCACGCCGCCGCTCCCCTCGCGAGGGGCTGGTTCACCGTGCCATTGCACTGATCTTCTGCGGACTTAAACCGGCGCATCTGGCCGACGTGAACACTTTGCTGCGCCCCGACCTGCAAGCGGGAATTCAGGAGGCTGCCGCTGAGCGCGACCTCGCCGTGAGCACCTGGTTCCTTCGGCAGGACCAGGTCGCCGCGGGTTCTTTCCCTGCCGCCATTTCGCGCAACCAGTTCGACGGCATCCTTCTGAAGCCCGCCGCAGGGCAGAACGCCGACATTTTCGGCAAGATTGCCCCTTGCATCATTCTTGGGGCTCGCCAGCAGGTCGCGTGCCGCTTCCCCGTCGTCGAAGTGGACAACGATCTGGGGATCGACGCGCTGGTCGAACATCTCTACGGCCTGGGCCATCGACACATTGAATTCCTTACCCGGCGCGGGCCTCACGTCCCGTTCCAGGAGCGGGCGGCGCGCTTCATGGTGCGGGTGGAGCAACTGGGGCTGAAAGGATGTGTTGTTGCGGAGGAGACGGAAAGCTATGAGTCGTACGCGCAGGAATTCATCCGCCGTCCGGTGGGGGAGCGTCCGACGGCGATCATCGGCGCCAGCGACCTGCGCGCAGTGCGAGCGATCCACGATTTGTTCAACCAGCAGGTGCGAATCCCGCTCGACGTCTCCGTGGCGGGCTTCGATGGTTCTGACGCGGGAATGGCCGTGCATCCCCCATTGACGACTTGGGCGCCGAACTGGGCCGAGGTCGGCCGCCAGGGGGTGCGTGTGCTGTTCGATCGCATGGTGGGGAAGGATGTCCCCACGCGCACCTTGATCGGAGGCGAATTGATCGTGCGCACCTCCACGGCGAGTTCACCCGGCGCGGGGCTTGATCCCAATTCGTCACCCATCCAAATCGAGTCAACTTGAGGGGCTTAATCGCATGAACAACGCGCGCGCCGCCCGTCATCGTGAATTCTATTATCAGCACCTCATGGCAATGCTGCCGCAGGGGGTGCGCTGGTTCTGGCCTGATGCTCCTTTTTACACCGGCTACGAGCACCCCATCCTGTTTGACTGGGACCAATACTTCGAGGGGATCATCCTGGTGTACGCGGGGTATCCCTGCGATTACATCAAGAACGGGGTGAAGCTCTTTCTGCGGTTGCAGGAGAAGGATGGATTCATTCCGCGCTTCGCGATAGCAACGGTGGGGGAACGCCGCCGCGCGCGTGACATGGTGAAGCCGTTCCTCACCCAAAGCGTCCTGCTGGCTTATCATCAGGAGAAGTCCCTGGCTTGGTTGAAGGAAGAGGATCTTTACGAACGGCTCGCCAAGTACTTGGACTGCTGGTATCACCGCTTCGACGTGCGGGGCGGAGGACTGAGCGTCTGGATGGACGCCGGTCACACCGGCATGGACAACCAGCATGAGCGCGCCGGCGGGCGGGGGCGTCCCGAGAATGTGTGTGAGGGAGTGGACCTGAACGCGTACCTCGTGCGCGAGGCGAGGGCCATGTCCATCCTGGCCCAATTGCTTGGCAAGGAACAGGACCGGCGGCGGTTCGAGGAGTGGGCCGAACAGCGCGCGCGGACAATTCGGGAGGCATGCTGGGACGAGGCGGAGGGACTCTTTTACGACTATCATGCCGTTGAGAAGCGGCCCATCCGCGTCAAACATGTGGGGGCGTTCGCCACCCTGTGGGCGGGCGTGGCCACGCCGCGGCAGGCCCAGCGGCTCGTCAAAGAGCATCTTCTGAACGAGAAGGAATTTCAGCGCCCCTGGCCGATTCCGGCCCTTGCGGCCTCGGAGCTGGGCTACGTGGAAGGGTTCCTGCCCACCGACAGCACCGGCTGTTGCTCCTGGCGCGCTCACACATGGATGCCGACCAACTATTACACCTTCCAGGGGCTGCGGCGGTACGGTTTCTCGGCTGAGGCGCTCCAATTGGCGGAGAAGAGCTTCGATCTCTTCCTCTTCGCGCCGTTCAGCGAGTATTACGCAACGGAAAGCGGCATCGGCACGGGGCGCAAACCGTTCCGCGGCTGGACGGCGCTGGCGCTCTTCATGGAGAACGAGCATGACCTTGGCGTCGACCCGACTGAGCTTCTATCGGAGAATGGCGCGGGGCAGGTCGTTCGCAGGCACTATGTCGAGGAGTACCGATGACCGTGAAAGACGTTGCCTGCGCTGGAAACTCATCCGCCATCAACCACTCAGAATCAGACCCCGATAATTACCGGCTGGCGATGGAGTTCGTTCGGGGAGCCTCAAGCCGCCATGTCCTCTGGCACTTCGGCGGGTTCGCGGCGGCATCGTTCCGACGGGTCCTCGGCCCGGAGCCGCGCTTCGAGGAACGCGTGAAGCTGGACCTCGATATGGGGGGAATCTTTCCCTGGTACTCGGTGAAGCCAATACGGGAGACGTTGGAAGGAGTTGACGAGCGGAACTGGACCGATGGTGGCGAAGATTACCTCGAATGGTCCTGCAAGCAGGGTCGCCTTACGGAGCGCCGCCGCGCCGGGCAGACCATGAAGTTTCGCGTGACGACGGTGGAAGAGTTGCGCACCTTCCTCGCAATCTGCCGCAAGACGAAACTCGCCGCTGACCCGGAGGCTTATGGCCGCGCGCGCGATATCGCCGATGGCAAGCTCTACGGCATGCCGCGCCAACCGCTGGCGCTCATGGCGGAAGTGTCTCCCGTCCAGACGCTCATTCAGAGGATCACCGGTGTGGACGGCTTCTACTACCTCCTGGCCGACGACTCTCAACTCATGGCGGAGACGATCGCGGCCATGCAGGAACTCCAGAGGCAGCGCTACGACATGCTGGCGCAGTTCGACGGTGACCTCTATTATCAGGCCGAGAACACCTCCACCACGATGATCTCTCCGAAGTACTATGAGCGCTATTCCCTGGCCCACATCCGGGAATTTGCCGAGCGTGCGCATGGGCGCAAGAAGCGCGCAATGGTTCACATGTGCGGACTGCTCAAGGGGTTGCTTCCGCTGATCCGGCAAACGGGGATGGACGGCATTCACTCCCTCACCCCGCCGCCGGTGGGAGACGTGTCCCTGGGCGATGCGTACGAGGTCTTCCCTCCGGACTTCTCCATCCTCCACCGATTCAACACCGTGCATTGGCTGCACAAGAGCATGGAAGACATCCTGCGGGAATTGCAGCGCGTCGCTCCACAGAACTTGATCGCCAAACACCCGGTTATACTCTGGATCACCGGCGACTCAGTTGCCGATATTCCTCCGGAGAATTTCCACAATCTGAAGGCCGCGCTGCTGGAATTTCGGCGCGACTGTGCGCAGTAGCAGGAGGACCTTCAGCAACAGGCCGTGCGCGTCGAAGTGACCCAGTTCGGCGTCGGGACCGCGTGGTTCGACGATCTCCAAATCCAGGAAGTCACCGAAAGGACCCAGGGATGAAGAAAAGGCTTATCCTGATCGCCCTCTTTCTCGGACTATTCGCGGTTGTGCGCGCCGACGAGAAACCCGACCCCGCGGAGACGTTCCGCAATCTCACTGTTTCCGTTCCGAAATTGAAAGTCGCCCCGAAGATTGATGGCAAGGTAGATCCCGAGGAATGGAAGGACGCGGCCATGGCGCCGCGCTTCGTGGTCCTGGACGACGGCAATGGCAACGACCGGCTGACTCTCGAACAGAAGAAAATATACTGGGGCTACACGGATGACGCATTCTACATGGCCTTCCAAATTCAGCGGCCTGATGGCTTGCCGCCTGCCGCCTCGCTGACTCAGCGGGACGCCTCCTTCTGGCATGTGGATGACGATATTGAGTTCCATCTGAACAATATCCCCTCTCGCAATGATCGGCCGGTTGCCTGGTGCCGGGACTATTACTTCTGCTGGAACGCGCTGGGGACCCAGTTTGATCGCCTCGGGTATATCAACGGTCGTGCGACGGGGGACAAGACGTGGAACCCGGATTGGCAGATTTCCTGCCGCGTAGTCCCCGGCTACGGCTGGGAAGGGGAGGCGCGCTGGCCGTTCAGTATCTTCGCAAGCAACAACGTGCCGGTGCCCAAGTCGGGCGATATCTGGTATTGCGATGTGGTGGAGAACACGGCCACACCCAGTGCCTACCTGGCCGCGACCGCCTTTTCAACCCAGTGGAGCTCCCAGCGGGACTTCCAAAGCCTGATCTTCCGGGACGCCAACGAGGTCTTTGCGCGGGTCCTCGACGTGGGATGCATGCGCGAGGAGAGCAAGCAGGGGATCAAGCTGGAAGTGGTCAACCCGGGGACGGCGGCGCAGAAGGTGAATGTGGTCGTCAAACTCTACAAACAGAAGTCGGATGCGGCGACCAGGATCAGCTACTTGCGGGCGTTCGACCAGTCGCGGGACAGGCCGGAAGACCTCGCCGGTCGCGGCAAGGCGCCGCTCTTCTTGTCGGATGACAAGGTGGCGGAAAGCATCCTGACGGAGAACTACGACCTGAAGAAGGAGTTCAAGCAGGAATTGTCACTGGCGGGGAACGAACGCAAGCTTGTGGACATGGCCCCTGCGTCCGAACCGGGGACCTATGTGGTGATGTATGACGTTTCGCAGGGAGCCGACCCCAAGAGTCGAAAGATCATCGCCGGGGCGGCGCTGCCATTCGTGGTCCCGAAAATCATCGACGTCAAGACGACCAGTTACGTGCTGACGGACCAGAGCGTTCAGGTGCGGGCAGACCTGGAGTACATTCCGGGCTGGAAGGGGCAGGGGACAGTCCAGGCCCAGGTGAAAGAGGCGGGAGCGGCCGGAAAGACCGTCTTTGACAAGACATGGAACGAGAAGAAGTTCGACAATTTGCTGAAGTTTGACGTGGGCGTGACGGGGTGGACGCCGGGCGACTATCGCCTGCAGATCGTCACGCGCGATGTGACCGGAAAGGAATTAGCACAGCGGACCGTGCCGATCCAGATTCCTGCGATCCCCCAGTGGTTCACCGAGAAGGTGGGGCTGACGCCGGTGATTCCCGAGCCATACAAGCCGATCAAGGTCGATCAAACGGGAGGCAGCCAGAAATTGAGCTTCCTGATGGGCGAGTATGACATGAAGGACTCGGTCTTTGCCGACCATGTTCGCGTGCAGTCGATCCACGAAGCGGAACGGAAAGACCTGCTGCGCGGCCCGATCCAGTTGAAGGCCAGGATCAATGGCCAAGAGATGGTCCTGGGCGGGGGAGTGAAGGTCCAAAAGGCGGCTCCCGAGGCGGTGGAGTGCAATGCGACTAGCCAGACCGCGGGGTTGGCGGTCTCCATGACCGGCGCATTCGAGTTCGACGGGATGGAGAAAGTGACGCTGAAGGTGGGGCCTGCCCAGACCGGTGGGGTGTCGGTGGAAGGGCTGTGGCTGGAAATTCCCATGAGCAAGGAGTATTCCGAGCTGATCTTCGGCTTTGGGGAGTTGACCGGCGGCCCGGTAAGTATGAATCAGGGAATGGCTCCCTGGACGATTCCGGAGGGTGGGATCAAAGTGCCTTTCCGCACGATCCTTTCCGTGGGGAACGAGGAGCGCCGGATGGTCTGGTTCGCCGAGAACTTCAAGGGATGGAAGCTCGACGGGCAGGGCGCCAAGGAGTGCATCGAACTATCGAAGAATGCGGAAGGCGCGGCCACGCTAAAGGTCAATCTTATCAAGGTGGCTGGCGGGTTCAAACTGGAGAAAGAACGGGAGATTATCTTCGGGCTGATGTTCACCCCGGCCAGGAGCCTCTATCCCAAACCCATCCATCACGGTGCGCCGGGCAAGGGGGATGCTATTGTGGTGGACGCCAAGGAGTGCGATGAGACCTCCGCGGAACACTGGTACTTCTATTCCTACATGAAGACTACGCCGCCGGTCGGCCCGCAGGATTTCCAGGGATGGCCGGAGTTCAAGGAAGAGAACACGTTCCCGAGTGCGATCAAGACCCGGGACCTGGCACATAGCGCCGGGGTGAAGGTACTGCCGTACACGGGATGGTTCCTCCATCGGAAGGCGGCGGTCTATCCGATGTTCGGCGGAGAGATGGTGTCCGGCCCTCTCGTGGATGGCGGGTGCGGCGCGGATGTTTGCTGCTGGAACACGCCGGTGCAAGACGTATTTGTGTCGCTCCTGAAGGATAGAATTCTCGATGCGAAGATTGACGGGTTCCGCTTTGATGCGGGGTATGTGGACGTGTTCCCCTGTAACAACCTGAAACATCACGGCTACGGCTCCACGTGCGGCTGGATTGACGACGATGGCAACCTGCAGAGTTCGGTGCCGATCTTTGCCGCGCGGAAAGTGGCGGAGCGGACGTTCCGTATCTTCCACGGGGGAGTCCGCGATGACGGGCTTTGCACGGAGGGGCGCGTCCCCGCCAAGATTCCTCCGGTCTGGTCCTTCTTTGATGCGGGCCTGACTTCGGAAGGAATGGACACGAAGATCAAGACGATGAAGGACCTTCCCCTGGAGTATTACCGGGCGAACCAGATGGGGGACGCTTATGGCATGCCCCTGGTCTATATGCCCAAGTGCGAGTGGACGGGGGTCAACAGCCGGCTGGGCATCTCCTTCATTCATAACAATCCGCCGCGGGGCGGCGGAGGAATGGTGGGGTGGGAAGTCTCCTATAGCCGGTCGGCCATGGCCGTGGTGGGGCTGTGGAAACTGGTGGGGCATTGGGCGAACTGGCCGGATCCGAAGACGGAGTTCTGGGGGTATTGGAAGAATGCGAAGTACCTGGAGAGCAGCGATCCGGACCTTAAGGCCAGCTTCTACGTGCGACGCGGGGAGCGGGTTCTGCTTGGAGTGATGAACCTGGCGCGCAAGCCGATGGATGGGAGCGTCAAGATGAAACTGGCCGACCTGGGCTTCACGCAGGCATACGCCCAGGATGCATTCACGGGAGAGGATTTGCCGCTGAACCAGGGAGAGCTGAAGCTGGACTTCCTGCCGGAGGGATACCGCCTGGTCAAGATCACGTCGGCGAAGCCCGCCGACGGGCTTCCTCAGAAGATCGGGGAGAACCTGCTGCCGGAAGCGGACCCGGCCAAGTGGCCGGCGACCGGCCTGCCGCCGGGCTGGAGCGGAACGGTGCGGGTGGAGAATGGGAATCTGGTGCTGATCCCCGGAGCGACGCTGGGCAAAGGACTTACTTTGGACAAGGAGAAGCGCTATGTCCTGGAGATGGAGGCCCGCGTAGAGTGTGACGACGGGGTCTATCTCGGGGAGTCCCCGCTGTCGGACGGGTTCTTCGTGACGCTGCAGGGCGCGCGTCGCTGGTCGCGCAGTATGGGCAGTCAGATGTTGCCGGGCAAGTACGAGACGCTGCGGTTGATCGTCGACCAACCAACGGGCGCCGCCGGCGTAAGCATGACGCTTAACGGGAAAGGTAAAGTGCTGATTCGCAAGATCGGTCTTTATGCCATCCAGCCCTATACCAAACCGTACGAGAGGGAGTAATCCAACCATGAGAGCATCGACCGGCGGCTTATTGGCAATTGTAACAGCGGTATCATTGGGGACAGCGCTCCCGGCGTATGGCGGAACAGGAGCGCCCGGCCCGGACACCAAGGGGGCGGCATCCGCTCCGGCAGCGCCGGCCGTCGGCCAGAAGACTCCCGCGCCTGCGGTCGCGCCCGCCAAAGAAGCGCCTCCTCCCGGCAAGAAGGCCCCAGCGACGCGGCAATTCGCCAACTTGGCGTATCCAGGCCTGGGCAATATCCAGTTTGACGAAGGCACCCTGGAGATGTGGGTGATCAGCGACCTGGATTTCGATAACAAGAGCGCGGGGGGTACGGTGTTCGATATCCGCTTTCTGGACGGCTCCGCTGATCATTACGGGATGGTCTATCTCTCTCACCACTTCGCCTTCGTCGGCTGGGTGAAGCCGAGACAGCAGAATTACGTCTGGACGGAGCCGCTGAACTGGAAAATGAAGGAAGCGCACCACATCGCCCTGACTTGGAAAGGGCGCAGCCGGAGCTTCTACATCGACGGTCGCATTCCCCCACCCAATACGGTTCCCGGCGATTCGCTCCAGGGGCCCGGGCGGCCCGACACGTCGGAGAATGTCGTCGTAGAGGATTGGCTGCACGGAGATATCACGGTAACCCAACTCTGTCTTGGTTTGAGCTACACGCCACTGACGGTTGACGAAATACGGATATCGTCGATTGCCCGGTCGGTCGAGGAAATTCACCAGCAGATAGCGGCGGGGCCGGTGGCTGATGTTTACACGCTGCTTCTCGACCATTGCGATGGGGGGCCGGCCGAAGTGATTTCCGGCTTGTCCGGCGAGAAGGGCGGGACGCTGAGCGGCGCGTACAGGATCGTCGATACCCCACACGGGAAAGGAATTGCGTTATGGTCGGAAATCGCCAAGTGAACCAGAAGGAGATCGTTCACCTCCTGTTCATCTTCTCCTTGCTGGTAATGGGGGGCACGTCGGCGCTTCTCGCGGGTGATCCCAAGAATCTGGACCGGTATAACTTGATTTCTGCGCCGAAAGTCGCCGTCGCCCCCAAGATGGATGGCGTCGTGGACAAGCGGGAATGGTATGGGGCCTCCACGCTGCCACGGTTGCTCCTGGCGGACACGGGAATTGCCGCGGAGATGCGCACGCGAGTCTATCTGTGCCACGATGCCAACGCGCTTTACGTGGCTTTCCAGGTCGACCGTCCCGACAACGCGCTGGTCCCGAGAGCGGAGGACGTTTTCAGAATGTCCTTCGACCCCGCCCACGCGCACAAGGCGGCCATTGTGCTCAGCGGCAATGCGGAGTCGAAGACCGAGGCACCCGCCGGCTTCCAGTGGCAATTCAAGGCGCGGCTCACCGATTTCGGCTGGGAGGGGGAGGCGGCGATTCCGTTTCAGTCCCTGGGGTGCAAAGAGCCCGCCGATGGTGAAATTTGGGGAGCCGATTTTGTTAATCACCAAGTCAGTCCGGTGGAACAGGATTCGGGCTATTCCGTGATCGGCAAAAAGGGCAATCCAGCGGCGGAATTCAGCCATATCGTCTTCACGAAGAACGCGCCGCCGGTGCGGTTCGACGAAATAGGACCCTATTCCAGCGCCGCCGGGGCGGGCGGAGGAGCGATGCTGGAAATGGTCAACTTCGGCGATCAACCTGCGCCGGTCGGGATATCGCTGGAATCGTTGAAGCGCAAGCCCGGTATGAAGGGGAGTTACCTGGGCAATATCGTCAGCGGGCAGACCAACGAAGCTGGGAGCGATATCGTACTGGCGACTTTGGAAGAACTGATCAAAGCGGAGTCGGCGAAGTATGTGCCGGTGCCCGAAGCGAGCAAGGCCGGGCCGGCTTCGCTGCCGCCCCACCGCTCCATTCAATGGCGTGCCGCGGCCAATGGGACGGGGGACTACCTGCTCAAGTACCGTGTGACGCAAGGGGCGCAAGTCCTCGCGGGAGGGGTATGCCCGTTTGTCCTGGTGCCTCCGGTCCAGATGACGCTGACGCCGTACTACCTGTCGCCGGGGGTAGTGTCACTCAAAGTGGACCTCGATAAGATGAAGGAATGGGTCAAGGGGGCCAAGGCGCGCTTCACGATTGTGAAGAAGGCAGGGGACAAGGAACTGGCGCGGGTGGACCGGACATGCGCGGGAGAACGCGAACTGACGGTTGCACTCCCCACGCGAGACCTGCCGGCGGGGGGCTACCTGGCCGTGCTGGAGTTGTTCGGCGCGGATGGCAAGTCGTTCGGCTCGCTGAATACCGGTTTCCAGAAACCGCCCAACCCGGTCTGGTTCGATAAGCCGGTCGGGCTTGCGCCGGTCATCCCGTATCCCTGGAAGCCGATCCGGATGGAGGGACAGCGGATTTCCTTCCTGATGGCCGACTATCAATTGGAGGGAGTCGGTTTCCCCGCGCAGGTCAACGTCCGGAACATCTTCCAGGAGAAGCGCGACCCTATTCTGGGAGCACCGATTGCCTTGACCGGCTCGATTAACGGAAAGCCTATCGCCTGGAGCGCAGGTGCGGCCCGGGTAGTAAAGCAGGGGGACGACCTGGTCGAACTGGCGGGCGAGGCGGCGTGCGAAGGGCTGGCGATCCGGGTGCGGACGGAGTTCGAGTATGACGGCATGGCCAAGGTGACGCTGACGCTGGCGCCGGAGAAGGATCATAAGCCCGCCATCGACCGCTTGAGCCTGGAGTTCCCCGTCAAGAAGGAGTTTGCGGCGCTCTATTGCCGCGCCCCCGCCTTGATGGAGTTCGGGAATTTCATGATGGCTGGAGCAGTGCCCAAAGAAGGGCTGAAGCATCCCTTTGTCTACAGCGTCTGGCTGGGAGACGAGGAACGCGGGTTCCGGTGGTTCTCAGAGAACATGAAGGGGTGGCGCTTGGGGGAGAAGTTTCGCGCGGAAGCGATCGAGGTGATTCCGTCGGGGGCCAACACCCTCCTGCGAGTCAACATGATTCGTGAGGAGAAGCCGTTCGTGCTGGACAAGGAACGCGAGATAGTTTTCGGCTATATGAATACGCCCACCCGGACAGCGGTTCCCCGGCTGTTCCATCATGGCTATGTCAGCAACACGTATAAAGTCGATCTCCCTGCCGCAGAAGGATGTTTCGAGAACAGTACGGAGCCATGGTATTTCAGTTGGACGCTGCCGGACAATTCGGCCCAGAACTGGGGCTGGCCGGTGCTTCCTCCCTTGCCGAAAGGGGCCGTTGCGACTGAGGGGCTTTCCACTCTGAGCGAAGCGCAGAATATTACGGCGATGCTGCAAAAATACGGGCGTCGCGTGGCGCCGTATTCCGGCTGGCATCTGCCGATGAGTTCGCAGGAATACAAGCAATACGGCGATGAGTTGACGACCACGCCGGAAGGGGGCGTCGGATGCGGCAGCGTCATGGGGTGCTGGAATACGGCGGTGCAGGATGCCTTTACCGGCCTGATGAGCGACCGCATCAACGATCTCCACATCGACGGGTTCCGCATGGATGCCGGATTCTCGGCGGAGCGATGCATTAATCCGCTTCACAGCGGGTATGGCTCGATTTGCGGCTGGTACGATGACGACGGGAAACTGCAACCCAGCCGGCCGCTTTTTGCCACCCGCAAGGCGGCTCAGCGAATGTACCGCCTCTTCCATGACGGCCAGCGGAAGGATGAGGACTGCGATTGCCAGCATCATATTCATCAGGGCAATCGCTACGACTTCATTCTCGACCACATGGATGGCGTGCACAGTTCCGAGGGGCAGGAGATCAAAATCAGCACCGCCAAGGAACTGTCGCTGGAATTCTACCGCGCCTGTAACATGGGGGACGCCCACGGCTGGCAAGTGATCTATTTTCCGAAGACCGACGCGTTGGGCATGGACTTCCGCTACGGGTTGGCGCTCTTGCACGACATGCAGCCGCGCGGCAGCACGGGGTTGTTCAAGAACCTCGACCGTTCTTACAGCCGCTGCACGGAGGATGTAACCCCCATCTGGGCGGCGCAGGAGTGGATCGGCTCCCCGTTCCAGCAGGGGACGGAGATCTGGGGGTATTGGAAGAACGCGGCGTACTTGAACACCGGAAGCCCGGACGTGAAAGGCACCTTCTATGTTCAGCGCGGCAAGAAACTGCTTCTGGCCTTGCTGACGCAGGAGCGGAGGCCCATTGCGACCGACGTGCGCCTCGACTTCAAGGCCCTCGGGTTTGACGGGAAGGTCTATGGGTACGACTCGATTGCGCGGACGGAGATCAAAGTGGAGGGGGACAAGTTCCCTGTGACCCTGACGCCCGAGGGCTTCCGCATGATCATGTTCTCCGCGAAGCCGTTCGACGCCTTTGTGCCGGAACCGGTGGGTGAGAACCTGATCCCGGAATGCGCTCCAGACCGTTGGCCGAAGATGGGCGCGCCGGCGGGATGGACCGCCGTCATGGGCGTTGGCGGGCGAAAGGGGAAGATGTCCCCGGCCACGGCGAAGGAGGTGGGCGTCGAGAACGGGGCCATCGTATTGACCGGCGACGGCAAGAACAGCATCAACCTCGAAAGGCCCCTCGTGGTCACGCCGGGGAAGAGCTATATGCTGGAGGCGGAGTTGTCGATCCAATGCGATGACGTGGTCTTCTCCCAGAACGTCTTTCAGAGTTACCTCAAGATTTCGCTGGGCGAGATTTATGTAAAGGACCAATGCACGTTCACGGCCCAAACCGTGCCTGGGCGGACCGAGACCGTCCGTCTTTGCTTCACTCCGAAGGACAACGCAAAAGTGCAAGTGTTCCTGGAGAAAGCCAAGGCCAAAGTGTCCATCAAGAAGTTGGCGCTGTATGAGTTGAAACAACCGCCGCGTTTGCCCTGGATCGCTGAGAATGGAGGAAGCATATGAAGAACAGAATCGCGCTCGCTTGGATATTCTGTGCCGGACTGTTCGCTTTGATCTCCTCCGCGCAGGCCGCGGAGTTGCGCCTGGCAGGAATTTACGGGCCAAACATGGTGCTGCAACAGCAATTGCCGGCCCGAGTCCACGGGTGGGCCAACCCCGGCGACGAGGTATCCGTTGATTTTGCCGGGCAGCATAAGACGGCGACGGCGGACGCCCAGGGTACCTGGAAGCTGGAACTGGATGCTATGCCGGCTTCCTCGGACGCGCGGACGCTCAAGGTGTCATCCAAGGGGGATACCAAGGGCATCGAGCTGGCCAACGTCCTGGTCGGCGAGGTGTGGGTTTGCTCCGGCCAGTCCAATATGGGTGGCGCGATGTCGTCGTTGCGGGCGGGCGCGCCCGCCGACTTCGCCGAGGCGTTCCCGAACATAAGGTACTGCACGGTGCCCTTGTTGGGGGCGTACCGTCCGAAAGAGGATGTCGCTTCCATCCAATGGAGGGCGTGCGACCTCGCCAATATCGACTTCGTGTCCGCCCCGGCGTTCTATTTTGCCCGCGACTTGTATCGTCATCTCAAAGTGCCGATCGGCTTGATCGTCTCCGCGAATGGGGGCACGGCGGTCGAGTGTTGGCTGCCGCGCGCGGCATTCGATGTCGATGACGAAACGCGCGCCGTGCTTGCCCAGTGGGAGAAGCAGTTGGACGCGGTGCCCGACGCGCGGGACAAGTACGACGAGTACTACCAGAAAGGGGTGAAGGCCAATCAGGACTACTACTACAAGTCCTACTTGCCGTGGACGAAAGAGGTGGAAGCGGCCAAGGCCGCCGGCAAGACCCCGCCTCCCCAACCTCCGGACTCCTCCGATGTTCCGCCTTTCAACTTCCGAGTGCCCAACTCCTTGTACAACGGCATGATCCAGCCCTTGACCTTTGTCACTATCCGAGGGGCAATCTGGTATCAGGGGGAAAACGGTTCGGTGACGATAGATGCTTTTCGGAAGATGACCGCTTCCATGATAATCCAATGGCGTAAGAATTGGGGGCTGGGGGACTTCCCGTTTCTCATCGTCCAGTTGCCGTACTACCAATCCCTGCTGAAGGACCCGAACGGGGAAAAGCCCAACAAATCCTGGGCCCCCAAACGGGAGGCACAACGCGCGGCCGCCGCAGCGGTCCCCAACGTCGGGTTGGCGGTCACTCTGGATACAGGAGACGATAACAACCTGCACCCATCCAACAAGGACGTGGTTGGCGCACGGCTGGCCCTTCTGGCTCGGGCGATGGCCTACGGGGAGAAGGTCGTTTGTTCCGGTCCGGTCGGGAAGACTGCCGAGGCGGCGGACGGGAAGATCGAGGTGAGCTTCGACCAAGTGGGCGGGGGCTTGGTGTCCAAGGGAGAGGATGGAAAGCTCTCGGACAAGGCGCCGGTCAAAGGGTTCGCCCTGGCTGGCGCAGATGGCAAGTACGCTTGGGCGGATGCAATCATCGCGGGCAATGCCGTACTCCTGAGTTGCGACAAAGTTCCTGCGCCCGCGAGCGTCCGTTACGCGTGGGCCAGCCATCCCCCTTGCAGCCTTTACAACCGCGAAGGGCTTCCTGCTGGTCCATTCGAGATGAAAGTCGCGCCGGCGAAGTGAGAGCGGCGGTTGCCAGGTCCTGCCGGGACGGACGGTCCGTCCAACGAGCGGGGACGGTGTTCGCTTTGAGTTATTGGACTTGGAGTCAGTTCATGAGAAATCGACTGGCATTCTCTTTGATCTTCTGCGTTGGCCTTTGTGCGCTGATGCCTTCCGCTATGGCCGCGGAGTTACGCTTGGCGGCGATTTACGGCCCGAACATGGTTCTGCAACAGCAACTGCCGGCGCGGATTCATGGGTGGGCCAATCCGGGCGACGAGGTCTCCGTTGATTTTGCCGGGCAGCACAAGACGGCGAAAGCGGATGACCAGGGGGCCTGGAAGCTGGAACTGGATGCCATGCCGGCCTCCTCGGAAGCGCGCACGCTGAAGGTGTCATCCAAAGGGAACGCCAAAACGATCGAAGTGACCAACGTGCTGGTCGGCGAGGTGTGGGTGTGTTCGGGACAGTCCAACATGGCCGCTCCGATGGGATCGTTGCGGAGCATTGTGCCGGCGGATTTCACCGAGGCGTTCCCTGCGATACGCTTCTGCACCATTGCTCTGGTGGGGGCCTACCGCCCGAAAGATGATGTCGCTTCGGTGCAATGGAAGCCGTGCGACAACAGCAACATGGATTACTTCTCCGCAGTGGCCTTCTATTTTGCCCGGGACTTGTACCGCCACATGAAAGTGCCGATCGGCCTCATTGTTTCCACGAACGGTGGCACGGCGGTGGAGTGCTGGTTGCCGCGCGCCGCGTTCGATGTCGACGCCGAAACGCGCGGTGTGCTCGCCCAATGGGAGAAGCAGTTGGACGCGGTGCCGGATTCACGGGAGAAGTATGATGAGTACTACCAGAAGGGAGTCCAGGGCAATCTGGATTACTACTACAAGACCTATGTGCCGTGGACGAAAGAGGCAGAGGCGGCCAAAGCGGCCGGCAAAGCTCCGCCCAAATTGCCCCCGAATACCTTCGACGCTCCCCCTTTCAACTTCCGGGTGCCCAACTCCCTATATAACGGCATGATTCACCCGCTGACTTCCGTGACCATAAGAGGAGTGCTCTGGTACCAGGGCGAGAACGGTTCGGTGACGTTCGATGCATTTCGGAAGATGTCCACCTCCATGATAATCCAATGGCGCAAGGACTGGGGGCTGGGCGATTTTCCGTTTCTCATAGTCCAATTGCCGTACTATACGCCCCTGCTGAAGGATCCCAACGGGGAAGCGCCCAACAACTCATGGGCGCCCGTGCGAGAAGCGCAACGCAAGAGCGCATTGGGAGCGCCGAATGTCGGGTTGGCGGTTACGCTGGACACGGGCGACGATGCAAATCTGCACCCAGCCAACAAGGACGTGGTCGGCGCGCGCCTGGCGCTGTTGGCCCGGGCGATGGCTTACGGAGAAAAGGTGGTTTGTTCCGGTCCGGCGCCGACAACAGCGGAGTTGGCGGGCAGCAAAGTCAGCGTCAGTTTCGATCAGTTGGGCGGGGGGCTGATGTCCAAGGGAGAGGATGGGAAGCTCTCGGACAAGGCGCCGGTGAAAGGGTTCGCTCTGGCGGGCGCGGACGGCAAGTATGCCTGGGCGGAAGCGGTTATTGCTGGCAATACCGTGCTCGTGAATTGCGATAAGGTGCCTAAACCCGTGAGCGTCCGTTACGCGTGGGCCAGCCATCCCCCTTGCAGCCTCTACAACCGGGAAGGGCTTCCCGTCGGCCCCTTCGAGCTGAAGATCGCGCCGGGGAAGTGAGCGCTGCATAGGGAAGAGCGTGAAACGAAGTTGCCCTGATGTAGAAAGTTATCTAACCATGAAAACAGTTCGATGCACCTGCCTGGCAATCCTGACGGTCATTTCATTCTGGGCAGCAGTCTCCGCGCATGCCGAAAATGGAGCACTGCCTCCTGATAAGAAGCCGGTGACGGCTGTTACGGAAACGCCGGCCCGGCAATTGATCGTCCGGACTTTCCCACTGAATACCTATGCGCGGGAATATGATGGTCAGTGGCAGGGGATCGCCGTGGCCTCCGACGGCAACTGCTACTTTGGAGCTTCGTCGCACTCGGATCGTCAGGGCGGGGGCTTTTTCCGCTATGACCTGCGAACGAAGGAACTGGTGATGATTGCGAAGGACCTTTCGCGCCTTTGCGGGGAAGATCCGCCCGCCACGGTGCCCCAGGGCAAGATTCACTCCCCCATCGTGGAGGCCAATGGATGGCTCTATTTTGCGACGCACTTGGGGATGTACAACGACGATGGGAAAAGTCAGTTCACCGGATCGCGTGTCCTCGCTTACGAGTTGGCCACGGGGAAGTTCCGCGACTACGGAGTGTTGCGCCCCGGCTATAGCATTTATTCCGCCATCGCGGTGGATGCCGGCCGCCAGTTGCTTTACGCCGTGGTCATGCCGCTGAAACGTGAAGACGTCATGAAGGATGGGACGCACATTTATCGCCTCGATTTGCGCAACGGAAGCAAGCGGGACCTTGGCGTCGTGCGGCCGTCGGGGACGGAGTCCAATTTCTGCCTGTGGATGTTTGTAGATGCGGCAGGTGATTGCTGGTTCACGATGAAGAATGAGAACGGTTCGTTGTTCCGCGTGAGGGCCGAGGCCGACCGGATCGAGCGCTGGGGCGAAGCGCTCCCGAAAGGGCAATTCGGCCTGAACAGGAAATGGGTGCCCTGGCCCGATGAGCGGAACTGGACATGGGCCCAGGCATTGCCCGACCACCGCTGCCTCTTCGCGATGGGGGCGTACCATTACAACCGGGAAACGGCGACGAACGGCTTCCATGGGGACGAGTATCTGTGGCGGTTTGACCCGACCCAGAACATCGAAAGCGGCGCTGCCATGAAGGAACTGGGTTACATCGGCCCCAACTTCCTCGGCCTAGCTCTGGGCGGCGACCGCGTGTACGTTATTCAGCCCGCGTTGGGACTCGGCGCGAATCCGGACCTGACGATGCCGCCTGCAACGTATTCCCGGCTTATCGGGGCTGTTCCGAAGTACTCCCTGCGCAGCGTACAACTTCAAGGGGACCGCATTTCCGCGATTGTTGACCACGGCCAGATTGTGGACCAGGATGGGCGAGTCCCCATCAAAGTGGAGGCGATCGCGGCGGACGACGAGCGGGTTTATATGGTGGGACAGTTCAATGTGCGCCCCGGAGAGATCGGATGCGGCCGCTATATGGAAGGTTCGAAGAGCTATCAAGATGCGTCGTATGGCTTGTTCTTTGCTGTGGCTGATATGACCGTGCAGGGGAAGTGAAGTCTGTAAAGGGAAGATCGTGAAGAAGGGCCTCTGCGTTCCTGGCTGCGCGGTGCTCATTCTCCTCCTGCTCACCGGAAGCACTGCTTTCCGGGGAGAGCAGGTGCTCTCGGCGGCGCCTGAAAGCGCCCAAACCGGTACGCCCTCGAATCAGATGTCGTGGGGCCCCAGTTTGGAAGGCGCGGTCAAGGGCACCCTTACTCTCACGACCGATGACTTTCTGGCCGTGCCGCAGGCCGTGGCGGCCGAGGCTGGGCTGCAAGGCGCATCGCAATTCGCCGTCGCGAAGGAAGCTCCCACAGTGGACCTAGCTTTGTGCGGCGGCCTTGAAATGAACAAGGCGCTGCACCCCTGGTGGTCCGCATGGGGTGACATCTGCGTCGCGCGCGATGGCTGCGTCTACTCAGGTGTGGGCGACCACGGCGACGAGGCGGCGGGAACCTCGGAGCTTTATCTCTACCGGTGGGATCCGAAGACGAAGCAGTATTCGCGGCTCCTCGATGTTAATCGTCTGGTCAAGCGCGAGAACGGGGAGCCGACCTTCTCAAAGATTCATGCGCGGATCGAAGAGGGAGCGGACGGCCGCATCTACTTCACGGCCACGATCGACAACGGAGCTGCAGCCGGCGACCCCAAGTACAAGTGGTCGGACGTCCTGCCAGGTGGGCAGCTTTACGCGTACGACCCCGGAACCGACCGGACCGAGATTGTCGTCAACCTTCCGGCGCGACGGTGCTCGACCGCCAGTCGCCTGGATTCGCGGCGCAACATCTGGTGGTGCAACCTGGACGGTGACAAGACTGACGCGATGTGGGCTTACAACCTGACGACGAAGAAGGAAGTCTTTCGCGGGCCGGATGGGTCGGTGAAGATGAACCGGAACTTCGCATTGGCACGGGATGGCGCAGTGTATTTCAACGGGAAGGATTCATTCATCTGGAAGGTCGACCCGGAGACGAGCGCTATGAACCCGACCAAGTCTCAGTTTCCGAGGGAACAGTTCATGCGATGCTCCACCGACCAGAACGAGGCGGGGGACATCTACGGCGTCACAGTTCCCGACGGCATGAAGACCAAGGAGTTCAACCTGTTCCGCTACAATGTCCAAGCCGACACGCTGGAGTTGCTGGGCAAGGAATTGACCTCTGGGCACTACACAACCGCGTGCGTGATGTCGCCCGATGGAAGATATGTCTACTATGTCCCTGGCGCGCCCGGAGTCCCGGTGGTGCAATACGACATTGCTCGGAATCAGCGCAAGGTAATTGCCTTTCTTGGCGAAGCGGTCGAGAAGCGCACCAGATATATCGTAGGAACCGTGTTCGGACTGAAGATGAGCGCCGATGGCTCAACGCTCTACGGCCACACTAACGGATACTCGTACCAGGGGGAGAAGCCGGTCGGGGAGGTAGAATTGGCGAAGGTCGGTTGGTCCGTCGTCTCATTTGTCGCCATTCACATTCCGGCAGCAGAGCGGTAGAGGCGTTGGAACGCTCAAAGAGGTTGCGCGAACAGGGAGCGGAGTGGTATGAAACCTATCACGGTAGCGTCAGTTGCGACACGCAATCGGGTCGGCGAGCAAGAGAAGAGCATCGCCAATATAAGAGAGTGGTGCCGCCGCGCCAAAGGAAGAGGGGCGGAACTGGCCGTATTTCCCGAGCTGAGCGTCAGTGGCTATGTGCATCATGAAGTCACTTGGGATCTGGCAGAACGGATTCCCGGCCCTTCCACTGACAAGCTCACAGGCGTGGCGGCCGACCTCGGCATGGTCATCTGTTTCGGCATTCTGGAGCGCGACGCGGATGTGACGTATAACACACAGGTCTTGGTGAATGCAGCCGGGGTCATCGGCAAGCAGCGCAAAATCCACATGCCGGGGAACGAATATCTATATTGGCGAGGCGGATTCGAGGTCGAGGCATTCGACATCGGCAAGGCCCGGATCGGGATATCGATCTGTTACGACTCCCTCTTCTCCGAGCTTGCGAGGTCGCTGTATTTCAAAGGAGCGGAGGTACTCGTCATGCCCTTCGCTTATAACTCAAAACCGAGAGCGCATTTCCCGGAAGAAGATATCCAGGGTCTGTGTTTTCGCGCGAGTTGCTATACCAACGGATGCTATGGGATTGTCTGCAACAATGCGGGCAGCCGCGGGAGGAACAAATGGGAACCGAAAGGGAGGAAGTTCCCCGGCTGGGCGGGGGTCTTCGGTCCGGAAGGGGAGGTCGTAGCATTCACTCGAGATAAGGGAAACGGCGAAGCGATGGTCGTAGCGACGCTCGACCCGAAGAAGGTCGCCAAGCGCAGGAGGGACACCTACTTTATTCCTCGGTGCCTGCGTCCGGAGGTGTATGTCCAGATCAATGAGAGCGATCAGACGGGAAGAGGCCGCCCGAACGCTCAAACGGCTGAGACGCTATAGCTGAGCAACCGGTGTGCCGTACGGGAGCGGATGAATGTGGGATTCATAGCCGGGCAATGGGCCCCGCTAAGGAGGGAAAGATGACAACCGAAGTGCGATATCATATGCTGCGTCCCGCTCAGATCGTCGCGCGCCGGCGGGAATGCCCCGTCGCGTATATTCCGCTGGGGACGCTGGAATGGCACGGCCCGCAGAACCCCGTCGGAGCGGATACGCTGCAGGCGGAGGGGCTGGCGATACTAAGCGCGCAGAAGGGGGGCGGGCTGGTCTTTCCCCCGCTGTACTACGGCGAGAACCGGCTGGAAGCGCTGATGGAGGCCAACGCGGAGGACCGCGACATGATCGCCAAGGGGATGGACCTGCCGCCCGAGAACTTCGGGGCGGACCGGCAGCCGTTCAGCGTGATGGAGCAGGCGCTGAACTACCAACGGTTGCTCCTGCACATCCTTGCTGAAGTGGAGACGCTCGGCTTCAAGGTGGGAGTGCTCGTCGCCGGGCATTACCCCCTGATTGACCACGCGCGCGCGGCCGTCCTCCTGTTCAACAAGCGCGAGTACTCGCGGCGCTTCGGTCTGCTCGGCTGGGCCTGCGTGGACTACCTGATGGTGCGGGACCGCTACCCGAACGCCGGCGACCATGCCGGTGGGTGGGAAACTTCGCACTGCATGGCGCTGCACCCGCAGACGGTGGACCTGGCTGCACTGCCGCCGCGCGGTGAGAAGTACGTCGGGATCGGCTGGTACGCCATCGACCCGCACGACTCGAACCCCCAGCTTGGCCGCGAGACGATGGAGTACGCCGCCGAGAAGATTGTTGGCGAGGTCAAGCGACGGCTCGACAACCGCGACCACTACACCAGCCATGGCTTGAGCCTCGGCGAGGGGCCATCGCAGTCGCCTCGGTCAGTGGGATAGGTTCCAGACGCAATGAAACTCTGCTGCCTTTGCCTTATCTTTCTGCTCATCGGTTCGCTGGCGGCCGAGGGCACAATTCAGAATATGGGCGCGCCCAAATGAAGTTTCTCGCTGGATGTCTTGCCCTGCTTAGTATCGTCCCCTGCCTCTTCGCAGGTGCGGCGTCAGAGGCAACTCCTCCGCCTGCGCGGCGTATTCGTGTCTTGTTGCTGGGTGACAGCACCGTCCTGGGGTCCATGCCCCGTCTGGTTGCGCCCAATGCGGACCATTTGGAAAGGATCGTTGAGAAGCTCCTGGCGGCTGAAACGAACCTTCCCCCCGTTGAGGTGATCAATAAAGGAGTTGACGGAGGCAGCATCCGAAGTCTGCTGGATTCGCAGTATGAGAAGGAGGTAGCGCAACTTCCAGGGCACAAACTGGACTTCATCTTCATACGGTACGGGCTCAACGATGCCCGCATTGCCAATCCGGAGACCGAATTCCCGAAGGCCTACCATGAACTGATCGCCCGGCTGCGAAAGGACCAGCCGAATGCGTTGATTACCCTGGAGACCAGCATCCGGTTCGATACCCCGGCGCCTTTTCCCTCTGCCGAGAAGATGAATAAGCTTACGTGCGAGGTAGCCGCTTCGGAGAAGCTGCCTCTTCTCGACACGCATGCCTTGTTTGAGAAAGAAGTTGAAACTCAGGGGCTTCCGGCATTGACCTACCGCCGCGTGAAACTGGATCAGATTCCCGAAAAGCAGCGGTCATTATTGCCGAAGGAATCGCTGGCTTTCCCGGGTTATGTGGTCGTCCTGGATAACACGCTGGACGTTCAGTTCCGCAATATTCCCGGCTGGTTCGACCGCCACCCCAACCTGGCCGGCTACCACGTGATCGCGGACGGAATCGCCAAATATCTCGCGCCGAAGATTCGGGAGCGCGTCAACGCCCCCGAGTAATCGTTCAGTCGGAAGATTCTTTTCGGCGGAGAATGCCGGGACGGTCAAGTTCAGCTGGCACGGGCTATTCAGCCTTCGGAGTAGCTTTGAGTCGGATCCTTGCCGGCCCAGGCGTCGCGCCACTGCGCCATTGGGGCGGCGGTGCGCGCAATCGTGTCGGCGATCCGCTTCAGTGTCGCCATGCCCTGCTCGACGTCCACCCTGCCCCGGAACGTGCCGTGATGGCTGGCGTGCGTCGCCAGCGATCCCACGGTGGCCCCGGTCGCCTGGACCTCTATCAGGGCCTCCAGCCCGGGAATCGGGGGCTGGTTTGGCGGGTTCCACGCCTCCGGACGGATGCTCATAGTCTCGCCGAGGAACTTCGCCGCCGCGGCGCACATGGAGGCTTCCCAAGCCGCTCCTGCCTGCTCACATTCCTTGCGTCCGTTGTCCGGCATGCGCAGAAGCCCGAAGAAGGCCAAGGGCACGGCCGTCTCCTCGAAGAACTCGCGCGCCAGGCGCATTAGCGGAATGCCCGGCCCGTGGAGCTGCACGAGGTATATCCGGTGGAACCCGCAGCGCAGCAGTTGGTCGCAGACCATGCGCGTGTAGCGCGTTTCCATGTCCATGGTCATTGAGACCGTCGGGACCGAGTACTTGGTGCCGCCGGGCCAGGTGTAGGAGATGGTGTCGAAAACCGTTCCGTGCATTGCCGGTGCGGCCATCCGGCAGACCGCTTCAGCGACGACCGTATCCGTTCCGAGCGGCAATTGCGGACCGTGCATCTCCATCGATCCCACGGGCAAGATCGCGATGTCATCGCCGGAATGGACTCGATCCATGACTTCCGGGCCGGTGAGGTCGCGCGCCATGCAAGCCCAAGGCTTTGTGCGCTTCATTGATAGCGTCTCCTCTGAATGGTCTTTCAAGGCGGCGCCGCGGATTTGCGGATCAACAATTCCCCGCCAATCAGCGTTCGAACCGGCACATTCTTCCCCGCCAGCACGTCCAATAACGTTTGGAAGGCGATGCGTCCGACATCATACCAGTACGGGTGCCAGGAGGTCAGCGCCGGCTGGAGGTCCAGGCCGAAGGGGGCGCCGTCGAAACCGACCACGGACACCTGCTCGGGTACCCGGACTCCCTGCTCCCCCAGGTCGCGCAGAAGGCGCGCCGCGCGGAAGTCGTTGGCGGCGATCAAGGCCGTCGGCCGTTCCGTAGGCCGGCGCGCGGCGAACTCCGCCGCGTAGGATTTGAAGTCGTCAGATGCCGCCGCGACGACGCGGCCCGAGACGCCTGCAGCACGGACTTGCGCCATGAAACGCTCGCCGCGCTCCTGCGTGGGAACGTGGACGACTTGTTGGGCCAGGAACTCAAATCGGCGGTGGCCCAGGTCGTACAGATATTGGAAAAGGGCGTCGATGCCTGCGCCGTTGTCCGCCTCCACCGTCGGAGACTTGCAGTCCGGCTGCGGGCTGGCCACGCAAACGACCAGCGGCGCGAGTTGCCGAATCGCGTCGTAGTTGGCGTTGGAGACGCCCCAGATCAGAATGCCGTCAAGTGGGATTTCGGACAGTGCGGCGGGGAATAGCCCTTTCCGGAAAGCTTCGTGTTCAATCCGCCAGGAGGTAATGACCGCGTTGCTCTCCACCGAGGCGGCATGGATGCCTGCCTGCAGTTCCTGTTCGATGTGACTCGCCGGCATCTCCGGCGGGGGGGCGGTCACGACTACACCAATAGTTCGGTGGGCCGTGCCGGGGCGTCGCGAGCGCAAACGCGCCCGTGAACTGGCCACTGCGTTCGGGACAAATCGTTGCTCGGAAACGACTTGCGTGACGCGTTTGGCCAAATCGGGGCTTACGTAGCAGGCACCGGAAAGCACGCGGCTGACCGTGGCCGTCGAGGTACCCGCAAGGCGCGCAATTTCGCGGATCGTCAGGCTGGTCATGTCCACTCCCGGGCGGTTTCGCACATGGCCTTAATGTTCTCGCCGCGGATGGTGGCCACGCGGTGATGGCAGTTGGCCACGATATAGCCGCCGCAACCGGCGAATAGACGCAAGTTCTCGCGCACACAGTCACGCACTTCCGTCGGAGTGCCGAAACTGAGCAGGCGCTGGACGTCGATTCCTCCGTAGAAGGCGATCTTCCCGCCAAACTCCCGGGCAATCGACGCCGCGTCCATGTTCCGTGCCGTGGTCTGAAACACCAGCAGCCCGTCGATGCCGATTTCGATGAAGTCCGGCAGCAGTTCCCTGACATTCCCGCAGGAGTGAAATAGAACCGGCAGGCGGTTGCGGTGGAGCAATGCCACCTGCTGCGCGAGATAGGGCTTGATGAGTTTTCTCCAGAGATCCGGGGCGAACAGCAGGTTCTCCTGGCTGGCGTAGTCATCCCCCAGCCATGCCACGTCGCAGTTGCCGCGAGCGGCGCGCAAGCCGCGCGCGAGCGCTTCCATGTAGAATTGATGATGGCGCGCTACGAACGCTTCGAAGACCGCCGGTTGCGTGTACATCTTGACCAGCGCCTCTTCCATCCCGAAGGCGATGCACGCGCCCCAGAATAGCGGCGACCAGCAGTGGCCCAAAACGAGCGCGTGCTCCGGCCAGCGTTGCCGGGCAGCCTGAAAGTCCTCCCACTCCCAATCCTTCGGGGTCAGCCATTCCGCCGCTTCGACCGCTGCGACGCTCTGAGCGTACCGCAAGACGCCCCCGGCGAAACGGTCCGTGTGGGCGCGCTCGGCTTCTGGATTGGATTGCGACATCGAGTCAGGGTAACGCACACTCACCCAGCGCAAGTCAGTCCCTAGGAAATCCTGAACGGCTTCCGCATCGGCGCAGCCGCGTTTGGAGCGGAAGTACTCTAGTAGTTCCGGCCAGACCGTTCCTTCCATGAGATCGAAGGGGGGCCGGTCGGTCGGTTCGAATCTGAGACTGGCAAGCACCCTCTGGCGCGAGGTCATGGCTGCGCTCCAGCGACCAGGCCGAATAACGCCAGTAAGGCAGGGGGGCATTCAGTTTCCCTATTCCTCGGGCTTGACATAAAAGCTCCACCGTGATAGCGTTTCTTGTAACGCTTACATAGAGATGTTACATGGGCAATGTTCTCCTGTCAAGCAGGGTGCCTCCGGAGTATACTATTCGGGCGCTCTTGAACGGCAAGAGATTCGGAATGCTTTGTGGGATATGACGCTATGCATGCCCTGAATTTCCTCGACTGCAACTGCGGAGTCGGCCCGTGGGCGGGGGGCTCTGGTGCGAGGTATGGCGACTCGGTCGCGACTCTGTTGGGGAAGATGGACTCCTTGGGTATCGCCGAGGCATGCCCCTATGCGCTGTCCGAGTACGAGGGGAACGCCGGAAGCGGGAACGCGGAACTGGCCGAGGCGCTTCGCGGGCAGCCGCGCCTGCACCCGGTCTTGGTCGTTGGCCCGAACGCCTGCGGCGAGTTTCTCTCGGCGCGCGATCTTCCGGCTCGCATGAGCGCGTGCGGCGCGCGGATGGCGCGACTCCCCCTGGGGCCGTTTACCGCCATGAAGGAACTGGAGGTTCGGCTCATCGAGGATCTGCTTGACGAGATGAACCTTCGGCGGATCCCGCTGCTGATCGACTGTATTGCCTCCATCGATCAAGCCCCGCTCGATCCTCTGATCGAAATCCTCAGCACATGGCAGAACATCCATGTCATCCTGAGCTTCCCGAAAGTCGAGGCGGGGGAGCGCCGGCTCTTCTACCTTTGGGAACGGTTCAACAACTTTCATGTGGAGTTGGCGGGCTACCAAGGACTCGGGATGATCGAGGACGTGTCCCGCCGATTTGGCGGCAGCCGCATCATCTATGGGAGCCGTTACCCGCACTTCACGCCGATGCAGTCCATGCTGCAGGTCATCTACAGCGCGGTGGAGCCATCCGTGAAACAGGAAATCGCCGGCGGAACGCTGCGGCGTGTGCTGGGGGAGGTTGTGTCATGACTGTTTCCCTTCGCGACGCGGCGCTCCGGGGCAAGCCGCTGACGCAGGCGCTGATCATCGACTGGCACGTGCACCTGGGGCGGTGGCTGCTCACGTATTCGCCGGTGGTGGATGAAGCGATGTTTGCGGCGATGGAGCGCGTGGGCGTCTCGAAAATCTGCGTCAACGGCTCCTTCTTCCCGAGCGCGCGGGAGGGGAACAACCGGGTGGCGGAGTTCGCGCGCCGCTTTCCGGAGCGCGCGGTTCCCTTCGCATTTCTCAACCCCTACCAGAACGACCTGCTGGATGAGTTGAAACGATGTGTCGAAGAGCTGGGCATGCGGGGGCTGAAAGTCCACTCCATGATTCAGGGGCCGCATAGCCGCGACGCAGGCCTCTTCGACTGGTCCCCCGTTTGGGAGTACTGCGGGAGGGCGGGGGTGCCGGTGCTCGCGCACGGCATCGTGCATGACGAGGATATCCGGCGCCATCCCGGAACGGTCTTCGTCATCGCGCATGGCATCGGCGTGGGCTTGCGCATGCGCGGCTTGCGTGAGTGCGCCAATGCCTATGTCGATACGGCCTGGACTCAGACGCGGGCATCGTCGCTGAAGGAGATGGTGGAGATCATCGGGGGGGAGCGTATCCTGTGGGGAAGCGACGCACCGCTGGACGATTTCGCGCACCGCCTGGGAGTCGTTCTCGACGCGGGACTATCCGAGGAGGAGCAGCGCAAGATTCTCGGGCTTAACGCGGCGCGGCTCCTGCGACTCTCCCTTTAGTGGCGATGACCACCCTCACGGAATACCTGGATTACCTCAGCATTAATTCATGGGAAGAGGGCTGCCTGGAGAAAGTGCGGGCCGGCCGGGAGTGTCCAATGGAATTAATGCAGCGCTGTGGCACGCAAGCGGCGGAAGCAGAGCGGGCGCTGGACCGGCTGAAAGGGACCGTGGCGCCGGCCCGCCGCGGGGAATGGCAGGTGTTGCGCGCCTCGGCCCGGTTGTGCCGATGGCAGTGCGAAGAACTGCGGCAGGCATGCCTGGCCAAGGTGCTGTTCGCGGCCGTCCGCAGTTCGGTCGAACCCCGCCAGCAACGGGTTCTCGCTGCACAATGCCGCCGCGCGTTCGTCGCGACTGAACGGGCCCAGGCGCGTGTCCGCGAGGCGTTCCACACCTTCCCCGCCGGCCATCTTGGCGGCGCCGCCGTGGCGGCGACCCAGCAGTTCTTCCTCAGCGCTTACAAAGACCGTTCATTCGAAATCGGACTCTATATTCACGAGTTGGACCGCTTACTCAAGGGGGAGGCGTGGACCCTGTCCTTGCGCGAGTTGTCATGGAAAGGACTAATGGTCAACGAGATCTACGAGGAATCGCCCACGGCCTTCGAGGAGTTCAAGAAACGGCATGAGAGCGACGTGCCATGGCCTCATGCATCGCCGTAACTCGCTGTCGCTTCGCTTGTGGCAGGCGCCTCGACTACGCCGGCTGCTTCAACTCCTCGATGTGCGTGGCCACCTTGCGGACCGCTTGAGCGCACTGCCGGATGAATGGCTCCGGCATTTGCGTGAACGCAGGGAAGGTGAGCAACCGCTGGCCGATATCCTCAGTCACGGGCAGGGAGCCCGGAGCCCAAAGCCGGGTACCCGGAGCTTCCGCTGCCTTGAAGTCGTAGAAACATCCCCCCAGCTTGCTCCGGTCGAACTCGTTGAAAAGCGGAGCCAAGTGCAGCAAACCATACGTGTAGTTGAAGCTGCTGTAGCGGTCCACCGTCATCGGCGCGCCTTCCGCCTTCACCGCCTCCGCAAAGCGGTCACGTCCGACCCCTTGAAGCTGGCGCGGGTCGTATATCAGCTTGAACTCCAAAAATCCCGCCCGCTGTGCACCGGGGAGGGGCTCGACCGTTTCAATCCCCGGAATGCCGCGCAATTCCTCATTCAGTATTCGGTAATTGTGCGTGCGCAGACGGTTGAGTTCCGGCAAGCGGTCAAGCTGTGCGTTGGCGATTGCCATGGCGTAAGCATGGGGGCGGTACTTCGCGCCGAGGGACATGTCGCCCAGCGACTTGAAGAGACCGGTCTTGGCTTCGCTGGCGATGCGTCCGAAATGCCCAAGAAGGAGCATGCGATCATAGTACTCCGGGTTGTCAGTGATGGCGACTCCGGCTTCGCCGCCGCTGACCGGCTTGTTCCCTTGAAGGCTGAAGCAGCCGATGTCGCCGAACGTGCCGACCTTCTTCCCCTTGTAGCTCCCGCCGTGCGCGTGCGAGCAGTCCTCAACGACTTTCAGGTTATGCTCCCGCGCAATCGCCATGATCTCGTCCATTTGCGCGATGTTGCCCCAAGTGTGGACAACCACGATCGCTTTCGTGCGCGGCGTGATGCGCCGGCGGATATCCTTGGGGTCGGCGGTCAGCGTTCGGGGGTCGATATCGCAGAAGACCGGTGTGGCGGCGCAGTGCAGGATGGGGGTGATCGTCGCGTGCCATGTGTAGGACGGGACGATGACTTCACAAGCCGGCCCAATGCCTACCGCGAAGTACGCGCTGTGGAGCGTGGCAGTGCCGCTATTCATTGCCAGGGCGAACTTTGCTTCCTGAAACTTGGAGAACTTCTCCTCGAATTCGCGGATAACGCCCGTTCCTCCCACGATGGTGACCGTGCCCTTGTCCAGGAGCGCCATTACGGCCTTTTTCTCGTGATCGGTTATGATGCGCCAGCCCTCATCACCTCGCTCGGTAACGAGCTTCGTCCCGCCAAGGAGCGCCAACGTCCGAAATGCGTTTGCCATGAAAGTTACCTTTTCCCCAGAACTGTGTTTCATACGAACTAGAGGCTCCGGAAACACCCGGCCGCCGTAACGCTTACGTAATCATGTTACTTGACCGTTGCTTTCTTGTCAATGGGGCTTTATACTAACAGCGTGGATGCATAATCCATGTGTGTGATGCGGGCCGCCAACGTGGTTCAGTGCCGCATTATCATTGGTTCTATATACTGCGCAGCCTCAGTTTGGGCAAGCAAATTCTCAGTCGGCGCAAGCCACCCCTCGTTGGGGGACATTTCGGTTCAACTCAGCGCTTTCGGAGTTTCCGAATAGCCGGACTGCAATTGGTCAGGAGGTAGTGCATTGACTTCGTTGGAACGCGTCCAACTCGCCCTGAGTCACCACAAGCCGGACCGCACGCCAAGGCTGCTGTATGAAGAGGCAGTTGGCTATACGCCCGCGATTGCCGAATTGCTAAAGAAGAAGTGCGCGCCACGCAGCCCGCTGGAGTACTTCCAGATGGATATTGCCGGGGTGAGCGCGCTGCCGAGCCGCTTGGGTCCATCACGCTTTGCCGCATGGCAGCCGGTTCAAGCCTTTGATGCGGGGCAGGTGGATGAATGGGGCGTATGGTGGAAGTCCGGCAGCGTTCACCATTTTCGCCACATCGAATCTCCCCTTAGGGCTGCGACCGATGTTCGGCAGATCAAGGAGTACCCTTGGCCTGACGTGGACGAGCTATATCGTTATGAGGGCCTGGCTGAAAAGGTCCAGTCTTTGCACCGGCGGGGCTTGGCCGTCTGCGCTTTGCCCCCCTCTATTTTCGAGCAGGCTTGGTATCTGCGCAGCTTCGAGCAGATGCTGATGGATATGCTCGCCGATCCGGATATCGCCCAGTTGCTCCTGCAACGCACCTCCTATTATCAGCGAAAAGCGGCAGAGGCCTTCACGCGGGCGGGGGTGGATATCATTATTACCGGGGACGACGTGGCCAACCAGAAGTCGCTGATGATGAGTGCGGAGGTCTGGCGGCGCCTTCTCAAACCGCTTCAAACGGCAACGGCCCGGGCCGTCAAGGCGATCAACCCCGCGGTGAAGGTATTCTATCACTGCGACGGAAACGTGGAGCCGTTGATCCCGGACCTCATTGAAACGGGCATTGATATTCTGAATCCCATCCAACCGGAGTGCATGGACCCCGCCCGGATCAAGGCGCAGTTCGGAGACCGCCTGAGCTTCTGGGGCACGGTGAGCGTCCAGCGCACCATGTGTCTGGGCACGCCGGAAGAAGTTAAAGCGGAAGTTAGGCAGCGCATCAACACGGTAGGGCGCGGTGGCGGTTTCATCCTCGCCCCGGCGCACGTTCTTGGGCCGGAAACGCCGTGGGAGAATATCCAGGCGTTCTTCGAAGCCGCAGATGAGGGTTAGGCACTCTGGGTCAGTCTTCTTCTGTGAGGCGCATTCCATGAACTCGGTTACGTACATTACCCCTCGCACGTTGAAAGCGAAGACCGCGCAATGGCTGCGCGAAATCGAGCCATTCAATTACCGGAAGAGGAGCTTCCGCCCGAGGTCGGGGGCGCTCATCGTCGTGGACACGCAGCGGTTCTTCATCGAGAAGCCGTACCCTCTCTCCTGCGAGAACTCGCGGGTGATCCTCCCGCGCCTCAGGAAACTTATCGCTGCTTTTCGCCGGGCGGGCAGGCCCGTCCTCTATGTGGCCCAGATGCACAAGGGGGTGGACGTCGACCGGGGGGAACAGCTTTCCCGGTGGTGGCCGACGCCTCCATTGGAGGGGAGGCCCGAAGTCCTAATCCATCCGCAACTTGCGCCGCGTCCGGGGGAGAAGGTCATCCCAAAACGCCGTTACAGCGGGTTTTATGCCACGGACCTCGACGTGACGCTGCGGGTGATGAAGGTCACTGACGTAGTTGTGTGCGGCGTCCTGACGAACGTGTGCGTGGACTGCACGGCGCGCGACGCCTTCTTTCGCGACTACCGGGTCTTTCTCGTGGCGGACGGCACGGCGGCGATGGACGAGGGGATGCACCTGGCCGCATTGCGCACGGCGGCGGGCTGGTATGCGAAAGTGGTGGACACGGAAAGAATTTGCGCCGCGTGTTCCGCCCTCAAGCGGTAGGATGATTCTGGCGTTGCTGCCGGTACCAGCGCGAGAAGGCCGTGGGGCACGAGAAACCCAACGCGTCGGCGATTGCCTTATGGCGATGCCCCTCTTCCCGCATCCGCCGGACCTTGTCGCGGCGGCACCGGTTAAGGTAGGCCCAGGGGGTCTCTCCGGCGTAGGCGCGGAACAGCCGCAGGAAATGGAACTTGCTGTAGCCAGCCATGCGCGCCATGTCCTCCAGTCCAATCCCGCGTCCCGCAGTCTGCCGGATATGATGCTGCACCGCCTCGATAACGGAACGCTGGAATTCTGCCGACGGCGAGTTCTCGTCCGGTTGGAGATATCCCGCCTCGACCACCTTGGCGACGATGGCCTCCAATGCCGCCCGGCATTGCGCGCGCCGCCATTCCCCAGGCAACTGTGCCCCGGTGGAAGACTGGCGGAGAAACGCGGAAGCATCAAAGCCGGTCTCGGCCGACGACAGTTGACAGCGCACCGGTCCGGCGGTGCTCCATCGGCCCTTTCGCACGCGCAAGAGAAAGGAAAGCGTACTGCCTTCCATCACCATGGTCCACAGATGATCGGCGTCCGGTGAGCCAGGCGGCTGGCCGCGATCATGCCGCTCTCCGGAGTTCATGAAGAATGCCGCGCCCGGCCCGGCGGCAAACAACTGGCCCTGGTAGCCGAAGAGCCCTCCCCCGTTCAGCACCAGCATGATCTCCGCAACCGAGTGCCCATGTGTGTGCTGCTGGGACCATCTCATCCGCCACGCTGGCGGTCTCCGCGCCGGTTCGACCTCCGAGGGGAACGACGACCCCACGAGTTTCCAGGAGTGCGGCGCGGCAAGTATCCTCAGCACGTCTTCGTTAAAGAACCGGTTCATGTCGCCTCTGGTAGCGCAATAACGGTCAACTCAATGGCAACCGTGGTCAATTGACGGTACTGATATATGCAAGTAATATTGTATATCAGAAGCAGCGGGCATGCCAATGATGGTTCATATTATTGAAAGGACAAAACATGACTTCGCGCAAGATGCCCTTGGCCCTGCTGGGCGGAGAACCGCTGGTCACGCAACCGTGGTCGAAGAACCCGGTGGTCGATGCGGAAGAGGTGAACGCGGCCACGTCGGTGATCCTTTCGGGCGTATTGAGCGACGTGGCCCGGGGGGCGGTGATCGGGCGCATGGAGGATGAGTATGCCGCGTACTTCGGCACGAAGTATGCCGTCAGTTTTGCCTCGGGAACGGGGTCTATGCACGGGGCGCTCTTCGCAGTAGGTGTCAGGCCGGGAACCGAGGTGCTCGTCTGCGCGCACAACTGGATTTCCGGGATCATGTCGGTCTTTCACGCCGGCGGCACGCCGGTTCTGTGCGACGTGAAGCCGGGCGCCTTTCACATCGACGCGAAGGAGATCGAACGCAAGATCACGCCGAATACGCGCGCGGTCATCGTCACGCATCTGTGGGGCCTGCCCGCCGACATGGACGCCATTCTTAAAGTCTGCAAGAGACTCAAGCTGGCGGTGATTGAGGACGTCTCCCACGCGCACGGCGGGAAGTACAAGGGGCGCTACTGCGGCACGATGGGCGACTGCGGCTGCTTCAGCCTCCAGGGATCCAAGTCCATCGTCGCCGGAGAGGGCGGAGTCATGATCACGAACAGCCGGCGGTACTACCAGCGCTCGCAGGTGCCTGGGCATCATAGCTGGCGGCTGAACCAGGAGATGAAGCTGGCCGAAATCCAGCCCTTCATGGCCGCCGGGGGGATGCATACCTATCGCATGGCCACCGTCGCGGCGGGTATTGCCACCGCGCAGATCAAGAAGCTTCCTTCTCTCACGGCGGCTCGTCAGGCGAACTTCGACCGGTTGACCGCCGGTCTTCGCGGCGTCAAATGCATTCGCTGGCCGAAGGTCGCGTCGCGCTCCGTGCGCGGCTGGTACGGATCGCCGGCCTTCTTCGACGCAGAGAAGGCCGGGATGTCCCGGGCCATCTTCCTCAAGGCCTGCCAGGCCGAAGGCGCGCTCATCAACGGCGAGGGGTACCAGGATTGGAGTCAGACTCCGCTGTTGCAGGATATGAAACTTCTTTCGCAGTTGTTTGTGGTGCGCCATATCAATGGCGTGGAGTTCAAGGCCTCCCGCCAGGGCGCATTTCCGCACTATGATAAGTTGCGGGCCACCATGCTTTCGTTTACCATCCCCCCAGTGGCGAACGCAAAGCTGATGGACCAGTGCGCCGGGGCGGTCCGGAAAGTGCTGGCGCAGGCGCCGGCGCTTCGCCGGTTTGAAAAGGAGTCCGCCCGATGACACCTGCTCCCTTCTGCGCCGGCGTCGCGGAGGTGGAGATTACGCCGCCGATGGGCGTGGAACTGTGCGGGTACGGCCCGTATTTGAAGCGGACGTGCGACCAGGTGCTGGACCCGCTTTATGCGCGCGCGTTGTGGATGCAGTTCCCCGAAGCGGAAGCTGTCATCATTGCGGTGGACATCTGCACGGTCAGCCGGGAGATTCGAGACGCCGCTGCGGCATTATTGAAGGAACGGTTCGGCCTCGACTCCGGGCATGTCATGGTCGCCGCCAGCCACACGCACAGCGGCCCGTCGGGCCAGGAGATGATCGGGTGGGGTGAGCGCGATGCGGAGTACCTGGCGCGGCTGCCGGGACTCCTGGCGGAAGCTGCCGGCCGCGCTCGCGCTGCGGCGGTCCCCGCAGGGGCTGGCGCATGCCGGATGCGCATCAACGGCATCGGCCGCAACCGAGAGCAACCGCAGATCGGCCCCGTTGACCCCGCCGCGCAACTCCTGGCGGTCACTCGCACCGACGGCTCACTTCTGGCCCTCCTCTACAATTATGGAGCACACGGCGTCACGCGCTATCCCTTCAGCTCCCGGATCAGCGCCGATTGGCCCGGTCTTGTGGCCGCCAGGGTCAAAGCGGAAACCGGCGCGATGGCTCTTTTTCTGCAGGGGGCCTGCGCGAACGTCAATGCCCATGAGATCACTTTCTCCATTGAGCACCCTGACGCCGAACAGGTCGCTTGCGACCTGCGTACGGAGGAAACTGCCCGGCTCTTCTGCGACCAGGCGCTGCCCGCCCTTTCAATCATCAGACCATCGCCGACGCCGCTATTTCGCGCCGCGTGGAAAGAACTGGAACTGCCCTGCGTTCCGATGGAGCGGCCGGCGCTGGAACAGATCATCGCCCGCAGGAAGGCCGGTGCGGATCGGATGACCCTGGCGCAATTGCGCCCATTCGCGCAGCGGCTGACGAGCGAGACGGAGGAGGAAAAGGCGTGGCGCGAGGACCGGTTCGCCGTCGACAGCGCCATGAGGCAAATCGAGCTTATGAGCCGTCCGCCATACGTGCGCAAGGCGCCCGTGCAACTCCTGCGGATAGGGGAGAGTGTGCTGGTGGGTTGGCCGTGCGAAGCGTTCGTGGAGCTTGGGATCGAATTGCGGCAGCGCAGTCCGTATCCGTTGACCTTCCTCTCGTCGTTCGCCAACGATACGGCGGGCTACATGCCTACGGTGGCGAGCTTCGAATCGAAGGGGCAGGGGAACGAGTACGGCTATTACCCGCGCGAATTCACCCCGCTTGTCTACGCGCATCTTCCTTACCGAGCGGATGTAAGCCGGATACTGGTGGAAGAGACGCTTCAGATGATTCGTGCTCTGTGAGAGCGCATCCCAGGAAAGGAGTGAACAGTTATGGCTCGCAATGTGACGCTCTTCACCGGACAATGGGCCGATCTGCCCATCGAGAAGCTATGCGAAATGGCGAAGGATATGGGCTACGAAGGTCTCGAATTGGCCTGCTGGGGCGACCACTTCGACGTCGAAAGGGCAGCCTCCTCAAAGAAATGGTGCGATGACCGCCGCGCACTGCTGGCGAAATACGGCCTGGGTTGCTGGGCCATAAGCCATCATCTCGCCGGTCAATTGGTCTGCGACCTGAACAACGACCACCGCAGCGACATGTTCGCGCCCAAGAACACTCACGGCAATGCCGAGGCCAAGCGGAAGTGGGCCGTGGAAACGATGAAGAAGAGCGCCGTGGCCGCCAAGAACATGGGGGTGGGCGTCGTCAACGGTTTCACCGGCAGTTCCATCTGGCACATGCTCTACGCTTTCCCGCCAGTGAGCGAAGAGGACGTGAACAAAGGCTTCGCGTATTTTGCAGAGATGTGGAAGCCTATCCTGGCGGAATTCAAGAAGAACAAGGTGAAGTTCGCATTGGAAGTGCATCCTACGGAGATTGCATTCGACATTTACACTGCCGAGCGGGCGCTGAAGGCCATCGGCGGAGACAAATCTTTCGGGTTCAATTTCGATCCCTCGCACTTGCTCTGGCAGGGAATGAAGCCGGAGCGTTTCATCTACCGGTTCGCCGACCGCATCTTCCATTGCCACATGAAGGACGCCATCGTCACGCTGGACGGCGACTCCGGCATCCTCGGCAGCCACATCGGCTTTGGAGATCACCGCCGCGGATGGAACTTCCACAGCGTGGGGCGCGGCGGAGTGAACTTTGAGGAAATCATTCGCGCGTTGAACACGGTGGGCTACCAGGGTCCGCTGTCGGTCGAGTGGGAGGACAGCGCTATGAACCGCGAACAGGGCGGGCGCGAAGCATGCGCCTTCGTGAAGAAACTCGATTTCACCCCCAGCGGCATCGCCTTCGATGCGCAATTCGACAGATAGCAGAAGATGTGGGGGGGGATCAGGGCGGAAAAGGTAAGTAATGCGGTTCGAGCCATTTTGGGCTGCCCGATGCAATCTGGATTTCATTCTCCTGATGCGAGCGAAACGCGCCGAGCATTGTGACGATCCGGACGTGGACGCGGCTGCGGGAAACTATGCCCTGAAGATCGCGGAGTTTTGCAGGCTGAGTGATGATGGGATATGATTGTCCGCTGAACGTGGGTTTGATCGGCCTCGGCAAGCATGCGCAGCAGGTGCTGCTCCCCGCCGTAGAGCAATTGCCCGATGTCCTGCTGCTTACGTCGCTGGCGACCGCCCACGCCGAGACCGCGCGCGCCGCGAGCGCGCGGTACCGGTTGCCCTGTCATGTCGGCCATGAAGCGTTGATTGCGGATCCCAATCTCCAGGCGGTCATTATTGCGAGCCTGGATCATGAAACCTGCGCCATTGCGGCATTGGAAGCCGGGAAACACGTCTTTAGTGAAACACCCGGCATCAGTTCCGTGGCTGGGGCGCGCCGCATTCGCGAATTGTGCCGTAAACGAAACCTTATATACCAAGTGGGGTCCTGCCTTCGGTGGGCGCCGCCGTACCAGAAGCTGCAACAGTTGTTGGAGGACTGGCGCTCGGCCGAACCAGGTTCTCGCACTTTCTGCGCTTCGTACTATGGTGCAGTCAGCCATATCTATAACCTCTTTCTGTTTCTTAATGGCGATATTGAAAGCCTCCTCGCTTTGCGCGCCCTGGACGGGAGCGCTCACATTGTCCTATGCCGATTTGCAAACGGCGATGTTGGCAGCGTTCGCGTCGCGAACTTCCATAATTGGAGCCCGCCCAATGAGGCGGTGGAGGTCACGCATGCGACCGGCAAGCTGGTGGCGGAGGATGGACGGCTTGTACGCTTCCATCGGACGCCTGCTCGCGCCGCCGTTTCCGCTATGGCGCTGAGCTTCGACCATGCGGACGGCCAGTTGTTCCACTCGACATATTCCCTGCCCTATGGGGGGAATTCTCAACTCTACATGCGTGGCTACATCCCGGAATTGGCGGACTTCGTCGATTGCGTCCGAACAGGGAAACCGCCTCGATGTGGCGTTGACGATGCCGAGAAGACCCTCATGGTCAACCAGGCCGTTAGAAATTCCATGGATTCCGGCGCATGCTGGACAAACGTGAAAACGGGTTCATGGGCGGAGAAGCCTATTGCGCCCATAGAATCATGACGGGCCCGTACCGGCCAGCATTTCGTCCGGGTGTAGTCTGTGGCAGGATCGTTGGTTCGGATATTCCATTCGGTCTCCACAAAATGGATCTGCGAGAGACCGAGCTGAAGGATTCCACAACTAATTCGGATTGAGGCGTGCGCACAGAGGAATGGTGCGGTTGCGCCGGCTCTTGGTGTTGAAGCCTTCCTTGTTGCGCACGTGGAGCAGGCCGCGCTCAAAGTCGATGTCGGGCCACTCCAGATGAAACGAC
>Ga0114951_10000852_pt1 | contig 40432 bp, 32 predicted proteins | sample AM7aDNAmetaG_FD_88677 | JGI IMG/M metagenome (GOLD analysis project Ga0114951, IMG submission 88677) | Freshwater microbial communities from Finland to study Microbial Dark Matter (Phase II) - AM7a DNA metaG | ecosystem: Environmental > Aquatic > Freshwater > Lake | place: Finland: Lake Alinen... | reverse complement strand
CGCGCGAGCCGGTGATCAAGAGAATGGGCGCATCGAGCCAGTCCTCCGGCTTCACCTTCAGATTCACCACCTGCCAGTTGATTTCGCGTTCAAATCGCTTGGACATCCAGCGGGTCAGATTGGCATTGTCCCGTGGGCGGGCGTTCCAGGTTTCTCCCGGGTATTCCAACTTGTTAAAGACGACCGGATTGCGTCCGCGGGCCAGGAACAGCAGTGCGTAGGCCGTCCCGATAGCGTTGCCGCTGTAGTTCCACGATCCATCGCTGCGCTGTGCCAGCACGACGTTCCGCGCGCCTTCGCGATACCAGTTAGTGTCATTGAAGAATTTCAATCCCGTCGCCAGCCCCACGCGCTCCAACCCGTACAGGGAATACAAATTCATGTTCGGCCGAAACTCGCGGGTGAGCATCGCGAGGCCCTGATCGACGTTTTTGTCCTGGCGATTGGTGAGTCGCACGGCTATGTCGGTAAATTCGCTCGTGATATGCAGCGACGCCAGGCCGGCCAGAGTCATCGACAACTTCTGATAGCGAAACTGATCCGGCTTGCCGGCAATGTACGGCCATGACCCGTCAGAATTCTGCGTGAGCCGCCAGAACCGATCCGATGTGGCCCAGTAGGCGTTGGGCAGCTCAATCCCGGCATCTGACAGGGCCCAGGCCCCGAGCGTTCCGTATTGGCCGTTCGACAAATCCCCCGAGGGCCGAAAATCGCCTTCTTTCGTGGATTCAAACGGATTGCGCACGCCGGACTTCACCACGGAGCTGCCGTAGGTATAGCCGCCGTTCTGTCCCATGGCTTCAACGATATATTTCTGAAACTTCCAGAGCGCCGCGGTATTCTCCGGCGACTTCGGGCAGAGGGCCAAAGCACTGATCGCCAGCGCCGAAACGTAGGTTCGATCGGCCTCGAGCTTCATCAGATAATTCACCGCGGGGGCCATATCCTTCGAGCGCGGGTGGAGCCGGGGATCGTTCATGCCGGCCGAGCGTCCGGCATGCAGCAGGGAGTAGACGACGAGGGCCGTGACGCCACCTTCCTGGTCGTAGGGATTTTTCGACGGCTCCCAGATATCCCCCTTGCGCGACGCCAGCAGGTAATCGATTCCCATCTTCATTGAATCGAGCACATCGTCATCCGACAGCGGCTTGCCGCCGGCGATGCGCGCCTGCACTTTGGTATGGGAACCTGAGGCCATGTCGAGCGTCTCGGGGCGTTCCTTGTCCGCATCCGTCTGCGCCCACAACCCCGGCGCTGCGAGCGTCAAACCGACCAGTGCGCTTGCCATCCACGTCCATGTCCGCCGCGTCCGTTGCATCATGATGCCCTCATGCAATATTCACCACCGCATCGGACATCTTAACGCCCGCCCCAGCGGGAACAAGACGCCCCCTGCGTTCGCGCCGACTTTTTTCTTTTCACTTTAAATGCTTGTCGAAAAACGCCGCCACGGTTTTGCGCACGCCGGCATTGTCGAATCCCGCGCCGTGCCCCATCCCGGGCATAATGACCAACGTCGATTCCACCTTTGCCTTCTGCAATGCGTCGTAGAGCATTTGACTCTGCGCCACCGGTACGATCGCGTCCTTGTCGCCATGCATGATCAGAAAGGGCGGAGTATCCTTTGAAATGAACGCGATCGGATTGGCCCGGGCCACCAACTCCTTGTGCTCGTCCAGTGGTCCGCCGAACAGCCGCGACAAGGGTGAATTGGCCAGCACCATCTCCACCACTGCGTCCTTCCCCATTTGCTCCATCGCCGCCTTCATTTTCGGATCGCGCGTCGCCTTCTCCAGCGCCTTGTTCATGTTTTCATCCTTGGCCGCCTGCTCGGCAAAATGGCTCATGTCCGTCGGGCCGAAAAAATCGCAGACCGCCTGCACGCTGCTCGATTGATCCAAGTTGGCTCCCACCTTTCCCTCCTCGCCCTTCACGCCGCCGGTCGTGCCCAGCAGAGCCGCGAAATGGCCGCCCGCCGAGGCACCCCACACGCCGATGTGATCCGAATCGATATGGTATTGGCCCGCGTGCGCCCGCAACCACCGAATCGCCCCCTTGCAGTCTTCAAGTTGCGCCGGATACAACGCCTCACGGCTGAAGCGGTAATTGAGGCTGGCGCCGATATATCCCTTGGCCACCAGAAACTGCAGCGGACAATCCTTCTTGTCGCCTTGTTCCGCTCCCCCGCCATGGATCCAGATTACCAGCGGCAGTTTTCCCTCGGCCTTCACTGGCATGTAAATATCCAGCAAATTGGCTTTGCCTGTGGCCTCGCCATACTTCAGATCCCGCTCGGCACGTATGCCGGCGGCTGCGATTTTTTCATCATTGACCGCGGGTTTCGTCTGCGCGGTCGTGCTTTGACCGCACAGCAATCCAGCGCCCAACCAACCTGATGCCAACAGGATGATGCCCGCCGCGATGCGTAGGAAAATCGACTTCACGACTGCTCCTCGAAAGCCGGAACACTCTTGGCCATCATCCTCGATCGATCATGCCAGAGCGAACAAATTATGGAATGAAGCCACACGCCGAGAAAGTGGGGCCCGCGCTATCGCACGAATGCTGATTGGAGTTACGAAACCGCCTCTACATCTCCCCCAAGCCTACTCTGCCTCCCTCCACTGCACTTCCAGCCGCACCCCCAGTTCCTCTTCCAGCATGCGATACTTCTTCTTCCTCCCCAGGACATCTTCGGCCCGCGTCACGTCGTCGACGTAACAGCGGATCCGCAGCCGATCGCCTTTACGTTCCAGGGCCACGGCTGGGGTTTCGAACTTGCGGCTGTCCAGGGCATCGGCGGCCCGCAATATGGCCAGGAGTACCCGCATGGCCCGTGGCTGGCGCAGGCCGGCAAACCGCCTGTCCTTTCGCGGACTCACCACGGCCCCGCGGTGATACCACGTCAGGTATGCCACCGCCAGGCGTTCCGACGCGTCCAACTCGAGCGTGCGCCCCTCCAGCACCAGTTGGGCCCCGCGTGCGTGATGTTCGTCCGCCCCGTGAAGGCGACCGACATCATGCAGGAGGGCGGCAAATTTCAGAATGCGCAAATGCCCGTGGTCCAGGCCATGAGTATTGCTTGTGAGGTGGAAGATTCCCGCCGCGATCCGCATCACGCGTTCTTCATGTCGCGTCGACCCCAGCCGGCGTCCCACCCACGCCCGTATGCGTTCGAGGCGAGCTCGGAACAGTTGCCGGGCCTGGACCCCGTTGGGTCCCCGCCGGGTATGCGTCCGTGCAATGACGATTCCCATGCAACCCCTTCAAAAACACGCGTATCTGCTGTTTATCGGACCACTTCACCCCACCCACCACAACATTTTCCCCAAAAACCAACAAAATTGGTGCTACCCATCGCCCTGTCGCAATCACACCTGTTCCTCTTGTTTGCTGTATCATTTTGTCGGTCCGCCCTCTCACCGTGCATGACAATCCCATCGTGTGCCGATAACGTATTACAAGCTGTTTCATGACCCCGGTTACGAATTGGAAGCCAGTTGTTCTTGGCGGCACTCTGGAGTTATGAAACCGCCTCTGCAGTCATCCGAACCAGGAGCCATCATGCAGCTTATCGCTCGCGCGTCGACCACGGTCCGCAACAAGAACATCCTCCTCACCACCTTATGCGTGGCATTTGCGTTCTGGTTCGCCTACGACGGCTACATCGGCTGGCCTGCGCGGAACGACGAACTGGTGCGCGCCATGAAGCGCATGATCATCGACAACCGCCTCGACAAAGTGCACGAGAAGACCCTCGACGCATGGAAAGGCTTCAACAACTCCACGGCCGAAGAGCGCGAAGCCATGTACAAGATCGCCGACGCGGCCCACGTTGAAGGGTGGAAAACAGATCTTGATCTGAACATGCAACGATACATCACGGCAGGGCTGGCGGTGGTTTCGGTCGGCGCCATCGGCTGGTTCATCCGCTGCCAGCGCCGCCGGGTCATTGCCGATTTCAACGGGCTCTCGCCGGCGCCCGGCGTGCTGATCCCCTGGGACAAAATCACCAAGGTCGACAATACCCGGTGGAAAAAAGGGTTCGTCGAAATCACCTACACCGACGAACTAGGGAACGAAGATACTGCATTGCTCGACGACTACATCGTCGAACGTCCACCGCTGATCGAAATCCTCAAGGAGCTCGACGCCCGGGCCACCAAGGCGGAGTTCCTACCCAAGCAAGAGCCCGCCGCTGGCTGAGCGGCGCTATGGGATTTCCTGGCGACCTATGCACGACAAAGTGCTACGAAGGACCGACGAGCGAACCGAGCGCGGTCTGTAGGGGCGTGTTGTCGCGATGCAACATGAGCGTTGCGTAACGTCGTCTCGCCGCATCACCCACCTTCACATTTCCGGCATCGAACGTTTCTAACTCCTGAAATTACCACCATTTCCGGACTTCTCTCCGGCACAGCGATTGCCTATGCTTAGGTATGACCCAGGGGCGATTCCATATTCTTACGGGCTTGATGCTGATGCTGGCGACCGGTATGCTGTCAGCCTGTCAGTCCACATCACAAACCTCTGCTGTACCGCCACTTAGAGTTCCCAGCGCCATGATGTACCAGCCCCTCCACGAGCCGCAGATCGTTTATGCCCATGCCGACCACATCCTTCCCAGTTCTGACGCCGATTACTATGATTTCCCGCGCATCCATCCCTTTGCCTACGGCTCCGTGGAACTGGGCGGAGTGTCCGCATACACGGATTACACCTTTGACGCGCAGCAGATTTCTACCCCGGCTGGCACCGGGTACCACTATCGTTACGTGGTCCGCCAGGGGCTCTCATATCCCTAATTCTGTGGCCGCCCTACCGCGTGGAAACTACCGTCAAATCACATCTTGACGTTCGCGGCGCGAAAGACGATGATAAGCAAATCCTTGGTGTTCGCGGCGAGCGAAGCGCTGGCGAGAAGGACGTCCGGCTTCAATTTCTCTTGATCGTGAACTTCGTCGGGCAAGGGCACATCTCGTCCTGTCGGGGACAGGAAAAGGAAAAGCATGGCTACAATTACCAAAAAAGAACTCGTGGATCGCATCGCGGAACAACTGGGCGTCAAACGCGTGACCGTCAAGCGCGTCACTCAGCAGTTCCTCGACGAGATCATCTCCGAGCTGGGCAAAGGTAACCGTCTGGAGTTCCGAGACTTCGGCGTGTTTGAGTGCAAGCAGCGGGCGGCCCGGGTGGCGCAGAATCCCAAGACCATGGAACGCGTCACGGTGCCGTCGAAGCGCACCGTCAAGTTCAAAGTTGGCCGCCTGATGAAGGCCAAAATGCAGGAAATCGCCAGCAAACAGGCCGCAGCACGCGATGGTCAAGCGGCGCCGGCGATAAGCCCGAAGCTATGAAATCCGCCGAAAAATGTTAACTTCCATCGAGCCTCGGCAGTTGCCGGGGCTCTTGTTTTGATGGAGACGCTCAACGGCACGGAGTACGAAGATCGTTCCAAACGGCGACCTCCGTTTCCAGCAGATAGGCGATTTCGTTCTGCTTCTTGATTCTTGTTTCTTTCTTCTCGGAAAACGTCATGGCTGATATTCGAAGCCAGTGGATTCAGTCGCTGCGTGCCGAGCTCGATGAGCGTCGCGCAGGGCATCTGTTGCGCGAACTGCGGCAAGTCGAATCGCCGCAGGGACCCACACTGGTGATTGACGGCCATGAGTACGTGCAGTTCTGCACGAATAATTATCTTGGACTCGCGACCGATCCGGAAGTGATCGAGGCGTCGCGAGAGGCCACCGGACGGTTCGGCGCCGGCAGCGGCGCGTCGCGACTGGTGGCCGGTTCAATGGCACTGCATCACCAGCTTGAGACGGCACTCGCTCATTTCAAACACGCGGAAGCGGCACTCGTTTTTCCGACGGGTTTCATGGCCAACCTTGCAGTGCTGACCACGTTTGCCGGCGAAGACGATCTGGTGGTTTCGGACAAGCTCAATCACGCCAGCCTGCTGGATGCTGCGAAGTTCAGCGGCGCGTATCACCGGACGTTTCCGCACCGCAAGTATGAGCGGGCTGCGGAATTGCTGGAGAAGCAGGAAGTAAGAAGCAAGAAGCAAGATGAGAAGGGGAAAGATCAAGAATCAGGCAGGAAGAGCGCGGGGCGTCGATTTCTGGTGACGGACTCGTTTTTTTCGATGGATGGCGATCTGGCGGATCTGCCCGCCGCATGCGCCGTCGCTGCGAGCCATGATGCCCTGGTGATCGTCGATGAAGCCCACGGGACGGGCGTGCTGGGGCCGCGCGGTGCGGGGGTGGCGGAACTGCAGGGAGTGGAAGACCGCGTGACGCTCTCGATCGGAACGCTGAGCAAGGCGCTAGGATCGCTGGGCGGATTCGTCACCGGGCCGCGTGAGGCGATCGAGATGCTCGTGAATGCAGCCCGCAGTTTCATTTACACGACGGCCCTTCCTCCCGGATGCTCGGCGGCGGCGCTGGCGGCATTGAAAATCGTCGAACGAGAACCGGCGCGCCGGCAGCGTGTGATGAGCTTGGCGCAACGGGTGAAGACGGAACTCGAGGCGCTGGGATTTGACTGCGGAAACTCCGCCTCGCCCGTCATCCCTGTCATCTTGGGCGAAGCGGAAACGGCTGTGGCGGCGGCCATGTTCTTACGTCAGCGCGGCATCTACGTACCGGCTATTCGCCCCCCCACCGTCCCACCGAAGTCCGCACGCCTGCGGATCAGCCTGATGACCACGCACACCGATAGCCAGGTGTCACAACTCATCGACGCGATGGCAGCGCTGGCCGCTGATCAGGCAAACCGCTGAATCCCCCCCCCGCACAGCGCAAGAAAAACCCCGGCCGATACCGGGGTCTGGTTTGCGTTGAATTGGAACCTGCCGATCAGGTTTTGGCCTTGCCAACGAAGAAGCCTACGCCGGCGAGGAGGGCCGAAACCACCACCAGCACCGCGGAGAAGAGGAAGATCTTGCCGTTATCCTGGGTGATAGCGCCGAACCATGAGGGGAGGTAGTTGTTCAGCGAGGCGCCGACGATAATGCCGACGGTCGCCATGACCAACACGGCCGCAAGGGCCAACCCGCCGAACGCGCCGGATGCCGGATCGGTTTCTTCCAGCACTTCCGCCACGCCGAGCGGTGCGGCAGAGCCACCGGTCGCGATATTCTCCAGGCCCGATGGCCCGGACGATTCGACCGTGGCGGAATGTTCAAAGATGCCGGAGGACGAGCCGATGCCTTCGGTCTTGGCCTGTTCGCCACCGGGATAAATTTCGTCGAGCAACTCAGCGCCGAGGGAGGTGTCATCCGATTCGCGGGTCAGGTCGAGCAGACCGGAGCCGGAACCGACGCCTTCGAGTGAAAGCTGATCGTCGATGGCGGATTGGATCTGAGTTTGAGCGGCAGCCTCGGCGGGCTTCACTTCGCCCTTCTCGAAAACCTGCACGCCCTGGCCGGTGACCACCGTATCTTCCTTGGCCGCGGCCGCGGGAGCGTTGGAGTCGGAAAGCGAGATCACATCGCTGGCGCCGGAGTCCTTGGGGGGAAGGGAGATGCCGGAGTCGGACAGCCCCAACTCAGCAGCGCCGGGCTTGCTGCCCTTATCGGCGGCGAATTTGTCGACCTGGTCGACCTTGAACATCACGCGAGCACCATCACGAAATTCGCGTAACTTGTTGTCGGCAACGAATTGCTTGAGCTGGTCCGTCGAAACGCTCAGCTTCTGGGCCGCTTCTTCCGTTGTGTAAAACATCTTGGCCATAGACGACTCCTCGCGATTTGCCTGCTAAGAGGACTTGAAATCTATCTCAAAGGGCTTTTTCCGACGCACCATATTGCGAACGCAAAGATTTTCGGCGGCCTTCTGAGATAGCGTGTTAACGATTCTTGTAACACCAGTGGCTACAAAAGTCTAGGGCCATGCCCATCGAGTTTCCGCTATTTGTTCTCCGGCGGGTTCTGGTCAACCGTCGGGGTATCGGTCTGGTTCTTCAACTCCGTCCGGGCTCGCTGTTTTTGCACGAAATCCAACACGTCCTTGGGGGTGGGCGAATCGTTGTTGAGATCTTCGAGAAAGCGGTCATTTTTGAAGGAACGGGCCGCAATCAGCTTGAAACGGTTACCCTCGGGCAAGACGCGGTAGACGCAGATTGTGGAGGAATCGATATCCATCAGGTAGAGCCCAAAGGCGGTGGGGCCAAGCTGTGCGGGCATCATGTAGATGCCGCGAGCGCCGAGCAGGCCTCCGGTGGGCGTTTGGGCAAAGGCGCCACGATCGAGGATCAGTTCGGGGAATTGTCCGCCGCTGTGCGAATAAACCATGGCTGCGGCATTGGCCAGGAGGCCCAAGCCGAGGCACCACAGAGCCGCATTGGTCCAATTGCGGCGCGGCGCGGGGGACGGATTCTGACTTTGATCAGTCATGCGCTGGTTCCAGCATTCTTGTTCGGACAGGGGGCCGAAACGCCTGCCAACGCTTCGACCATATCACGCTATCTTACCTGCTGGGAGACGCTTACGGCAAGTATGGACGAAACGTTCTTCATCAAGAAGCAGGAATCAAAAACGCGGACGCGATATAATCGACCGCATGATTATGAAGAACCTGACCAGCGTTACCCCGCAAACCGTCACCATGGCCGGCGCCGAAAAGGTGCAGATGCAGCTTTTGTGTGGCCCGGGAGATGGTGCGCCGAGCTTTGCCATGAGAAAATTTATCATCGCGCCGGGTGGATGCACACCCCTACATCAGCATGATTACGAGCATGAAGTGCTGATCCTTGCCGGTGGGGGCGTTGCTTTCGGTAATGGCCGCGAAAACGCGATCAAGTCGGGCGATGTGCTCTTCGTGCCTGCCAATGAACTGCACCAGTTTCGCAATACCGGCGGCATGCCACTGGAATTTCTGTGCCTGGTCCCGGCCTTCGTGCACCAGAGCGGCGCACCGCAGCCGGTCGCGGTAAACTGTGCGAGCGATATGGCCGCCAACAAGAAGTAGTCCCCAACGACAATCGGGGGAGATCGGCGGACGGGGTTCAGCAATGTCCACACCCAGCAAACAGCGCGACCGAGCGGTCATCACCGTTACGCCTGAAGTTTCTGGACAGCCGAATGAACCGGCGCAATCCCCGCAAACTCTCGAAGTGGCCGGGCAGCGGCTGACCGTCTTCGTCGAATCGCCGCCGCTGTATGAAGCGATGCTGGCCGACCTTGCTGCGGCTCGCCAGCGTATCTGGCTGGAGGTTTACATTTTCAGCAATGATGGCGCGGGGACGGCCATCGCCGAGATGCTCGCACGGAAAGCACGCGAAGGCGTGGATGTCCGCATCATGTACGACGCGGTGGGGTCAAGCACGACACCCGCGGCGTTCTTTACAGCGCTTCAAGCCGCCGGCGCCCAGGTACATGCCTATCACTCGTTCTGGGAAGCCCTGCAAAGATTCCGGCCGCTGACGCTGTTGAACCGGCGCAACCACCGCAAACTTCTCGTGATCGACCAGAGCATTGGATACTTCGGCGGGATGAACATCGTCAACCACGTCGGCGATGACGCCGGCAAGAGCGCCGGTCCGTCCAGCGGGGGATGGCGTGACGCTCACGTACGGCTTGAAGGCGCGCAACAGTCCGAGATTGCCGAGTCGTTCAGTCGCTCGTGGCAGAAAGCCCACGGCCAGCCGCTCCGCGGGAAAAGAAAATACTTTCGCCGGGTGCTCCGCGGCATCTCCAGCAAATCCGCGAACACCGGACCGGCTGAATCCATCCACTTTTTTGATTCGGGCCCCGGCATCCGCTACGGCGCCGCAGGACGCGTCTTTCGCCGCGTAATGCGATTGGCACGCTCCAGTGTGACGATTTCGATGGCTTACTTCATACCCGTGGGTCCATTGGTGCAAAGCCTGCTCCGCGCCCGCAGGCGTGGCGTGCGTTTCCGGCTGATCGTTCCGGGATCGCAATCTGATGTCTGGCTGGTGCAGCGCGCCACCAGCCACATCTATGCGCGCCTCATCCGCCGCGGCTTCCGCGTCTACGAGCGCCGCGACCAGATGCTCCACGCCAAGATCATCATCGTCGATCACCAATGGACGCTCGTCGGCTCGGCCAACATGGATCCACTGTCGATGTATTTTAATCTGGAATTTCTGGCCGTGATTCGTTCGCAGGCGTTCGCCGAGATGGTGGAGCGGATCACACGTTTTGAATTGCAGCACTCGCAGCGCATTACCGAAGCCCATTGCAGGCGCATCACACGCTGGAATCGCCTGCTGAACGCGCTGGCGTGGTCACTGCGGTGGTGGCTGTGACGGGCTTCGCCGGCTTTCTCACGTCATGGATGGCGGATCAGTCGAAGACCCATGCCCGGGCGGCGAGTTCGTAGTCCACGAGTTCTTCGGGTTTGAACCAGATCGCCAGTTCCGTTTTGGCGGATTCGGGCGAGTCCGAGCCGTGGATCAGGTTGAAGGATGCCGAAACGCCGTAATCGCCGCGGATGGTGCCGGGCTCGGCCTTGAAGCCGAAGGTGGCGCCCATCATTTTTCGCGCGATGTCGACGACGCCCTTGCCCTGCAGCGCCATCACGATGACCGGGCTGGAGGTCATGTATTTCAGCAGGCCGTCATAGAAGGGTTTGCCCTTGTGCGGCGCGTAATGCTTCTCGGCCAGTTCCACCGGAATCTTCATGAACTTCATGCCGACGACTTGAAGTCCCTTGTCTTCGAAACGGGAGATGATTTTGCCGGTCAAGCCGCGCTGCACTGCGTCGGGCTTGAGAATAATCAGTGTGCGATCCATGACTCGTCACTCCAAAAAATAGAGGCAATTTGAGGGGGACATCCTACGGCATCGCCGGGATGTTGTCACACCGCACATAGGCATTGTGCTTGTGGCGGGCTATTCGCCCTCAGGACTCGACGATCGCCACGCCGTACGCGGGCAACGTCAACGTGCCGCCGGCGACCTTCTGCGCCGTCAGGAGTTCCTTGCACTTCTCCGGCAAGCCGCGGACCTGCTCGGGCTTGGTGGAATGATTCATCAGAAACAGGTATTTGTGCTTGCCCGAGTCGCGGGAAATCGCTTCGACCCGTGGCGTGGCGTCGACCAGTGAGGAGAGCCCCGCCATTTCCATCAGCTCATCAGCCAGCGTGTCGGTCGCTTCACTGGGACAGTAGCCGCCGACATAAATGATCGATCCCTTGCCGACCTTGGCCCGCGTGATGGCCGGGGCGCCGGCCAGCAGTGTGTCATCGGTGTCCCAGGTGGCCAGCACCTCCGTGCCGCGGGTCGGCTTGAGGCGTTCGGCAAATAGGCTCAGTGTGAAATTACGATCGCCGCCGAGTTTCACCGGGCGCGTCTTACCGTCCAGCATCGTCCAGTCTTCTACTTCCACGCCGGCGACTTTGCGCCACAATCCGGGAAGCACCGCTTCAACGATGTGACAGTTGCGATCCTTCAATCCCGACTGGGCGCCGAGTACCACGACTCCGCCGGCCTGGGCGAACGCCGTCACTTTCTCAACCAGCGCCTTATCCACAATTTTCAGGTGCGGGAGGATCAGAATCTTGTAGCCCTTGAGATTGGAGCTTGGCCAGACGATATCGGTGGGAATCTGCCGGCCGGCAAATTCGCCGATCCAGCGGCCAAGTTCCCAGCGGCCATCCGGAATATAGGTATTGATCCGCGTGTCATTGACGTCATTGTCGTAATCGCGCATCACCGCGACCGCGCGGGCCACCGGAGCATCCCACAGCGCCTTGGGCAACCGGGCGATCTCGCTGCCGACAGTCTTGGCCTCGGCCAGACGGCGACTATCGCGATCATCCTGATCGATCAGGCCGTGCCAATGCTGTTCGGCGCCGTACGGACAGGTACGCCAGCGGAAATAACTGAGCGCCTTGGCGCCGTGGGCGATCGATTGCCAGGTAAAAAGGCGCTGCTGCCCCTGCCGCGGCGTCCGATGGAGATAACTCAACTGGCCCCCGGGACCGGACTGCTGTTCCATGACGGCGTAGGGGAACGAAAGCGATCTCGCGACGTGCAGGCCGTGGGCGTAATCGGTCCAATTGCCTTCACCGGTGAAAAGCGGGTATTGGTCGTGCGAGAAGAAATCCAGCCCACCGTCATGAACGAGCTTGGGCCCGTCAACATTGGCGAAAAGGTGATTGTGCGTGATGAGCCACTTCGGATTGGCCTTGCGAAGAATGTCCGCCTGCCGCCGTGCGAAGCGGCACACCATATCCGAGATGAATCGCGATTCATCGAGCAGGTGCGAAGGATTGGGGTGGGCGGCCGTCGGATGCGGGAGGAGAATCTGCGACCAGTCGTTGTACTGCTGACTCCAGAAGGCAGTGCCCCACGCCTTATTGAGTTTCTCAATCGTGCCGTATTTTTCCTGCAGCCAGATGCGGAATGCCGCCTCATCGGATGGTGCGTAGCTCACATCCATGTGGCAATTGAATTCATTGTCGAGCTGCCACGCGAAGATCTGTTTCTCGCGCCGGTAATGCTCGGCCAGGGCGGTGCAGATCTTATCGGAGAGCTCAATGTACTTCGGCGAAGTGTAGTTGTAGTTTCGCCGGGAGCCATGTTCCATCGGAATGCGCTGAAAATTGTAGCGGAGCACTTCGGGATAGTTCCGGGCGATCCAGGCGGGGCCGCAGTAGGTCGGCGTGCCGAAGATGACCTTGAGGCCGTGCTTGCGGCAAAGATTCAAGACATTGTCGAAAAGGTCAAAGCGGTACTGGCCCTCGACTGGCTCAAAATATCCCCAAGCCCCTTCGCCGATGCGGATGTATTCAAATCCCGCGGCTGCGATGCGCTGGATGTCCGAGGCATGCCGCGATGCATCCCAGTGCTCAGGGTAGTAGCACACACCGTAAAGAAACCCATCGGGTAGAGTGCGGGGCATGCGGACTCCTGAAAGAGGCTAGGCAATCGGCAGCGGCCCAAGACGGGTGAAAGCTCCACTGGGCCCACGGAATGCGTGGCATCATAACAGGACTTGGCAGGTTTTCGATACGCCAATCCACGAAGGCGGCAATAATTGTACGCTTTTAGGGATAATGGTCAAAATAGAGTTCAGGTGAAGGCCTTAGTAGCGAGGGCCTTGGCAGCTGCGAGGGCATCGCTGACTTTGGCGGTTTCCTTGCCACCGGCCATGGCGAGTTGGGGACGTCCGCCGCCGGAGCCTCCGACGAGGGGGGCGATGCCTTTGACCCAGTCGCCGGCTTTGAGTTTGCCGATGAACGGATCGCCGACGCCTGCCAGCAGGTTAACCTTCGGCGGCTGCGGGTTGCCGTCCTTGTCGTTTTCGACGATCACGCTGGCCAGGAATGCAGCGACGTTGCCTTGCGGATGCTTCTTCTTGAGCCAATCCCAGGTGTTGCGGAGGGCATCGGCATTGGCGTCCGGGACGGAGGCGACGACGAGCATGACGCCGTTGACCGATTCGGCGGAGGCCAGCAGCGCTTCGGCATCGAACGAGGCGCTGGCTCCTGAAGCCTGACCCTTGGCCCCTTCGTTTTTCTGCCAATTTTTATGGCGCGTCTGCAGATCGGCGATCGCGGCCTGGGCGCGGCGTTTGAGACGAAGCGGAATGTTGGGCGCGGCGAGAGCCTTCTGAATCGCGGCAATGTGATTGGGGAGATTGGCTTCACTGGTCTGAGCCGACGCGGTCAGCAGCGTCTCGACGACCTGCGCCTGCGTGGCAGCGTCCTTGGCTCCCGGACCGGTCAAGGCAACGATGCGGCGAATGCCTTTGCTCACCGACTCTTCGCTGGTGACGACGAAGCGCTCGATCTGTTCGGAATTGGCCAGATGCGTGCCGCCGCAGAACTCGATGGAGTATTGCTTCCACTGGGTATTGGCGGGGTCTTTGAGCAATTCGCTTACCGGTGCGCCGACGGAGACGACGCGGACCATCGCCGGGTATTTTTCGCCGAAGACGGCCCGCAGACCGAATATTTTGAGCGCCTGTTCCTGCGGGGCAACTTCCGTGTACACAGGCAGCTTTTTCGCGATGCCCTGGTTGACGAGATCCTCCACCTTGGCGAGTTCATCGTCGGACATCGGCTTAGGATGCACGAAGTCGAAGCGAAGTTTGTCCGGATCGACCAGTGATCCTTTTTGCTGCACGTGATCGCCGAGGGTTTCGCGAAGCGCCCAGTTGGCCAAGTGGGTGCCAGTGTGATTTTTTTCGATCGAGTCGCGGCCGTGAGAACCGCCGTCGACGTTGAGGGTGGCGCCGTCCGCCACGGCAATCTTGCCGGTCTTCACGTGTCCGATATGGAGGACGAAGCCGCCGACGGCGCGCGTCGTCTCGACGATAAAGATGCCGCCGGAATCGGCGCGGATTTCGCCTTTGTCGCCGACCTGGCCGCCCATTTCGGCGTAGAAATTGGTTTTGTCGGCGATGAGGGCGATCTGCGCATTGGCGCGGGCGTCGGCCAAATCAGTCTGAGTTTCGAGGGTGGCGCCGTTCCAGATGGCGCGGAGGGTGGCGCGGGCCGGGCCGCGTTTGAACTTAGGAGAATCGTCGGTGGGATGCACGTTGAGCTTGGCGAGTTCGTCGAGGATGTTGGGCGGCAGATCGTAAACGGCAACGCCGGCGCCCTTGTCGACGCCGCGAGAACGCTCCTTGGCTTCTTCCATGAGCTTGTCGTAACCGGCAAGATCGACGGTCATTCCGCGTTCCTCGGCCATGATGCGGGTGAGGTCGATGGGGAAGCCATAGGTGTCGTAGAGCTGGAAGGCGTCTTCGGCGGAGATGGCTCGTGGTCCGTGATCCGTGGCCCGTGGTCCGTTGGCCGCGGCTTCTTCAAAAAGTGCGATGCCGCGGCCGAGGGTCTTGCCGAAACTGATCTCTTCATCCTTAATGATGTCGATGACGTGCTGGGGACTCTTCTTCAATTCGGGAAACATGTCGCCCATCGTGTCGACGACGACGGGGACGAGTTTGTAGAGGAAGGGTTCATGCAGGTTGAGTTGCTGGCGGCCGAAGCGGACGGCGCGGCGGAGGATGCGGCGTAAAACGTAGCCGCGGCCTTCGTTGCTGGGGACGGCGCCATCGGTGAGGGCGAACGTCAGACAGCGCAAGTGATCGGCGATGACGCGGAAGGCGATGTCGATGCGCAGCTGCGGGTTGGCCGATTCGAGCGCCGGGTCGGCGGCATTGGTTGGGGGGAATTGGCCGGTGTATTTCAGATTTGAAATTTTCGAGATCGAATCAAAGAGCGGCGAGAACAGGTCGGTGCCGTAGTTGTCATCCTTGTTCTGCATCACCTGGCAGAGGCGTTCGAGGCCCATGCCGGTGTCGACGTGCTGGGCGGGAAGCGTGGTGAGGTGCCCCGCGGCATCGCGGTTGTACTGGATGAAGACGAGGTTCCAGATTTCCATGACGCGCGGGTCGTTGCCGTTGACGGGGGCGCGGCGGCCGGCGGTGACGTCGGCATGTACTTCCGTTTCGGGGCGGCGATCGATGTAGATTTCCGTGCATGGCCCGCAGGGGCCGGTGTCGCCCATTTCCCAGAAGTTGTCTTTGCCGAAGTAGTGAATGTGGTCATCGGACTTCAGGCCGAACTGTTCCCAGTTGGCGACCTTGCGCCAGATGTCGGCAGCTTCGTTATCGCGCGGGATGCTGTGCTTTTCATCACCTTCAAAGCAGGAGACGTGGAGGAACCGCGGGTCGAGCTTGAGGACCTTGGTGAGGAGTTCCCACGCCATTTCGATGGCGCCCTGTTTGAAGTAGTTGCCGAAGGACCAGTTGCCGAGCATTTCGAAGAACGTGTGATGGCGGCGGGAGCGGCCGACGTCATCGAGGTCGTTATGTTTACCGCCGGCGCGGATGCATTTCTGGGTGTTGGCCACACGCGGCCAGGGAGCCTTCTGCACGCCGAGGAAAAACGGTTTGAACTGGTTCATGCCGGCGTTGGCGAAAAGCAACGTCGGATCATCGTGCGGCACCACGGACGACGATGCCACAAAAGCATGCCCATGCTGCTGCACAAAAAAATCGATGAACTGTTTACGGATTTCTGCGGACGTCATAACGCTTGAAACTCCTGACTCAATCGAGCTCATTATTGTAAGGGAAGGGTGGGCGACAGGCGAATGCCGGGGTTGCGTCACGGCGATTTTTCATTGCGTCCTTTCTTGCGGCAAATGATAATCCCGGTGGGGAGTTGTCTAACAGATTGTCTTTCGCTTGAAGGAGCACGACATGAAAAAGCTGCTGAAATGGGGTTTGATCGCCGTCGGGGTGCTGGTCGTTTTGATCGTTGTCTTCTGGCTGTTCTTCCTGAACGGTGCGATCCGCATCGGCGTGGAAAAAGGCGGCATGTATGCCACGGATCGCACCACCACCCTGAATGCCGCGAATCTTTCGATCATGAACGGCACGCTCGATCTCTCCAGCCTGAGCATGGACAACCCCAAAGGCTATTCCATGCCGGTATTTCTCAACTTGAAGGAATGCAAGGTCACCGTGCAGCCGAGTTCACTGTTGGCCGGCACCGTGAACGTTCCGGAGATTTCCATGGATGGCCTCGAAATAACGCTGGAACAGAACGGCCTGAAGAACAATCTCGCCGAAATTCTTGATGTCATTCAGCGGAAGACTTCCGCGGGAAACACTACCGGCAACACCCAGGGCGCCAGTTCGCCGGGCAAGAAACTGCAGATCGGCGTCATCCGCATGACCGGCACGAAGGTGCACATCAAAGCGGTGACGGAAATGACGCTCGATCTGGGCCCGATCGAAATCAAGGAGCCCACGAATCCGGACGGCCGGCCGATGAAAATTGCCGACGTCATCGGCAAGGTGCTGATCAGTGTTGCCAAGCAGATTGCGGATAATCCGCAGGTACCCGGCGGGCTCAAGGACGGCCTCGGCAGTGTCAACAAGTTGTTCGGCGACAGCGGCAAGCAGTTGCAGGGCGGACTCAATGACGCGACCAAAGGCTTGCAGGATATGTTCAAGAAACATTAAGTACGGGTGAATGACCGATGACGCAATGCCCAATGACCAAGGCCTGATTTCCTTGCGTCATTGGGCATTGGTCATTGTGTGATTCCAAGACCACTGACGTTATGCCGGAAACTTTTCCAACTACTCTGGCCATCTCCCACACGTGGGACTGGGTGATTTTTGCGGCGGTGTATGCCGGGATCGCCATCGGAACGATTCCGTTTACCCGCCTCAATCGCTCGGCGATTGCACTGCTGGGTGCGATCGCAGTCGTGGCCATCGGGCGGCTGTCGTTTACCGATGCGGTCGGGCATGTGGATTTCGCGACGCTGGCGTTGCTGTTTGCCTTGATGGTGATCGCCGCGATGCTGCGGGTCGCCGGCTTCTATACGCGGATCATCGAGTGGATCGTTTCACGCGCGCATAAGCCCTGGACGCTGCTCGTGGGGGTGATCGCCGCAGCGGCAATTCTTTCGGCGATCTTCGCCAACGACATCATCTGCCTGGCCTTTGCCCCGGTATTGTGCGTGGGACTGCAGAAGGCCGGGCGCCGGCCGCTGCCGTATCTCATCGCGCTGGCTACCAGTTCTAACATCGGGTCGGCGGCCACGATCATCGGCAATCCGCAGAACATGCTCATCGGGCAGTCGGCGCATCTTTCCTTTGGCCACTATTGCCTGATCGCCGCTCCGCTGGTGCTGGCCTGCCTGATCCTGAATGTGCTGGTAGTGGCCATCGTTTACCGCAAGACGCTTTTCACCGCGGCAGAAATCGCAGTCGTCGGTCCTCAGCACGCAGAACTCGTTGTCCCGGACTTTCCCTTTCGTCCCTGGCAAGTCGCCAAGACATTGCTGATCATGCTGGGTTTGATGCTTGCATTTCTCTTCACCGGCGTGCCACGGGAAATTTCGGCGCTGGTGGCCGCGGGGCTGGTGTTGATTTCCCGCACGCAAGATCCGCGGAAGCTGTTTGCACTGGTCGACTGGGAGTTGATCCTGCTTTTCATCGGCCTGTTCGTGGTTATCGGCAACGTACAACAGCAGGGCCTGATGCAGCAGGCATTGGATCACATCACGGCCCAGGGCGTGCAGATCTACCAGCCGGTGCCGTTCTCGTTGATCACGGTGGCGCTGTCCAACATCGTCTCCAACGTGCCAGCGGTTCTGCTGCTCAAGCATGGATTGGCCGTGCCCGCCGGTACAGCCGATCCCGTGACGTACACGTGGTACCTGCTGGCGGTGGTTTCAACATTTGCGGGGAATTTCACGCTGCTGGGATCGATTGCGAATCTGATCGTCGCCGAGCAAAGCAAGCCACATGGAGTAAAGATGGGATTTGTCGAATATCTGAAGGCCGGGGTGCCGCTGACGATTTTGACAACCGTTTTGGCCGTGGTCTATTTTGGTTGGCTGGTGTAACGACGGAAAGGAGTATCGGGGTGTCAGGGCCTCGGGATATCGGAGTTGCACACTCCGACGCCCCGAGACCCCGACACCCCCATACCGTTTCGTTAGTGCTTTCCGGCCGGCGAAGGCTGGGGCGCCTGCGACGGGATCTTGAACAGCGTGGCGCAGTTCGAGCATTTCACATTCTTGCCGCGGGCCGTTTCGGGCACCACGAGAATGCTGCGGCACTTGAGGTTCGGGCACATGATCCGAATGTTCTTGACGGGATTCACAGTATATCCTCCGAGTTGATGGGCCAAGCAAACGCATCATGCGTTGCCCTTCACACGGCTCATCGGATCGATAAAGCCGCCGGTTTAGACGCCTGAATGGAATATGTTCGGAAAAGGCTATGTGCAGGCCGAAAACGAGCCCCATTCACAACCATGAAACAAAAGCCCGCACCGAGGTGTTATCGGTACGGGCTTCTTCGTTTCTTAGCCAATGCTCCCTGTTCTGGGAGGTCTGCCTCAGAACATCACGGGCTTTCCGAGCTTTCTCCGCACGACCTGGATCTGCCCCATGTGCATCAGGACGTGACCGAGATTGAGTTGCACCAGATCGAGGGTCGTCGGCGCGAAGGCGCGGATGCGCTCGGGACTGGGCGCCGCCAACTGTTCCGGCGTGGCTGAACTCACCCAGGCAATGGTGGCGGCGCGAATTTTGTCGAAGAGTCCAAAGAGTTCGGCCTTGGTATTAAATTTTGTGGGACTGTCGATCTTCGCGGTTTCTTTGGTGAATGCGTCCTCGAAGCCTGCGGGCAGTGGGACGGGCTTGGCGCCAACCGTGGACATGAAACGGGCCTCGGTATTGATCAGGTGCCCGATCTGCCACTGGGGGGTATTGGCACTGGGAACAGGCCGAACAAGCAGTTCTGCATCAGAAAAATCCGAGACCGTATTCTTCAGCCAATCGAGGTTGCCGCGTAGTGAGTTCGCCATGTGTTCCTGGATGGTCACGGGATATCTCCTTGTCATTTAAAGACATGAAACGTCCATCATATTACCCGTCATTGCGACGATTTCTACCAGTAGGGAATAATCAACGAAATGGACATAATTGCCCACAAAGAAAAGTCTGGCGTTTTTCCAAAAGATTGGTTCTATTAAGCAGATGAGGGGACACGTCTGAACTGATGTTGACCAAAAAAGGGGATGGATCATGCCAGCAGTCGCACAAGCTCATCGTTTGGGTAAACAGGATCTCGAAGACATTGCCGCCGGAAATCGCTGCGAAAAAATTGACGACATGGAATTTCTGGAAACGCTTGCCCACAAACATTGCATGATCATGCCACCGTGGATCTATCACCTGAGTACCGATGGCAAGTTGGAAAAACTTACGCCCGTGCGCTATACGCAGGAGTACGATCTCGACAAGGCGTCGATTCTGCTGGGTGTGATGCGCCGGCTGCATGAGCCGCAGCCTGTGCATTGACACACGCCGCAGGAAGCATTGAGCCAACTCAAAGGGGGAATTCGGGGTGAAGTCCTGCGCCCGATGCCTGCCTATTGCATGATCGCAAAATAGCCGCCATCATTTGTCGCCGCGATTTCATCGCTGAGCGATGGTAGCGTGGATTCTTCCTTGATCACTTTCAATCCCTGCGGAAACTCTGCTGCGAGTTCCTCAATCAGTTTTTCGTTTTCGGCCGGATCGAGCGAGCAGGTCGAATAGATCAGCGTTCCGCCGGTCTTCAGATAGGCCGCGCCCTGCGTGAGCAGGTTCTTCTGCAGCACGTGCAGGGAGACGTGATCCAACGTGACCCACCGCCAGCGGCTCTGCACGCGCTTGCCCATCACGCCCGTGTTCGAGCACGGCACATCCACCAGCACGAGGTCAAACTGCCCGCCGACTTCGATTTCACTGGCCAGATCGTTCGCGGAAACGCTGCGGATGTTTTTGATGCCGATTTTTTGTGCGCGATCCATGAGTCGCGAGAGTTTGGCGACGTCCGTATCGCTGCTGACAATGAGGGCGTCAGGAAACGTACGCGCCAGTTGAATCGACTTGGTTCCCAGCCCCGCGCACAGATCCAGTACGCGCTTCGGCGGCGTTCCTGCGGTGAGGATCTCAGCCGCGGCACGCACCGGCCGCGCCGACGTCGGATCCTGCGGGGAAAGAATTCCCTTGTTCACCAGCGTATCGATCGACTGGTTCCATCCCTCGGCGGCCACGAGAAACCGCTTGGCGCTGGCATGCGCCACGAGTCCCGCCATCGCCGGGGCATCCACGGCATCGGCATCGGCGCGCAAGGTAATCGTGGGCCGCTGGTTATTTCGCAAGAGCAGTTTCGCCGCAAGATCATCCTTGAAATGCCTGCGGAGAAAATCGACGTACATCCGCGGATGACTGCGCGTCGCGGCCAGATGACTGGTCGGTGCCGTCAGCGGATCGGGGAAAATTGCGGTATTCAGATCGACCTGCGTCGCAAAATCGATTTCAAAACTTCTCCGGCTCAAACCCCGCCGCGGCACCCGCGCCGGATTGAACCGCGTAATCCCCCGCAGCACCGCGTTGATCAGCCCCGACGCCTTCGCTGCCGTCTTGCTGCGCTTGGCCATGTCGACCGTCGTATCGACCGCGGCATAATCGCTCGTCCCGCCTTGAAGCAGCAATTGATACGCGCCGAGCCACAACAGCACCTGCACCGGATGATCGAGCGAATCGAGCGGCTGTTTCAAACGTGACGCGATGACATGATCGAGCAGCCCCCGCCAGCGGATCACGCCCGTCACCAGATCGAACGCGAACGCCCGATCCCGCGGGGCAAGCGACGCCCACGCCTCATCGCCCATGCCCCCAGTGCCGCTGACGCGGTCCGGCAGCATCGGCGGTTCTGACAGCACGTGCCAACGTCCCAAGACTCGAAGTGCATTGTCGCGTGCCGTCAGCATTCAAACTTCCGATCAGAAAATGCCATTCTTATGACTTCGTGCGTTCGCGGTTCATTGCGTCTCATCCATCCACCAGCGGAATCTCCACCCGGAAATTCGTCCCCTGCCCCGGTTCGCTGGTCACTGCAATATGGCCGCCGTGCTCCTCGATGATACGCCGCGTCGTGGGCAATCCCAATCCGGTGCCGCCCTTTTTCGTCGTAAAGTAGGCATCAAAAATCCGCGGCAGATTTTCCGCCGGAATGCCCATGCCCGTGTCGGAGATATACAAAATCGCCTGCCCCTTGGAAGCGAGCGATCGGATCAGCAGTTCACCGCCCTTGGGCATCGCCTGGATCGCATTGAGCAGCAGATTCAACAACGCCTGCTTGAACAGATTCACATCGAGCCGGCAACGCGGGCCTTCGGCGGAAAGAGATGTAAGAATCCGCACCTTGTGGGCCTGCGCCTGCGGGTGCAGAAAATCGACCAGCTCTTCCACGATCGCGTTGACCCCCACCTCTTCCGTCCGCAATTCGATGCGTCCGGCAAACCGCAGAAAATCATCCAGCGTCTGCCGCAGCCGATCCGCTTCCTTCTTCAGCGTCGTCAGACGCGTCTTGGAGCGTTCTACCCCCGGCACATCTGCCAAATCCTCTTCCAGCAGTTGCAGATTCAGCTTTAGCGTTGAGAGGGGGTTCTTCAGTTCATGCGCCAAGCCCGCAGCCAGTTTGCCCATGTCGGCAAGCTGGTTGAGACGCGCGATGCGCTCGCTCTCCCGCCGCATCCGGCGCGGGCGTTTGTCTTCCTGTGGTTCGGTCATAGTCATGATTGTAACCCAGCCGCCCCGAACCCGCAGTAGCGACTGAAAGCCATGTCCTCCAATGAGTTCGATGCCGAGCGACTTACGCGTGAACCAGCAGGGAAATATCCTCCGGCAGATTATCCGCCACCGCGCTGATCACATCGCCTCGCAAGGCGCGAATCACCGCACCCTGTCGCGATACACCCATCATCACCGCCTCAACGCCGTAGGTCGCGGCAAAGTCCAGAATCGTGTATGCGACATCCGGCGCGACCGCGTAGATAGGAATCATTGATACGCCGTGTTTCGCGCAGACATCGGCCGCCATCTTCAGCGCGGCAAGAGCGTCCTTGTCTTCTTCGATCTTTGGCGCTTGGACGGCGCCCGTCATCGTCACGTTCAACTGGCGCACAAACAGCACGAACGCCACGGCTCCGGTCTTGTGACAGTAGTTCGCCGCAAATTCGATCAGCTTGGCGGCCCCGCGGGTGGCGATCAGCACATGGGGGCGATTGAGATCCAATCCTCCCGCACCTTCCGCCGTCGGCAGCCGCACCGGCGCCCCAGCACCTGCACCGACCGGCACCAGGCCAGTTTCCACCGGCATCTTCCCGCGGAGATAACGAAACGCCGTCGAGGCGCTTGATCCTGCTGAAAGCAGCAATACGGCGCCGATGGCCAGCAATGCGAAGAGCCCTTGCGTAGGCGTATGGATCACCGGCAGGTTGGCCGCCAGAATTTCCGCCAGCGCATCATGGAACTGCGCAGCAAGACCCGCGCATAGCAACAGCACGCAGGTCGCACCGCTCAGGGCAATGCCCCGGCCGCGCGGCGCCAATAGCGGATAGGTCTTGGTGCTGAACCGCATCAACAGACCACCGACCAGCACCGATCCCGCAAAGAGCAACGCGTGCGGCTTCTGATACGCCAGCGTGCCCTCAATCGCCAGCATGACCACCGCCAGAATGCCCATGCCCACGCGTTCGTAAGTCTTCAGGGGCATCGTGCGATTGGCCGTGCACGAGCCCAAGTTGATGGCAATCGCACCCACCACGCCGATCGCATACAGATCCGCGAGTTTTTCCAGGTCCGTGATAAAGCACAAAATCAGAATGGGCAGCACGATCGCGGGTATCAAGGCGTACCACGGCACGCCGAAGATGTTGAGCTTCGTAAAGAACTTCGGCAATTCCGTATCGCGCGACATCACGTACTGGATGGAAATCATGTCCGCAACCGCTGTATTCACCGCGGAAAGCAGTAACAGTCCAAACACGCCGCCCGAAAGAATCGCGAACCAATGCCCGATGAATTTTTCGCCCATGAAGCGAAGGATGGCGTTTTTTGCGCGATCCTCATCCGGTGTCAGTTCCGGCAGGGCCTTGACCTTAGCTGCGGCCTCGTCGACCTGAGCCGCCAAGGCCGAATTTTCCTTCCACTTGGCATCCACCTGCTCCACTTTCTTCGTGACCGCTGCAAGTTCCTCTCGGGCTTGCGCGATCTTCTCGTCCTTCACATACGGTGCGGAATTCGCCGTGCGGCCGTGTCCGATGTCCACCCCCGGCAGCGACGGCAGGGCGTTCATCGCGATAGCAAAGATGATGTTGAAAATCACCACTTCCAGCAGCACCGGCCAGATCGCCTTGTTGGCCGTCTTCGTCACCGGCGGCACCATGATGCCCGTCATGTTGGCGATGGCCTCCACGCCCGAGAGCGCCAGCACCACGTTCACCAGCATCAGCCACTGATGCCCCATCGATTCGGTCGGGCGATGAATGGCGCTCCAGCCGGCGCGAAGATGCGGTATCGAAAAGAAAAACAGGACCAAGGTCAGCAACAGCGTCGCCAATGCCACAATCAGCGCAAACGTGCCGGCCTTCTTCGGGCCGACGAAATTGATCACGCCGACAAGCAGAATGGCACCGATGGCGCAAATTGGCACCAGATTGTCCGGCACGCCGAAGTAGTGCATGCCATCGAGTGCCGAAAGAGAGGCCGTCACGATGTAATCCGCAAACAGGAGCAGCGCCCCGATTACCGCGAGCGTGCGCGAGGTGTGCTTGGCCGCGGAATAGACGCCGCCGCCATCGGGATAGCACCGGCAGATGATCGTGTAAGCCCACCCTACCGCCGCCACCAACGCGCATACGCCCAGCACGTAATAAAACGACGCGTGCAGTGCGTAGTAGAACGCCAACCCCAGCACATAAAAACGCGAAGTGCCCCAGTCGCCATACAACATGGGACCGGCGTGGTACCACTTCAATTCGCGCGGACGTTCCGAGTGGGTAACGAGCATAAACGTACTGAAGACCCGTGGCGCTCTTCACAAAACATGAACGAACTCATCGCGGGCCGATCCGCCAGGTTCGGCTCGCCACTCGTCTCATGTTTTGGAGGAAGCGTTTAGGCCTTCACTCCAGCGTTCGCCTGCGAGGTTAGCTGACGGGCTCGGATGCGCTGTTCTCCGTCTGCGTTTACCGCAGATTAGCCCCTGCGCGGCCAGTCTTTCGACCGGCTTTGCGTTTTTCCGCCGCTACACGCAACGGATTGGTTTCCCCGCTGCCGGGCTTTGCGCCCGGCATTCGGCACTTCTCAGCGAATGCAGTGATAAAGGCTAACAATCGAGGCCGAAATGTCAAAAGGATATTTAAACGCAAATACGTATGTTGTTATGGAGAATAGGCTTACAATTCCAAGAGTAGCCCTTCTGCCATCAGCCCTGGCCCAAACCCGATGGCCGCACATGGGCGATGACCGCCCTCTTTAGCCTCTTGTTCATCTCCAGATTTGCGGTTTTGGAGAAGCCGATTCAGCAGGAACAGCAGCGTGGCCGACGACATGTTCCCATGCTGTGCCAATATCTGGCGCGATGCGCGCAGGTCGGGTTCTCCGATTCCCAATGCTTCCCCCGCTGCCGCGAGAATCTTCGGCCCGCCAGGGTGGATTGCCCAATAGCGCACATCCGACAATGCTAGCCCTTCCTTGGCCAGCCATGATTCACACCATGACCGTAAATGCCGGCCAATCAACGCGGGCAATTCCGCTGACAACGTCATTTCAAAACCATGATCACCGATGCGCCACGTCATGGCATCGCGGCTGTCGGGCAACAGCAGGCTGGCCGTTTCGATCAAACGCCAACCGCGCGGCACGTCACCATGAACCTTTTGGTTTTCATCGTTTTCCGCACCAACCACGCATGCCGAAGCGCCATCCGCAAATAGCGCATTGGCCACCAGCTTTTCGGGATTCCACCCGTACGCAAAATGCAGCGTGCTCAACTCGACACAGCACACGAGCACCCGCGCGCTGGGATCGGCCGTTACCGCATCCTTGGCCGCGCCGAGCGCATTGAACGCGGCGTGACATCCCATGAAGCCAATATGCACGCGCCGCACATCGGGACGTAAATCAAGCCGGCCGGTCAGTTCCACATCCAGTCCTGGCGCATAGAAACCGGTGCAGGAAACGGTGATCAGATGCGTGATACGCCGTGGCGCGACGCCGGACGCCTCAAGTGCTGCGCGTGCGGCCCGCTCGGCCAGCACCGGTGCTTCTGCCGCATAGCGTGTCATGCGTATCGCCGTTGTGGGGCCACGCAATCCCGCCTCCGCCGGCGGACCGTAGAACGCCCGCAGGTCCGCCAGTCCCTCGCCGGTATTAATCACCGACCCGCGTTGCTCCACTCCGCTGTGCGAAAACACGCGGCGTAGCCAGGCACGCTGGCCATCCGACTGGCAACTGAATTCCTCGGATACCGCTGCCGCATCCAACTGGCTGAGCGTCGGCGGCGAGGCCGTGCCGATGCCCAGAAGGCTGACGGATCGCCGCAGCGGCGTCGCATCGCGAACGATCGTTTCACCCAGCAAGTCCGTCATGAGTCCACTCCTCTGAGGCCGCCGATCACGCACTGATCTGCCGCGCCATGATCTCCGATGCCCACGGCACGTGCCGCGTCACGCGGACGCACGCCGCGGCCAAAGCCGGCCTGTGCAATATGCCGCGCAATCCTCGGCACCAGCGTTGCCTTCGCACGATCTCCAACGAATGGATCGCGCCCCAGCGATCCGCCAGATCGCCGGGCCAGGTTTCCGCTTGATTCGGCAACAGCTTCACCACTTCACGGGCGCTCCGAATGGCCCAGGAAATTCCTTCGCCCGTGAACGGCTCGACGTAGCCGCACGCATCGCCGACGGCCAATACGCGATGCCCCCCTACCGCCCGGCGCCGCCGGGTGAGCGGACCGGTGCCGATGAATTTCGCTTTCTCCAACGACTGCCATTCATTCAAACCACATTCCGCCAGAATCTCGCGTACCACCGCCGCCGGGCAACCGTGTCTCGCATGGCAAGCGGCAGGATCGAGAGACGCCCCCACGTGGAAATGTCCGTCGGAAAGCCGCACCAGTCCCACGTATCCGTTCGTGCCGACGTACATGCCAATCGTTCCGGCGGGCAACGTACCGGCATGCTCCACCGTGGCCGCGAAACCGAGCCGTATCGGCTGATCCTGTTCGAATCGCGCCCACGACTCATTCGCCAGCGAGGTTCCACCCAATCCATCGCACGCCAACACCACGCGTGCCTGCACCTCGACGCTTGTGCCGCCGGATTTCAAACGCACGGTTCGCAATTCGCCGCTGGTTGCCGGTACCAACTGTGCGGCCACTGCGTCAACAAACACGCATCCGCGGCTTGTGGCCAGCCGCACCAGCAGTTCATCCAATTGCCGCCGTTCTATGGCGATGCCCTGCGGCAATGCGATCGTCGTCCCACATTTTCCGACGTGCAGAGCCATGCGGGTCAAGACGATTCCGCCATCCAACACTTCACCGAGCCCCATCGACAGCAGCATGGCTGTCGCCGCGGCGTTCACGCAGCCGCCGCAGGCTTTGTCGCGCGGCCAATGCGATTTTTCCACCAGCAATACTTGCCATCCTTGCGCCGCCAGCAATGCCGCCGATACGCTTCCTGCCGGGCCGGCGCCGACAATCACGGCATCCCACGTTTGCCGGGAAATATCCGCCAGATTTCTTCTGACTGCAGGTTCAGTCACGACGGCCCTCCCCCTCAACTGGGCCGCGTCGTTGCCAGACCAGCAGCATGCGCCAGGGCCAGCAGGCGGTCACGCGCAACTCCGACTCATCCGTTGTCGCGTGCATCCCCGCTTCCCGCGCCATTTCCGCCAATTCCGTTTTCGTCCAGGCGGCGCGGACGCTGGCCGTCCCGTCGTGATGCACGATCGCGCTGCGGCTCAGCACGCGGCAACCGGCCCAGGCAAGCGCCCAGCCCATCGCGGATCGCCGCAGGTCGCTGATCACAATCATTCGCTGTGCCCGCTGGCGCATGTGTGCCAGCGTCTCGATCACTTCCGGCCGCTGCAAATGATGCATGAAGAGGCTGCACGTGATGGCATCGAATTGGCCCGGCGGCAATCCGTCAGGTGCGGATCCTTGCGTCGTGCGGGCGCGCACGCCGGCTTGCTTGGCCGCCTTGGCCGCCAGTTCCAGCGCGGTCGGGCTCCGATCCATCAAACTCAGTTCGACATGGAGGCCTTGAGCCTGCAACAATTTCGCAACCGCCACCGGCACATCCCCCCCGCCGCAGGCGACATCCAGCAATGTCAGATTCTTGAGCCCGCAGTCGCGCGCCATTTCCGCCAGCGGCTGCGCGATAATCCGGGCGGCGTGCGAGGCGCGGTTGATTCGCTGCAGCCCGGCCAGTGCCGCGCCGTGCAGCGATTCATCCAATCCCGGTTCGTCCATCAATTCCGGAATGACGTGGCGCTGGCGTAGAGCTGAAAATAGCATGCCTCATGGTAGGTGCGCCGGGGTGCAAAGGGAACGAAAATTCCCGGCGGGGGATTCGCAAACGTTCAAGCAGGGCATTCTCGTGCTATCATGATGAAGCAGGAGGATCTCCATGACTCGACATGCCGCTAAATCATTCCAAGCGATACGATTCCCTGGCGCTCTGTTCATTATGCTGGTGCTGATTGCCGTCGGCATCGTGGTCGCGGATCGGTACTTCGCCAGTGCCAAACCACCGGCAACCACAGCCGCGTCGCAAACGCAACCGGCCAGCACCTCGGCACCGACGACGCGCATCGCGGCGCCCGCAACGCCGACTCGCTCGTCGACCACGGCACTGCCCACCGGGCCAATCAACGCCCGCATCGGCGACGGTCCTATCAATGGGCAAGTTCCTGGTACAGGCACACCCAACAGTGCCACACCCAATCCATCGGGCCAGGCGCTGAATACGGAGGCGCCGCAGGGGGACCATGTCGAGGTGTTCAAGGATAATCAATGGTTGCCCGCCACCGTTCTAAAACGCGAAGGCAACCGGCTCTACATCCAATACTATGGCCGCGGCGATGCATCGAACGAATGGGTGGGACCAGATCGCGTCCGAGCCAAATAGACTTGAAATGTAAGAGTTGCCCCCTCTTCCTTGAGGACTGAACCTTCCCCCCACGCCTTGCGCTATTTCCCCCGCGCCCCAGCTTGCTCATCAGCATGATAACTGGACCGCACCAGCGGGCCGCTCTCTACCACCGGATACCCCAACTCCGCCACGCAGTACCGCTTGTATTCTGCAAATTGTTCCGGCGTTACCCAGCGGTCGATGGGCAGGTGCTGGCGTGTCGGTTGCAGGTATTGGCCAATGGTGAGGATGTCCACCTGTTCGGCGCGGATGTCGCGGAAGGTGGCGCGAAGTTCCTCATCGGTTTCGCCGATGCCGGCCATCAGACCGGTCTTGGTGATGAAGCCCTGGGCCTTGGCGCGGCGGAGGAGTTCCAGCGAACGCGGATACTTGGCCTGGGGGCGTACTTTTCGGTACTGCGAGGGGACGGTTTCCATGTTGTGATTGAGGATGTCGGGCTTGGCGTCCAGGACGGTTTGCAGGGCCTGCCAGTCGCCGCAGAAATCGGGGATGAGTACTTCGATGTTGGTGCCGGGGGAAGCGGCGCGAACGCGGGTGATGGTTTCGGCCCAGATGGCGGCGCCGCCGTCGGGGAGTTCGTCGCGGTTCACGGAAGTCATGACAACGTGCTTGAGATGCATGAGGCTGACCGCCTCGGCAACGCGGCGGGGTTCGTCGAGGTCGAGTACGGGCGGGCGGCCGGTGGCGATGTTGCAGAAGCCGCAGGAACGGGTGCAAACGTCGCCGAGGATCATGACAGTGGCGGTGCCGCGGGCCCAGCATTCGCCCATGTTGGGGCACTTGGCGGATTCGCAGACGGTGTGAAGTTTGTGATGGTCGATGGTGCCGCGGAGTTCCTGATAATTGGGCCCGGCGGGGAGTTTGACGCGCAGCCACGACGGTTTTTTCCCGGGCTGGGTGTGCTCGGGTGCGGGCTGGGGGGGCATGACATTCAGGGGAACAGAGCGGCTCATCAGGTTCACGGGACCTCATTTAGACCACGTATTTGAATGGGACAGTATATCGAATCCGCCAGCGACTTAATACCGCTCAGCGTGCCCTCGCGGAAAGCTTATTACTGAGATGTGTTTACATCACCCCGTTTGTAAATAATCCCCAATTTCGTCCGCGCCATCGGCGCGGGCCAGTCAACTAACGCACATCAGACAAGATGCGAACTGATCCAGAATTTACTGCATTTTGATGATTTTATTGAGGCTGTCGGTGCGGCGGTGGTAGCCAAATTATTCTCCAGATCATGTTTTACTGCGGTTTACCTTCGGTCGTGTTAGCTACAACACGCAAGACATCCGCGTATTCTGGGCTGTCTTCCCAGTGGCGTTCGACGATGAAGAGCGGGCCTCCGGGCGCAAGCATTACCTGCCTGAAGGCGCCAACAGTCGCACGGGCATCCACCTTAATAAAGAACGTATACCCCGCCGCATTGAAGCGGTAGTAGTTCAAAGCGCCCCGTTTTCTTGCTCGGAACACCTGTAGGCCGAGTTCGCGGGCGCATGGATCGTCAAATGACATGACGATGACGGAATACTCTTCTGAACTCCCGGGATTTCCAGCCTTAATCATTGCGAGTAGGCGATCTTCATGTGGCCCGAGAGTGACCTGCTCGAACATCCGATGTGTTGAGATTCCTGCACGCCATAAAAGGGTTAGAAAGAAGAGCTTGAGTTTTGCATAGTCATATTCTTGTATCAGTCGAGCTGGACCGTGTGGGTAAGGTTCCATGGGCGTGTCAAAAAGGATCCTCTTGGCATAGTCGTCGTAAAGGCCCATCGCTCCATCACAGGAAGCGCAGAGAATGCCGGTGTCATAAACTCCGATGGGTGCTTTTCGCGGGTACTCCGCTTCGCGTGTCGAATACAGCGTTGGTACCTCGCCTGAGTCCAAAATGGGACGGTAAAAGCTTTCTGGGAAAATGTGCGCTTTGATCAGAGGTCTGAATTCTCCGCAGTAACGACATGTACCATGATTCTTCAACTCTTATCCTTAACATGCGGCGTCTGGAGAGTCCTTTGTCCCTATGCCACTACGTAACATGCCGAGCGCCTCGCTTAAATCTTCGGCGAAAATCTGCGATCGAAAGCGCATATACGAAGTGAATGGCGTCCACCCCCTCAGGGTCGATATGCAAGAATTCACCCAATTCTCTGCCAGTCACTTCATAAGAGGGGATGTCGGGGTGAGCTTCGAACGCCTGAAATCTGGTGTGACTTCCCGAAGCAATCATCTTGCCGTAAACCGTAGAAAAAAGAACTGCATATTCGTCCCAGGAAACTAAGATGAGCCCCAGTTCTGGCAGAAAAATAAAATAGTCATCCTCATCAAAGTTTTCATAATAAGATTGATTTTCCAATTGGTGTCTCCAATTTCGATTGACGAATAGGAACTCTGCTATCTACGTTACACCGTGTGACATACGAACTCCTTTGGTTGGCGACCGCATGCAAATTCATGGCGATCCTTAAAGGTTCGCATCATCTTGGTCTCGCCCCGAATGACTGTGTCGTTACGGTTGGAATCGAACGCTGGCTCAAAATAGATCAGGTCCAAGTATTCCAGAGGTAGCTTGGCACGCTACTCCAAGTTGCCGCCGTAGCAAACAAGCGAGTGTCGAACACCGATGACAACCTTTCTTTGTTCATGACGAAGCAGAATACCGTCTCGATCTGAATTCTGCACTCTGAATTCTGTATTCCCACACACCATTCCCCCCACCCTCTCCGTTCCCACGGTAGGAACCGAAGCCCGAACGTAGCAGCCCTGTTTCGGTCGTCATCACTCTAAATTCTGGTGTCCGCGTCTGGGGCGGACGTAGGTCCAGGCGAGGGTGAGGATGGTGGTGATGCCGCAGATCATGGGGAGGAGGTCGCCGATTCTTGTGTAGAGGGTGAGGCGGGAATCGATCTGGAGTTGCTGGGTGGCGTAGCCGACGGCGTGGAGGCTGGCGCCGGTGGCGGGGTCGCGGACGAGCTGGACGAGGCGGCCGTTGGAGTCGATGAAGCCGGAGTTACCGGTGTTGACGCTGCGGGCGATGGGGATGCGGTTTTCGACGGCGCGGAGCATGCAGGCCTGGAGGTGCTGGTCGAGTTCGACGGGAAAGAACCAGCCGTCGTTGGAGATGTTGACGAGGAAATCGGCCTTGGCGCCGTCGCCGGCGCGATTGGCGGGCGAGGTCATGTCGCGGGCGGGATAGGGCATGACGTCCTCGAAGCAGATGGGTGTGCCGAACTCGTAGATTTTGTTGCCGGCGGCGACGGGGAAGCGCTGCCAGGAATCGCCGCGCTTGAGGGAATAATCATCATCGGCGCCGTAGGGTGTGAGAGAGAGGAGGAAACGCTGGAGCCAGGGGACGGATTCTTTGAAGGGGACGTATTCGCCGAAGGGGACGAGGTGGCGCTTGGCATAGAAGATGTCGAGTTGGCCGCGGCCGGGGGCGTATTCGAATGCGGCATTTTGCCGGGCGTTATCGACAGGATCCCAGGAGGCTGAACCGACGAGGAAAGTGACATGATGTGCATCGGAGAATTCGGCGAGGCGACGGTCGAGGTCGATGGCGAAGGACTGGAATTTGCGGCCTTCCACATTGAGGTAGCGCGGTTCGAGTTCGCGCCAGGCGCGGTTGATCGGCTCGGGCACCATGGTTTCGGGCCAGACGATGAGATCGGGGTTGTCGGCGAGGGCGGCTTGGCTGAGGCGGAAGTGGCGGTCGAAGATGTCCTGCTTGTGGGCGTCGTCTGATGAATCCTTTTGCGATTGGGGGATGTTTTCCTGCACGACGCAGACGCGCGGGCCGGGGGTGGTGGTGTGCTGGCTAAGGCGGAAGAGGCCGTAACCGAGGACGGAAGCGGTGGCGACGAGGACGCAGACGAGGAGGCTTCCAATGGCGGGATTGAACCGGCGCTGTGGCTGTCCCAGCGCGGTGGAGACGCGGCGCGGGACCATGAGGGGCAGACGCAGGAGGTCGACAACGAAGCCGTTGAGTAACGCGAGGAAAAAGCTGACGCCCCAGACGCCGAAGAGGTCGGCGATTTGGATGAGCGCCGGTACTGGCGCAACGCAGTTGCCGAGCATAAACCAGGGGAAGCCGCCTTGGATGAAGGATGAGCGGACGTATTCGACGGCGGTCCAGACGAGGGGGACGGCGAAGGTGGCGGGCAGGCGGAGTTGTACGACGAGTCGGTTGGTGCCGATGGCGAAGAGGGGCGTGTAGATGGCGAGGTAGACGGAGAGTGCGAGCACGCCGCCGAAAGTGACGGGCCAGAGCCAGTAGAGGTTGAGGGCGAAGAAGATGAAGCCCAAGGCGTAATAAGCGAGGAGGTAGCGCCAGTTGAGCGAGCGGCGAATGGAGCAGACGGCCAGCGGGACAAGGGCGACGGGGGCGAGGAAGAAACAGTAGAACGGGGGAAAGAGGAGGGGGAGGAGAATGGCGGCGAGGGCGAGCATGATGAGGGTGGAGGACCACTTGCCGCGGGTTGCGTCAGGGGGAGGAGATTTTGCGGAAGATTTTGTCTTTGCGGCCAAGGTATCACTCGCGGGAAATCGTTTCGGATCAGAGTTCATTTTCAATGGGGCAAGGTACGGGCGGGGGTTGTGGTTGTCTATAGGAAGACGCGTGAACATGCCCAGCGGGGCCCCTGCCCCACTGGGCATGGCACCCGACACTAGCACGCGTTACGGTTTGGGTTGGGGGCGGGTGGTGGCGGCAAAGAAGAGGAGAAGATCGCGAGAGAGGAGTTCGGCACTGTCGATGGTGTAGCCGTCAACGCCCCAGGCGCGGACGCCGGCGAGGCCACAAGTGATATCGAAGGGCGAGAAGACGATGGCGACGCGTGTGCCGCCGGCGGCGCGGGGGAGGGAGAGGGCGAACATGCGTGGGGTGGTGGTTTTGCCGATGACGGCTTCGGTGAGCGGGCGGTACTTGATGATGCTGGCGGGTAGGCCGTCATCGACTGTGCCGGCGTAGATGGAGTGGCGGTCGCTGAGAAGTTTGAGTTCGTCATGGGGGTAGAGTTGTTTGCAGAGGGCTTGAAAGGAGTCGGCGAATTCGGCGTTGCCGCCGGCCGCATCGACGATGAGCGCGCCGCCGCCGTCGAGGTAGGCGCGTACTTTGGCGAGTTGGTCGTCGGTGAGGGAGATTCTTCCCGTGCCGGTGAGCCAGGTGAAGCGGGCCTTGTTGAGGTCGAGTTTTTCGGGAGTCATGGTGACGGTTTGGAGTTGCGTGCGGAAGTGAGCGGCAGCGAGGCGAGCAAGGCGGTCCCAGGCGCCAAATTCGGGATTCCAGTTTCCATCCCACTGCAGGCGGCCCATGGTGATGGAGCGTACAGGCTGCTGGCGGCCGAGGTTGACGGCGGTGGTGCGGAGTTTGGAACGGAGATCTTCCTTGCCGCAGGCGTAGACGTAGATGTTGGTGGGGAGCTCGAAGGCCTCTTTCTTTTCCTGGTCTTTGAGTTGCCAGGCGGCGCTGAGATCGGAGGGCGAATGGAGCCAGAGTTCGCGGATTCCGTTGGTTAGGCCGAGGAGTTTCGGAGGATTTGCGATTTTTCCGAAGATGCTGAAGAGGGGATGGTCGGAGGGCAGATCGCGCATCTGGGCGTGGTTCTGCAGCATTTGCGAGGCGTATTTTTGCATGGCGGCGGTGAATTCGGCGGAGTCCACAGACTCACCGAGGGCGACGCTGAAAATCATACCGCCGCCGCCGAGATATTCCCGCAGTGAGTTGAGCTGTTCCGGGGTGAAGTTGGGGTCTTTGGTTCCGGTGAGGAGGAGCGCGGGGGCATCCTGCCACTGGTCGGGATCGACGGTCAGATTGACGACCTGCCAATTAAAGGGGCGCTCGAGCTGTCGACTGATATGTTCAGAAAGGTTTGCGACATCGCGCGGGCGGGCCTGCCAGTTGCCTTCATATTGGAGTTTGTTGAAGGCGACGGGGTTTCGACCGCGGGCCAGGAAGAGGAGGCAGAAGGCGGTGTCGACACGCGTATCGCTGAGGCCGACGATGGGTCGGGTCCATGAGCCGTCTTTGGCCTGGGTTTGGACGAGGAGGTTGGCGCCGGATTCGAACCAGTTGCGGTGTCCGAAGTATTTTTCGCCGGAGAGCAGGCCGGAGCGCTCGACGCTGTAGAGGGTGTAGGAATCGCAGAGTTTGGGGTCGAAATTTTTGCTGAGGAAAGCGATTCCGCGTTCGAGGTCTTTATCGGGTCGCGATTCGAGGCGGAGGATGCGGTCGGTCTGTTCGGTGGAGATGAGCAGGCTGGAGACGCCGGCGGCGGTCATGGAGAGCGTGGCAGCGCCTTTCGGTCGATACGCCCAGCCGCCGTCGGGTGCGGCGTTGTCGCGCCAATAGCGCTCGGCGTTTTTCCAATAGCCGGCGGGGACGGCTCCGCCGACATTGAAGGCGGCCCAGGTTCCGAGAAGGCCGTACTGGGTATTGGAGGCATCCAGCATGCGTTCGGGATCCCGATTGAAATTCTGGCCGACGTTGTAGTTGTGGCCGCCGCATTTGTATTGGCCGTCAATCAGAAGTTTAAGCGAGCGCTGGATCGCATTGGTGTATTCAGGCTTGGGGGGCAGGGACGTCAGTGCGCTAACCTGCATGCTCGCAACGTAAGTGGTTTTGGGTTTGAGGGTGGTGAGAAACTTGTTGGCGGCCTGCAATTCCGGGGCGTGCGGTTTGAGGCGGGGATCGTTGATGCCTTGGCCGACGTTTAGAAGGGCGTAAAGAATCAAGGAAGTCTCGCCGCCGGTGTAACGATGCTCGGCGTTGTAAACGCGTTCCCAGGTTCCGGTCTTTTCATCCTGTGATTTGAGAAGGAAGTCGGCGCCTTTCTTCAGGGCATCAAGAACCTGCTCGTCGGTGAGCGGCTTTTCCTCGGCGTCTTCGGCGGGGGGATCATTCCCGGCGGCGATAAGGGGGGCTGAGGCGATAAACGCGATGAGTGCAAGGATACAAGGCTTTGCCCCATGCCGTAAAAGGTGTATTAAGAGGCGTTTACGCATGTTCATTCCCACCACATGTCGTCCAGTTCAACCGGTTTCCCACGACCAGACCATGTCTGATAATAGCCCGCTAATGCGGATTCGCGAGTTTATGCTTCCCGGAAGCCCCTTTCGACAGGTACGATATTCCTGACCATCGGCATTATCCGGTGTCTAAGGATGAATCGAAAGCTCGGACACGCCGGCGATGCCGACGATCCGCAGCAGTATCTCACAGGAAGACCCACCATCATGCCATCAGCCACGCAACCCACCATCAGCATCATTGTGCCGACATATAAGGAAGCAGAGAACCTGCCGCTGCTGATTCCGCAGGTGGCGGCGGCGATGCGCTTGCGCGGGTGGAAGTGGGAACTGATCGTCGTGGACGACAATTCGCCGGACGCCACACCGACAGTGCTGAAAGATCTTTCGGCAATGTTCACGCAGTTGCGTTACATCATCCGGCTGGATGAGCGCGGACTTTCGTCGGCGGTGCTGGCGGGGATCAGCGAGGCGCGGAACGACTATGTGGTGGTCATGGATGCGGATCTATCGCATCCACCGGAATCGATTCCCGCGCTGGTGGACAAGCTGGTGGCGGATGAAGCGGATTTCGTCATCGGTTCACGGTACGTGGCGGGCGGGGCAACGGAAGACTGGTCGCGGCTGCGGTGGCTGAATTCTTTCGGGGCGACGCTACTGTCGAAACCGCTGGTGGGAAGCACGCGGGATCCGATGGCGGGGTTCTTCGCGATTCGTCGCGAGACGCTTCGCACGGCCGATCCGCTGGTGCCGGTGGGATACAAGATTGCTCTCGAGCTCATCGTGAAGACGCGGGTCACGCGCGTGGCCGAGGTTCCGATCGTTTTCCGGAATCGCCGGCACGGTGAATCGAAGCTCAGCCTGAAAGAGCAGTTCCATTACCTGGAACACCTGTCGCGACTGTATGACTACAAATATCCGCGGCTGTCGCCGTGCGTGAAGTTCATGATTGCCGCCGGATGCGGAATCTTCGCGTGCTACGGCACGGTGGGCGTGCTGAACACGCATGTCATTCCGCTGCTGACCATTGCGGCGGGCCTGCTGGCGATGATTGCCGTCACGATGGTCTTCTTCCTGCGCTATGCGCATACGCAACGTGACTTCATTGTGATGAAACATCCGTATACAGAGTTCTTTGCCATTTCCGCGGCGGAATTCATCAGCGGCTGGGGCTTCGCAGTGGCGACGCAGGCCAGCATCTACCTTCAGATGGCGGTTGGTCTGGTCATCCTGCTGCTGGTGCGTTACACGCTGCGCAAGGTGTTCCTGCACGATATCCGCGGTATTCGCGGCACGCCGAAGGCGGGGAGCAGCCGAAAGCTCATTCTTTCACCAGCGGCGTCGAAGTCTGCGGCATCCGCGTAAGGAACGCGGGGCGGGGATTCCTACTTTTCGATGGGTTGCCTGGTTAAGGCAGAATAATCCGAATCCTGCGCATGCATGGCGTACCAGGCGAAGAGAAAACTGTGAATGCGGAAGGTGTGCGGCGCGTCGGCAAGTGCCGGCTCGGCGGGCGAGGCGGGATTAACCATCCATTGTTTTTGGTCGGTGCTGGTGGCGATCACGGGGGTTTTTCGGGAAATGCCAAGGATGTTCCAGAGGGGATCGACGGGGAATTTCACATCATCACTGTGGAAGTACGTGGCGTAGGGCTCGGCGCGATATTCGTCCTTGAGCGTACGCAGTCCCAGGAGAACGCGCGTTTGCGGATACTTTTCCCGCCATTTGCTCCAGGTGGTCAGTTCGTACGGTAACAGCGGCAGGGGCTTTCCGACGGCGGGTCCGGCGATGGCTTTGAGACCGAGCTGGCTCCAGAGGCTCTCCTGCGACGGTGCGGAACGCCGATCGTAGAGAACCAGATTGGAATTGATCAGCAGGCCGCTGACGCCGAACTCGGGTGCGGCATCGACCGCGGCAGTGCCAAGCGGCGCGGCATCGACTCGGCGATCGAAGACCACGGCGCTGTCGCAGAGCGGCGAGTAAGAAACGCAGATGGGCAGCCGATCAGGCCCTTCGCCGAGGACATCATTGCAGACTTCGTGCAGCGTCAGGACGCGGAGGGGATAGGCCCGCGCCACGCGTTTCTCGCCTACGCCGACGGTCACGCCGATGACCCGGTCTTCACCGACAAGAAAATAACTGTGTTCGTTCTTTTTGATCAGGTCGACTTCCTCGGGGCGGATCGTTTCGGCGAGTCTGACGGGAATTGCACGAATGCCATCCTTGGGAACGCCGGAGGCGATCAGTTTTCCGGCAGGCACGGAGAGCTGGGAAAGATCGAAGCCGTAGGTTTCGACGTGTTCGCCGTCGCCGATGGCGCGGCGAAACCCGGTTTGATAGGCGGGCCAGAGGATCAGGACCGCGGCGACGAGGGAGAAGAATGCCGAGAGCACAAGCACCCAGCCTCCGCCGCGGAAGGTGAGCATTCTCTCTTTTTTTGCGGGGATATCGTTCATGATGTTCCGCCGTCCATCAGCGCGATCCGAGCGAGGGGTCCTGGAACGATCCGTCATTACTCGGCGCGACATAGCCGGCCGGCGCTTTTTGCAGGCCATCGAGCGGGCCCCGGGCGTCGATCACTAGGATCGCCATGAGCAGCGGGAGGTAGAGTACGCTGCCGAGGAAGAGTTTGCGGGCATTGGCGTGCGTCTTGTCCATCGCCAGTTTGAGGGTGAGTGCAAAGAAGCCCAGACCCAGCATCATGGAACCGGCCAGGAAGAACCAACCGGCAGCGCCTGTCACTACGAGCATCACGCACAGCGGCAGCAGCACGAGGCTGTAGAGCATGGCCAGCAGGCAGGTGAGACGGCCCGAGGGCTCGACCACGGGAAGCATTTTGTAACCACCCTTGGCGTAGTCGGCGCGATACATCCAGGCGAGCGCCAGGAAGTGCGGAATCTGCCAGGCGAAGAGCACTGCACCGAGCAGCCAGGCGCCGGCATCGAGACGATCCACGGCGGCGGCCCAACCGAGCATGGGAGGAATTGCCCCGACGATCGCACCGACGAGCGTGTTGGCGGTCGTATACGGTTTCATGGGCGTATAGACCAGCACGTAGAGGAGGAGGTTGACGGTACACAACAAGGCGGCAAGACCATTCGAAGTGGGGCAGAGAATGGCCACGCCGATGATCGAAGCGATCAGGCCGACAAACGCGGCATGCGTGCGGCTGATGTGTCCGGCGGGGATAGGGCGTTTGAACGTCCGCGGCATGCGGGCATCGCGCGGGGCTTCGATGGCTTGATTGAAGGCACTGGCTCCGACGGCCGCCAGAAAGGTTCCCAGACACGTCCACCACAGGCGAGTCCAGTTCGTGTGTTCCATCGTCTGAGAGGCAACGAAATAACCGACGGCGGCGGTGACCACGACCATCAAGCTAAGACGCGCCTTGCCGAGCTCCATGTAGGAACGCAGGAGTGACTGCGCGGCGGCAGGAACAGATGCCGGAAATTCATTTGCGTTTCCGAGCGCGATGGATTGGGTTCGACTCATGAAGACTTCGCTATCCTTCGGCGACGGCGCGTTGCTTGAAACGTCCCGCCACTGGGCCCTATGCTGTGGCACTAAGGTTACCACAAGAGAGTGCCAATAGTATGCGAGGAAAGCATGGCGGTACAGCCCGCGGGAACAGCTTCGACGGAAGAAAATAGCTCCAAAATCGCGATAGACTACGCCCCGGTCGGAATATCGGCCGAACCGCGTTCGGTCTTCGGCGACGTGCTGACGCTGGGCTTCGGCATCACCGTGGCAGCGTGGACTTGCGCGTACATCTGCCGCATGCCCATCGTCAATGCCGACGGGCCGACGACGGTAGTGACAATGCTGGGAGTGATCATCCTGGGCGGGATGGCCGCCGGGCGCTATTCGCACAAAGGATGGAGGGCGGGGATTTATGCGGGCGGAATTTCTGGCATTCTCGATATCCTGATCGTCGGATCGCTCATTCAGGACTATACGCGCAGTCATCACGGCGCCACGCTTCCTTCGGCGGCGCTGTGGATCGGCGGGTCGATCGGTTTCAACGCGGCGGTAGCGGGTCTGGGCGCAGCGCTGGGCAGTCTTATCCCCAGCCCGCGACGTACGCAGATTGCCTGGGCTCAGGTCTTTGCGATCGTACTGTGCTGCGCCACGCTGCCGCTGATCACTGCGGGCGGACTCGTAACGGCGTTTCGCGTCGGCATGGCCGTGCCCGACTGGCCGCAGTCGTACGGTTACAACATGTTTCTGTTTCCGCTCTCGATGATGCAGAAGCACGAAGGCAATTTTTATGAACACGCACACCGGCTGATGGGTTCATTGGTCGGCTTCACGGCGCTGACGCTGGCGATCTATCTCACGTGCGTTGAATCGCGGCGGTGGGTCAAAATCTACGCGTGGAGCCTGGGTGTAGCGATCGCCATCCAGGCGGTTCTGGGCGGCACGCGCGTGACGGAGAACAGCATTCCGCTGGCGATTGCCCACGGCATTTTCGCGCAAGTCGTCTTTGCGGGCATGGCGGCGCTGGCCGCGATCACGTCGCGACGGTTCATTGCGTTGCAGACGCCGGTGCGCGACGGGGCATCGGTGGACTGGGTACTGGCGATCACGTTTCTATCGATCATGGTCGTGCAGTTGCTGCTGGGGGCGCTGGTGCGGCACAAGGACATGCTGGTGCTGCTGCACATCACCGTGGCCATGTTTGTCGCGATGATCGGGATGGGCTGCGGCGTACGCGCCTGGGGCATGCAGGAGAATTTCTCTTCGCTGCGACGGGCCGGCGCGTGGCTGATGACGATCATCGGGCTGCAGCTTTTTCTGGGGATTCAGGCGCTGATCTTCCGCAACCCCCACGGCGAAACACCCACCACCGTGCACGCGTTCATGACCACGGCGCACCAGGCCAACGGCGCGCTGCTGCTGGCGACCGGCGCGG
>Ga0114951_10000851_pt1 | contig 40466 bp, 44 predicted proteins | sample AM7aDNAmetaG_FD_88677 | JGI IMG/M metagenome (GOLD analysis project Ga0114951, IMG submission 88677) | Freshwater microbial communities from Finland to study Microbial Dark Matter (Phase II) - AM7a DNA metaG | ecosystem: Environmental > Aquatic > Freshwater > Lake | place: Finland: Lake Alinen... | reverse complement strand
GAATACAAAAATATTTGACAAGTAATGATATTATTACCTTTTTTGTTGTAAGGTTCGTGGATCGAAATTTATAATTATTTAGCATAGCTTTTCCAAATAGGATTCTGAAGGATTCTAAGAAGAGTTTATTTCCAGAGCATTTTATAGAAGTACCTATCAGAAAATATAAAATTCTGGAAGGGCGGGGGTTAAATTGACGTTCTTTTAGTCATGTCTACCTTTTTTGAGAAAGACCCCTGCAAGTCCAATACATGCAATAGTTAACGATGCAGAAGCTAATATCGAAATAACGTTAGTAGTCAGACCCTCACTAAGCGAAAGCATGATTGGGATATAATTTTTAAACACATCATACATAGCTGTGATAAATGCCCCTAACATGGCAACTAATATCCATTCTTTAACGCTGATTTTACGTTCTGGCATCTTAGAAAGCCCAAAAGTCTTTATTTTCATAGTCATTGTCTGAAGCATATGTGCCGTCATCGTTTCTGTATCTGGTGCGTCTTCTGTCTACTTGACCCACGTCAAAGAAGCGTTCTCTATTTTCAATGTATACTTTTTTTCCCATAGTCGAAACCTTCTATATCGAGTTATAGCTGTTTTCGTTTAAAAATTTTGCCTTTAGGGTTGAACATATGTTTGTTTTGCATTATAGCTAAAGCCAACTTTTCTTAAACACAAAAACTTTAAGCAAAAAGCAATCAGTAATAAGTTTATTCTCCAGTTTTCTACCTTTACACTGCAAGGTTCTTAATTGCAATATTACTTTATCCCCAATTATGTCTTTAGGTTAACTACAAAACTTGGGTTACCAGCCATACCCGCTCTGCAAAGTAACTGGTTTGGGCTATAATTCTGTCCAATTGCAAATATTAGCTCTCCATTAACCGTTTGATGTGGTGCTAATGAAGTTAGGGTATGCGCATTCTTTATGTTAATGTTAAAATACCATTGGTAAGAGACCATTCCGCTTGCATAACCATTTGTATCGTCATAGCCCACTAGCGGGAATGCTTCATGGTTTTCTTGCCCATAAGTAAGGAAAAAATTACTTGGTGCTTTTTGGAATCTATCCATAAAATCGCTTCCTTGATTAAAGATTAGAGTTGAATCGCCCAGATTACGTACATCTACCGTTAGAATAACATAAGTATCGTCTGCTGACAAACCATTAACATTTGGTACGTCAGAGGTTTTTGAAATCGTCATTTTGCTTACTGTTAGGGACATTTCGGAGGTTGGATAACCCTTGATTTCATCACCTACATTATATGTTGAATGGAGTAAGGGACCGCTCCATGTTTGATACCAAAGAAGCCCAGACACAATTACAATAATCAAGAGAATAGCTACTGCAACTGATTTAGCCCTCATGCTTTTCACTCAATCCTCCTATTTGTATGCAATAGAGTTTTAAATCTTTGCGTAAAAGGATGTATGGTAAATCTGCTCTTGAGCGCGCTGGCTTGTCCCTTTAATTGGTGTAAAGTGGTTTTAAGTCTTATTTTATAATTTGAGGGCAGATTTGAGGCGCACAGTGCTTCTTTGTTTCTTTGCAGTATCCGCCCTTCTCGAATCTGCAAACATGCCTTAAACGACTAAAAGCGATGGCCACCAACTCCGCATCCGGGTCTTCAAGCACGGCAGTAACTTGCTTTGCATTTCTGGAAGGAACATGATAGGCCAATTTGGGTCTTCCAAGACCGTTTCCAGCTACGTTGTTCCTGACAACGAGGTCCTTTGCAATTAGCTGCTCAAGATGCTTATGGAGAGTGTTGTGGCTAAAGCCAACCTCGTTGAGAAGTGCAGCGAAGCTTTTGGGTTTGCCGTCTTTTAGTGCAGTTAAGATGCGTTCATCAAAGAAGTCCATTTTAGGTTCTTACAAGTAAAATCAAACTTATAACCATTTTTAACCATTTTCGGGACAAGGCAGCGCGCTAAATTGTAATAAATATAAAAGTTAACCGTCGTTTCGTAGTTTTTTCGTCGTTTAGCCATTTTTTTCAGGCTTTTTCGTCGTTTCCGTCGTCGTTTGGGTTTGGGTTTGGGGATTAAAATTTAATCTTTCTCTCTCTAAATCAAACAAATTCAACTTCAAACGCTAACTCGCTACGTCTTATACTCTAACCCTTCCTTCTTATCACTCTCTCCCACTCGTTCGTTAGCTCGCTCGTTCGTTAGCTCGCTCGTTCGTTAGCTCGCTCGTTCGTTAGCTCGCTCGCTAACAGACACACAAAAAATATATTAAAAAAAGAAATTAGCTACTTAGAGAGATGGCAAACCTTAAAACTAAACCCAAGCAAAAGAATGCTTGGTAAATAGAATGTCAAGAAAGTCTTGGGCAATAGGTCTTATCGTTATTATCGTCATAGGTTTATCGGCAACTTATTTTTTGACCGATGGCTTTAACTCAATTCCACAACTGGACGGCTCGGTTAAATTCAAGGTTGAGAAAATCGGTTCTTATATAGGCGTATTCTATCAACAAATTGGTGATTACAAGTACTATTTTGCCTATTATCCAGACACCGTCAGCACTTTGCCATCTATGAACACGGCTGGTCAACTTATAATATGGAGGCAAGACGAATCAGGTGCTCCAAGTTTTCCATTGACAGTAAATGTACCGCAAGAACATCTAGGAATGACCTTCACCATAGTTGAAGTAAAACCTGATTATGTCATTATTACGGCTAAGTCTACTTTATAATAAAAAACAAGCGATGCAAAAACTAAAAGCAAAACTCTTAAGTGACTTATGCAAACAAAACGATTATGGCTGAAGAGAAAAGCGAATTGGAAAAAGCAGTAAAGATAATTACTGAAAAGATAGATGGAATTGCTAAAGAAACAGAAACCTTAAAGCCTCTTAAAGAAAAACTCGATGCTCTTATTGCTGAACCTGAAGAGAAAGAAAGTACTTCAGGAACATGGGAAATATTGAAACTATTTTTTGCTTCAGTGTTGGGTGCTGTTGGTGGAATACTGATAAATCATTATGTTGCAAATTCAAAAGATTATGGTTTTTTGGCGTTAACTATTTTTATTCTTCTTGGGTTTTCATTTATTTTTTACGTCTCAGTTAAAATGTTTCCTAAACGGATAAGAAAGAGGTTAGCCGCCTATCTAAAATCTGAATAGCGTAGAAATAGGACTGAGGTGAAATTATGGCAAAAGTAGAAATGAAAGATTTATGGTTAGTTTTCTACGGAATTATTATAGCCTTTGGTTTACAAGTTATTTATGATGAAATCGAAATATTCCCCACTATCTCTTCAAGATTTATAATTGGTATTATTGCTTTCATTATTCTTTCAATCTTGGCTGTCATCTCGTATGTGCGTTTAGAAAGAAGTTAGAAAGTGCTCAATATTTAGCTAAGTTTCCAGCGCGCGCTTAATTAGAACCACACCTAAAGCTTTTAGAAGGCTAAAGTTGTTTATTTGACAAAGAGCAATCTTGATGTATAAAGCTAAAATTAAAGATAAAATGTGCACGTGTGGGCATCTTAAAAGTGAACATTCAATTTTTTTAGATAGAGTATGTATTAAACCTAAATGTGAATGTTACAAGTTCGTTTTGAAGGACGAAAAACAAAAGCTCAATTGTTTAGATTCTGCGTGCTAAAAAATGAAGATAGGTAAAACTAATAATCGCTTCAATTGATACTACTATGAGGTCTGGTAAATGGTGAAAATTAACCTATTGACCTATTTGACTTTCAATTTGAACATGCTCGTTGACAATGGAAAAGGCATGCCGATAAAAGAAACCAGGCAGTTATGCGAACAAAGAACAATACTTCAAGAGTTGCAAGCACGATTTCCTTTTGCAGAAACACACCTCGACTTATCATCACTAAAGTTACAGCCAGACGCCGAAGAAGAAATTGAAAACATTTTCCATGAAATGGCAATTTCATTAAAAGACAACGAAATGTGTGTGGCAAACAACGGTTTGTGCCTGTTGATTGCATACGCTCAAGAACAGATTCAAAGAGAAACCAGAAAACTTGAAGAGAAAAAAAGCAACGAAAAAGCCTGATAGCCTAAATTTCAGCATTGATTAAACTAAATAGTTTTCGACCCAAAAAAATAACGCGTTTAGACCGATTTCTGCAAAAGCTCTTTCCAACGTTAGAGCAAAGATCAAGCGATTCGAGCGCAGGGTTAAAGCTGAACAATTACTAGACAAAGGCGTTAACCCTGATGAGCGGAAATACCTGCAGCTTCTATATTAGTCAGCGGCAAACCTTCTGAGCTTTTCCAACTATTCAGAAAAGACCGTTTATGATTCCATTAGAGGCTATGAAAATAGAAATATCTGTGATTTCTTTTATCGGTAAACAACATTAATTTTAACTTCATCTATTAACCTCAAAAATCTAATTCTTGCCCGAAAAAGGCTTAGATACTGTCTTGGCAAGCATAAGCTTATAAAAAATCATGAAGCATCAAGAAATTGTAAACTTGACTACCTTAATTAATTAAGCGGGATCAGGCTATGATTCGTCAAATATTGGCAGTTATTAAAACTCAAAAATATACGTTTCGAGTCTCAATGTAAGACAAATTAAGAACAAAGTGCTATATAATTTAGGTGAATATTTTTGCGTAAACAAAACAGACCAGAAGGATCGACAACCTCCGCCTCTCCAAACAGGAGCAGTATAGCAAGAAAAGCAAATGCTGCCAATAGTTCGAGGCAGAAGCAAGCAAATGCAAATCGTTCGAGACAGACCCAAGCCGGCAATTCAAAGAAGTAAAACAGTATTTTATACTTCTAAATTAAATTTTAATTTACCCTGCAAACTTACGGGTTTCAGAAGTTAGCGTAAATCACTAAAAAAGGAAGGAAGAAAGTTCCAGATTCCTTATTTTTTCTCTTACAGTTTCGTATGGGTTACTTTCGAAGTTTTTTTCTTGTCCGCATGGCCACTGCAACTGCACACAGGCTCACAACTCCTACTGCGGCGGCGGAAAAGATTGCTGCACTGGTGAACTCTGGTACTGTTGGGCTGGGGGAAGACCCATATGATGGGGATGATGTAGGGTTTGACGAGGTAGATGGGCTGGACGAATCTGAAATGACGTCGATTGCAGTTGACCCGGCTCCGAATATTTTGCCTGCGCCAGAATCATAGACTACTGACCCAAATGCTTCGGGAACGGTTGCGACAATGGCGTAATTAGGGGCATCTGAAATAACGGAGTTACCTGCGAATATTTCGCCTTTGGCAGAATCATAAGCTATCCCTGCAACTCCTGATAGCCCAGTTACGGTTGCAACTACAGTGTTTGTTTTGTCTGATATGACGTAAACAGAGTTGGCGTAGCTGTCTGCAACGAAAATCAGCCCTTTGTTGGGGTCATAAGCTAAGGCGGAGGGGTAGCCTTCCATGTTAATGGTTGTGACTACGGTGTTATTACTGTCTGCTATAACTGAAACGGTTTTTGAGACTATATTGCCAACGAAAATTTCACTCATACCTGAATCATAAGCGATAGCTTTTGGAAAGACTCCGACTAGTATGCCTTCACTGATGGCGTTGTTGTTATCCGAAATTGCGTAGACCCCTCCGGGTTGATTTCCGTTTGTTGGGCCTGCATCGGTTACGAAGATTTTGTGTTGCCCCGAATCATAAGCTACAGCCCATGGGGACCACCAATGGCTTGATGTTAAGTTTGCAACTAGTTCGAGGCTGCTGTCTGATATAACCGTAACCGTAGGGGCTTCACCCATAGACGTTGCATAGCCTGAGGCGACGAATATTTCGTTCATGCCAGAATTATAAGCTATACCACGAATGCCACCTACATCAGGTATGGATACGCTTGCAACCACTTTGTTTGTGTTGTCTGATACAACCGAAACATTGTTGCCAAAGCCGAAACCGGTAACGAATATCTCATGTTGTCCAGAATCATAAGCCATTGTATTGGTTCCATATCCATTATACGCTGTACTGCTGGTTAGCAACCCAGTGATCTCGGACGATATTGAAAGCGTTGGAATGGCGTGAACCATGCTGACCGCTGACATCGCAAAAATCGTAATTAGAATTAGACTTAAAAGTTTCCAAACTTTAACTTTCATAATATTTTTCCCTTCCTTCTTCAATTCAAAATTCCTATTAGTTTCACAGTGTTTCTTTCATATATAAGCTTAATAACGAATAATTGCGAGACACAAACGCCTTGGTCTTCCAACGACATAAACCCGTATTTTTTGCGGTTGAATTTTAATCTTTCTCTCTCTTCGTTTTTTCACATCTACGTATATACGACTATTTATGATTCTTTACTTGCTTTTACTCTCTCTCTTATACTAAAAACATTTAAAACATTTTATCTCACGTACACAGAGATAGATATCACACACAAACAGACAAAGACATAGAAAACAAAAGTGAATTAAGGCTTAAATCTGCAGAACGCAGAAAATTGCCTAAAAGATAAAAAAAACTAAAAGCGTGAATTACTAACTATAAATACAAGTGATTTAATTGGGCAATGGTGCGATTATACCATTAATAATAGGCGTATTATTCCTCTTAATCGCAATTGGTTGGATGATAATCATTGCAGTATCTCCAATTGCAATTGTCAACCCACAAGACATGCCACAAGAATGGTGGAATGGAATTGTAAGAAATGCGATAATTATTGGGCCTTTTGTATTAGGTGTTCTCTTAGTAATCGTCAGTATTGTGTTGTCGAGGCATTAGTGACTAGTAATAATTAATGTTCAAAAATATGTTTCTGAGCTGAAGCTATGTTCTTTTAACAATTTGTTCATATGCATCTTTTATCTTGATGTATTTCTCATTAGCCATTTGCTTGACTCTTTCGTCCTCAGTCACAAATTTGTCTGGATGCCAGATTTGAGAAAGGTTCCAAAAAGCCTCTTTGGCTTGTTGCTTGGTGGCAGTTTTCGGAATCCCCAAAATTTCATACGGGTCATCTGAACTTGGTTTCGGCTGGTTAGGTTGACCTCGTTTTTTCTGGTCTTCTTCCTCTTTTCTTTTGGCTTCCTCTTCAGACTTCTGTTTCGCCTTTTTTGCTTCTTCTGCCTCTCTTTTTTTCTTCTCTTCAGATTTCTTTGCTTCTGCATCTTTTTTTTCGCGTGTTCGTTTGTTTTTTTGTTGATTGACTAAGAGGGTTATTGATATTGCAAAAACTCCAATGACAAAGGCAACGACGTAAATCAGAATGTAATCGTTAGATTGTGAAGTTTTTGAAGGCGAAAATGATGACGATGGTGAAGGGAAAATAAGCGAAGTTGGAGATGGTGTTAGAATTGAAGTTGGGTTAGAAGTTGGTGATTGTGAAATATTAGGGGAAGGATTTGGTGGATTAGGAGTTGGAGTGGTGGTGGCTATTGGTTGTATATTTCCTCCTGTCATTCTAAAATAGTCAAAGTCTGCCGAGAAGCTCACTGTAGGTCCGAAATTTACAACATAGAGTCCAATTGAAATAGGGTCGCTTACTGGTAACGTGTAGTTTGCAAAGTTCATCCAGTTTGTTCCATCTGCACTGTATAAACCCGTAAATACATCGCTAATTCGATTAACTTTTAGATAAGTCGGGTTTAAGGCGGTGTTGAATAGGAATGATTGCTGAGCTTGTCCATTTTTTATAATGGTTAGACTAATTGTCTCGTTAGAATTAGCATAATATCTTTCAAACCTCAGAAAATTGTTAACGTCTTTCCAGATGTAGATTCCAGCACATTCCCATTGTTGATTTGGCATAGCCAAAATTTTAGTTTCAGCAACAAAATCCCCAGATATTCCAGTTAGTTCAATTCGGGGAGCATTATAGTTTTTACTTATTTGCCACAAATCCATGTTAGGTTGAGAAGTTATTCTCAAGTAGCCAGCATTAGAAGTTAAGCTAAATGTTGAGCTTCCAGTAGGGTCAATGACTGTCCATCTGCTGTTAAGAACAGTAGTGTTAAATTCATCATTGAAAGAGGGCGCTCCATTTGGAGATGACGCTACAGACTGAGCGTTAGCAAGATACCCTGAAAATGAATAGGTGACTGAAAAACAAGATATAACTAAAAAACATAGGAAAACAAAAGATAATGCTCTGTTCAATTTGTCACCGTCAGGATATTTGTTCATACGCAATTTAAGTCTATTCTTGTGCATTGTTTGAAAAAATAATTACATGACTTAAAATCTTAAATATTTAAGAATTGGAGGTCTAAAACCAATAAGTCTTAAATCTACACAGGATAGATAGAAACAAATGGAAATGACAAAGGATATGGATAAAGACGGATTACTTTGGAAATTGATAGAAGCAGGGCACAATGCGATTTTTGTATGGGTTGCTGTCTACGTTGCTTCAGGCATTGGACTAATTCAAATGATAATTGAAATACTCAAAATACATACCTTGCTATCTTTTAGTTTGATGGTTTTCGGAGCAATTTATTTCTTTTTGGTTTGCTTAATGACGTTGTCATTGTATAACATATTTAAAATAATGCACCACCAAAATGATTGGGCAAATAAACTATTTCCTAAAGAATCTCCTGAAAAATCAGAATTAAGAAAAATCTATTTTGGTAGCAGGTCTTGGTTAAGCAAATACGTAGTTGGGGAGACGGATGTTATGACTACATGGGTAAAGATTGGCTTAGTTTTGCATTTTTTAGGTTTTCTCGGTTTTGGTTTAGGCATTTGGCACATGAACCTATTTTTTCATTGGTTTATCCATACTTGGGGTCTTTAGATGGTCTCTCTAATTCAGATTGAATTCTTTTAAGTTCTCTTTAGACCAAACTAGACTACGACCGCGCATACATGATTTCTTATTGGACTATGCCCTTATGGCGTATTCATATCTTGAATTTGTGCCGTCGTTGTTTTAGATTCTGGGGCTGTTTATGTGGTTTGCGGTATTCGCTTTTTCAATCCAGCCCCCTGTTAGAGCTGCCTGATGATTTTAGGTCAACTCTAATAGAGAAGTCTCAAAGACTAAAAACTATAGTTTATTAGGAAGTTTTCAGATTGTTCGTTGCACGCTAAATGCGGTAATAGTACAGCTTGGTCAGTACATAGGCTTGCCAAGTCTAGGACCCGGGTTCAAATCCCGGTTACCGCACCATTAAAATTTCAGTTTATACTTTATCTACAATTTTTCGCATGCTAATGGGCAGGTTTTAAGCCAATACGACCTACCCCTCTTAGTGCTTTGCCTACCCCTCTATAGTTTCTGCAATGAGTTTCTAATAGGCTCCAAATATGCTGGTGAAAAACAGCTTCGTTGCGCATTTGGCAACATACCGTTGGGGTCATCGTTATGGGTATTGAATGTTTTCAAATAATGTGGCTGTCAGTGTTGTTGATCAATTTTCAGGGAGGTCATCGTTATGGAACCGCCGACGGGTTTATCGTTGAAAAGCGAGATTTCCTCGTTTTCCCCTTTTAACGCCAAAGCATAGAGAAGAGGCAGGTAATGTTCGGGCGTGGGAATCGCCAATTCAAATGCTCTGCCCTGAGAACGGTAATTAATTAACCGTTTGTGGTCGTTGTTGAGGATGTACTTTTTCATTTGTTCACTTGCTTCTAATGCCCAGTCGTAGCCAAACCCAGCTGCGTCAAAGTTGTCCCATGCAATCAACCCTAAATTATGAACCATGTTTCCGCTGCCAATAATCAACACTCCCTTCCTGCGCAAAGCAGTAAGCTCCTTCGCCAAGTCGTAGTGTAACAGGGCGGGTTTCGTATTGTCCAGGCTCAATTGGACGACGGGAACATCTGCGTCTGGGAACATGCGTTTTAGGACTACCCAGCAGCCATGATCAAGCCCCCACTCATAATCCAAACCTACTTTCGTTTTGGTGATGATTTCCACGATTTCCTTAGCTAAGTCAAGATTTCCCGGCGCAGGGTACTGCACTTCGTATAGTTCTTGTGGAAAACCGTAGAAGTCATGGATAGTCTGGGGGTTCTCCATCGCCGTCGCAAAAGTGCCTTTGGTTTACCAGTGTGCCGATATGCAAAGCACAGCTCTGGGTTTGGATATTTGTGCCGCGATGTCCCTGAATCCAGCCACGAATTCGTTTTCTTCGATGCCGTTCATTGGGCTGCCATGTCCTACAAACAGCACGGGCATCAACTGGTCATCTTCGCCGCGTTTCATCAATGTGTCGCCGCAATAACTCTTACATGTAAATATTGGGATAAACCTTTTTCTCGGTGGTGTGCTTTCTTGCTGTCGTAGCTAGATAGCAGTCACATACGGTTATATGTTACCAACTGCAAAACTATGTCTAGACCGCTAATGTCAGATATTATCACCGTTAAGAATCTTGTCGAAGTCTATTCTGATGGAACAAAAGCCGTTGACGACATCTCATTCAGTGTCGCAGAAGGCGAATTCTTCGGGTTTTTGGGTCCCAACGGCGCGGGAAAAAGCACCACCATCAAAATCCTTACAACGCTTCTGAGAAAAACCTCGGGCACCGTTACGGTGGCAGGCTTCGACGTTGAGAAGCAAGCAGCCGCTATCCGCAGAATCATTGGGGTTCAAAGCCAAGATACAACCGTTGACGGCGACTTAACAGGCAGAGAAAACATTATGCTTCAAGGTCATTTCCACCAGATGAAAACTGACGAAATCAAAAAGCGCGTTAACGAACTTCTAAAGCTGGTGGGCCTTGAAGAAGCTGCTGAAAAACGAGCGCGGAACTACTCTGGCGGCATGAAAAAACGTCTCGACCTAGCCACTGCGCTCGTACATAAACCCAAAATCCTGTTTCTCGACGAACCAACAACCGGTTTGGACCCTCAGTCGCGTTCAGCCATCTGGACTTATCTGGAGAAACTAAACAGAGAAGAGGGCATCACCATTTTCTTAACTACCCAGTACTTGGAAGAAGCTGACAAACTCTGCAAGAGGCTCTCAATTATTGACAAGGGAAAAATAGTTGCAAGCGGTTCTCCCGCCGAGCTCAAACGTGAAATCGGCGCAGACTCCATTAGAATCTCCCTTGAAAACTGCAAAAAAGACAACGCAAAAGCAAAGGAACTTATAAAAACCCTAAATGACGTCAACGAAATAATAGATTCTGAAGAATGCCTCACGGTCTTCGCTAAAAACGCTGGGTTGCTCATCGCTGATATCGTTCGAGCTTTAGATAGCAGTGATATTCGGATTGCGTCAGTTACTTTTTCTTCGCCATCGCTTGATGACGTTTTCATTAAGCACACTGGCAAAAGAATCCGCACTGAAGAACTCGTTAAAGCTCCGAGTGCAATGCTTGGAGGGCGACGTTAAATGACTCTGCTTTCTGATACACGGTACGTTTTCATACGGTACATGAGGAAACTTGTTCGAAACCCCATCCTTCTCTTCTTCTCGCTTTTCCAACCAATCCTGTTCCTTGCCTTATTCACTCAATTGCTGGGTAGACTTTCCAATTTTCCTGGAGTCCTACCTGTTGGTGTAAGTTATCTTGAGTTTGCAGCCGCAGGAATTCTCCTTCAAAACGCGTTTGGAAGCGCCCTGCAATCGGGCAACTCGATTGTAGCGGACATCGACTCGGGATTTTTGCATAAAATGCTCGTTACGCCCATGAGTCGTCCAGCAATTTTGCTTGGCAGATTAGCCAGCGACGCCTTTAGGGTGGTTGTTCAAACAGCCATTATTCTTGCATTAGCATACGGTATTGGCGCTGCAGAAAACTCTCCGTTTACCGTTAACACTGGCGTCATTGGGATTTTGCTGATTTTCTTCACGATTGCGTTCTTTGGACTTGCATGGTCGGGAATTTCTTTAGCTTTAGGTATGAAGACAAGAAGCGCCGAGACTGTTTTTGCTATAGGTGGAGTCATAACTTTTCCGTTGCTGTTCTTAAGTTCGGCTTTGCTTCCGATTAATTTCCTGCCTGGATGGGTGCAAACAGTTTCAAAGTTTAACCCTGTGAGTTACGCTGTTGACGCTTGCCGAGTGCTCATGATTAACGGTTACGATTGGGGCACGATTCTTCCTGCTTGGGGAGTAATTGGACTTGTTGCGGTTATAACATTGGGTGCTACGCTCTATCAATTCCGAAAAGTAGTCAGCTAAAAAGCTGATTTTACTTCTCGGAGCTATGTGGTTCTCTATAGATTACAGCTTTTAAGTTCTACTATATACTTCGGCGCTGAAATATGGCGAAAAACCCCAGTTTTATGTAACAACTAATATACTTGAACGGTCAATTAACTCCAACTTGAGCAAATCTACTACTCTGACAAAGGAGCAGTCCTGTGCTTAGTAAACTCCAGAACACATTGAACTCACTGTCCTCAAAAAAATCCTTAAAGTACACTCTCTATATTTCTGCAATCATCATTTTTTTCGCTTTAATCCTTGTGCCTCCAATCATCGGAATTGTCATAAAAGCCCCTGCGATGCAGAGCTTCCTCAAACAACCCGTTTTGGTGAACTCGGCGCTTGGCGCCATCTCAAACTCGTTTATCATCGCGTTGATTGTTGCCGCTTTGGACCTTATCGCCGGGGTTCCACTGGCATGGTTGATTACCCGCGGCAAATCACGGTGGCTAAGCGTCCTCGATACATTTGCTGATATTCCCTTTGTGGTTCCAACCGCAGCTTTGGGCTATTCTATTCTGCTGTTCTGGAGTTCAAGCGGCGGAATATCCACGCTTTTCGGAAGTTCCTTGATTTCGCCCGGTTGGCTTCTTGTAATGCTCTTGCACTTCACCTTCTCGTTCCCAGTCGTTGTCCGAGTAGTTGTGGGCGCAATGCTGGATTACAAGATGGAGTACGAACGCGCCTCGCGAACCCTTGGAGCTCCCCCCCTAACTGCTTCAAGAACCGTAACTTTCCCAATCATAAAGCCCTCTTTGATTGCAGCGTTCTCCTTGGCTTTTGCACGCTCGCTCTCAGAAACAGGCGCAACCTTCATCGTTGCAGGATTAGTCTTCCAGAACGGACCAGTCTTCATACAGAACTTAAGCAACGGGTTAAAAGCAGGCACTATTTCTCAAGCAACCTACGAAGGCGGAACAGTCTTCGCCAGCTTAATCCTGATTGTTGTTTCGCTGATTATCTTTGGTCTAATCAGGGTTTTGGGTCAGAAACTAACGTTGCCATTCGGTAAAGGTTTGCCGAGTTTTGAGAAGAAACTCAGCTACAAAAAAGCCGCATGGTCACGCAACAGCATAGCCCTGTTTGTTTTCATAGTTATCGTGTTAATTCCCTCGCTGTTCGTTGCGTTGCCTGCGTTTCAAGCAATTGCAACAGGATCCACTCTGGCACAGGCTTTAATGGGTCAGGGCATTTGGTCAAGCTTCTGGCAGAGTCTTTTCCTCTCTTACAGCTTAGCCGCCATCGTTACCGTGCTCGGAATACTAACAGGGATACCCATGGCGATTCTGATTTCACGCAAAACCTTCGGCAAACTGCCCTCAACCATCCTTGACCTATTAATCAACGTGCCCTTAATCGTGCCATCAATCGCGTTGGGTGTATCGCTCAAGTTTTTCTGGCAAGGCATCCCCGGCATCCCCGAGTTTCTGCTGCTGGTGTTTGCGCATTTAGCGATTACTTACCCGTATTTCGTGCGGTCAATGTCAGCGGCTATGGAGCGGATAAACGTTGACATGGAAGAAGCTTCCAGAACTCTGGGTGCCAGACCATTCACGGTGTTTAAAACGATAGTTTTGCCTATCACGAAGTACTCGATTCTTTCTGGTGCAATCATCGTTTTCACTCGAAGCGTCAGTGAAACGGGTGCTACGTTGGCGGTGACATCGAACCTTGTAACAGCTCCTGTGCTGCTGGTTAAATGGGTAAACTCGGTAAGAGGAATCGTAGCGCCCATCGCTGGAGTCAACGCCTTAACCGTTGGTTTAGCCTGCGGCTTCTTGATACTGTTCAGCTTCATCATCCTGCTGGTTTTGAGGCTTTTGACTAGAAAAGGAAAGATTTAGAATGGCAAATCATAAAAACTCCAGAACCCCTTCATTGAGAGAGAGCTAACCATGCCCGATGTCAGAGTCGTAAACGTCACAAAAAAATATGGCAAACTCTACGCTTTAGACAACGTCAGCATAACCATACATGACCAAGAATACTTCTCCTTGCTGGGGCCAAGCGGCTGCGGCAAAACTACGTTGCTGAGGTTGATTGCCGGGCTCATTGAACCTGACAGCGGCGAAATCTACATTGGCGATCGACGCGTCGACAAAGTGCCGCCTGAAGACCGCGACATCGGCTTTGTCTTCCAAACCTTTGCACTATTCCCGCATATGACTGCTTGGAGCAACGTGATTTACGGTCCAAAAGTCAAGAACTACGATGCTAAACAGGCGGAAACCATAGGGCACGAAGTGTTAGAGCTTGTTAAACTTAACGAACGCTTGAACGCTTATCCAAGTGAACTCAGCGGCGGCATGATGCAGCGTATAGCCGTTGCCCGAGCGTTAGCTGCAGGCGCCAAAACCCTGCTTCTAGATGAGCCTTTGGGGCAGCTTGACGCTAAAGTACGCAACGAAATCAGGTACGAGATTCGCAGGATGGCAAAAGACCTCAAATTAACAGCAATCCACGTTACCCACGACCAAGCTGAAGCCATGTCCATCTCCGACCGCATCGCAGTTATGAAAAAAGGCAAAATCGTTCAGATAGGTACTTCACAGGAACTCTACATGCACCCAAACAGCCTGTTCGTAGCCCACTTTATCGGTGAATCCAACTTTCTGGAAGGTTACGTCACCAAAGCAAATGGTGAATCAGAAATTGAACTGCGCCAGGGCTTAGTTGTTAAAGCCTTTAATCAAATGAACATCAAGCCAGGCGAAAGAGTGGTCTTAGCCATTAGACCTGAAACCTGCGAAATGAAAAAAGGACACGTTGCCTCTGAAAACTGTTTGTTTGGCAGAGTTGAGAAATCCACTTTTGAAGGGATTGTTGTTCGCTATGAGGTTAGGCTTGAGAACGGCGACCGATTCGTCATAAACAGGCCGTCGTTGACGGAGGAGTGGTCAAAAATAGGGGAAGACGTCACGATTACTTATCCGCTCGATAAAGCTCATCTGTTTCCGTACCCGGAATCTGGTTTGGCTGAAGAAATTAAAGTTTAAAATCCTTTTTTGGGTTTTTGTGTGTCTTTTTTCTTTTCTTTGTAACTTTTGAAAAAAGCATGAAATTTCCATTTTTTTGTTCTTAAAATTTAAAAGCAAGTATGTTTCTTTTATGTGAACTAGCTCGGGGTAGTATGGGAGAAATCAGAGCAAGTGGTGAGAGCATACTAGGCGGTTTAATTGCGAAAGAAACCTGCGTGAAAGACAACTATTTGTCAATTATGCAAAATACTGCCTATTTGCACAATTTAGGTGCAGATAAACTTAAATACGTTCACAGTGAGGCTCTTGGATATGTCAAGTGCGGATTCACCATTACCCTCAAAGAAGCTTTAACGATTAAAAGCATGAACGGAGCAAAAAAATATGCTTGTTGACATGATAGAAAGCGCCCTCATAGCATTCGTATTAATCTTCATTTCAGCGCTGGTAATCTACAGTTTAGGCAAACGAGCCGCGCCGAAAACCACCATAAGCGAAAACGCGCAGTCAGCCTATGCTTGTGGAGAAAAAGTATCCTACTTTGGATTAAAAATCAACGTCTCATTGTACAAGTACCTGATTTACTTCGTAATTTTTGACTCATCTGTTTTAGTCTTGGCATTTGCATCTTTTTCTTTGGCAGGTGCCGCAAACCCAACAAACCCTCTTCTCTTAATCATGTACCTTGCAATAATTCTTGCCGCTGGCTTAGTTCTTGTTGAAGGAGGCAAAGATTAATGACTGATACAAAAACGTGGGCACGTGTAAAGTCGCCTTGGGTTCTGCACTTTAACTCTGGAGCCTGCAACGGCTGCGACATAGAAATAGTTGCTCTGCTAACACCAAAATACGATGTTGAACGATTCGGCGTAAAACTCGAGCCCTCACCACGCCATGCAGACGTTTTATTGGTGACAGGATGCGTTACACAGCAATGTGCAGAACGATTAAAAGCCATCTATGAGCAGATGCCCCAGCCCAAATTCGTCGTAGCCATCGGAGCATGCGCATGCAGCGGCGGAGTCTTCGAAGGAAACTACAACGTAGTTGGCGGCGTAGACAAAGTAATCCCAGTAACCGCGTACATACCCGGCTGTCCACCACGTCCAGAAGCAATCTTAGACGGAGTCGTAAAACTCTTAAACGCGTTGAATCCGCCTAAACCTAAGAAGCAGCCTAAACAGGCAAAAGCGCCTGAGGTTGCCAAACCAGAAGCCGCAGTAGCACAAGCGGCTCAAGGAATAGTTGAGGAGGAAAAACAAGTTGCAAAATAGTACTGTAGATATGATTGGTTTAATTAAATCCACGTTTGGCGATAAAGTCCAAATTCAATTAGGAGCGCTTGGCGCAGCCGCCATAACCGCAAACAACGGCTTGCACCGCGACGTCCTAAAAACCATGTTAGCGGCTGACGAAAAAACCGGTATAACAGCCATAACTGGTTTAGACCTTGGAGCAATCATCGGCGTCTACTACCACATACACACCTCCAACGTTTTTGTTACCATCAAAACTGAAGTCACCAAAGAAAACCCGAAAACCCAAACGATAGTTGACCTTCATCTAGGCGCCGCCTTCCATGAACTGGAAGTTGCAGACTTACTTGGCGTCGTTTTTGAGGGGCATCCATCGCCCGGGCACTTTGTGTTGTCAGAAAACTGGCCAGAAGGCATCTATCCACTGCGCAAAGATGTGAAAGCAAACGAAATAAAATTAGTTCCAACACCAGCTTCTGAAGAAATTCAGCTTCCAGAAAACAAACGACTAGTAAAAATAATAATCGGTCCACAGCATCCAGCGTTGTTGGAGCCTGAAAAATTCGCCGTAACAGTCGACGGAGAAACCGTGACTAAAGTAGAACCAAGAATCGGCTACGTACACAGAGGCATAGAGAAAGCAGCTGAATCACGCGGCTACATGCAAGACGTCTACTTGATGGAGCGAATCTGCGGCATCTGCAACTCCTGCCATGCATATGGCTTCGTTGGCGCCGTGGAAAAAATATTGAAAACTCAGGTTCCTCCAAGAGCCGAGTACCTACGGGTTATTGCTTTAGAACTCAACAGGTTACACAGCCACCTCTTAACATTGGGTCACGCCTGCTTAGAAATCGGTTACGAAACGGTGTTCCAGTATTTCTGGAGAGACCGCGAACCAATCATGGATTTAATCGAGTTAACCAGCGGCAACCGCGTTTACTCATCACTAATGACTATAGGCGGCGTTCGAAGGGACTTAAAAGACACTGATATTCCAAAAATCAAAACTACCCTTGAAGAACTCCGCGCTAAACTGCCATTCTACAGGCAAATCTATGAAAACGAACCCACCCTAAAGCTGCGTATGAAAAACGTCGGTGTACTATCCAAGCAAGACGCAATAAACTTGTCTTGTGTCGGGCCAGTTGCTCGAGGTTCAGGCTACGATGTGGATGTTCGCAAAGATGAACCGTACTCAGCGTACGCTGAGATGCCGTTCAAAGAAATAGTCTACACTACAGGCGACACATGGGCAAGAATGAACGTTCGCATGGATGAAGTTGAAGAAAGCATCAACATCATCGAGTACGCAGTCGACAACCTCCCTAAGGGACCATTCAGATTAGAGCTACCCCGAAGCGTGCCCGCGGGCGAAGCAATTCATCGTCTCGAAGCACCAAGAGGCGAACTCTTCTACTACGTCCGAAGCAACGGCACAGACATGCCTGACCGCGTTAAAGTCCGCACCCCAACATTCGCTAACATACCCTCATTCCTCAAAACAGCCATAGGAGAAAGCATAGCAGACGTTCCAGCTAACTTCGTCAGCTTAGACCCCTGCTTCTCATGTACAGACCGGTGATTAAGCAATGATTGACTTCTTCATGCTAATCTTCCGCATACTCATCTTCCCAGGATTCGCATTTCTGCTACTGTTGACTCTGTTCTGCGATTGGATGGAGCGAAAAATCGAAGCCCGACTGCAAAACCGCGTCGGTCCCATGGTTGCTGGTCCAGGTGGCATTCTTCAGCCCCTAGCCGACTTCATTAAACTGTTAACTAAAGAAGACATTACCCCAAGGGCGGCTAAGAAAACAATTTTCAAGTTTGCCCCTCTTGTGGCTTTCACAATTATGGTTTTTGCGTTATGTTTTATTCCCATTGACGGCGCAAGCGTTTTATCCGCCAATGGTTTCAGCGGCGATTTAATCATTATTTTGGCATTTGCAACAGTTGCTAACTTCTTGCTGTTCCTCGCTGGTTGGGCATCATGCAACCCCTACGGCACCATCGGCTCAGCAAGAGTGTTAACCCAGTTCTTAGGATACGACATACCACTCTTCTTGATTGCTTTAACGCCAGCTTTCATCGCTGGAAGCTTACAAATTGCAAACATTGCGGCGTTCCAGTCAACCCATCTCCTTCCATTCATCCTACTGGCACCATGGGCATTTGTCCTATTCATAATCACTATGCAGGCAGAACTCGAAAAAGACCCCTTCGACGTTCCCCACTCAGAAAGCGAACTCGTCGGCGGCTTAGAAACCGAATTCACAGGCGCCAAACTAGCCTTCCTCCATTTAACACGCGATGTACAGGTAATCTTCGGCTCAGCCTTAGTGGTTGAACTGTTCCTAGGCGGCCCATATGGACCCGTGTTCTTCGGAGCATCTTGGTTCTGGTTTACCCTGTGGTTTGTGCTAAAACTCTTGGTAGTTGTCGCAATCACCGAGTACATCACAGTCGTGTTCGCCCGTTTGCGCATCGACCAAGTGTTGTCTGGTAACTGGAGAATCCTCTTGCCCGCGGCAATTCTGTCTTTGATGCTTACTGTGGTATTGGTAACATGGGTTTATCCATTGGTGGTGTAACAAGATGGTTAAAAAATCACGCATATCTCCAATATTCCGGCGGGCAGTGTCACACATCTTCACTAAGCCAGCGACGACAAAGTATCCATTCGTTAAGCCGAAGCTTCCAGCCGATTTCCGAGGAAAAACCATATACGAGATTAAGGATTGCAACATAATTGACATTGGTACGGGTCCAAAAGGGCTAACTTTAGATGTATCATCAATCGTCGGTTCAAACTGTAGAGTCTGCGAAAGAGATTGTCCAACCAATGCAATTACAATTGTTGAGGTTGAAGGCGGCAAGAAACGTCCCCAAATCGATCTGAACAAATGCATTTTCTGCCATCAATGCGTGGAAAGTTGCCCCAGAGGCGCAATCAAGAGTTCAGACCTCTACGAACTGGCAACAACTGACAAAGGCTCATTAATTGAGAAGCCAAACCCAAACGCAAAGGAGACGAAATCTTAATGATATTTGAAATTCTCGCTGTAGGCTTAATAATCTCCGCCGTACTGGCGCTTTTCCTTGACGAAGTAATCTATTCCGTTGCCGCATTGGCAGGAACATTCTTCTTCACCGCGTTCCTCTACGTGGAAAACGGCGCACTCTACGCCGCAATTTTCCAAATCGCCGTGGGCGTTGGCACATTAGCCATATTGTTCCTATCGGGAGAAATGCTAGGCGATAAACCAAAAATGCAAACTTCTCCAATCCGCGTCGGCGCTTTAGTCGGCGCTGGAGCGGTTTTGTCTTTACCCGCGATTTTCCTCTCCGTCTCCGGTTCAACGGGCACAACTTCAGGGCTTGACTTCGGTGATGCCCTGTGGAATGTGAGGGGTTTAGACGTTGTTTTACAGGCTCTTGTTATCTTGACGGTGGCTCTTGGAATCGCCATCGTGCTTTATGAGAAGAAGAAAAAGGGTGGTCAATAATGGACTTCGTCATTCTGTCACTGATAATGTTGTCTATAGGCATCTATGGCTTGCTCACTAATCGTCAGCTCCTAAAAGTGTTCATATCCGTCGAGTTAATCGCAACGGCAGCCACGCTTAATTTCGTGATGCTTGCCTCCTCGATGGGTGTAGGCTTGGGGCAGGCGTTTCTTATCTTGGCGTTTTCAACAGATACCGCAGTCAGCGGAGTAATCTTAGCATTGCTTGTCATTGTATCCAAAAAATACGGCACAAGCGACATGGCTAAAATAATTCAGATTTTGCAGAGTAAAGGCGAAAGTGAGGATGAAGCGCAATGATTCTTGAAGAATTCTCAGCATGGTTTGTTTGGGTTCTACCGCTAATAGCAAGCTTATTCGTTCCAATCATTGGAAAGTACAGTGATAAAGCCCGAAACTACTTTGTCGTTGCAGTAGCAGCGGCTACAGCAGTTTTGGCGCTTTCGCTTGTCCCCAGCGTTTGGTCTGGAGATGGAACTGCCAAAATTTTCACTGTAAATTGGATTCCGCAAATCTCCGCGGGAGTTTACATTGACCCACTCAGCGTGTTGTTCACTTGTCTAGTCGCATTCTTTGCATTGATTATCGCCATCTACTCAATTGGCTACATGAAAGGCGAAGACGGCTTAACACGCTACTACTACCTCATCTTGCTCTTCATCGGCTCCATGATTGGTCTCGTAATCGCAGACAACATGCTGCAGATGTTCATCTTCTGGGAAATGGTGGGATTATGCTCCTACGCGCTGATTTCGTTCTGGTACAAAAAACCTGAATCAATCAAAGCAGGCGTCAAAGTTTTCATAATGACCCGCATCGGCGACATCGCATTGCTCGCCGCAATCGGCATTCTATTCATGATGTTTAACACCTTCAGCTTCCACGGCGTAATAGGCGGCATTCAAGATGCGGCAAAAGCAGGCACCTTGAACACAGCGCTCCTGGTTGTCGTTGCCTTCTTGGTTTTAGGCGGTGCAATCGCAAAGTCCGCTCAGCTGCCACTGTTTACATGGCTCTATAGTGCAATGGAAGCCCCAACCTCAGTCAGCGCCCTCTTACACGCTGCCACAATGGTTAAAGCAGGCATCTATCTGTTGGCAAGGTTCATACTCATCTTTGCAGCAGCCCCAGCCCTAATAATCGCGCTTCAACCATACTGGTTCCCCACAATCGCTTGGATAGGCGTCTTAACAGCCATCGTCGGCGCCACACTCGCATTAACCACAACCGACATCAAAGGAGTCCTCGCATACTCCACCGTTAGCCAAATCGGCTTCATGATGGCTGGTCTGGGCGCATCTGCAACCTCCGCCGGATTAATCGGCGACGGCTGGTTCGCAAGCTTGTTCCACATGGTAAGCCACGCTTTCTTCGAAGGCCTCGGATTCCTCATTGCAGGCGGTATCATACACGCAATCGGCACCCGAGACATGCGGTTGATGGGCGGCTTAAAGAAAGCCATGCCGATATCCTTCGCTTTAATGGCTATAATGATAATCACAACCAGTGGTCTACCTCCTTTCGCAGCGTTCTTCAGCAAAGGCTTAATCGTTACAAGCGTAACTGACGCAGGCTACATCGCTCAGGTAATCATCCTCTACGCCACCATGGCGATAACCTTCGCGTACGTCGTGCGCATGTTTAGCTTAGTGTTCATGGGTAAAGAATCCGAACACCTGCAAAAACAACATGTTCACGAAGCACCCAAAGTTATGCTTATCCCAGCCGCAGTTCTCGCAGGCTTATGCATCGTTTGGGGTCTTTCTCAGCCTTTAGTCGCAAGCTTCATGCATGTCACATTATCAGAGGGTTTACTCGGTGCCTTCACAAACATCGAATTCCCAATCTTCATAGCGCTGCTCATACCCACAGGACTCATCGCTTACTTCAGTTATTATAAGGGCTTCAAGGGCGTGCGAAACTTTGCAGCAGGCAAAAACCCAATCACAACAACCCTCAAACACGCTTACTTCTTCGACGACTTCTACGGCGCAGTATCACGAGGTATAAACAACTTCTCTGCAGCTCTCACACGCTTCGAAAACGCCGTCTTCGGCCGCTACCCAGACGCAGCAGGAACCGCAGTCGCTCATGCAGCAGATCCAGAGCAAGCTACAACTTTGAAGAAAGGACCGTCTTCATCGTTTAGAAACTATGTTGCCGCGGCAGTGCTCGGCTTCATAATAATCGTTGTGCTGATAATATTAAAAGTGGGAATAGGAGCTTAACAAAATGACTCTACCAATTCTTCTTGCAGTATTTGCAATTCCAACCATAAGCATACCGTTCGTTTACTTTGCAGGAAAGAAATCGCCTAAACTAGCCGCGATGTTCGTTGCCTTAATCGCACTCATCAACATATTCCTGGTTCTCTCTACGGTTCCCGAAATCCTCAACGGTGCAAAACATCAATACATCGAATCATACACGTGGATTCCAACAATAATCAACACAAGGTTCTCTCTGTTTCTCGACGGCATCAGCGCTTCCGTTGCCCTAATCAGCTTAGTGCTTATTTTCGTAGCGGCAGTTTACTCAGTCAATTACATGGCTGGAAAAAAGAACCTGCCCTCCTACTACGCGCTCCTCTGTATGCTCTCCGTAGGTTTAGTCGGCGTCTTCTTAACCTCTAACCTTGTACTGTTCTACTTCTGCTGGGAACTCATGCTCGTACCCGCCTACTTCATAGTCGGTGAATGGGGCTATAGAAACTCTTACAAATCAGCCTTCAAACTCTTCATTTTCACCCATGCAGGCGCAGTCTTCGTGCTCTTAGGCATAGGAGCAGTCTACTGGTTGACAAACGGGCAAACAGACATGATTTCCGCACAAACCGCGCTGTTGACCGCCAGCCCAGACATCGTCAAATGGGTCTTAATTGCATTCACCGCTGGCTTCGCCGTTAAAATGGCTGTTTTCCCAGTTCACTTGTGGCTTCCCGATGCCCACTCAGAAGCTCCAGCACCAATGTCCGCGCTTTTAAGTGGTGTCATAATCAGCGCAGGAGCTTACGCAATCATCCGCATATCCTTCGGAATGGTATTTCCATCAGTCGGAATCGCTTTTGGAACAAGTTTCCTCTACGCCTTAGCAATAATTGGGGTAGTGACCGCTTTCTTCGGTTCGTTCCTCGCACTCGTTGCAACCGACATTAAACGCCTCATCGCCTACTCAAGCATCGCCCACATGGGCTACATAATGTTCGGTCTTTCACTGTTCCCAGTAGCATTAGCCGACAACAACCCAGTACTCCTTACGACTGCAACAGCCATCGCCGTAGTCGGAACTGTACTGCATATTGTCACGCACGCTGCAAGTAAAGGGCTTTTCTTCCTTACCGCAGGCGGAATCATGCATCAAACCGAAGAGCGAGACATCAACAAAATGGGCGGCTTAGCAAGCAAGATGCCGTTCTCAACTGTTTCAGGAACCATCGCAGCGTTGAGCATCGCAGGTGCACCCCCGTTGGCATGCTTCATAAGTGAATTTCTAATCTTCGTCGGCGCCATCCAAATAATCAACATCACCGGCGGACTCAGCAGCTTCTACATAATACCCACAGCGCTTATGCTCATAGCAACAGTGTTTTCGCTGGCTTACTCGCTACGTTTCGTTTCAAAAGTGTTTCTTGGAACATCCAAAGATGAAGCGGGCGCAGAAGAAGGACACAAAGACGCAGCCGACCACATAAAAGAAGAAAAACACAGGATCGTCGATGTCCCTAACTACATGAAAGTCTCATTAGCGATCTTGGTTGTCCTTGTGGTTCTTATCGGAATCTACCCGACGTTCTTCCTGAATCTAATACAAACAGTGACCTTCGGAGGGGTAAGTTAAATGGTTCAAATCTTAGACATTATACTGCCAATATTCACGTTAGTAATCGCGTCTCTACTGACCATTCCAGTATTCAGAATAATTAGAAAACAAAACAGCCACAAGACCGCGTTGACGATGACATGGTTCCTTGTCGTTTTCTTGATTGCGGGTGTAACCGTGGCTAACTTAGCATTGACTTACTTCAGCACAGCCAATCCAGTCCCCCTGAACTTGGCTTTAGACGGCAGTGCATCTACCGCAGTCTCAAGTTCGTTCTTGGTCGATGCCCTCTCGGTTTACATGGCAATAATCATCGTTGCCGTCAGCGCAGTCGTCATGGTTTACAGTGTGTTCTTCGTTGATTCAAACGAGCGTCCATCGGACCGATACTTCGCTATAATGCTAATTCTCACCGCAGCATTATTGGGCGCAGTTCTCGCAGGTGACCTCTTAACTTTCTTCATATTCTGGGAAGCCGCAACAGCAGCCGCAGCATTTCTTATGATGTACCGCAAAAACGCCTTCAGCCTAAACGCCACCCTGAAATATTTAATCATGGTCATCATTGCCTCAGCCTTCGTGCTCTTTGGGCTTTCAATCGTCTACGGCATAACTGGCAGCTTGAACTACAATACTCTTCGAGAAGCGTTGAGCGCGTCAACTTTGGCTGCCTCAGACAAAAACCTGTTAATAATCGCTTTCGTATTCATTGCCGCTGGCTACGCAATTGAAGCCGCAATCGTTCCATTCCACTTCTGGCTGCCAGACGCATACACCGCAGCCCCAGCTCCATCAGCCGCTTTCCTCTCGGCACTGGTTGACCAAGGCAGCTACTACATACTAATCAGAATCCTGCTCTACATCATAATTCCAACGGGACCAAACCAGGTGTTAGACTGGACACTTATGCTCGCCTTCTTAGCGTCGATAACCATGGTCATCGGCAACGTATTCGCCTTAATCCAGAACGACGTGAAACGCTTAATCGCATACATCTGCGTTGCAGACGTTGGCTACAACCTCGTCGCCATCACAAGCGTAACTTCACTGGGATTAGCTGGCAACCTCTACTTCTTCCTAATCGGAGGCTTAACCACCGCTTTAGCCTTCATGGTAATCGGCATCATAAACAACTACGGCATAAGAACCCTCAGTGATTTCGCGGGAATCGGCAAGAAAATGCCGCTGGTAAGCATCGCTTTAGTCGTGGCTGGGTTGTCGTTTGCTGGAGTGCCGCCTCTGGGAGGATTCATGGCTAAATACCTCGTCTTCACCGCCGCAATACAAGCACAGCTTGGCTGGTTAGCCGTAATAGGAGTCTTAACAAGCATCCTGCAAACCGCTTACATATTCAGGCTCATCAACGCCATGTACGCAAAGAAACCCAAAGACGAAACCCCACTAAAAGAAAACAAGCGCATACTCATCCCCGTTTTCATCCTCGTCGCTGCAATCTTCATCTTAGGCTTGTTCCCTGACCTCGTCTTGCAACTGCTACAGCCTGCAACGCAACAATTATCTGCCCTAATCCCCTCAATTTAAAACGCGAAGGTTTGGCACCAAGCCAACCTGACCTTTCTTGTTTTCTTAATCTTACTAAATGCATCTGATTCAATTTATAAAGCGAAAAGATATTTTAGGGCAAGCGCTCTTAAGTGTAGATAATAGCCAACTGTTTTTTAAGCCTCTGTAAAGGGGATGAACATGGTTTTAGTCAGCTTTGTCATGAGTTCTTATAATCACAAGAAATACATAGGCGAATCCATAGAGCGAGTTCTGAATCAAACCTTCAAAGACTTTGAACTCATAATAACCGACGACTGCTCCAGTGACAGTTCACGAGACATAATAGCCCGCTACCAAAACAAAGACCCAGTATGTTGAAACGAATGCTTATTTTCTAATATGCCCATCGCCCAGAACCACGTACTTTGTCGTGGTCAAATGTTGTGCGCTCATGGGTCCCCTTGCGTGGAGTTTTTGGGTGCTGATGCCGATTTCTGCTCCGAGCCCAAACTGGTTGCCGTCTGTGAATCGTGTGGATGCGTTCCAGTAGACCGCAGCGGAATCGACTTCACGGATAAAGCGCAGGGCTTTGTCGAAGTCTTTGGTGAGGATGCTATCGGAGTGTTTTGTGCCGTATTTGTTGATGTGGGCTATGGCTTCGTCCAAGTCCTTTACGACTTTGACGCCTATAATCAGGTCTAAGTATTCGGTTCCCCAGTCCGCTTCGGCTGCTGCTTTTACGTCGGGAACAATTTTGCGGGTTTCTTCGTCGCCTCGGACTTCCACACCATTCTTTCTGAGTTCAGCAACTATCACTGGCAGGTACTGTTTTGCGATTTTGCTGTGCACCAGCAGTTTCTCTGCGGCGTTGCAGGTTCCGGGGCGTTGGCACTTGGCGTTTATCACGATGGGCGTGGCTTTGGCAAGGTCTGCGTCTTCTTCAACGTAGATGTGGCAGTTGCCCGTTCCAGTTTCGATGACGGGAATCCTTGATTTCTCCACCACCGTCTTGATTAAGTCGGCGCCTCCGCGGGGAATGAGCACGTCGATGTATTCGCTCATGCTCATCAATTCCTCGGCAACTTTTCGATCGGGTGAGTTCACCACTTGAACGGCGTCAACAGGCACGTCGGTTCCAGTCAATGCATCCCGTAAAACCTCGCCAATGACCACATTCGAGTTTAATGCGTCCGAGCCTCCGCGAAGAATCACTGCATTTCCAGATTTGATGCAGATTCCAGCAGAATCCGCAGTTACGTTGGGGCGTGACTCGTAGATTATGCCGACAACTCCAAGGGGCACGCGGACCTGGCTGATTATCAAGCCGTTGGGGCGTGTCCAGCTGCTAAGGATAGTGCCGATGGGGTCGGGTAGTGCTGAGACTTCCCTGAGTTCTTTTGCCATGGTTTGGATTTTCTTTTGGTCTAACGCCAAACGGTCGAGCAATGCTGCTTTTACGCCTTTAGCTTTAGCGGCTTCAACATCGGTTTTGTTCGCAACTAAAATTTTCTTTGTATTCGTTACTAGTGCGTCTGCCATCTTGCAGAGCGCAGTGTTCTTGGCGTCTGCTGAAAGCTTTCCCATTTCAACTGAAGCGGCTTTGGCTTTTAGGCATATTTGCTTAATCATTTTTCTTCCTCAAACAGGTGTATGTTTCGGTGTTCGATAATTTCTTTGGGTTTATCGGCTCCGAGTTTTGTGTGTACTTCACTTACCTGTAAGCCTTTAATTAGGTTTAACTCTGCACTGCTAAAGTTGGGGTTTCCTTTGGCAAACTCTGTGCCGGTTTCATCCACGATGCTTATTACGTCTCCGACGCTGAAGCTGCCTACAACCCGCACTACGCCGACGGGCAGCAGGCTGGAGCCTTCCAAGATGGCTTTTTTAGCTCCCTCGTTAACGTGGATTTGCCCCTTTACAGCCGCGCCGTAAGCTATCCAGCGTTTCACAGCGGTCATGCGGCTTTGAGGTTTAAAGTAGGTGCCAACGTCTTTCCCTGCGAGGATATCCAAGATGACGTTTTTTCTTCGGCTATTCGCGATAACCACTGCGATTCCGCAGGAAGTTGCGATTTCAGCGGCTTTGATTTTGCTCTGGATGCCGCCTCTGCCCAGTTTACTCTTGCCGTTGAGCGAGTTTTTTAGTTCAGCCGTGATGGTGTCGACCGATTTTATGAGTTCGGCTCCGGGTTGCGAAGGGTCAGCGGTGTATAAGCCCTCTACGTCGGAGAGAATGATAACTAAGTCAGCGCAGACTGCACCGGCAACAAGCACCGAGAGAATGTCGTTGTCGCTGAAGTTGATTCTGTAGCCTTCAGTTCGCATCAGTTCATCCACGGAGACAACGTCGTTTTCGTTGATTATCGGGACGACGCCGATTTTTAGCAGTAACCCAAGCACATCGCATGTGTGGACGTAAGATTTCCTGTTCGAGAGGTCTTCAGCAGTGAGCAGTATCTGGGCAACTTTCAAATCGAATTTCTTGAAGAGCTCACGATACTTTGCCATCAAAACACTCTGACCCGTGGCTGCTGCTGCCTGCTGGAACGTCACATCTTTGGGTTTAGGGGGAATTTCAAGCTCCGCGATGCCTGCTGCAACCGCTCCCGAGGTAACGAGGACAACCTTATCGCCCTGTTTGGTTGCGGCGGCTATTTGGCACGCTAGGTTTTCCATTTCTAATTCATCCAGCTTTCCCTCGCTGGTTATGCCGTTAGTGCCGACTTTAACGACTATTAACCTTGAAGCCATCACTTTATCCCTTTTATGTCCAGACTTATTTGAAATAGGGGCGGCTTACTTAAAAATGCAACCAAATTTTGGAGTTAGAACTCGAGTATTTACCTAAAAATCAGATTGAACGTGTGCAATCGACTAATTTTCTAGAAAAATATATATACAAAATGGATATGCGTTGTTGAACATGTTCATACCCATAAATGCATTAGCAATAGCTTCTTCATCATCGGTTAACCCACTTGTTTTTTGGATTGCTCCAATAGCAGGCGTAATAGCCGTTCTTGCTTCGCTTTTACTCATGTATAAAATAGGCAAAATGAGTCCAGGCGGACCAAAAACAGTCGAAGTCGGCAACGCCATCAGGGAAGGCGCCTATGCTTTCCTCAAAAGACAGTACACAACAATCGCAATCATCACAGTAGTTATATTTGTGCTACTGTGGATTGCCTTGCCCAGTGGACCTTTCGGGGTAGGCACCGCAGCAGCCTTCTTGGTAGGCGCGATTGCCTCCTTGGCGGCTGGCTACATCGCCATGGATAACGCGACAAAAGCAAACGTTCGCACCGTGGCAGCGGCAAAAGAGTTTGGCGCAGAAAAAGCGTTGAAAACCGCGTTTTACGGCGGCGCAACGATGGGTATGGCAGTAGTCGGTTTATCTCTTTTAGGCGTAAGTTTTCTGTTTCTGCTTTACGGCGGATACAACGCCATGTTCAACACGTTGGATGTAACGCAGGCTGCAACTCTTGGACGAGACGCAGCAAGCGGAATCGTCGGTATGGGTTTTGGCGCTTCACTTATTGCCTTGTTTGCCCAGCTCGGAGGCGGAATTTACACTAAAGCCGCAGACGTAGGCGCAGACCTTGTCGGCAAAGTTGAAGCAGGCATCCCAGAAGATGACCCACGCAACCCAGCAGTAATCGCAGACAACGTCGGCGACAACGTGGGCGACTCAGCTGGAAGAGGCGCAGACTTATTCGAATCTGCCACTGGGGAGAACATCGGTGGCATGATTATCGGCGGCTTAATCAGCATCGCAACTGGAAACCTCATATTCCTGATTTTCCCGCTGATTGCACGAGCCTTAGGAATCTTTGCAACTTTAGTCGGTATGCCTTTTGTTAAGCTCACTCCAGCAGAAGCCAAGCACCCAATGAAAGCCCTGAGAAAAGGCCTCATGGTAACAACTATTGTGTCAGGTGTTCTGTTTCTGTTCGCAACGATTTTCCTGTTAGGCAACGGCGAATTCTCAATGACGTTCATGTACCTGTACTTCTGCTTGCTCTCAGGTTTAGCAGCAAGCGTAGCCATCGACTACATCACAGACTACTACACTGGAAGCGACCGCGGACCAGTCGGACGGATTGCTAAAGCCAGCGAAACAGGAGCCGCAACCAACATCATTACAGGATTCGCAGTAGGACTCGAAACAACTATGCTGCCCATAGTGTCATTAGTTGTTGCACTCATAACATCGTATTGGCTTGGAACACAATTTGCAGTTTCATGGAACGCTTCGCATGTATCGCAGATTACCCCCTTCATCGGCGGAATCTACGGAACCACTCTTGCAACGATGGGTATGCTTGCAGTCATGGGTATGGTCTTAGCCTTAGACGGCTTTGGCCCAATCGCAGATAACGCAGCAGGCATAGCACAAATGTCAGGTGAAGGCGGCGCAGAAGAAACCATGGAAGCCCTCGACGCAGTAGGCAACACAACCAAAGCATTAACTAAAGGCTTTGCACTCGGGTCGGCGTTACTTGCGGCGCAGTTGCTGTTCCAAACATACGCATCAGAAGTTAGCGCACGCACAGGCGTTAACTTCGTGGTAGATATCTCGAACCCAGCAGTGCTAATCGCAGGCTTCATCGGCGCAATGCTGCCATTCTTCTTCAGCTCACAAGCCATCAGCGCAGTCGGAAAAGCAGCAGCAGAAATGGTGGAAGAAGTCAGACGCCAATTCAGAGAAATCCCCGGCATCATGGATGGAACAGGCAAACCTGATTATGGCAAAGCAGTGGACATCAGCACAAAATCCGCGTTAAAAGGCATGGTACTTCCAGGATTAATCATCGTGGTCGTTCCAATCGTCATCGGTATATTGTTGGGACCCGAAGCAGTTGGCGCACTTGTAATCGGCGCAACACTCTCAGCAGTTCCACTGGCACTGTTCATGAACACAGGCGGAGGAGCATGGGACAACGCAAAGAAACTCATTGAATCAGGCAAATATGGCGGCAAAGGATCCCCCGCACATGCAGCAGCAGTAGTCGGCGACACAGTCGGTGACCCACTCAAAGACACAGCAGGACCCAGCTTACACGTACTCATAAAACTGCTCAGCACCCTTAGCATTGTCTTCATTCCGCTGTTCATCAACCTGCTAAACCTAATCCACTAAAACAGCGTCAATCGGGAAGTTTTTTCTTCCCCAAAAATTTTCTTTATTTTCTTCCACAGTATATTTTTACTTCGCCACACATTCACCTAAGCTAACCGAGATGCACCCGCTTGAAAATCATCGAAAAGAACCTGCCGCAGGGCTTCGTGAAAGTTGTTCCCGATTCGCCTGACGACCTGTGGCACCTCTACAACGTCATTTACCAAGGTGACGAGGTTTACGCTTACAGTTCAAGAGCCATAAAGAGCGACACAGAAGCATCGCGCCCAAAAAGCGGGGAACGTATGTCAGCGTTCATGGGTGTCAAGGTGATTTCTGTAGGTTGGGACAAGTTTCTGGGTAAATTGCGTGTCCACGGCACTATTTGCCATGCGCCAGATGTTATCCCAACAGGTGCTCACCATACGCTTAGTATAGCGTTGAATCAGCAGGTAACCATCGTTAAGAAAGATTGGCCAAAACATCTTCTCGACCGATTAACACGGGCAAGCGAAACGGAGAAACCCTTGCTCATAATCTCCATCGACGACGAAGGCTTTGCCATCGCTGAAACCAAGCAGTATGGAGTAGACATAAGAGTTGAAGAACGCATGCGGCTGCCTGGAAAACATGAAGCTGATAAACGTGTTGAAGCAACGAAAGGATACTTCAAACGTGCGATGACCAGTCTGAACCAGCTTTGGGCTCCGCATCACAATGCAATTGTGATTGTTGGCGCGGGGTTTGTCAAGGGCGAGTTTGCCAGTTATCTTTCGGAAGAAGCTAAAGAAATGAACAAGTCGGTTGCGGATGTGAAGAGCGTCAACAACGGCGGCACCTCGGGCATCTATGAGGCTCTACGCTCAGGCGTTTTGCTGAAGGCGTCGCATCGGCTGCGCATCGTGGATGAAACCGAGACGATGGAGGAAGTCATGAAGCGCTTGGGCAAAGGCGAAGGCACCGTAACCTATGGCTTGAGTGCAGTGGAGAACGCTGTGATTATGGGTGCGGTTGAGAAACTCGTTGTCGCCGACACAACGCTTCGGGATGCAGACGAGAATCAGCGGCTTAAACTCGAAGAATTAATGCATCAAGTCGAAAAACGCAACGCGCCAATAACCGTTGTCAGTACGGAGCATGAAGCAGGAGCAAAACTCACTGCTCTTGGCGGAATCGCAGCACTGCTTAGGTTTCCAGTGTACAGGGACACCCCTACGCAATCCTAATGTGGAAAACAACAATAAATAATCAACATTTCCTTTTTCAGTGCTAATTATTCAGTTAAACCAGCGGTTGAGAGTCCCTTATAAAGATGCTTTATATACCCCTCTTTCATTTAAATATTTAACCGTGAGTGGACATGAGTAAAAGACAACCAATCATTAAGATCCAAAACATCGTAGCTTCAGTCTCACTTAACCAGAAAATTGACTTACAAAAAATCGTGGAAAAATTCCCACAGACCGAATACAACCCCAGCGTATTTCCAGGCCTTGTTTTCAGACTTAAAAAACCAAAAACAGCCACCTTAATTTTCGGGACGGGCAAGATGGTTTGCACAGGAGCTAAATCCGAAAAAGAATCTCGCAGTGCAGTAGAAAAAGTTGTTAAAGAACTCCGCGGCGAAGGCATCCAAATCACGGAGAAACCAGTCGTCATGATTCAGAACATTGTAGCTTCAGCTGAACTTGGCGGCGAAATCGACTTGGAAAGCCTCGTTTACAAACTCAGCAAAGTCATGTATGAACCTGAACAGTTTCCAGGGGCAGTCTACCGCATGGACGAACCGAAAGTAGTGTTCCTAATCTTCAGCGCAGGCAAACTCGTTTGCGTCGGAGCCAAAAAAGAAGAGCAAGTCTACGAAGCCGTCGACAAAATCCAAGCGCTGCTCGAAGAAAAAGAACTCATCTACTACCCCGCTCCTCCATAATCTACTTTTTCATTCTCCGACGAACCGCAGGGTTCAGGTCGGAAACTTTTTTTAGCGCCAACTCAAAAGTTTCATCCACAGCAAGTTCTTTTTTAACGAAAACTCCTGTTCTGCCGACTGTATCGCGCCTCATAAGTGCATGTACCCTGTCCAAAACGGTTTCAGCAGCGACGCCCAAAGTTTTAGCGGTGGATTCTTCTTTGCCAATCACACTGCTCTCCACATGTCCTTTCTCTGTGGGTTCAATGAGCATGAGTCGCTTGTCCACGCCTGCGACGCGCAAATCGGTTTTGAGCTGGTTTAGGTTTACTTCGCCGCCAAACCTGTAGAACTCCCTCTCCACACGGCGCATCTCCATAAGTGGAAACGAAACCGTTGTTGCCTCGTCGATTTCTATGTGGGCTTTCATGGCGTAGGATGGCGTGGCTTGAACGATAAAGCGTGTGTTGATGGGTACTTTGGCTTTTTCAAGGGCGGTTTCCACCAAGAAACTGTTTTGCACTTCAGGGATGAACACGTCAACGTCGCTGCCTACCTTTACGTCTCCCCTTGCAATGCTTCCATGAGTGATTGAAAGCAGATGAAATGCGTCAAGCGCCTCCATAACCCAAACCGCTCTGCAACGAAGCGTTTTCAGCTGCTTCCAGCGTTCGCTAGAATACGTGACTTCCCTGTATTCTTCATGTTTGGTAGGTTTGACAGCCATCTTACGCGCCAATTCTACCTTTAGTGTGGCATCGTTTATTTAGTTTAATTCACCAATCAAACTTATCGAAGGAACCCTGATGGATACCCCTGTCTGCAGTGCCTGCAAAACCCGTGAAGCCTTCTTCTACAGGCCATATTCAGGGGAGCGCCTGTGCAAAAAATGTTTCACACTGTCCGTCGAATCAAAAGTTAGGGCAACCATCAACCACTATCACATGCTCGGAAGCGCTGAAAATTTGGCGGTGGCGGTTTCAGGCGGCAAAGACAGCTTAACCCTTTTGCATATACTGGCCAAGCTTAAGCGTTTTAAACCCAAAACCAACATCACCGTGGTCACGGTGGATGAAGGCATCAAGGGCTACCGCAACGAAGCCTTGGAAATTGCAGCTGAAAACTGCAAGCAACTCGAAATCCCCCATCACATCGTCTCCTTCAAAGAGCTCTACGGTTTCACGCTTGACGAAATAATTTGCAGCGCAAGAAAAAAAGGCCAAACCGAACTCACCGCATGCGCTTACTGCGGCGTATTGCGGCGCAAAGCCATCAACACGGGTGCACGGCAGGTTAAAGCCACCAAAGTCGCCACTGGACACACCCTCGACGATGAAGTGCAGACGGTTTTGATGAATATTTTCCGCGGCGACATCGCAAGGTTATCCAAAGAGAAACCAGTCACCAACGAAGTCCACCCCATGTTCGTCCAAAAGATTAAGCCGCTGTGCGAAATTCCCGAAAACGAAAGCGCACTCTACGCCTACGCCAAAAACATCCCGTTCCAAGACACACCCTGCCCATACGCGTCCGAAGCACTGCGCAATGATATACGCGGCATGCTTAATCGCATGGAGCAAAAGCATGTGGGAACAAAATTCGCTGTTTCAAGAGCCCTCGAACGCCTTCGCCCTGCACTTGAAGAAACCGCTAAGAAAGAAGATTTTAAAACCTGCACGGAATGCGGTGAACCGTCAGCGATGGATTTGTGCAAAGCATGCGAATTGCTTAGGCATGTTCAATGATTATTTGTGGTTGATTTTCTGGTCGCTTTTTAGTTTGCGCAGTATCTCTGAGGCTTCCATGGCGTTGTTGGCGGCAGCTACTTTTTTTGCTTTCAAAAGATTTATGTGGACGCCACAGTAGGGGCAAATCTTTGTTTTCTGCTCCATACCCGCCAGCGTTAAACCGCCGCACTGCGTGCATTTCACGATTATTGTCGCGCCCATCTTGTTTGCTTCCGAAATGCTTTTCATTATACGGGTTCATTAATAGTTTGGTAGGGAAGAGAGCGTTATGAGCGTTGATGGAGACCAGTACAAATCCAGAGTTCATCTGACCGATTTAGCGGTTCAATACTTCAAGAAGGAAGGCTACAAAGTTAACAGCGAAAACGTAAAGCTGGAAGGACACAGCGGCGTTTCGCATCATTTTGACTTAATTGTTCAGAAAGGACGTTTGGAGCAGGCCGTCTGGATAAGAGATTGGAACCGAACCATCGGCGTAAACGTAATCATCAACTTGGATACGTCTTCGGAAGACGTAGATTTATCGAGCCCCATAATGATTGGCGAAAAATTCAGCGACCACGCCAAATCATACAGCAACAGACGCAAAATAACGTTGTTGACCAAGCAGAAACTGGGCAGTTTCCGTTAGCCTAAATTTTCAGGTACTCATCCGTTAAGCCTTCCCGCTCCAGCATGCCGAGCCAATCCACGATGCCGACGAAGCAGGTTTTGCGTTTCTCGAGAACATCCATGATTTCTTCAACCACGGCTTCAGTCGATTTGCCCGTGACATCCAACTCGCAAACCTTTCCGCCATGCGCCTCTACCGCTTCGCCAAGGCAAACATCGATGATTTCCGCCTGCAGGTTCTCCCACATTTTGGTGCCGCTGTAACCGCATTTTTCCATGAGCTGCTTGAGTTCTTTGGGGTTTCTGCGCAACACAAAATCCAGCGCAACATGCTCGGTTGGCGTTACTGCGCTGGCGTAGTGTCCGTCGACCACGATGTTGGTGTTTTCTGAGGCATCTATAACTTTGGAGAGTTTCTGCTGCATCGCTTCCTCGTTGATGATGATTGTGTCGCGTTCTTTATCCTCGCCCAACGTTAAGTTGTAGGTTTTGGCGAAGTCTGTGAGATTGATGTATTCAGCGTTGAGTTTGGCGGCGAGGGCTTTGGCTGTGGTTGTTTTGCCTACGCAGGGCGTGCCGGTTATGAGGATGACTCGTTTCATGGGTCAATCTGATGGATGCGGCTAATTTATTGTTACGGATAGGTTTTCTGCTTTTTGTTCTGGCATCCTTCCTTTTCCCAAATTTAAGTGTGGATTTTCAACTTGCTAATGCATGGTTTTGAGCCAATACTGACCTACCCCTCTATAGGTTCTGTGCATACCTTGGATATTAGGATCCAAATATGCCTGAAAACTCATACACTAAAGGCTCACTCGAACACGTTCTTGCTTGGCTCGCGTTTCTTTGGTTTCAGCAGGCGAGTTTGCATCTCCACGATGTCCGCGCTGGCTTTAGCAGTTACATAATTGTCCAGCAGCATCTGGTTCAACTCGAAAAACGTGTGCCCCCATGGAAAAATCAACAAAACAGCCTCAGCTTCCTGTTTGAAACCAGCAATGTACAGGGCTGCCGCGATGGCTTCGGCAGTTGTAAGCTTGGTTAGTTTGCCAAAGTTAACAGGGTTGCCGGCAATCAAGATGGGCAGGCAGCGGCTGGTTCCCTTAACATGTTCCCCCATGACTTTTTGAGCGTGTTCCCAACTGCAATCCAGAGCTGCTAACCCGAACTGCTCAAGCCTTTCTTTGTCTGCTGGTGAAAACGCGATTTCCCCAAAAGGGTTGAGCACGATGGCGCGTTTTGGCAAAAACCTTGCGCTGGTAACTATTCTGGCGAGCCCGCGACGTTTTAGCCTTAATGCAGTGTTCTTTTTAGGGTCATCCTGAGCTGCATGGTAAATGGTGATCCTCACAGATTGATTTGGCTGCGGTTGTTGGTCGTCAGAATTAGGTTCCACTGGGTTTGCGCACCTTCAAATGATTCATCGGATCTTCAAAAACACTTGGAATAAAATCGATAAGGTCCGTTGCAACCATATGGAAACCAATTTCAGCCGCAACAAAATCCCCTGCAGCACCATTCACGAATGCTCCCGCAACCGCGGCTTCAAAAACATCTGCTTTCCGAGCCATTAAACCAGCAACGATTCCGCTGAGAACATCTCCGGTTCCGCCGACAGTCATGCCTGGATTTCCAGTGAAATTCAACTTTGAACGTTCAGGACTGCAGATTACGTCAACTTTGCCCTTAACTAAAACGGTGGCGTTCAGTTTTTTGGCGGTTTTCTGTACTGCCAAGACGCGTTCGTCCTGGTTTTCAGGCAGTTCCTCGCCGGTTAAGATGGCGTATTCGCCTGCGTGAGGCGTCAAAACAAGCGGCACCTTCAACTGTCTTTTAAATTTAGCGAAGGCTTTTAACCCGTCAGCATCCAAAAGCAGCGGCTTCTTGGCTTTTTCAACCTCATCCACGCATGCCTTAACGAACTTTAAGGTTTCAGGGTTCAAACCCAACCCTGGACCCATAGCTACAGCGTCAACCATGCCCAAGTAGGGCTTGATTGTTTCCATGTTGGCGGGGTTAAGGTTGTTTCCCTCAAGCTTAATCGTTATCAAGTCAGGCGACATCGAAGAGATTGCCGATGCCGTCTTTGCGGGAGCTGCAAGGTAAACTATGTCTACTCCCGTTCTCTGGGCCGCCAACGAAACCAAGGTGGGAGCGCCCGAGTATACTTCGCTGCCGCCAATTACGAGCAAACGTCCGAAGTCGCCTTTATGCGACGTTGGGCTCCGAGATTTAGTGACCATTAAAACGTCGCCTGGACCCGCAAACTGTTCCATCTCCATGGGCAAACCAATGTCTGTGACGACGAGTTCACCAACGTATCGCTTGGCTTTCTCCAATCCTGGCTTTGCCTTATGGAACGTTATGGTTAAATCGGCTTTTACAGCGGTGCCTAAGACTTCGCCTGTGTCGGAATCGATGCCTGTGGGCACGTCGACGGCTATCTTGACGCCACTTAAACTATTGATGTAGTCCACTGCTTTGGAGATTGGTGGTTTAAGTTTTCCCTTGGTTCCCGTACCAAGCAAAGCATCGATTACTATGCCTGCATCCACTTTAGGAATGAGCGAACTATCCGATGCTTCAAGCAGCTCAACTTTGTCCTGCAACGACTCAAGAATACCCCAGTTACTAAGCGCCGCCTCATGGTTAATATCGCGGCTTCTGCCCACCAAAACCACCGTAACCTCAAAACCCGCCCCCAAAAGATGCCGTGCAGCAACAAAACCGTCGCCGCCGTTCCCGCCTAAACCGCAGAAAACCAGGGCTTTCTTGTTCTTCTGGAACCGCGTGATGGTTTCTTGAGCGACACTGCGTCCCGCATTCTCCATCAACTGAAGCAGGCTTACGCCAAAGTATTGTGCGTTGGCTTCTAAAGCGCGCATTTCGCGGCTGGTGATAGCGGGGTTCTTGGTTTTGGGTTGCATTTTGGGGTCTTGATATGTTAATTGTCCGTTGGGAAATAAGGCTATCCTTACGCCGTATACAAAAGCATCGCCCAACACACTTTTTGCTCAAACCAGTTCAAAATTGCTGAAAAGTCGTGAAAACATCGAAACTTGCCGAACCTTATATATACGTGAAAACGTCTGGGCTGAAAATAACTAAGAAAACCACTCAGTCAGAGATTGGCTGCCTCAGGTTTGTATATCAACCACGTTCTCTCTACAGGTAACCTCTCAATTCCCTTGTCTAAGCCTCTGCAGAAGTCGGTAAATAGAGCAAACTGACAAAAAATTGGTTCGGCAACGGGATTTTAGACAGTGTTCAGGTTTCAAAGGGGTGTCTTTCAAGTTTAACAGAAGAGGTTCTGAGCAAATTGCGTTTAGAAGCGTTGAGTTTTACTTTGACATCCTCCAAAAAGTAGTTTTTTAAATAGTGAAACTGTGGATTTTTTGGTTTTTATAGCAGAATTGGCTGATAAGGTTGGGGTGCTGGATTTTTGATTAACGAAAAATAATCGAACGTTCATTTTTTACATTTAAAAGTTAAAAAACCACATCATGTATTGAGTAAAGTTAAACAAAATTGTCAAATTTTCCATAGCGCCGTTTGATTTTTGAAGTCACAAGCTACGAAGGATTACGAACAGCCCGACAAAAATAGCTCTGCTAAGATATTTCAAGAAATTAAAAATAACAAAAAATATTTGCCTTTGGGCAGACTGTCTTTGCTCTTTTACTCCCTCGAAATAATCATCGTTGAAGTAACGAGCACGCTTGGCACAGCTCTAATGCTCTGCGAAACAAACTCCCAGCTTCTCCAAGCTATCTGCCGATAACGTTGCAATCACGTCATATTCGCCGAAAACAATGTCTGCCCGCGTGACTTCCTTGAATTCGGTGAGTTTTTGAGCAACTTCTCTTTCGTTTCCCGAAGCTACCTTGAATAGAACATACGCTAAAATCGCCATGTTTTCACCGTTTACAAAGTCTCATGAAGCCTTAATTACTATTCCATGCAGCCAAAACCTTAGCAAAAAAGTTTATCCATACCTTTTATCTTTAATTAAATTAGGTTTTACCCCAAAACTTTTTGAAAATGGTGACGTAAGTGATCAAAAACTATACTTTGAAAGAAACAGATGCCCTATTAATAACCGACATTCAAAAAGATTTCTTGCCCGGCGGAGCCCTGCCCATTGAAGGCGGCGAAGAAATCATCCCTATCCTTAACGATTACATCCAACGGTTCAAAACAGCCAAAGCGCACATTTTGGCTTCCCGCGATTGGCATCCAATAAACCACATTTCCTTCAATACACAGGGTGGTCCATGGCCGTCCCACTGTGTTCAGGAAACAAGCGGGGCAAAATTCAGCCCAGACCTCAAACTGCCCGAGCACACCGTAATTATTTCTAAGGCAACAGACCCTAAACATGAGAGTTACTCTGCTTTTGATGGCACAAACCTGGCAAACGAACTGAAAAGGATTTGTGTAAAGCGGCTGTTTGTGGGCGGTTTGGCGACGGATTACTGCGTCGTCAACACGGTTCTTGATGCGCGAGAACTTGGCTATGAAACCGTGTTGCTCACGGATGCAACGTTGGGCATCAACGTTAATCCTGGTGATGTAGATGAAGCCATCAAAACAATGGTTACAAACGGCGCCGAGCAAACTACAGTTGACGATTTCTCGGATGCTGTCGATGTGCTGCCCATAGAGGAGACGCAGCCTGACGGGTTGGAAGAGAAGCCTTTGCAACGGGCGGAGGTTAAGAAGAAAGCGCGGATGCGCCCCAAGGGATCAGCAAAACGGATTCGAACAGAGCGGTAGTGAAGGTTTTTTCGAACTGTCGCGAACCTTATATAATCATGCGGCTAAATCCGCGAGTAAATTTGGTTTGCACCGAAAAATCCGTTTTCCCCGTTTCTTTTTTGCTGGCGAACAGTGATTTCGTTTAAGAGTTTAGTTTTTACGCTTGAAACTGGCTAAATAGTGCTCAGGCACGGGGATTGTGGATTATTTTTGGTGGTTTGTGAAGTTGGATTAACTTCAAGTTGTAATGTTAGACATTGTTAGCTTTGTTTTTTCCAAGTTTTTCGAGCTATACTCTGCTTTTTGGTTAATGTTTGGTTCTTTCAGGGGCTTTTTTCATCATTGACGCTTTATGGTTAAGGTGTTTGTTTTTTTTTGTCTGCGAATTTTTTTCGAATGATCACTTTTTACAATAAAAGGCCAAAAGAAGACATATCTGTTTGTTAAATTATCACTAAATAGTTAAAATTCCCAATTAACCCAGCCATTGTTGCCCGGAAAAAAGCGAAAATCCGAACTTTACCGCAGGTAGCTTGAAAAACAAAAAAACCATACCAGTAAATCAGGAACGTTACTCGCCCATAACTTGAATGATAACAATGCGTTCTCGGGGATAGACGTCGGTTTCCACAAAGAACAGCGACTGCCAGGTTCCAAACTTGACTTGCCCCTCAATCACTGGCAGAGTCTTGTCCGGCGGAAGAACCATAGAGCGCAGATGCGAATGCGCATTCGACGGGTGCAGGTAGGAACCGTTTTTTGGCGATAGTTCTTCCAAAAAACTTTGATGTCTTCAAGCAGGGCGTCGTCGTTCTCTGTCAGGATAAGTATGCCGGTTGCGTGGGGAGCAAAGACGTGGACGATGCCGTTTTTGATTCCTGAATTGGAGACTTCCTGACGGATCGGCTCGGAAATGTCGATAAAGTCTATTTCACCTTGGGTGTTGAACATGTAGGTTTTGCTGTGGACTTTAAAGCTGGGCATCTGTTGTTCGCGTTGTTTTATCAGACTGCACTGCAGAAAAAGTTTTTGAGAATTCAGCGTAAATTAATGAGTTTGGGGATGCTTTTGTATACGGAACTCGTTAGGCGTGGCAAATTTGCTTTTTTTGTTTCTG
>Ga0114951_10000849_pt1 | contig 40490 bp, 33 predicted proteins | sample AM7aDNAmetaG_FD_88677 | JGI IMG/M metagenome (GOLD analysis project Ga0114951, IMG submission 88677) | Freshwater microbial communities from Finland to study Microbial Dark Matter (Phase II) - AM7a DNA metaG | ecosystem: Environmental > Aquatic > Freshwater > Lake | place: Finland: Lake Alinen... | reverse complement strand
CTGAATTATCGTTTCCACTAAAAAATACTGCAAAAATAAAATTACCAGGATAACAATCATCGGAGAAAGATCAATCCCGATATTGCGAAAGGGAATTATGCGGCGTACTAACCGAAGTACCGGCTCAGTCGCTTTATATAAAAAGATTACGATTTGATTATAAGGGTCTGCATTGACCCATGATATTAACGCGCGGGCAATTATAAGCCACATGTAAAGCGTTAAGACAATGTCAATGATCCTGGCCAAAGCAACAACAAAATTACTTAAAACAAACATCAAAACACCTCATATCTCAGTTTAGACAGTCCTGGAAATGGACAAAGCAAAATTATTTAAAGATTCATTAAACTCTTCCGGCCTTTCCATCATCACCATGTGACCCGCGCCTTCTATCAGGCACAGTTTTGCCCCGCTGATGTTTTTGGATATTTGGCGCGAAAATTCCGGCGGCGTCATTTTATCTTCCGCCCCGCTGATAACCAGCACCTTTAAAGAAATTTTGCTTACTTCTTCCGTTATGTCAAACTTATCGCATGCCGATAAATCACCCTGCAAAACATCTATTCGCACCTGCGCCAGGCTCTTCATTAATGGCGCCATCAACCTTTCACGATTTGCTTTAGCCACAGAAAATTTGCAAATTATCTCAATTGACTCAACCGGATTTGTTTTTAAAAATTCAAAAATCGCAGGATTAACCGGCATTTTCAAGCCGCCGCCAACAGTAACAATTCCTTGAATAGTTTGCGGATAATTAAGAGCGAATTGCAGGCTGATCGCAGCCCCCAGAGAGTGGCCGACCAGAATGATGTTTTTCTGAGGCAAAATATCGAGCAGTTTTTTTACCCAAAGGCAATAACTTCCAATATCGCTTTCACCCTTGCCTTCGGAGCTGCCATGCCCCGGAAGATCAATAGCCACTACATTGTACTTTTTATGTAGCCCGGCATATTGATGTGACCAGGCGCTGTGGTCGCCGCCGGAACCGTGGATGAAAATCAGGCTTTGTTCGTACGTACCAAAATTGCTGCTATTAACCCAACAGGCGATTTTCGAAGATTCAATATTAAAATATTTCAGCATATTAAATTACTCCAATGGCAAATAAATACCACAAAACCAAAAATTTATGCAATGAATAAAGCGCTTGACCGGATTCGGGTTGACAGGATAAATGATAAAAGCGTATGAATTATAGTGGAGGGATTAGAATATGCTTAATGGGAAAAAGATAGCGATCATTGGTGGCGGGAAAATGGGCAGTATCATTGCCCAGGGTTTAATTGCTCAAAAGATTTCTTCCAGCAAAGATATTATCGTTACCGATATTGACGCCGCAAAACTGGAATTCCTGCGCAAGTCGATGAAACTGAAGGTTTCTTCTAATAATGAAAAAACTGTAAAAACCGCGGATATAATTATCCTTGCGGTTAAACCGCAGAATATGGCATCAACACTCAAGGAAATAGGTTCCGCTGTTGATAAAACCAAAATTGTAATTTCGATCGCCGCAGGGATTACGACCAAGTTTATTGAATCGCATCTGGCTTACGGCGTCCGTGTTTTAAGAGTAATGCCCAATACACCGGCGCTTATCGGCGAGGGAGCGGCGGCAGTGGCCAAAGGAAGCTGTGCTAAAAAAAGCGATGTTCAGTTGGCGCACATTATTTTTAATGCCGTGGGGATAAGCGTTGAAGTGGAGGAAGCGCTTATTGATGCGGTAACGGGGCTCAGTGGCAGCGGCCCGGCTTACTGTTTTTTGATCATTGAAGCGCTCATCGATGCCGGAGAGCAAATGGGTTTGCCCCGGGATTTGGCGGCAAAACTGGCAATGCAAACCATGTTAGGATCTGCCCGCCTCTGCCTTTCTAGTGATAAACAGCCTGCCGAGTTGAGGGAGATGGTTACATCGCCCGGAGGCACTACCGTTGCCGGACTTCAGGCGTTAGCAGATGGAAATCTCCGGGCAACAATTATTTCCGCCGTGGAAGCAGCAACGAAGCGGTCTAAAGAATTGGCTGGTGGTAAATAATAATTCCAAAAATATCCTCTATAAATCCTCATCCTTTTCTTCTGCTTCAATAACGCCGGTGCCCGGATCTTGTTCTGGAGGAACCGGCTCAACTTCGGTATGTTCAGCCGGTTGAATGAGCAGGGGGGCTTTGGGTACTGACTGATCTTGCCCCTCAAATTCAGCAAACAAAGGCATTGATGCCATAGGTGGGATGCTCTCGGACATGACACTATTCTGTGTGAATTCCGTTTCCGGTGATACTGCTACCGGTTGCATGCCATCAGGCAACGTGCTCTCCGGCTTTGTTCCCAGGGGTTTTTTTCTCCTGCCGCGATTTCTCCGGCGGCTCTTCTTTTTAGGCGCGTCTCCCGCAGTTATCGAACCGTTTTCTTCACTAACCGGCACTATACTTTCCCCATTTGTGCTTGCAGTTTCCTCTGAATAATCGGGCATCTCCGAAACGTGGTCCGCGATTTCTTTAATAGTGTGATGTGTTTCCAGTTTATCCCAGGGCATCTCGGTGCTGCCGGAAATATGTATAATCAGATCAAATGTCGCTTCCAGTTTCAAAAGTTCGCTTCTTTTATTATTAAGAATGTAGCCGGCGATTTCATGCGGCAGGATTACTCTTAATTCAGAATAGTTGCCTTTGACCACTTCCGTTTCGATTTTGCGAAACGCTCCAAGAGAAGCATATTCCAGAGATGGACGCAGGCCGCTGCCTTTGCAGTAAGGGCAGGTAGTATAACTGATTTCCTGAATGGTCGATTGTTTTTTCTGGCGTGATAATTCGAGCATCCCGAATTTAGAAATGCGTGAAAGCTGTATCCTTGCTCTATCGATAGTGAGGGCTTTTTTAAAGGCTTTTTCGACTTCCGCGATATGCTTTTTGTCCATCATATCGATAAAATCAATAACGATAAGTCCGCCCAAGTCACGCAAACGCAATTGCCGGGCAATTTCTTCACTGGCATCGATATTGGCCTTGAAGGCGGTTTCCTCGATTGTTCTTTTGGAACCACGGCCGGAATTAACATCTATCGTGATCATTGCTTCCGTTGGATTGATAATAATATATCCGCCGGATTTAAGATCCACCCGCTCCTGATATATTACACGTATTTGTTCTTCCAGTTGGAAACGGTCGAAAAGGGGAATGTTTTCTTTATAGTGATTGATCATTTTGATAAGGCGGGGCATCCCCGCTTTCATATAAGCGCGCATTTTGCGGAAGGTTTCAATATCATCAACCAGAATTTCTTCCACTTCCAGTGTCAGATAATCGCGCAGACTGCGCACGCCAAAGTCTGTTTCGTGATAAATTAAAAGTGGCGCATGACTGACATTTGCTTTTTTGTATATTTCTTTCCAAATGCGCATCAGCAATTGGTAATCGCGATGGATTTCCTGTTTGGTTCGATTGATTCCGGCAGTGCGCACGATAAATCCCATGTCATCCGGGATTTTAAGCTGGCCCATGAGATTTTTAATTTTCTGCCGGTCTTCTTCATCTTCGATTTTGCGGGAGATTCCGCTGCCCGGCTTGTTGGGAAGCAAAACCAGATATCTGCCCGGAAGAGAAATATAACCTGTTAAAAGCGCGCCTTTGTTGCCGCTGGGTTCTCTTACAGCCTGAACGATAATTTCCTGACCGGCTTTTAGCACAGGCCTGCCGCCGGTCTGGCCGTTTTCCAGATCATTTAAATATTCAGGGCTGACATCCCGAAGTGGCAGGAAACCATCTTTGCCTCCACCATAATCGACAAAGGCCGCCTGCAGGCCGCGTTCAACCTTAAGCACCTTACCTTTGTAAATATTGCCGGTAATGGGTTCTTTAACCGACATCTGGATGTTAAATTCAATGAGCTTTCCTTTTTCGTCAACGGTTGCCATGCGCATCTGCTCTTTATGCACAGCGTTGATCAACATAGTGTGTTTCATAAATGTCCTTTTTGGCCACGGCATTTTTGCAGTTATGTGCGCGGATAGACATTTTTACGTCTATCCATAAAAAATGCGGTACGGCTGTTTGTATTTTAGAGAAAGGCGCTTACGTCGCCTTTACCAATTCTTAGCACTTCAATATCGTCATCAACAAGACTGATGACGCTCGATGGTTCTGGAATAATAACGCCGCCGTCTATAATCAGGTTCACAATGCGGCCAAAATTCTCTGCTATTGTATAAGGATCGCCCAGGTCTTCGCCTTCCACCGATTTCACGCTGGTGCTGATTATCGGCTGCCCCAGTTCTCTTATCAGAGCAAGACAAATCTGGTTATCCGGTACCCGAATTCCCGTTGTCGTCCTTTTGGGTAAGATTATTTTCGGGACTAAACGAGATGCTTCCAGGATAAAAGTGTATGGGCCCGGCAAAAGCCTTTTCATTGTCTTGTAGGCGTAATCTGTGACTTTGGCGTATTGGCTGATATGTTTCAGGTCCGAGCATACAAAGCTCAATGGTTGTTTCTTGTTTCTTTTTTTTAGTTCGTAAATTCGTTCGATTCCTTTTTTGCTGGATAAATCACAACCTAATCCATAAACCGTATCGGTTGGATAAATTATTACCCCGCCCCCGCGCAACACATCAACAGCTTGTTTAATTAAGCGCATTTGCGGGTTTTGACTGTGAATAGACAGCAATGTCTGACTCCCGATTAGTTGTTGCTATATGCAACGACTGTCACATATCAGTTATTAGGCGACTTTGCAATGGCATCTTAACCAAATTGCCCGACGGATAATTATCGCGGCGCAGGTTTTTTGCTGGCCTTGTCTTTGCTGAGCTTATATTGAATACTATCAACAAGTGCCTGCCAGCTGGCTTCAATAATATTTTCCGAAACGCCGATGGTGCTCCAGAGTTCCTCGCCATCTGTAGAATCAAGAAGCACTCTGACTCCCGCGGCTGTTCCTTCTGAACCTTCCAGTGTGCGCACCTTGAAATCAACCAGGTGCATTTCTTTAATTTGCGGATAGAATTTTGTCAGCGCCTTGCGCAGTGCATGATCCAAGGCGTTAACCGGTCCATTTCCTTCAGCGGCGGTTAATTCCTCTTCACCGGCAACTGATATTTTAATTGTCGCCTGAGAAAGACAAGCGTTATTTTCTGTGCGGGAAGTGACCACACTAAAGCACTCCAGCGTGAACGGATCAACAAATTCTCCGATTGCTTTTTTAATCAACAACGAAAGTGATCCATCAGCAGCATCAAACTGAAAGCCTCTGTCTTCCATAAGTTTGACTTCATGAACAATTTTTTTACTAAGAGAACTGTTTTTATCCAGATCAATGCCCAGTTCTTTAGCTTTGTATTCAACATTGCTGCGACCGGACATATCGGAAACAAGAACACGGCGAGAATTGCCAACTACTTCGGGCTTTATATGTTCGTAAGCTTCTGAATTTTTAACCACCGCGTTGACATGGATGCCGCCCTTATGCGCAAAGGCACTGCGTCCGACAAATGGCCGCGAATTCAGCGGCAGAATGTTAGCGACATCGCTGATATAAAAAGAAAGATTGGTCAGCTGCCGGATAGATTCCGCCGGTAAACAATATTTATTCATTTTCAGTTGCAGATTCGCAATGATAGGAATTAAATCGGCATTACCGCATCTTTCTCCATACCCGTTAATCGTGCCCTGCACCATTTTGATTCCTTCCTGTACGGCGGCAATGGAATTGGCAACGGCAAGTCCGCAATCATTATGCACATGGATACCGCTGCTATTCAGAGGGATGAAATCAGAAATTTTCTTCAAAATAGTGCTGATTTCATGGGGCATAGCGCCGCCGTTGGTATCACAAAAAACAATCATGTCCGCTCCGGCAGACAGCGCAGTTTTTACAACTTTGGTCGCGTAACGAAAATTATTTTTATAGCCATCAAAGAAATGCTCGGCATCAAAAAGCACTTCTTTGCCCAAGGATTTCAGATATTCAATGGAGTCGCTGATCATGGCCAGGTTTTCTTCCAGATCAATTTTGAGAATTTCGGTCACATGAAGATCCCACGCTTTTCCAACTATAGTGACAGCGGGAGTACCGGCTTTTACCAGTGCTTTGAGATTGGGGCAGGATTCAGCACGAATATGAGGCTTGCGGGTACTGCCAAATGCCGTTAATTTTGAATTCTTAAATTGAACAGCTTTGGCCATCTCGAAAAAGCGCATATCTTTAGGATTAGATCCGGGCCAGCCGCCTTCGATGTAATGGAAGTGGGCTTCATCAAAGCGTTGCGCAATACGCAGTTTTTCTTCCGCTGAGAAATTTATTTGCTCGCCTTGCGTGCCGTCCCTCAGTGTTGTATCGTAAATTAAAATTTGATTTTTTGTCATAGTGTGTCCTCTCTTTCAAAAAAAATCCGCTGCCGGGCTTGCCTGGCGGCGGATTAGAATCTGATTTATTGCAATTTGCAGCTATTCCACAACCAAGCCTCCTATGGGGAAGCTAATTATAATGCAACTAATTATTATCTGTGTGTTCATAGCGCCAATCCAAAATTTATGCATCTTTCCAAAAGTTACGGGTATTGAACCATCAATCCCGACACGCTACGCTATCGGGATAACTCGATTTACAAGTTTCAGTACAATTTACTTCTGAAACTTGAATCTCATTAATTTTTCTGTATTTTAATTTTTTGAGAGCATTTTGTCAATAAGAATCTAAGAAATCATTTATTCAAAAAACAAGATTTTCAAAGATGTCGTGATGTGCTACTGTAGTAACAAATAACGAAGTTAATAAAGAGGATTTTTGTCAACCCATCAGCATTCAAATCATAATAATGCCGAAGCATCTTGGGGCAAACGATTAGTTGTTTCCATGGTCATGAATCTGATCATACCTATTGTTCAGATTTATGGCGGTATTGTCGCGGGCAGTATGGTGCTAATCAGCGATGCCCTCCATAATTTAAGCGACTTCATTTCTCTGGTCATCAACTATGTCGCGCTGATTATCGGCAAACGCAGCGCGACATTCAAGCATACGTTCGGTTACAAGCGGGTAGAAATATTTGCAACCTTAATTAGTGTAGCCCTGTTGTATGGAGCTGGTTTCTATATTGCTGTTGAGGCATGGCACAGGTTTCGCGAGCCTCAGCCAATAGCGGGACAATTTGTTATCTGGATTGCCCTGTTTGGTTTTGTCGGCAATATAATTTCCGCCCTGATGCTGCATGCCGGCGCCAAAGAAAATTTAAACATGAAGAGCGCCTTCTTGCATATGATGACCGATGCTTTTACGTCTTTAGGCGTTGTGGCGCTGGGAATTGTGTGGCTTTTCAAGCCTTGGTACTGGCTTGATCCTCTGTTTTCCTGGATCATTGTGGCCATGATCTTGTACAGCGGCTGGGGATTGTTAAAAGACAGCATCCTTATTCTGATGAACGCAACACCTCATGGTATAGACTTGCAGGAGATTCAAAAGACGCTGGAAGCCATAGACGGCATCAAGGAAATTCATGATCTGCACGTTTGGAATCCTGCTGCGGAGAGTATCGCGCTGGCTGTCCATATTACTGTTCCCGATCAAATGCTGGGCAAGGTTGATGAACTGGCTCAAGAGGTACGGTTAGTGCTTTCTCGAAAATTCAAGATTGATCATCCGACTTTACAATTTGAATCCAACACCTGTAATAACGGCCAGCTATTGTGCAGTATTGCGGAAAATGGCGATAAACATCATCATCACGATTAAATACCGGAGTCTGAATGATATCAAAAAGGGCGTCAGAATTTACATCATTGTCACAAACTGCATGTGCTCAATTCCGGCGGTTCCATAATTGTAATTTTGTTTCGCTTTAAATATTCCGGAAAGCCGTATAAGCGCTTACCACCGTACTCCATAACCACGGCATCAGCAGGACAATTATTCAGACAGCCGAAGCAAGCCAGACACTTCTCCTTATTAACCGTTTGCGTGGCGGGATTGATGGCTTTAGTCGGGCATTTTCTCACGCAGGTTAGACAGCCAATGCATTTTTCGGCATCAACCGTGTGCTTGCTGATGGCCTTCTTGTTCAGCCAGACCAGAGGCAGCATGCTCATTCCTTCCCGCAACGCTACTTCATATCCGATCGAAACGGTCTCCCCGCAGCCAATTCGATCCAGCGTATCCGCCGTAAAGCGGCGCACCTGATCAAACGTTGCCACATTAGGCAGATGCTGCCCGGAAATCTGTTTGGGATTGTTCCATGTGGGCGTTGGATATGTAGCAATATTCCTGAAAGCGTCCCTGCCAAAGGGAACTCCGCCCTTGTCTGCTAAAAGTTTGAGAAGGTGACAAGACGCGTTATGCTGATTTCCTTCCGGGCCGCCAAAGGAAACAAACGCTGCTACCGGCGTTCCATTAATGAAAGGAATAGTCTCCAACCAATCACTGACATTGGCGGGAGTATCATAGTAAAATACCGGCGTGCCGATTATGATTAGATCATAATCCAGCAACAGGTATTTATCAAATTCCTGCATATCGCGTACATCTACGACAATGCCTTTCCCTTTCAGTGTACAGCCGATAAGCCTGGCATATCTGCGCGTAAGGCCTGTCTGGCTATACCATAAAACCAGCGCTTTCTTCGGATTGCGTGTTTTTAATTCGGGATAAGCCGCCCGACCCTCACGCGTCAGAGTAACCGGCAGGCACAAAGCAGCGCCCACAATAGCAGTTTTTCTGATGAAGTCTCGTCGTGTATCCATATTGTCTCCTTATGCATGAAAATGATTTTGTTTGTTAATCTTGCAGCCCGATAATAAATTTATTTTCTATCCGATGGTTATTTCTGCGACTGGCCAATTTTTGTGATTGTGCCCTGAGCCGTTGCGCACAAACTCTCCGCTCCGCCAATGACCATAAAGATGTCGCAGCGGCAGACAGCTTGATTCTTTCCGGCATAGATTACTGTGGCCCGCGCAATAATATATTCGCCGATTACCCGCCTTAAATAGTTGATCTTGAATTCCGATGTGACCACGGCCGGACCCAATACACTTCCGCCTACATAGGTAAGCGCATTGTCTGCCGCATAGCTGATAACTCCGCCGTGCAAAAATCCATGTTGTTGTTTGAGTTCTTCTTTGATGGGGATTTTCAATTCGGCGCTGCCTTCAGAAAAGCCGGTTAACTCAGCTCCCAGCAGCACACTGAAGGGTTGTAAGGCAAGCACTTGTCTCCCCAATTTAAGCATGTCGTCCATCAGCATATCACTCCTTTGTGTTATTAGAAAGCGGCACTACTCCAGCCGTTTTTTAAAGCGGCTGATTGCACCCGAAAAGACGATGGTTCCTAAAATAGCCAAGCCCAGATATTGAGGCCAGAGCACATCAAGACCCACTCCCTTGAGAAAAATCCCGCGTATGATAACCAAAAAATAACGCAATGGATTGAGATAGGTAAGCCACTGGACGAAAGTGGGCATATTGGCAATGGGGAAAACAAAACCGCTGAGCATAAAAAAAGGCATGATAAAAAAGAAGGTGCTCATCATCGCCTGCTGCTGCGTGGCAGAAATGGTGGAAATGAAAAGCCCCACCCCCAGAGTACTCAGTAAAAATAAACATGCGGCAAAAAATAAAAGTGCAATACTGCCTTTTAATGGAATTTCAAACCAGTAAATCGCGCCGACAATTATTACTGATAATTGCGCCAGAGAAATTATTATATAGGGAATGGTTTTACCGATAATAAATTCAGGAGCTTTCATTGGAGTAACGATCAGTTGTTCCATCGTGCCTGCTTCCTTTTCCCGAATAATGGCGATGGAAGTTAAAAGCAGAGAAATAAGCATGATTAAAAAGGCGACAATGCCGGGCACAAAGAAGTACTGGCTGTCCAGATTGGGATTGTACCATGTGCGAATGCGCGCATCGATTTTACCGTAGCTCATTTGCTGCGGATACAATTCACGGATTGTGTCGCGGTTAAACTTATCGATTACAGTGACGGTGTAAGCCATTCGCATGGAGGCCATATTGCTCATAGAACCGTCGGCAATAATCTGAATTGATGCTGTTTGGCCTTTCCGAATAATGCCCGCAAAATCCGGGCCGATCGTAATGCCCATATCAACTTTCCCCCGCAGCAGAAGCTTTTCCATCTGATCATCGTCGGTTGCGTAATGGGTGATATGGAAAATGTTGCTGCCTTCGAAAGCGTCAACGAGTTTACGGCTTTCATAAGTATGTGAATGATCGACAAGGGCAACGTGAATATTACGGATATCATAATTGACCACATAGCCAAAAACTAGCATCTGTAGGATAGGGGCAACAAAAAGAGTTATCCGATTGCGCTTATCGCGAAAAAGCTGGATGAATTCTTTGCGCACCAGTTCTCTGATCCTCAGCCAGTTCATAGGCCTTCCTTTTTCAACAACAAATAGTTAAGTGAGGTAAGCAATGTAAACATAAACAGCAAAACTGACATGCTCGGCCATAAGTAGGCAAACCCGGTATTGCGCAGATAGATGCCGCCTAAAATATCGATGTAATATCTTGCCGGAACTATATAGGTAATAAACTGCAAAATGTTCGGCATATTAACAATCGGAAAAACAAAATTTGAAAGCAGAACAGAAGGCAAATACGTGATCATGATCGCTATTTGATTGGCCATCAGTTGTGATTTTGTCACCATAGATATAAGCAAGCCAAGCGATAACGCCACGCCCAGGTAAAGAGAAGTAGCGGCCATCATCAGCCAGAAACTTCCTTTCATAACTACGCCAAACAGTAATTGGCCTAAGAGAATCGCTACTAACACATCAGTCAGTCCAATAATAAAATAGGGAAAAGCTTTTCCCAACAGTAACTCCCCCGCTTTTACCGGCAGGGATTTGATTGTTTCCATTGTGCCGTTTTCATATTCGCGCGCGATGATGAGCGAGGTCAAAAGCGCGCCGACGATCATAATGATAATGGCGATAATTCCGGGGATAATAAAATTGCGGCTTTCCAAATCTTCGTTGAACCAGATGCGGATGCGTCCATCTACGGGAGGGCTTATTATTTCCATTCCCTGACGATTGAGAAAAGAAAGAAGCAGTTTTTGATTGTATTGCTCGGTAAAAGCCGTCAAGTAACCGCGAATAATACCGGCGAAATTGGGATCGCTGCCTTCAATAAGGATTTGCAGTGGAGTATCCCTATCGGCGCCTATGCTTTTCATGAAATTGGGCGGGATGACAATTACTACTTTTGCTCGGTCATGATCGAGATAATCAATGGCATCTTTTGTCTGGGACAGTCTTTCTAAAACATGGAAATAGGCAGATGCTTCCAACTTGTCGATAAAATCACGGCTGAGCTCGGATTTATCGTAATCAACAACGACTGTTTCTACGTTATCGACATCAAGACTCAGCGCATAACCGAAAAGAATAATAAGGAGTAGCGGAATCGCGAAAGCCAGATAAAGGCTACGGTAGTCACGGATCAAATGATAAATTTCTTTGCGGACGAGGGCTTTAATTCTTAAAGGATTCAAATGTCTCTCCTCGTCATTAATGCTATAAAAGCGTCATTCAAATCCGCTTGAGGCGAATCGGGACAGGTCGCCGCGATAATTTCTGAGGGACTGCCCGACGCCACAATATTACCGTCATTGATCATAATAATCCGCTGGCAAAAACGTGCTTCATCCATGTAGTGCGTCGTGACAAAGACCGTAATACCTTCGCGGGCAAGTTGCTGAATAAAATCCCAGAAATGCTGACGGGTAATCGGATCAACGCCGGAAGTAGGTTCATCGAGAAACAAAATATCCGGTTTGTGCAAAAGCGAACAGCCCAGTGCTAGTCTCTGACGCCATCCGGGCGGTAATTCCTTCGTTTGACGGTTGCGTACCTCCTGGAGACGCGCCATATTTAAAACCCAATCAATGCGCTCCTGCCATTGTAATTGCGGAACATTGTAGATTCCCAGATAAAAACGCAAATTTTCGAAGGGCGTTAAATCTTCATAGAGTGAAAATTTTTGTGACATGTAACCTATGGAGAGCTTGATTTCTTCGGACTCATTCATAATGTCGTGCCCGGCAACAAATCCCGCGCCAGACGTGGGTGTGATTATGCCGCAAAGCATGCGAATTGTCGTGGACTTTCCTGAGCCGTTGGCGCCCAGAAAGCCGAATATCTCGCCTTTTTTTACGGAAAAGGTAATTTTGTTTACTGCGACAAAAGCGCCGAATTTTTTTTCCAGGTTTGTCACGGAAATGGAATCAGAATTGGAAAGTGTCATGCGCCAGTTCTCCATCCACTTTTTTAATACGTTCAATGATTGCTTCTTCCAGAGTTTTAAAACTGCCGCGAATAATAGCGGGGGTTGCTGTATCCAGAAGAATAGAACTATGCATCAATCCCAGACTATCGCACTTCTCGCCTTCATCCAGATAGGCTGTGGAAACTATAATCGTCATGCCTTCTTTTTTCATATTGCCCAATATTTCCCAGAATTCATGCCGCGATACCGGATCAACGCCGTTGGTCGGTTCGTCTAGAATCAGCAATCGCGGTTCATGCACCAGCACGCAGGCCAACCCCAGCTTCTGCTTCATGCCTCCGGAAAGATTACCGGCCAGCCTATCCACAAAAGGCAACAAGTTGGAAAACCCCAGATATTTGTCTTTCCTCTTTTTTCTTTCAGCGCGCGCTATACTAAAAACATCCATAAAAAAATTAATGTTTTCATCGACAGTCAGATCCTGATACAAACCGAACCGCTGCGGCATGTAACCAATTAGGTTTTTGATTTTTCGCCTCTGGGTAACAACATTGAGACCGTTGACGAGAATTTCGCCTTGTGTTGGTTTGATCATGGTGGCAATCAGTCGCAGAAGAGTTGATTTGCCAGCGCCGTCGGAACCTACTAAACCAAAAATATTGCCCTTATCGACAGAGAAAGAAACGTCCTTGACCGCCTCAATAAGATTAAAGCGCAGGCTAACATTCTTAACTTCCACCATGGACCGGAAATTTTCCGGGGGAGTGATCATTGAAGCTCTCACTATTGCTCCAGCAAAGCATCTGCTGGCATTCCCGTTTTGAGCTCAAAGTCGGGATTGACTATGGATACCTTAACCAAATACACTAGCTTTACTCGCTCTTTTTTTGTCTGGATAATTTTTGGCGTAAATTCTCCTTCCGGGGAGATGAAAGATACATATCCCATATAGCTTTTGCCGGGGAATGTATCTACTCTCACCTCAACTTTTTGGTTGGGTTTAACTTTGCCAATTTCTGTTTCATCAACGAATATTTTCAGATCCACACGGGAAAGGTCGGAAATGGTTATTACTTCGCGTCCGGCATTAACAACTTCACCGGGTTCGATATTGCGGCTGGTTACTACACCATCCATCGGTGATTTTAACTGTGTATAGCTTAACTGGATCGAGGCCTGGTTTAGGGCCTCAGTGTTGACATTAATCTGAGCAATCGCTGTTTTGATATCCTGCTTGGCTGCGTCAATTCTAGTCAGATTGCCCTGAGCCAGTTTTAAAACGGATTCGCTTTCGGTAAGCTTAGATTTGGCCACTTCATAGGCCAGTTTCACGGAGTCGCGTTCTTTTTCTGTGACCACACCCTTGCCGAATAGCTCTTCGAAGCGGTTGTAATTCTTTTCAGCATCTTTTAATGTGTCTTTAACTCCGGTTACATTTGCCTTGGCTCTGGCTACTTCCGCTGGCAGCGTTCTCTGGCTGATATCCAGTACTGTTTCCAGTTGCTGTTTTGCTTTTTGCGCCCGATCCAGGTTTGCTTTGGCTTGATCATAACGTGATTCAAATTCCGCCCGGTCCAGCTCGGCGATAATCTGGTTTTTAGTAACGGACTGTCCTTCCTGAATATTTACTTGAGCGACGCGCCCGGGCACCTGAAAGGATAATTTTGCCTGCGTTGTTTCGATAGTGCCAGAATAAGAAAGTGCTTTTTGCTGATTATTTTTCTGGCCGAAATAAACGAAAGCTCCTACCCCGATAAAAAATATTATAAACAAAATAATGATAATTTTCTTTTTCACTGCTTTCCTCCAATTTCCATTTTCTGCCGTAAATTATTGTGAAACTCCAATTCCGAAAGCAAAGCATATCGGAATTGGTAAGTTAATGAGACCCAAGCTTCAGAAACAAAGTACACTGAAGCCTGCAGGTCGAATTATCCCGCGAAGCGGAGGGTATAATAACCCGCAGCTTGCTCCGGGGTATAATACCCATGATTAACCGTCAGGTTTAACTAAATGATTAAATAGTTGAGAAGGAATGTCAAGCAAATTAAACTCCAAAGAACTCTGCTAGGCACAATACGAAGTTTTTTATTTGAGATAAATATATTGAAAAGCTCATACCCATTCTAAATCAAAGATGATATCGAGGCGACGAGACGTATTGTACACGCGTGACCTTCAGGTTATAGGCTGAGGAAGCCGATCCATCTAAAAGCGGGACCAACAAAGATAGCGCTTTGATTTAGAATTGGTATAAAAAGGTAGTTTCCGATCCCCTACTTCAAGCAAGGGACCGGAAACGAATTGACTATTTCTTTTTGCCTGCGGGTTTGGCAGCGGGAGCTTTTGTATCGAGCAGTTCCACTTCAAAAATTAGTGTTGCGCCGCCCGGAATGACGGGAGGTCTTCCCTCATCTCCATAGGCAATGTTTGAAGGACAGACCAACTTGGCCTTACCTCCAACCTTCATCTTAGATACACCCTCTGACCAACACTTAATAACCTGGTTAATCGGAAATTCGACCGGCTGTCCTCGTTTCACTGAGCTATCGAATTCCTTACCGTCAATAAAAGTACCGGTATAATGCACCTTTACTACGTCCGTGCTTTTGGGCTGTTTGCCGGTTCCCGCTGTAATTGGTATATAAATAAGTCCGGAATCAGTCTTTACGGCTCCCTTTTCTTTGGCCGCACTTTCTAAGAAATCTTTGGATTTGCCCTTTTCTTTTTCTGCGGCAATTTTTACTCTTGTTTGGGCAAGCTCGCTTATCTGCTGCTTATAGGCTTCCGGATCGGCAAGTATTTTCTTGCCATTTACCTTATCGGAAATTCCCTGTTGCACATATTCGAATTCATCCGCGGTAAAGTTGAAAAAATCAAGCTGCTTGGCAATGTGCACTCCAATTGCATACAAAGCTTTCTGCTCGTCAGTTGATGGATCTGACGCGGCAAAAGCCGGGACCGCCAGCAGAACAATAAAAAGTATAACAATAATTTTACGCATAATATTCCTTTCCTTGGTGATTATTTTTTTGATATGAGTTTTTATCTCAATATCTAAGGGAGCGGACTATAAAACTAAATATCCTGTTAGTCAACAATATGTTTCTGGAAACACAAGAAGGAACTGATATTAAATTTTCTTGACTTTATCTGCTTTTGTGATAATTCGACTACCCAGCGGTGATTTAAAGTAAATTGCTCCGCTTAATAAATGTGCTAAAGCACTGTAGAATCAATTAACCGTAAATTGAACCCGTGCTTTGACACGGGTTTTTTTGTGAAACTCCAATTCCGAAAGCGCAGCGCAGCGGAATTGGTAAGTTGAACAATCCCCGAAGCGTAGCGTAGCGGGATAAAATTTAACTGTTGTAAAATGATTTTTCAAAGGAGACTTTTAAAATGCAGATTTCGTCAGAAAGCGTCAAGGTAGGTCATCCGGATATTGTTGCCGATGTCATTGCAGCTAATGTTATTGCGGAAATCCTGAAAGAGGAAAAGAAAATAGGCCTGGATTTGAGCAACATGCCTCACTGTGGCATCGAAGTTTTTTTGGGGAAAGGTATATGTCTTGTCGGTGGAGAGGTAAGGACAAGGGCTTACGTTGATATTGATGAAATTGCCAGGCAATCAGTTTTGGCTATAGGCTACAACCACGCGGCGGTAGGGTTAAATGGCCATTTGATGGGTGTGTTAAATGCCATTATTCCCCAATCTCCGGATATCAACCAGGGCACAAGTTGCCTTTTGAATAAGGATCATGAGATCGGCGCCGGAGATCAGGGTATCATGTACGGCTTTGCCTGCGATGAAACGCCGGAACTACTGCCCCTTCCCTATGTTCTGGTCAACAGGATGATGCGGGCTTTTGAGAGCTGCGGCGATCCTATTTTTGCTCCGGACGGCAAGGGTCAGGTTTCTGTAAATTATGATATCAAGACAGGCAAACCGCTTCGATTGGCTAAAGTGCTTATGTCCAACTCTATTGATTACCGTTTTGTCAAAGGCAACCGCAATCAAGTTCGGGAAAAGGCAAAAAAGATTGCTTTAAATTGTCTGAAAGATTGTGCCGATAAGAAAACAGAGTTTATCTTTAATCCCACGGGCGAATGGGATGCCATCAATTCCTGCAGCGCTGCTGATTCCGGTGTTACCGGCCGTAAGCTGGTTGTGCAGTTTTACGGGGGCTATCCCGGCGCGCAACTCGGTGGCGGCGCGGTAGTAAATAAAACTCCGGAAAAGGTTGATTGCTCTGCCGCCTTTGGCGCCCGCAATGTGGCAAAAAACATTGTAGCCGCTGGTCTTGCCTCCAAATGTTCCGTCCAACTGGCCTACGCTATTGGAATTGCCCGCCCCTTTTCCATTTATGTAAATACATTTGGAACAGGGAATATTTCCGACGAAAAGCTGGAAAAAATCATTGAGGAACTCTTTGATCTTACACCGGCAGGCATGATTAAAAGATTTGATTTGCTAAACGCTGATATTTACCGGAAGATTCCCCGGACTTTTTTCCTGGATAATTACCTCTGGGAAAAAACGGATATGATCAAAAAACTGAAACAGGTAGCAAAGTCTTAATTTGTGGATAAGATTACAAAGGCCGAAGGAATTCCATAAAAAATTAATGGTTTTCACCTTCGGCCTTTTTTGTTAATGAGACTCACATTTCAGGAATGGAGTGAACTGAAATGTGTTAGTCGAATTAATGACACTCGCTGACTATAGGAAGCGTAAGTGGAATTATCCCCAGCCAAAGGCTTGGGGATATCCCGCGAGCGAAGCGGGTAGGGATTAATGACACCTTAAGCAGAAACAAAGTGCATAACCTGAATAACCTGAAGGTCACCTTGGGGTCACCTGCGGCTGAAACTTGCAGGTCGAATTATCGCGCCGCTGGCGGGATTAAAGCGAAAATTTGGATTAATCAGTGAGAAAAATTTTTCTTAAAAAAAATATGGAAGATATTAAACCGCTCCATAATCTTCTGGAACAAATAAAACTCTCTGATCCCAAGGTTAATGTTGGCGGGCTGGTTGGTGCGGCACGCTCTTACTTAGTTTCCCTCCTTTTTGCGCGTCTGGAGCAAACTCTTCTTGTAATCTGCCCCGAAGAAAAGGAAGCCGCGGCAATGGCGTGCGATCTGATTCTCTTTTTAGGAGAAGAAAATGTAATTTATTACCCGCCGCTTGATTTCCGGACAATCGACATGTTCGCTCTGCAGAAAGAAGAAGAATTAATCCGCCTCGAAGCTCTGGCCAAACTGCAAATAAACCCGTCAACAATTGTGGTTACTTCCGTGATCGCTTTGATGCAAAAAGTAATGCCTTTCGCACAGTTCAATCAGTATCTGCGCATAATTTCTATGGGTGATACACTGAACCGCGAAGAGTTTATCGAGCACCTTCTGTCCGGCGGTTACAAAAGAGTTGGCCTTGTGGAGGAGGCAGGGGAATTCAGTATCCGCGGTAATATTATCGATATATTTCCGCCTACGGGAAAAAACCCGCTGCGGCTGGAAATGTCAGGCGACGAAATTGAATCTATCCGCACATTTGACAGCGTCTCTCAGCGCTCTGTGGGTACAACGGATGCTTTTGTGATCTCGCCGGCAAGCGAAGTGATCATCAATTTGCCGGGACTGGAATTGGCCACACGCAATATTAAGCGACGTGCCGATGATCTTTCCCTTTCCCGCGAGACCCGCAACCGCCTGGTGGAGACACTGCAAAATAATCCGGCCAATTCCATCAATCCCGTATTCCTGCCACTTTTTTATGAAGCATATGATAACAACGGTGACTATTCCCCAAATAAGCTAGGGAGCTTTTTAGAATATTTACCGCAAAACACTCTGGTGGTTTTGGATGATCCGTTGGCAATTAACCAGGCTGCTCCAAATATTGAGCAGAATATCGACAAGTTGCTGTTCAAAGCCAAAAACAGTGGCAAGTTTTATCTGGATAAAGAAAGCGCTTATATCGATCTAAAAAATATTTTAGCCGGCCTGGAAAGATTCGGGCAAATTTCCTTGACGGCTCTTCAGCTGGACGAGGCAACGGACAAAGCCTCCGGAGCTGTTGCTTTTGAAACTAACCAAAATTTGCAACGCGAAGAACTTCCGGCAGGGGAGATCAGGGAAGACACTCTTTTGCGGCAGACTGCTCAGAGAATTAAATTGTGGCTTTCCTCCGGGATGTTTATTGTTTTTATGTGTCCGACACGGGAGGATTTGAACCGGATGCAGCACCTGCTTTCAGGTTATGATTTACCCGTTCAGATTTCACCTTCGTTAGATTTGCTTCTGGACTTTATTAATCAGTGGGACGGCCATCCCCAACTTATTTTATGGGAAGGGAAAATTTCTTCGAGTTTCATCTTTCCGGCGATGAAGCTGGTAGTATTGAGTGAAGAGGAAATATTTGTCAAAAAAGTGACCCGCCGCCGCACACGGCAAACGCGGGAAGGTGCTTTTCTTAAATCTTTCGGTGAATTAAAAGAGGGTGATTTTGTTGTCCACACTGACTTTGGCATCGGCGTTTATCGCGGACTTAAAAAAATCAGCGTCGGAAAAACCGAAAATGATTTTTTAGTTATTGAGTATTTTGACGGCGATAAACTCTATCTGCCGGTGAACACTATGGAGAAAATCCAAAGGTACCTCGGCCCCGATGGTTATGTGCCGAAAATTGATAAGATGGGCGGAGCTTCCTGGGATGCCGTAAAGGAAAGGGTTAAAAAATCTGTCCGGGAGGTTGCCGAGGATCTGGTAGCCATTTATGCCGCGCGTGAAGTGATGGAAAGAAAATCATTTGCGCCGCCGGATCGGATTTATGAAGAATTTTGCTCTACCTTTGAATTTGAAGAAACGCCGGATCAAGCCAAAGCCATTGAAGATGTGCATCTGGATATGGATGATGTCAAACCGATGGACCGGTTGATCTGCGGCGATGCAGGTTTCGGCAAAACGGAAGTCGCCATTCGCTCTGCCTTCCGCGCTGTTATGGACGGCAAGCAGGTTGCCGTCCTTGTGCCCACAACAATTTTGGCCGAGCAACATTATCAGACGTTTGCAAGCAGGCTGAGTGATTTCCCCATTCGTGTCGAGGTGCTCAATCGCTTTAAAAGCAGCGCTGAACAAAAGAAAATCGTGCAGGATTTAAAAAACCAAAAGATAGATATTGTCGTGGGAACTCATCGCCTGATTTCCAAAGATGTTGAATTCAAAGATCTGGGGTTGGTCATTATTGACGAAGAACAGCGTTTCGGAGTGGCGCACAAGGAAAGGCTCAAAAAAATGCGCACGCTTGTCGATGTGCTGACTCTTTCGGCAACGCCGATTCCGCGCACGCTTCATCTTTCCCTTGTCGGCATTCGGGATTTGTCTATCATTAACACACCGCCGGAAGACAGATTGCCCATAAAAACTTATGTGCTGGAATTTGATGAAGACGCGATTAAAATCGCGGTGGAAAAAGAACTGGCGCGCAAAGGGCAGGTATTTTTTGTCCATGACCGGGTACGTTCCATTTACTCGATTGCACAGCTTGTCTCGCGGCTTGTGCCGCAAGCGAGGGTCGGTGTCGTGCACGGGCAGATGAAACCTGTGGAAATTGAAAAAGCAATGGCGCAATTTGTGAGAAGGGATTGTGATGTCCTGGTATGTACAACCATCATCGGCTCCGGTCTCGATATTCCCACGGCCAATACGATTATTATTAATCGCGCCGATAGATTCGGGTTGGCGCAACTCTACCAGATCCGCGGCCGTGTAGGTCGTGCCAATAAGGAAGCCTTTGCCTACCTGCTTTTGCCCAAAGGTGCAATGCTTTCACGCGAAGCCCTTAAAAGGCTGCAGGTAATTAAAGAATTTTCCGAGCCCGGTTCTGGTTTCAGGATTGCCTATAACGATCTGGAAATCCGTGGCGGCGGAAATTTGCTGGGGCTTTCCCAAGCAGGCCACATCAGCGCTGTCGGATACGAACTTTATACGGAGTTAATGGAAAAAACTGTTCGGGAAATTAAGGGCGAACCGGTGGATGAAGAAGAAGTGCAGCCGGAAATTCAATTGGGAATCTCCGCCTTCATTCCCGAGGGATATGTTGCGGATGTCAACCGCCGGTTGGTGCTATACAAAAGAATATCTCTTGCCGCGACGGACGAAGATATTAATCAGATCAAAAGTGAATTGCAGGATTGTTATGGCGCATTGCCCGCATCCGTGGAAAATTTGCTGCAAGTGATCATCATAAGAAACACTTTAAAACCCCTGAAAGGGAAAAAAATGGGCTATGACGGCAAATATTTGTATATTCATTTCCGGACTGCAACTCCTGTTGATCCGGGAAAGATTGTAGCGTTTTATCGTAAGAAAATTAAGGAAATACGCTTTACCCCAGATTACAAATTGTACATCCCCGCTCCCGGTCTTCCCGAAAAGGAAAGATTGACACAAGCCAATTTGTTATTAAAGATGCTTGCTCAATAAACGCAAGCAGGATATGAATAAACGTTATGTATAATAGAAATCTGCATTTATTCTCCAAAACAATGTCTTTAATATTGAACCACCGTTATGTCTTATTTGTACTGGCACTTTTTTTTATTGTTGCCTGCGACAAAATTAATATTTTTTCAAGACCGTACGTAGCGACTGTAAACGGCGCCAAAATTTATCTTTATGAATATCAGTCCCGGTTAAATCAAAAGATGCCCATGCTGCCAAAAGATATTCTGTTAAATCCGTCCAATTATAAACGCCTGGAAGAGGAAGTTCTGGACGCAATGATTACAGAAAAAATCATGTACTTGCGCGCGCAGGAATTGAATATTTCCATAAGTGCTGGAGAACTTGAAGCTAAAATCAGCGAAGTTAGGAAAGACTACGGAGAAGATTTTGCCAATTTGCTTGTGCAGGAAAATATCAAGTATGAAGAGTGGAGAGATGATATAAAAAAAGAAATGCTCTTTAAAAAACTTGTCGCGGTTGATGTCAATGCCAATATTCGTGTTTCCGAAGATGAAGCGGAAGACTATTTTAATGAGAACCGAAATAATTACAAGGCGGAATCACGCGTTAGAGTTGCTCAAATAGTCGTTCGCGACCTGGCCAAAGCAAAAGAAGCGGAGGTGAGATTGAATGCCGGTGAGGATTTTACCCGAGTCGCCACAGAGATGTCGATAAGTCCGGAGGCAATTAGTGGCGGAGATTTAGGGTTTATTACCCGCCAAATCATGCCGGAACCATTGGACGAGACCATTTTTAAATTACCGGTCAATAAAGTAAGTCCTATAGTGCAAAGTCCTTATGGTTTTCATATTTTCAAGGTTTTGGAAATTCAGCCGGCAAAAACCAGAAATTTCGCGGATATGAGAGAAGAGGTAATTGCTGAAATTCGGGCACAAAAGGAAGATGCGGCTTTTACAACCTGGCTCGAAGCTTTAAAAATGAAAGCAATAATCAAAAAGGAAAGTACAGTACTGAGAGAAAAAAATCAGAAATGAAGTTAGGAGGAGAAAACTCTATGGAATTGTGCAAAAGATTTGTTTTAATCATGTGTAGTGTAATACTTTTGTGCGTGCCGGTTGGCGCCGAGGTTGTGGATAAAATTATTGCTGTTGTGAATGATGAGATAATTACCCTTGCCGAATTCAATACGGCCTTCGATCCTGTACTGAAAAATATCGAGGCTAATTATAAGGGCCCGGATAAGGGAGCAATCATTAATCAGTACAAAGAAGCTATTTTGAAACGCCTTGTTGAAAATTTACTTATTGAGCAGGAAGCAAAAAAATTAGGCAAGAACATTGCAATTAAAGATGAAGAGGTAATGGATGTGATCAGGGATATGATCGCGAAAAAAAATTCAAACATGGAAGAGTTCAAAATGAATCTTGCCCGTGAAGGCACCTCTCTTGAATCCTTAAAAAAAGAAATAAGAAGTCAATTGTTACGGATGAAGTTATTGCGGTGGGAGATTAAATCCAAAGTAATGGTCAGCGATGAGGAAATAGGCGAGTACTATACCAAAAACAGGCAGGACTACGAAGGTAAAGAAGCGGCCCGGTTAAAGCAAATTTTCTTAGCTGTTCCCGCTAAAGCGGATAAGAAAACAAAGGCGAAAATAAAGGAAGAGGCCGGGCAGTTGCGTAAACGCGCCCTGGACGGTGAGCCTTTTGAATTGCTGGCCGTAAAATATTCTCAAGGGCCGGGAGCGGCCCAAGGTGGTGATATCGGTTTTATTGAGAAAGGCACAATCATTGCCGCCGTTGACTCCGTGGCGTTTAGCCTGCCTATGGGAAAAGTAAGCGAAGTAATAGAATCCGACATCGGTTTTCATATCATTAAGGTTGTGGATAAAAAAGGCGCCGGATTAAAGCCCATAGCTGCAGTACGGGAAGAAATAAAGGCAAAAATTGAAGATGAAAAATTGGAAAAGAAATATGATGAATGGATCTCTTCAGTCCGGAAAAAATCGTTTATTGAAATAAAAATGCAGTAAGCAATAAAGTGAAATATGGACGCAATAAGAATCAAAGGCGCTTCCCAGCATAATTTAAAAAACATAAGTTTAGATATACCTCGTGATAAGCTTGTTGTCATTACCGGTGTCAGCGGTTCCGGTAAATCTTCACTGGCATTCGACACGATTTATGCGGAAGGGCAAAGGCGCTATGTGGAATCACTTTCCACATATGCCCGTCAGTTTATCGGGCAAATGGACAAACCGGATGTGGAATCAATCGAAGGGCTCTCACCGGCCATAGCAATTGAGCAACGCACAGCCAGTCACAATCCCCGCTCAACTGTCGGCACAGTCACCGAAATTTACGACTACTTTCGCCTGCTTTATGCCGGCATTGGTATTTGTCATTGTTACCGCTGCGGGCGGGAAATTAAATCGCAGACAATTGACAGTATCGTGGAAAACATTCTTGCCCTGCCGGTAAATACCCGCTTCAGTATTCTGGCGCCGCTGGTGCGCGGCAAGAAAGGTGAATTCTCGAAAGAACTGAAAAAGCTTCAGAAAGAAGGCTTCGCGCGTGTACGGATTGACAAAGAGCTAAGAGATCTGGCGGAAGAAATAATACTGGCAAAAACAAAACGCCACGATATTGATTTGATTGTTGACCGCCTGGTATTAAAAGAAGGCGTACGAAAGAGACTGCGCGATTCTCTGGAGATTGCCGCGAGCCGTGCCGAAGGGCTTGTGCGCATAGTTTTGCAAAGCGGCGAAGAAATGCTTTACAGCGAAAAATATGCCTGTCCCGATTGCGGCATAAGCATCCCTTCACTGACACCCCGGATGTTTTCCTTTAATAGTCCCTATGGCGCCTGCCCTGACTGCAATGGGCTTGGTTCGCGCACGCATTTTGCCGTGGATCTGGTTGTGCCGGATGCCGGTCTGTCCTTAAGGGAAGGGGCGGTAGCGCCCTGGGCCGGCCGTAATTCGCTTTATTACCATAATATGTTGGATGCGCTCTGCGCTCATTATCGATTTGATATCAATACGCCGTTTAATAAATTACCGGAAAAAATTCAAAAAGTTCTCCTGTATGGATCGGGCAGTGAAAACATTAAATTTCACCATGACCGTCCGGATAAGCGGTATTTCGTTCATCGTCCCTTTGAAGGAGCGATAAAGCAACTGGAGCGCCGCTGGCGGGAAACAACATCAACCGCTCTGCGCAATGATTTAGGCCAATACATCGATTTGAGAGCATGTGAGACTTGCCATGGAGCGCGTCTGAAAGAAGAAATTTTGGCAGTTAACGTTGGGGGAAAGAATATTTATGAACTTTGTCAGCTTTCGATCCGCGAATGCTACAATTTTTTTGACAATCTTTCCTTGTCATCGCAGGAAAAAATCATCGCGGAAAGAATACTTAAAGAAATAAAAAGCCGTCTGCAATTCCTGCTCAATGTCGGCATGGATTATTTAAATTTACAGAGAGCAACCTTATCTTTGTCGGGTGGTGAAAGCCAGCGCATCCGGCTGGCGACACAAATCGGGTCCGGACTGATGGGTGTTTTGTATGTGCTCGATGAGCCCACGGTGGGGTTGCACCAGAGAGATAATTTGCGCCTGATTGATACATTAAAAAAGCTGCGCGATATGGGAAACACTGTTCTGGTTGTGGAGCATGATGCCGATATGATGTTTAAATGCGACCACATTGTCGATATGGGGCCCGGCGCAGGAGCTCACGGCGGAGAGGTGGTTTTTCAAGGAACTCCGGAAGAAATTCTCCAAGATGACAAATCACTTACCGGCAGATTTTTGTCCGGCAAGGATTCCATAGCAATGCCTGCCAAGCGACGTTCAATTGCGGGCAGACAGATCGTTTTGGAAGGGGCCAGTGAAAACAATCTTAAAAATATTGATATTAAAATACCGGTGGGAGTGTTCACAGCGATAACCGGTGTATCGGGTTCCGGCAAAAGTACAATGGTCATTGAAACTCTTTATAAAGTAATGGCGCGGCGTTTGAATCAGCATGACGGGTCAATGGGGAAAATTAAAAAGGTTGTTGATTTAGGCGGCATTGAGCGGGTTATTATGATCAATCAGCAGCCTATCGGCCGGACGCCGCGATCAAATCCTGTAACTTACACGGGGATATTTTCTTTTATCCGCGAGTTGTTTGCCAATCTCCCCGAGGCGCGTGTGCGCGGCTATAAGCCCGGAAGGTTCAGCTTTAACGTGAAAGGCGGACGTTGTGAGGCTTGTGAAGGCAATGGTTTAAATAAAATTGAAATGCATTTTCTGCCGGATGTGTATGTGACTTGTGATGTTTGCCACGGCAAACGATTTAATCAGGACACACTGGATATAAAATATAAGGATCAAAGTGTCGCCGATATTCTGGAGATGACAGTTACTCAGGCACTGGTATTTTTTTCCAATATTCCGTCAATAAAGTCGCATCTGCAATTGTTCAGTGAAGTTGGCTTAGGCTATATCTGCCTAGGACAGTCGGCAACAACTCTTTCCGGCGGCGAAGCGCAGAGAATAAAACTGGCCAGGGAACTGGGCAAGAGACTCAACAGCAACACCCTTTATATTCTCGATGAACCAACTATTGGATTGCATTTTGCGGATATTCAGAGGCTGCTGGATGTTTTAATACGCTTGGTGGATATGGGTAATACTATGGTTGTCATTGAACACAATCTGGATGTAATTAAGTGCGCCGATTATGTTATTGACCTTGGTCCGGAAGGTGGGCCTGGTGGCGGCCAAATTATCGCATCAGGTTCAGTAGAAGAAGTGGCACGGGAAGATAAATCATACACCGGCCAATTTTTAAGAAAAATTCTTTCTTCGCATTAGGCAATCTAAAAATGCTATTATTTGTAGATACCATTCTTCGCTATATATTGGCGGACGTTATCCGGTGTAAGGTATCTTATAGAATTGCCCGTTTTGGCCATTGATCTTATGCGGGAAGAAGAAATGTCCAGAAAGGTTGTATTGCGGAAGTATATGGCATGCCCGGTTGGACCTTTAAATCCATCGACTTCCTTATCGTAAACAAAGCGTGCGGCAAATTCTTTTGTCAGTATATTATCGAGGCCTTTATTTTTATAGCCGGGACGTGTCATTACGGCAAAATTGCATAGCAAAAGAAGTTTTTCCCAATCCTTCCATGTAGTAACTGCCTCAAAGGCATCCTGCCCAACAATAAAATACAGCTCTAAATTTTCCATATATTTGTTTAAAATATATTCCACTGTTTCCACAGAATACGATTTGCCTGAGCGTAAGTTTTCCACTTCGGAAAAAGAGAAATTGGCATTACCTTCGATAGACATGCGCACCATTTGTTCCCGATGGTAAAAAGAAGTGATTTCGGCTTCCAGTTTGTGGGGTGGCCGGGATGAAGGAACAAAAATTATCCTGTTTAATTTAAATATTTCCATCATTTCTTCTGCGGCCCGCAAATGTCCGAAGTGAATCGGATCAAATGTTCCGCCAAAAAGTCCCCATTTCATGTTCTCACCTGTCCATTGCCGTAGATTATAAATTTTGTCGTTGTTAACTCCTCCAGTCCCATCGGCCCGAAAGCGTGAAGCTTGGTCGTGGAGATACCGATCTCCGCCCCCAATCCCAGCTCAAAACCGTCACTGAAGCGGGTAGAAGCATTGACCATCACTGTCGAAGAATTGACTTCGTTTAAGAATCTTTGCGAGTTCGCGTAATCATTTGTAATTATGGATTCCGTATGCAAGGAACCGTATTTTTCGATATGCGCGATGGCTTCATCCATTGTTTCCACAACCTTCACGGCCAGAATCAAATCAAGATATTCCGCGTACCAATCCGTCTCAGTGGCGGTTTCAATATCTTTTAATATCGATCGTGTTTTTTCGCATCCTTTTAACACGACTCCCGCACTTCGCAATTTTTTAGCTACTTGCGGCAGAAACTCCGGGGCAATATCCTTATGAACCAGCAAGGTTTCCAGGGCATTACAAACTCCCGGGCGCTGGGTCTTGGAATTAAGGCAAATATTTATAGCCATATCCGAATCGGCACGGACATCAACAAATATATGGCAGACTCCTTTGTAATGCTTGATCACCGGTATTCTGGACTGAGCAACCACGGCGCGAATTAATTCCTCACCACCGCGGGGAATTATCAAATCAATGTATTCATCCAATTGCAGCATCACAGAAACTGCCTCGCGGTCGGTAAAAGGGATGACTTGAATGGCCTTGGGCGGCAGCGGGCTTTTGTTCAAAACTCCTTGGAGAATAGAGGCAATGGCTAAATTGGAATTAATAGCTTCCGAACCGCCGCGCAGAATAACCGCGTTTCCCGATTTGAGGCAAAGGGCAGAGGCGTCAACAGTAACATTGGGACGGGACTCATAAATAATGCCGATGACTCCCAGCGGAATACGCATCCGGCCTACCAGCAGATTGTTGGGTCTGCGCCACATCGAGGTTACCTTGCCTACTGGATCAGGTAATGAGGCTACTTCCCGCAGGCCTTGCGCCATCCCGGAAATTGTGGCGTCATTGAGGGTAAGGCGGTCGATCATAGCCCGGGTCAGTCCAGCTTTTTGCGCAAGTGCCACATCTTTGGCATTTTCTGCCAGAAGAAAATCGCGCTTGCACTCAAGTTCATCCGCCATCAGCAAAAGGGCATTATTTTTTTCTGCCGAAGATACGCGGGAAAGAATTCTTGCGGCCAGTTGCGCGTCCTGTGCTATTTGTTTTATTGATGTCTTAATATCCATTGTTACCTTTTTTGAACCGGCAGAATCACGGGTATGAACCCCAAAGTAAGCTTTGGTGTATCATACCCTCCGCTTTCAGCGGGATAGTTCGACTAACAAATTTTACTGCACTTCGTTTATAAATTTGAGTCTCACAATAAAAGCACTTGCATTTATTATATATTTATTGATAAAAGCCGCCTCAATTGTCAAACTGACCGGCAATTGAAAACATAATGAGTTTGAGCTTTTGTCAAAAAGTAAAATCTGATGTTAATTTACAAGACAAAAGTTTATGTGTCAAGGTTTTTACCTGACCGGGAAAAATTATCAATGCGCCGAATAAGAATTAAAGCAGGTCAACGTGCCTATAAAATAATTAAAGATGGTGGATTTAATTTTGATTCCATCTCATCTTATTTTGGACCGGCGGTAGGGCCCAGATGGCTGATTGCCAGTGGATTTGATTTAACTCTCCTGACAAAAGGGATTTTGGGACGCGCAAATGCCGTTCATCTGATCGGTTCCTCCGCGGGTGCCTGGCGTTTTGCAGCCTGGTTGCAGCCGCAGGCAGCCGATTGTTACCGCAAATTTATCGATGCCTATATCAATGTGACCTATTTGCGAAACGATACGCCGCAAACGGTGCTTTCAAAACTCACCAACGTCATCAATGAGTATCTGGAAGACGATGCCATTCCTTTTGCCCTGCTCAACAAAAATTACCGCTTATCCATAATTACTGCCCGGGGCCGCGGCCTAATTGCTTCCGAAAATATCTTGTTACAAAAAATAGGCCTGGCCACTTGTTATTTGTTTAATTATTTCAGCCGTAACAATATTTACCGTTTTACGGAAAGGGTTGTTTTTTATAATGGTTCCATACCACCGCCTTTTTGCTTCAAACCTCAATTCTGTGGCCGTTTTGTGCGAATCAACGAAGTCAATTTCAAGTATGCTGTAATGGCCAGCGGGGCCATCCCTCTGGTGGTTGCCGGTGTGCACAATATTTATGGAGCTCCGCGCGGCGTTTATCGCGATGGCGGCTTAATTGATTATCATCTTGCTCCCCAGCTTGCCGCCAGGGAAAATGATCTAATCCTTTTCTTTCATCATCAGGAAAGAATCGTTCCGGGTTGGCTGGATAAAAAAATTGTTCGCCGGGTCCCGGACGCGGAAACATTAAGCAATGTCCTGATGGTCTTCCCATCACAAAGCTTTATTGAAACGCTGCCGGATGGAAAGGTGCCCGATCGTGATGATTTTCTGACCTATATTGACGATCATGATCAGCGAATTAAGAATTGGTATAAAACCGTGGAATTGTCCGCGCCATTGGGCGAAGATTTCCTGGAACTGGTGGCAAGCGGCAGGCTTCGGGACGTTGTGGAAAAACTGTAAATGGATTTGGAAGGCAAAATTTACAGGTTAAAAGAGATATACAAGGATTGCGTGCTTTGTCCACGAGCCTGCCATGTGAACCGCGCGCAGGGAGATTCAGGTTACTGCCAACTGCCCGCCAAGATCATTATGGATTGCGCGCTGGCGCATCACGGTGAAGAACCGCCACTTTCCGGGAAAAACGGCGCGGGAACCATCTTTCTTTCTTCCTGCAATTTGTGTTGCACCTATTGTCAAAATTACCAAATATCACACAACGCTTTTGGCCGGGAACTTGGTCCTGCGCAAATGGCTGAGGTCATGCTTGATTTGCAGGAACAAGGCTGCCACAATATTGAACCGGTAACACCAACATCTCAAGTGCCATTGATTATGGAAGCCCTGCTTCTGGCACGCGGGCGCGGACTGAAAATTCCTTTCGTTTATAACTGTGGCGGTTATGAAGATCCTCAAATAATAAATATGCTTGATCAGATTGTGGATGTTTATCTGCCTGATTTTAAATACGGCCTGGAAGAAGACGCCGTTTTGTTTTCGCAGGCGCCCGGATATCCCCGTTTCGCGCTTGACTCGCTAAAAGAGATGGTGCGGCAGGTAGGTGACGATCTGGTTTTGGAAAACGGCGTTGCTAGCCGTGGCATAATAGTCCGCCATCTTGTCTTGCCGGGCAGATTGGAAAATTCTAAAGAGGTGCTGCGGTTGATTAAAAAGGAAATATCAACAACAGTGTCAATCAGCTTGATGTCTCAGTACACGCCGACTGCCAAAGTGCGCAGTCATCCAGTATTAGGCCGCAGAATTACCCGCAATGAATATGATCAAATTCTTGATTATGCCTTACATTTAGGTTTTGAAAATATTTTTGTCCAGAAAGTAAGTGATCAGGAATTAACACCGGATTTTAGCCGGAATAATCCTTTTGCATAGCTAAGCCGGCAAAAAAAGAAGTAAGAATTTATTATTTATTGCATTTTAAAAATGCTTACCCCTGCCGGGGGCTTAAATTGGAAAATATTGGTGGCAAGCCCGGTGTTTATGGAAATATTTGAAAAACGTAAAGTGGTATAGTTACCGAAGGTATCGTCGAAGTTGACCTGCAAAATATAAAAAATATTTTTATCGACAGTAATTTGCAGAGTATTATAAGAGGCGCTTTTCTCCAGCGGTGTTAATACCAAACGGTAATTACCATTTTTATCTAGGGCACTGGACTTGGCGTATTCAATGGTAAAATCATCTTTTAACTTTCCCAAACCAGTTAAAAACTTAATTAATACCTTTGATTGAAAGATATAATCAGAATCCTGCGTGTAGGCTACCTTCTCTTGCGGCAGGTAAAGCCATGCTTTTCGGGAATTGATCACCAGTTTCTTGGCTTTTGGTTTTGTGTAATCCCAAAGAATATTTCGCGGATTCTTAAAAAAGACAACGCCCTCTTCCACATCAGTTTTCTTTATCGATTTTATTGTTGTTTCCTGAATAAAATCAGCTTTGAAATCTATCGTTTTTTCATAAGTCTGCTGCAGGCGACTGACAACATCATCAATTGGAGGAAGTTCTGCCGCAGACGACGGACACACAAAGTAACTCCAAAAAATCGTAATGGCGATTCCCATTTTGAAAGCAATTAATGTAAATTGCTTAAAAACTTGAAGATTTTTTTTAACCATTTTTTTATCAAAATTATTTAAAAACATTGTCTTAAATGGCATGCTTTTTTCAATGAAGTTCATATCTAATCTTTGCTCCGGCTATAAGTCGCCAGAACTAAAGGGTATATATTTAAATGCTTGATTTTGTTAAACATAAAACTTGCTCAAACCTTAGGCAATTTGGTGTAGAATCGTATCAATTACGCACTTGCGGAGATTATCAACAACGTTATCAACAGGCTTTTCCACAGCATTGTGGAATACAAATCCAAGTGCCTGTATCCAAGGGAAAATTTCAGAAATACACTTATCCGTGGTTGGTTCTAATCCGAAATTTTGACACGCCAATTAAAGGGGTCATCCTTCAGGCCATACTGAATTTGCAGAATTTCGTTGTACAATTTTTCGGCAACGGGACCTGTTTGGCCGTTATTGATCAAATATTCTTTTTTACGGAAATATATTTGACCAACCGGAGAAATGATTGCTGCCGTTCCTGAGGCAAAAGCTTCCTTCAATGTTCCTTTATGCGCTGCGGCAATGACTTCATCTATAGTCAAAGACCTTTCCACAATCTTCATGCCCAGATGAGTCGCTAATTTAATTACTGAATTACGCGTAACGCCGGGCAATATTGTTCCGGACAACGGAGGAGTAATTAATTCGTCACCAATGAGGAAGAAAATATTGCTTGTGCCCACTTCTTCCACATATTTATTTTCTTTAGCGTCCAGCCAAAGCACTTGAGTATAACCCATATTCGTCGCAATGCGCATGGCATATAAACTGGCCGCATAATTACCACCAGCTTTAGTGTGGCCGGTTCCACCTGCCGCCGCTCTCACGTGTTCTTCTGAAACATATATTTTGGTTGGCGCGAATCCCTGCGGGTAGTAAGCACCGACTGCGCAAAGTACGATAAAAAAGAGGTATTCATTGGCCGGATGAACGCCCAGCGCCGCTTCAGTCGCGATCATGGTCGGGCGAATATAAAGCGATGTACCCGCTCCGCCCGGAATCCAATCGCGATCAAGCAAAACAAGCTTTTTCAAAGCATCCAGAACCGCCTTTTCATCAACATGGGGCATGCATAATCTATCAGCGGAATCGTTCATTCTTTTGAAATTTTCTGTCGGCCGGAAAAGAAAAATCGACCCGTCTTTGCCTCGATAAGCCTTTAATCCTTCAAATATTTCCTGAGCATAATGAAAGCACATTGCTGTTGGCTCAAGTTGTAATGGGCGGTAGGGCTCAATTACAGCGTTATGCCAGCCCTGACCTTCTTTATAGGTCATCGTGAACATGTGATCTGTGAAGATTTTGCCAAATCCCAGCTTAGATTCGTCAGCAGGTTTGGCCTTCATTTTTTTTGGTGTAGCTTTAATTATTTTAATTTCCATAAATTCCTCTTTGCTTAAAGTACCTTTTCCATATCATTAAATTAAATTGCGATCAAGGTTTCGATACTGAATTGCTTCCGCGACATGAGCAGGTTCTATATTTTCTTTGCCTTCTAGATCAGCGATGGTGCGTGAGACTTTCAGTATTCGATTCATCGCCCGCGCGGAAAGCCCGAGTTTTTCTATAGCCATTTCTATTAGTGCGTGCGATTCTTCATCAATGCGGCAAAAAGTCTTAATTTGTTTTTCCGTCATTCGAGCATTAACAAAAATGCCGCTATTACCGAAGCGTTTTTGCTGTCGGTCACGGGTGAGATTTACACGGTTTTTTATTACTGCGGATGATTCTCCCATTTCTTTGCCGGATAGCGCCCTATATTTAACTGAAGGCACCTCGATATGCAAATCAATGCGATCCAGTAGCGGTCCGGATATTTTTCCCTGATACTGCCGGATTTGTTGAGGAGAGCAGCGGCAGGTGCGTACGCGGTCACCAAAATATCCACACGGTTATGGTTTCACAATTTGAAGACCAGAATAAACACCAATCTCGCATTACAATCCCGATAGTTCCTCCATTTTTTAAAGAGCAAAAACAAGCTGTTAATGATCTTGGCCTTCCATTTAAAGATTATTACATGACGAAGGACATATGTAAAGTTTTAAAACTTCGTCCGTATACCTTGAGAAGCAGGTTCAGGCGAGGACATTATCCGGAACCAGAAAGAATAAAGGGTAAAAGAATTTTTACGCTTAAAGAAGTCATTGAAATAATAGAATTATCAAAGAGTTTGTTTATTAATAACAATTAAAGGAGGTGTGTTAAATGAATATAAAATGGCTGTCGGTCTCTATATACGTCAGCTTCAGTCTATCCTTTTACTGCTGCAAGATACAGGTAACTTAAAACAAGTTTATTTCTCGTTGGCTAGGGAAAGCAATCATTTAATCGTGGCTTGATTGCTCGCTAAAATGTGGTGCCGCCAATATTGTTGTTTATTTCAATGATAAAGAAGGGTGATGATTTTATGAATAAAACTAAATTAGATAAATCTGCAATTCCAAAGAAGTTACGGAAACGAAAGCAATGGGTATGCTGGAAGCGTGGACAACCCGATCAGAATGGAAGAACTCCCAAGATACCAATTGACCCCAAAACCGGAAAGCCGGCCAAAATAAATGATTTTGCGACCTGGGCGACTTTTAAAAAGGCGCACCAATATTTCAAACAAGAAGGTCTCGATGGAGTTGGTTTTGTCTTTACTGAGAATGATCCCTATTGTGGGATAGATCTAGATAATTGCAGGAGTCAAAAAACAGGTGAGCTTGAGGACTGGGCAAAAGAAATTATTAAAGCAGTAAATAGTTACACTGAAATATCGCCGTCCAGCACAGGCGTAAAAATTATTGTCGAAGGAAAGTTGCCGGGTCCGGGTAGGAGGATTGGTAAAATTGAAATGTATGATCATGGCAGATATTTCACGATCACCGGTCAATGTTTGGACGACTTTCCGAAAGAATTGAAGAAGAAACCGAAAACAATAAAGATAATTTATGACAAGTCCTTCAAGGAAAAAGCAACTGATGCCGTTACAGATAATCATTCTTTATCGAAAGTGACGACCACGGGAAATTGCGAAATTTTCAATAGGCTTTGCGAAGGCAATTGGACTGATTATGAATCACAGAGCGAGGCCGATCTTGCTTTTATCTCCCGGCTGCTACGTAAAACAGGCGGGGATGCCGTGCAGGCTGATACTCTGTTCAGAAAATCGAAATTATATCGATCTAAGTGGGATGAAAAACATTCTGCAGAGGGGAAAACTTACGGGCAGATGACAATTGAGAAAGCCATGACCAATCATTTAAACCAAATATCAGAAGATGTTGCTAAAGCATTAAAGAGTGACGAGCAAGGCGATGCCGATTTGTTTACTGAACTTAACAGGGGCAAACTATGTTACGATCATGAAGAAAGTAAGTGGTATGTATTTGGAGAAAATTATTGGGAGCCCGATAAAAAGAAATTGTCTCTGGCTTCTATTTACACAGTCATTGATTACTACCAAAAAGAATTGGATCGTTTGACCAAGAAAAACTTCGAAGAGATAAATACTGCTACCTTATCGGAGAAATCAGGCCATGATGATTCCATAAAAAAAATTAACGACAGGATCAGAAAATTAAATACAATCGGGAGGCGCAAACGTATTCTTGAACTCGCTGCTGCTGGTGAAAATTCATTAGGTATAACCGGCGAAGAATGGAATACTAAGCCTTGGATGGTGGCGTGTATTAATTGTGTTCTTTCGTTGAAAGGAGATGAGGTAAAATTCAGGAATGGTCAACCAGACGATTATGTGAAAACACCAGCCCCAACAATTTGGGAGGGAATAAACGCTGAAGCACCTGTTTGGAAGAATACCTTAAAGGAGATTTTCCAAAATGACAAAAAGCTGATCCGGCATATTCAAAAAATGTTTGGTTACGCGCTGTCAGGGTCATGTCAGCAGCATGTTTTCAATGTACTCAACGGAGTCGGAAGAAACGGTAAAAGTACGATCGTCGAAACTATTAGTTATGTCCTTGGCGAATTATCAACACCGATTCCGGTAGAAACTCTTTTATCTCAGACTAACGTGTCTTCAGGAGGAGCTCCCCGGGCTGACATAATGAAGCTAAGGGGCAGACGTGTTGCGTGGGCTAGTGAATCAGACGAAGGTAGGCGATTAAATGCGTCCCAAATCAAATTGCTGACAGGCGGTGATAAGATTACGGCTAGATCGCCTTATTCCAAGGATATGGCAACTTTTTTGCCTACGCATACAATATTCATGATCACTAACCATATGCCTCATCTCGACATTAACGACTACGCCCTTTGGCAACGTATTCACGTGTTCCCTTTTTCATTATCATTTGTTCCATTACCGAAGGAAGATTTCGAGCGAGAAGCTGATCCAGAGTTGAAGGAAAAACTGAAGGCAGAGGCACCCGGTATTTTAGCTTGGTTGGTCAGGGGTTGTCTGGCTGCCCAAAAACATGGTCTTAAACAGCCTCCAACTGTCGTGGAAGCCATAAAGCTTTACCAACGTAAAGAAGATACGGTAGGTCAGTTTTTAGAAGAGTGCTGCAAGGTGGACAAAACTCAAAGAGCCGGAGCTACTGAACTGTTCAAGGTTTACAAGTCTTGGTGTACTGATAATGAACATTTTGCTTTGAATCAGACTAATTTTGGTAAACAGATGGGGAAAAGATTCAAGAGGAAACCTTCCAATGGTGTCTACTACCTTGGTCTTCGTTTGAGACGAAACCTAAGCTAGACTTGGAATTGGAAGGGTTGTAAGGTTATTTTACTAAATTTTATAAAAAAATATATGATTATTATATATTATAATTATTACTATTATAACTATTACAACTCTTCCAACCTCTACAAACACCCCCCACTGTGTATTTGGGGGGTGGCGAGGGGGGACAATATTCACAAGATTCCGTCCATTAATTACCTCAATGTTATTAAATTGAAATACTGATTTTGAGGATTTACTTTACTGAATTCTGTCCAGCGGTTTTCCATTAACTTCGAAAACTTCTCTAACTTCTTCCTCGTCAAATGACGGTGGCAGAGGTCGGTATTCTGGTTCACTAATAGTGACTATAAATTCTTCCTGACAAATACTGTATCTCCCTTTAACCATATAAATGGCTCCGGTTTTCATGTCCGCCACTATTTTATCTCTTTCTGCAACTGTTTCCGGCGCGAACTCTAAATCAATTTTATAAACTAAACCGTAGCTGTCCAAGGCATTGCATTCAACAATAATCTGAGTATGTATCGCGTTATCGTCATCTGCTGCTATTTCTAGTCTCTCTACTTGAATAATTGCCATTAACGCCATATCTGTTGGAAACGGCTTGAATTCCAAACTCCAGCACTCCCCTGAGTCAACTTCTGTTACAGTTCCGGTAATAATTTCGTTATTTTCATCTGTCATAGCAAAGCTCCTTTACATAAGTATTTGAATTATATTGGTTATAAGTTGATTTTTTGTTGTAATTTTGTGGTTATTTGACGAGATATTACCATGTTACTGGTCTGGATCGATTCGGCCATAGGGTGGGGATGTATTTGCGGTAATATACCGTAAAATGAAAACACGCTGGCAGATAGCTATAAACTTGCCTCCGAATAGGCAAAAGCACACTCCGTTTGGCATGATCTTTTGCAACTAATTAAAACCATCTGAAATCAATATTGGTAATAGGGACTTATGGCAGTTCGATTTATTGCTGTTATATTTAGCGATCATTTTAGTCGCTTTTTGATAGACGGCGTAAAGCGGCATTGCAAAGCACCTTTTTCCCCAGCATATCCGTTTCTCTCAGGTAGGACTCAAAATAATCACTTAAAATTTGATCAAGAATACGCGTCATTGGTTTATTCTGTTTTATTTTCAGGTAATATAATTTGTGGATATGGTCATCGCTAATTTTTGGCTGGTACATAATTCAGCATCTCCTTTTATTAGTGTCTGTTTCGGATTAGTTTAGTTTGATGAAATGAGTATTTGCTGGAAACATAAATACCGCCCGAACACTTCCAAGCGGCATCATTTTTCATGTATCGTTTTGTAAATATATTTAGCTTATGGTTTCTTCATTCTCGGTTTTTGCAGTGAGATGTTTTTTGGGTTTGTGCTTATGGAAAATGGAGTGCCGTCATAATACAACTTGCCCTGGCAGGACAACGCCTCACCTTTTCGGATTGTAAAAAAGAAGTCACCCGACGTTCTGTCGATGAGCTTATTGTTTTTACTTTGCAGAGGGTATTCATTTAGAAATTCCCTAAATCTAGTTTTAATATTCGTTGCTGATTTTACGCCCTCCATTTTCTTGATTAAAAAGTCACGCCTTTGGATACTTCTTTTTTCATCTCCCTTGCTAAATGCCCATTGATGAGAATCATTACTGAGAAAGTGATTACTATGGATGTGGGTCTTATTGCCTTCCAATTCGGATACAATTAATTCTTTCCTTGCTGTTGGCCTTACTTCGATAGAATATGCCCTGTCAGGAAAGACTACATATTGATGATTAGGAAGAGTTGATGCGTGTTTCTGATACAATGCCCTGATTTCATCGATACCGGACATCTCCAACATCATCCGCGTGAACACTGTCTTGGGTATTCTTTTTTTCCAGGTCCTTTGCAGTTGTTTAAATATCTCTTGATTGCAGCCAATGGAATTGCCCTGAAAGGCAAAGTTGCTGTTCATACCAGCTGCGCTTCCTAATAACTGAAAGGGGTGTGATATTGAGATGAAATGTGAAGTTTTACCGGTGGTATTGAGAGAGACATTAGCAACTACCAGTGGATATTGTTTATCATACTCATCTGAGTGGGCAAGGTAAAATCCATTTTCTATGGGCATTAATACTGAAGAGCAACCTTTGCATTCCTGAAATGTCGAATCAGTTTCGGCAAGCCAGCAGGTGAAAAGGCCAAACAAAGAAGTCCTGAATCCTATTTTTGATTCGTTTATGCCAATATCCATTCCATCGAGTTCATCAAACAAATCAGGAAAATGTTCCACCATATTTACCAGGAGCTTCCAGCGTTCTTTGTCTATTTCATCGTTTTGCAGCCATTTTTTGTAATTGTCAGAGAGTTCTTTGCTGTGTTTATTCTTTCTTTTGCTCAAGTTGTAAAAATGATTTCCCCAGAACTTGCCCAGGCTTCGTCCAATCTCAAAATTGTTTCCTTTGAGTTGCAGTATTTTTGTCGACACTTGATTTCTCCTTTCTTTTATTAATAATCTGAACTGCTATACCTATTTTTTTAAGTGATCTTTTTTACCTGTTGGTAAAACGCTTTCGGCAGAACTATTCAACGTCAACGTACTCCATAACTACTCGGAGCAGGTTGTTATAATCACTGAAAGTTACCTTCTTCATAAATTCTTCGGCTTCTTTTTTCATGCCTTCTTTTAACAGCGCCTTTCTGACTGTGCCGATAATGCAGAACGCGTTTCCATCACGACCGATAAGTTTAACTTTTGGTTTTTGCTTTTTCATAAATAATCCTCCATAAAATATCCTGACGGATATGGTTAGATTGTTAATATTAATTTTGCTTGGATATTACTTTTCGTATAGAAAGAATGTTAACGGCGGTGTAAACAGATATGGTTTTTCTTCAGTTGGTCTGCGAACAACGCATTTTGCAACATTGATGGTTTTTATCAAACCAGAATCAAACAGTACTATTTTCTTCATCGTCATCGACCTGATCACAGTCCAATGACCCCAATCTCTGCATTCGACTAGAATGATCGCTGACCTCTTTCCATCTTCTCCGAAGTACTCCGTTAGTTCCTTGATGTAATTATTTACGGACATCTTTCCTGTTTTGTGAAAAGGTCTTTCCACGATAATTGAATAATTGACGATGACCAGTTCCTTCAAAATGCTCCATAGGTCGCCCTCATTAATTCCCGATCTGATCACAACACCAAGGCTTCTGCGTTTTTCCACATGCCTCATACATTTACCGAACAGTCTCATGGTTTCTTCTTCCCGCATGTTTCTTACAATCAACCTTGTGGCATTGATGATACTGTAAATGCCACAAAGCCCGTCAAAATGACCTTGTATATAGGGTAACATTTTATAGGCTCTCCTTTCCTAATTTCCTGATCATATCTACTTCAGAAGCTTTTCTGATCTGCCAAACTTGCTCCGTTTCACAGTCCACTTCCAGCCAGCCGTCTATTTTGATTTCTTTTAACTCTTCCAATGAGAAGTAACCCCATTCGGCATAGCGATGATCCCAGAGAATCGCATACCCGAAAAACAGTTCTTCTCCATCATACTCGACAGCATACCAGTCGCAGCCGCCAATGAAGAAATGCAGGTAGATTATTTTGTCTTGAAGGGGGATATGTTCTGTTGCATAGAGCCTGGGTATTTTTGCAAGTCTTTCGGGTGAAGGTATATTCCACATATTAAATACCTCCTTGTTGAACGGCAGAATCAATAATCATTGTTTCCGTTGCGTATGAGTTAGAGGTATCGATTAAATCATCATCTGCGTCTTTGTCCTCATTGCTCAGGATTAACGATAAAACCTTCTCAACGCTATTGAGAACGTTTAAACAAGCCGACAAGGGAGACAAACCGGCGTCTTTCGCATAGTGTTCAATATACTGGTAACTGTTGCCAAGTTTGTCCTGGGGTTGTTTGCCGACTAATTTGGTTAATACCTGGGCGCATAGTTCTGCGGTGATTTCCTGATTCCAAACTTGACCGGGCTTAAGTTTTTCTACTGCTCTTTCATAGGCTGCATGGGAGAGTTCATGGAAAAATACAATTTCCTCAGATGTTGCCAGAAGTATTTGCTGTGCAGCGGGTACATAGGCACCGTAGACTCTGTATTTATTAGGAATGGCTGATACCGAGATGCCCCATTGTTTTGCTTTCTCCATTAAGGGCAAATCCGGCAAAGATAGTTCTTGCTGATACGCTAAAGGTTCACCTTCCGTATCTTCAAAACGAAATACCGGTTGCGCCAGAAAACCATGTACTCTTAACTTTTCCTTATTCTCTTCGTTTTCATTATGTTCATCATTGGATGTATTTGTTTTGATCATCCTCGGGACCAGGATGTAGATAGCCCTTGCCCCTTTTTTAACTGTTCTGCCTACACTGTTCCATTGCTTGATTCCTCTCGCGTCCGCTGTATTGGAAAAGTTCATGATCAATCTGTTCATAAATGACCATTTAGATGATGGAATATCAGGAATAGGGAAAAGTGAATACTTGATCGCCTCCGGAATATCCCCGCTTTTAAATCTGTCCAAAATACTTTCCAATACATCTCTTACTTTGTTGTTCATAGATAACCTCCTTTCTTTAGTTGATTTTCAATTGGTTGATAAAAAGGCAAAGCTTCGCTCCCGGCAAATTCACTCAATGTTTTTGAATCTGCTTGTTGATAATTGTTTGTTGATGATTGTTTTGCTTAAAGGTTGTTACAGTTGGTTATTAAGTAATATTGTTACTGCAATAATAGAAACCTAATATTTCAGAATTGCCTCAGCAAGTCTCTGGTTCATTTCCGGTAAGACATCTGCATATAGGCTGGTCATCGACATGCTGGCATGACCGAGTTGCTTTTGAACAAAACGAATGTTTCTGCTTTTTGCCAGCAGAAATGTTGCATACGTATGACGCGAGCTGTGAATAGAATATGTTTTCGGTAGTCCGGCCTTCTCTATTGCTTTCTTGAAACTGATTTCCAAGGCGGTTGTCGTATAATGTTTTCCACCTCTGCCGGAGAATAGCGGAGAATCGTTTTCGGTAGGCTCTTTCCACAGGTCTTTCTTGATTTTTACATAATTTTGCAAGTGTTTCATGATCTCGGTATCGATATATACATCTCTTTTTTTGCCTCGCTTGCCGCATTGCACGATTAGATAATTCTCTTTGCCATTGAAATGCAGATCGCCGATTTTCAAATTAGCAATCTCGCTTACACGTAGTCCACTGTGCAAAGCTAAATG